>Ga0137418_10001888_pt1 | contig 19168 bp, 12 predicted proteins | sample CZODoug3_1_2_16f_FD_122242 | JGI IMG/M metagenome (GOLD analysis project Ga0137418, IMG submission 122242) | Vadose zone soil fungal communities from Angelo Coast Range Reserve, California, USA - CZODoug3_1_2_16fungal (Hybrid Assembly) | ecosystem: Environmental > Terrestrial > Soil > Vadose... | reverse complement strand
GTGCGATACCCAGGAACCTTCTCGCCCGCTAAGAGACCCTCGCCATACTGCCCGCGCACGCTGCGTTCCAGTACGTCGTCGGGATCCAGAGGCTGCACCGCGCGCAAAACCTTGGCTTGCTCGTTGCGGACGGCATCAGCATTCAAGGACGCAGGCGCCTCCATGGCCGTGAGACTCAGTAGCTGCATGATGTGATTGGGAACCATGTCGCGCAAAGTGCCCGCAGTGTCGAAGTAGCCTCCGCGCTGTTCGACGCCTACGGTTTCGGCATTTGTAATCTCGACGTGGTCGATGTACCGGCGATTCCAAATAGGCTCGAAGATCGCATTATCGAAACGGAACACAAGGATGTTCTGCACCGTCTCTTTGCCCAGGTAGTGATCAATGCGGTAGATCTGATTCTCGGCAAGCACGCCTTTGCATTGCTTGTTCAGAGTCTTGGCGGAATCGAGATCGTTTCCGAAGGGCTTCTCAATGACGACGCGCCGCCAACGACCATCTTCCTGGCTCGAAAGACCCGACTTCCCCAACTGCTGCACAACTTCCGCGAAGAACCTGGGCGCGACAGCCAGGTAGAACAAATAGTTGCCTTCGGTTCCGAAGGTCTTATCAATTTCGGCCAAGCGGCCGCTGAGGGTGGTATAGGCAGCAGGGTCGCCAAAATCACCCTGCTGGTAGAACAGCCGCTCCGTAAACCACTTCCAGGCGTCGCTCGCGTGGTCTTCCCCTTTCATGAATTGCGTTACTTGCGTGCGAAATTGCTCCACGCTCAAGTCGTCATGGGAGACGCCCATCACAGCAAAATTCGAGGGCAACAACTTCGCCTTCACGAGGTTGTAAAGCGCGGGAATCAGCTTGCGCATGGTCAGGTCGCCCGAAGCGCCAAACAAGACCATCACGCACGGGCCGGCGGCACGGCCGGCCTGCACAGGTTCGCGTTCGACGTTTTCTGCGACGGTTGCCATGAATCGTTCGCCTACCAGATCGGAAATTCTCAAGCCAGGGTAAGCAAGCATTGTACGACGCGGTCTTCGACTTTGGGGAAGCTCGGGCTCGAGCGAACGAGGGGAGCGCGGGACGTGGACGACGAGGGGAGCTCGCTTATACGCGGATGTTTTATTTCTTAGGAGCACGCAGACCCGGGTTTATGGTGCCGTCCCAGACCGCCTCTCCCTGTGGCCCGTAAGCGCCCAACTTATTCCAATCAGCCCGGGAAATGCCATTGAGGTCGTACACCACCAAACCGTTGCGGACGGTTAACTCGCACGCAAGTTTCTGGCTTCCCTGCATCCGCGCGCCAAAAACGTCCACAAAACCGAAATGTCCCTTGTCCAGGCGCAATACCGCAATGTCCGCAGGTGCACCGACGGAGAGATTGCCCAAATCCTCGCGTTGAATTTCTTTCGCGGGATTTCTCGTGGAGCGAGCAATTACGTCATCGAGTGACAGACCCATGTTCAGGAACTTCGACATCACATTGAGCATGTCCTTCATACCGGAATTCATGCTGTCAATATGCAAATCGGTGGAAATGGAATCGGGCACGAAGCCTTGGCGAATAGCTGGAACAGCCTGCCGGAACAAAAAGCTGCCTCCTCCATGTCCCACATCGAAGATGACGCCCCGTTTTCTGGCCTCGAACAAGTAAGGCTGAATACGCCCTTGAGCGTCCAACATGGGCACCGCATCGAGATAGGTGTGGGTATAAATATCGCCCGACCGCAACTTCTTGAGCACCAGATCCTGAAAAGGGCGCTCGGTACGAAAGGTCCCAAAGTCCACCATCACCGGAATTCCCGCTAAAGTGCCGGCTTCCACGGCTCTCTCAACTGGAGTCCACTCCGGCCCGTCGTAGTGCGCGGTCTTGATGCCGACGATAGTGGTCTTATACTTCTTGGCCTCCTCCGCCGTGGCTTTGGCGTCCATGTCGTCGAGGTTTTGTTCCATCGCACCACCGCCCATCCCGTGGCCCACGATGTTGAGCATGGCGAGAACCCGAGTCTTGGAACGATCGATGATGCGATCTTTGAAGTCCTCAAAGTTTCGCCAGCCCGAACTGCCCGCGTCCACCACAGTCGTTACGCCCGAACGAAATGTAAAGCCATCCGGATAGACGCTGTGGTCGCCCGAGTAAGCGTCCCGCATTCCGGTTCCGGCATAGGCATGAACGTGAATATCGACTAGGCCGGGTGTCACATAGAAGCCGCTCACATCAATAGTCTTGCGCGCCTCTGCGTTTGCGATGTGCGGCGCAACAGCCGCAATCTTTCCGTCCTTGATGGCCACGTCGCGCCCGGCGCTGAGGTTGTTTTTCGCATCGATGACATGGCCGCCTTGCAGAAGCAGATCGTAGTGCGCCTGCGCAGTCGCGCAACCGACCAGAACAGTGAGAACCAGGAAAGTCTTCGGCATTTAACGTCCTTTTTCGTTGGCAAGATGTCCACGCAGCACAGTGACCGAGGCCTTGGGCAAAGTATATGTGGTTGATGCGTCGGTGGTAAGTTGGGACCTGGCAGGCGGACCATCCGGATTCGCGGAGCCAGCGTTCACTACCGCGTTCCACTTGTATTGCTCGCTGCCGAACGTGATCCTATCGACCGCGCCAGTGAACGTGCTGTCTCGATTCGCAGCCGAATCGTGAAATGTCAGGCGCACTGCGTGTGAATTTTCCTGGTCCTTATTGACAACCATGAGAGCCCACTGACCATCGGGCCGCCGGACGGTATATGCGGTTACCAGCGCATGCCCCGACGAGTCCACAACGTCGCTGCTGGCCGGAAATACCTGGTGCGCGCCGCTCCCTGGCTGCACCCATTCCATGTTGATTAACTGGCTGGCGAAATACTGCGAGGTCGGCTGCTGAATCTGGTAGTCCTTGGTCATGGAAAACATCCCAAACGTCGACATGGAACCGCCGCAACCGTGATCGAGCGGCTCGGGAATGTAGTGGAAGAAGTAAAGCGCGTCTCCCCCCGACGTTAGGAATGACCCAACGAAGTCGGCCAGCCAGAGCGAGCCGAAGTTGTCAACAAAAGATTCTCCGCTGGACGAAGACATGTTCAGTTCCGAAATGATCATGGGAACGTTCGGCGGCAAGCCGTCGTCCCGCCAGACTTGGAGAATATGACTGATCAGACCGGGCTCATCGTACAAGTCGGACCACTGAATCGTGCAGGGATCGTAGGGATAATGCTCGAACGACATGAAGGAGAGATCCTGAAGCCGGTTATGAGCCTTCAGAAATGCCAGGAATCGGCCCATCCAGGATGTGCGTCCTTGCGCGTCGGGCCAGACCAGGATGTCTTCGTTAACGCCTTCAAATACCGGACCGCCAAGCTTTAACTTGGGATCCAGCTTGTGCAAGGCGGCAGCCCATTGCAGATAGAGCGCTCCGTAGTCCTCCGGCAGCATGAACTGCCCATCTGGTTCCTCTCCCATCTCGACGTAGGAGATGGGATATCCTCGCGCCTCCAGATACGCGATCTGGTTCACGGAGTCTTCCGGATTTCCATAAATTAAAGAAATTGGGATCATCGCGGGAAGGCCGCGAGTGTAGCCACTTGTATAGAAGAGGTCCATACCCACCTGGTCGCCCTTGTCTTGGATACCGGTGGGTTCATGCCATGGATCGACGGAAGAGCAATAGGTTGTTGTCTGATCGGGATCAGCGGTATGCCGTACGAGATCGTGAAACTCTCCATTCGCCGTCGCTGTTCCTATGTAGATTTCGCGAATTGCATAGCCCACGCAATTGCGACGGTCCGCCCGATCATGTGTGTCGCAGGTGTTCGAGGACTCGGACATCCAAATGCGCAGATAGCGCACCGGAATTGGATCCGAGTCGAGACTGAGCAGAGCTTTTCCTCCCGCTCCGTTGCTGACTGCACCACCGCGAAACGTGACCCACGCGCCCTTCGTCGGTTGCTTGATCGGACTCTCATTGCCCGTCCAGTACTGAACGAGATAGCGGCGTGCATAGGGCTCGGCCCACGAAATGCGCATCGAGTTGAGCGGATGGTTGTGAGCCAGATCGATTACGATCCACTGTGGATAATTCGCGTCGTCTTCGCCCGTAAAGGGCTTCGCAAGGTACGGATTGCTCTTCCAGTAAGTGTTCTCGTCGCCGTCGGTGAGCACAGAGAAGCCGTTCGCATCGGTTCCTTCGTTGCGCGTGAAGCCCCGATGCGGCAGCGCATAACCGAACGAATGACGAATGAAGTCGCCGGGTTTGGCGTCGCCGACGAAGTATCCTTTTCCGCCAGCCTCGCTCCACTTGCCGTGCGGATTCCAGTGCCACGCCTCCACGTGCAGTTCGGTATTCTGGCGATAGGTGACGGGTTGCCAACCCGCCGACAACACCTGCTTCATGATGGCTTCGGTGAAAACCTTATCGGTGGATGCGGAGCTGATGCGATCCACACCCGCTCCGAGCGCCACGTTTGGAACAAACGATTTCGCGACGTGACTTGGGGTGATGTCAATCCGAATCGTCTGCGAAAAACCCAAGGGAACGAGTACGCAAAGCAAAACCCCAACTGTGCTCCATCCGCGGAACCGGAAAATGTTTGCATCGTGACGCATGAATCCTCCAAGAAGAAAATGTTCCTGCGATTCTTGATCTCATCTATGGCTTGGTGTCTACAGGATGCGTCGCTTCTTCGTAGAACTGCTTCTGCAGCTTGAGGCCTTCATTGTCCGCTTTCACCGCGCGGATGGCCGTGACCAAGTCAGAGATGAGCAGCTTGGTATCAAACTCGCCGAGCTCTTTGCTAGCGACGGAGCCGTCGCCGGCGTAGTGGTTGGGGAAACGAGCGTACCACCAAATCCCCGTGTACAAGCTGTCCGGGAGTTTTTGCCTCGCCTGGTCAGCTCCTGACTCTTCTTTGGCACGATCCAAATGAACAAGGTCTGGACGCGCCACCAAGCTGCGTGAGGTTTCCTTCTCTCCGGCATGGAAGTCGACCACGTTCTTCCCTGACTTCAGAGGCGGTCTGTCCGGCTCATTTTCATGACCAGGAGCCATGAATACGTACACCACGTAATCATGGGGCGAGGCCAGTTGCGCCTGGGCAAACAGCGGCAGTAGATTCACGTTCCCGCCATGACCGTTGACGATGATGATTTTCTTGCACCCGTTTCGCGCCATCTCGTCCGTGGTTTCTTGCAGGAGTTCAAGTTGCAGATGCAGGCTGTAAGCGACGGTCCCCGGCTGGTGCCGAGCCTCAAAGATCTGCGAAGCGAAGTACTCGGGAAAGACGACCGCAAACTCCTGCTGGGCCGCATGCAGCGCAGCATACCGAACGTTCAGCAGGTCGTTGCCCAAGGGCAAATGCAATCCGTGTTTCTCCAGAATCCCTATTGGCAGAAGGCATGTGTCTTGGGATTGATGAATGGCCTTCACAAAATCCGCCGAAGTCAGTTCCTCCCATTGCACGGAAGGCGACTGAGCCGACGAACAGCACGACATGAGCAACACGACAAGGAAAAAAACTGGGCTTACGATTCTTCTTTGACCACGTTCCACGGCAGTGAACCTCCGGAAAGTTCTTGCGGCGCCCTGCACTGTCCCACAAGACGTACGGCAAATTGAGTATTGAAACGTTTTACTACTGGGGAGGAGACGCTGCAAGCAAATTGTTCGTGCAGACATGGGATAGCAAGGCGGAGAGGAGTTGCCCGAAAGGCTAGACCTGCAGAACATCGCCCTCGCGGGCAACCATCTCATACAGCACGGGGTTGACGAAAAATCCGATGAACAGCCTTGAGATCAATCCTGCCACAATCACGATAGCGAATGGTCTTTGAGTATCCGACCCAATCCCAGTTGACAGCGCCGCCGGCAGTAAACCAAGGCACGCCACCAATGCCGTCATCATGATGGGACGGAGCCGCAATAGCGATGCTTCGCGGGTTGCCGTGCGAATGTCCATTCCCTCTTGACGCAACTTGTTGATGTAGGAAACCAAGATGACCGCGGTCTCTACGGAAACACCGAGCAGTGCGAGCAGTCCCAATACTGAAGACACGCTGAACGGCGTGTGGGTAAGTTTGAGCGCCGCCAGCGCGCCTACCGGTTCCGTCATGATCACCCCCAAAGCAATGGTGACCGGAAACTTAAAGTTGCCGTACAGCGCGAACAAAATCATAAAAATCAGCCCCAGAGCCAGAGGGCCAATCACGTACATCTGCTCTTTGGCTTCCAGAAACTGACTGTACTCGCCTCCCCATTCCAATCGATATCCCTGCGGCAGCGCGACAGCCTTCGTAACCGCAGCCTGTCCGTCTTGCACGGCTCGTTGCAAATCGCGTCCCTCAATGCTGTACTGCACGCCAATGTAGCGGGAATTATTTTCTCGATAGATAAACGATGCGCCATTCCCCTGGCTGATCTTGGCAAGTTGGGTGAGGGGGATCTGCTGTCCATCCGGAGTTCCGACGAGCAAGTTGCCAATCTCCTGGGCGCTGCTGCGAAATTGCGGCTGCATGCGAACCACAAGATCGAAGAGCTTCTCTCCTTGAACGACCTGCGTCACTGCCTCCCCGCCGACGGCCGCTTCAATCACAGCCTCTACATCGGAAACATTGATACCGTAGCGCGCGATCTTGTCTCGGTCTACATCCACCAGGAGGCTCGGCTGCCCTAGCTCGCGCACGACGGTAAGTTCGCCGAAGCCCGGAACTTGCGTCAGCGTGTTCTTGATCTGGATTGCCTTGTCTTGAAGGACATTTAAGTCTTCCCCGTACACCTTCACCGCCAGAGAACTCTTCAACCCCGTTAGTGCCTCATCCACCGCGTCTTCGGCCGGCTGAGTGTAGTTGAAAATAATCCCGGGAAAAGCGGTCAGCTTCTTGTTGATCGATTCGATTAGCTCTTTCTTATTGTGGATTTCGCCGTCCCAAGCTTTGTCTTTGTACGACTTCAGTCCCACGTAGAACTCACAATTGAAAAATCCTGTGGGATCTGTCCCGTCATCGGGCCGTCCGTGCTCAGAGCCCACTAGAGTCACCTGGGGATATGACATCAGAATGTCGCGAATCTGCGGGGAAATCTTGCTCGATTCTTCAAAAGAAATGGTGTACGGCATGGTCGCGCGAATCCAAAGAGCACCCTCATCCAGGTGCGGCATGAATTCGCCGCCAATGAAAGGTATCAGCAACAGGGCCGCGCCAAAAATCAGGGACGCGATCACCATTGTCATCTTGGGCCGATCCAGGGCCCAATCGAGTTGCTTGGCATATTTCTGTTTCATCCATTCGACGGCGCGATTCGGCTTTTCCCGAACTCCCTTTTTGAACCAATAGGACGCCAGCACAGGAACCAGCGTCAGGGTTAGGATCAGCGCACCGATCAGGGCGAACGACATGGTCTCGGCCATAGGATGGAACAAGTCCCCAGCTGGCCCCGTCAAAGCGTAAATCGGAAGATACCCGGCAATAATGACGGCGACCGAATAGAAAATAGGCCGATCCACATCTTTCGCTGCGGTCAGGATTACATCGGTCAATTTATAGCTTTGCCCCTCGCGCAGGGCCAGTTCGCGGTAGATGTTCTCCATCATCACGACCGTGCCATCGATCACGATGCCGAAATCGATGGCACCGATGGAAAGAAGATTGGCAGCGACATCGTGCGCATGGAGAACGATGAATGCGAACAAGAGTGAGAGCGGAATCGTAATCGCAACGATGATGGCGGCCCGGAAGCTAACCAAAAAGAAAATCAATACAACCAGGACCAGCACCATACCACGCAGCAAGTTCGCTTCCACCGTCTCCGTCGTGAGATCTACGAGGGTGCTGCGGTCATAAAAGGGACGAATCTTAACGTCGGGCGGAAGAACTTGCCGATTGAGTTCCGCGGTCTTAACCTCAACCGCCTTGAGAACATTCTGCGTTTGTTCGCCGCGCAGCATGAGAATGACGCCTTCTACGGCATCGTCGTTCTTCTGGAAACCAAACTGACCGAGGCGCGGGGCGTGACCTATGGTCACCTCCGCAACATCACGAACACGGATGGGGACTCCTTTATTGGCACCGACGACGATGTTGCCAATGTCTTCTGTATTCCGGACCAGTCCGATTCCGCGAACGTAGTAAAACTGGCCGCCTTGCGAATAGAAACCTCCGCCAGCGTTGGAGTTGTTCGCCGCCAAGGCGGCATTCACTTGTGCCACCGTCAGATGGTAGCCGTAGATTTTCGCTGGATCGAGCAGCACTTGGTACTGCATCGCCGTTCCGCCCAAGCCAGAGTCGTCCGCCACGCCCGGGACGGACCGATAAGCGCGTGCGACCACCCAATCCTCAATCGTCTTCAATTCCTGTGGACTGCGGTCGGGGCTTTCCAGGACATAGCGATACACCAAGCCGCTAGGGCTGAAGAGCGGCGCAACGCCCGGCGCAACACCGGCTGTGAGCGTGGCATCGGCCAGACGCTCAAACACCATTTGCCGGGCAAAGTAGCTGTCGGTATTGTCGGCGAACGTGAGTTTGATGTCGGAGAGACCGTAAAGCGAAATGGATCGCATGACGACTAAGTGGGGGACTCCGTTCATGGCGAGCTCGAGAGGCAAGGAAACCAGGCGCTCCACCTCCTCGGCTGCGTGGCCAGGCCACTGCGTCGTGATTTCCACTTGCGGCGGCGCCAGATCCGGATAGGCATCGACCGGCATGCGCTGGAACGACAGGATTCCTCCGACCGTAATAAAGGCGGTCAGCATCAGAACCAGGAAGCGTTGACGGAGCGCGGCTTGGACTATGTGGTGAATCATTCCGGATTGGCGGACACTACCCTCGTTCAATTCGCTCACGTTCTCTCAAAGTGCGGAACTCCGTCAGCGCTGAAGCGAATTCGCAAACTGCAGGAATACACTACCGTTACCGATTACCCGGTCGCCAGCACTCAATCCGCCAGTGATCTGCGTTTTTCCATCGGCGCTGTCTCCCAACGTGACGGTCCTCCGTCCAAACTGGTTAGCCGACGTGGCGGCATACACGAATGGTTGATTTTCGGTGTCACGCAGGACTGCGGCGTCGGGCAGGGCGATGGCTTTCGAAATCCTGCCTGCGTTGACGTCCGCTGTTACGTACATGTCTTTCTTGAGTTTCTCGCCCGGATTTGCCGTCTCGATGCGCGCTTGTAACGTGCGGGTACTCGGATCCAACGACGCTGCGACATATGAAATCTTCCCGTGGAAAACTTGTGGATACGCATCCGTCTGAATCTCTACGGCGTCGCCCACTCGCACAAAAGGCAAGTCTTTCTGATACACATTCACCAGAACCCAGACGCTGCTTGTGTCGGAAATCATGAAACACTGGGTTGCGCCGGGCTGCACTAGCTGACCTGCCGAAACGTCCTGCTCCACCACTTCGCCGCCAATCGGCGCGCGCACTGGAACCTCGAACGAAGGCGGACCGTTGACGAGCGCGTCGAGGTCGGTAATCCCCATCACCTTCAAAGCAGCTTGCGCCGAAGCCAGATCACCGCCCGCTTGCACTTCCGCGGACTGGGTTTGTTCCAGGTTTTGCTCGGCAATCGCGTGATGCTGATAGAGATCCTGCGCCCGCGCATTAGCTTTCTGCGCAAACGCGTAGGCGTCTTTGGCTTTGATGTAGTTGGTACGCAACTGTGAGAAGTCCGGACTGGCGACGTACAACATCGGAGTCCCCTTCGCCACTTTTTGCCCCGGAACCACGGCAATCCGGCTGACCGGCCCGCTGACAGGCGTGATAACCGGTGTCGTTCGAAAGCTGTTATAGGCCACAGCCCCTGTTAGCCGCAGCGTACGCGTCAACGTCGTTGGCTGGACCGTGATGACCTGCACGTGCGCCATTTGGTCCTGCGGAATCGTGAATAGCTCCGCCGCGTTGGGATTCTTCGATGTAGAGTTGGTGGTGGCGTTCGAATCCGCTCCGCCGCAGCCGGCCATTACAAGCAACATTGCCCAGCCGATTACTGAGGGACCCACCCATTTCCAGAGATCCCGTCGCAAAGTCATGGCAAACTCCTAGTCCCCACCGCTTCCTTCAATTGTTCCAGCGACGTCATATAGGAAGCCAATGCCTGGCGGTAGGCCAACTGTACCAACCGATAGCTGCGCTCGGAATCCAGAAAGTCCAACAAGCTCGCAGCCCCGCGCTTGTACGCGTACTCGCTGATGTCGCGCGAATCCTGTGCCTGTTTCAAATACCCCGACGTGTACAGCTGTACCACTTCGTCATTGCTCCGCAGCGCCTCATACGCATTGGCCACGTCACCCAGAACCGTGTCGCTGGCTGCGCGTTGCTGTTCCTGCGCTTGCGTCAGAGCGTAACGCGTCCGTGCAATCTCGCCCTGGTTCCGGTTAAAGAATGGAAGATCGAAGCTCGCGAATAACGACGCGCTGCTCGACCCGGCTACGTGCGAGAAGGCGTACTCCCCGTTCACATCCACTTTGGCGTTCGCTTTCGCCAGCAGAATCTGGCTCTGAGCCGCCGTAATCCCCAAATCCGCTGCCCGAAAATCCGGCCGTTCGTGGAGCGCTTTCGCTTGCAGGTCTTCCATTTTCAACTTGAGCGGCTCATAGGCCAAGTCGCCTACCACGTCATAGTCCTCGGGAACGGCGTTATATCCAAGCGACTGCCGCAACCCGACCAACGCCTGCACTCGCGCCAGCCGTGCCGAGGAGACATCCGTCTGGAACTGGAGTAATTGCAGCTTGATCTTGAGGTAGTCCCCTTCTCCAATGGCCCCAGCCTTGAGCTGCGCCTCGCCGATATCGACCGTTTGTTGAAAATCCTTGAGATTCTGAACCGCGAAATCCAGCGTCGATTCCGCGAGCAATACAGCGACAAACTGTTGCCCCACGTTGAACACCAGAGTTCGCTCGGCGTCAGCGATCTGCGCCTTCGTCACCGCCGTTTGATCTCGCGCCGCTTGCAACCGCCGCTGCCGCTTGTGACCGCGCTCGAAGAGATACCCAATGCCAAGGTCAAACTGTTGGATCTGATCCAGATTGTCGCCGGTAAAATCCTGGGGACTAAAAAACGGGAGAAACTGGCTGTCGGCCGAAAGAGTCGGATTGGGCCTCAGGTTTGCAGTAATTTCTTGTGCCTGGTTCTGAAAAACCATCGTCCGGGTAGCCAGAAGAGCGTGATTGTGCGCTAGGGCTAAGTTAATTGCTTCGTCCAGCGTAACGTGCGTCGTACCCTGACCCAGGGTTGTTCCAATGAGCCCCAGCGCGAGCACCGCAACCGGGCTCATTCTCCGTAAGCATCTGAAACGCATAGGGATCAGGATTACTAGGAACTACGAAACAGCGCGACGGCTTCACAAGCTTGCGCACCAGAAGGAGCACGACACACCTCTCCCCCATCCGGACTATCTTACTCATTCTAAGAGGCGATTGAGCAAGGAATGGATGTATTGTTGGGTGCGGGATCTCAGTTTCTGCCGGAAAACCGAGTTATGCTAGCCAACCGGAGCAGACACCAGGGGCAAGGGAAAACGAGTTTTAAGCTTGAGTGGCCTTGAATAGCCGGGCAAGGCCCTCGATATCGCTGATGCTGGCATCGCCAATCACAAAATAACGAAGGCCGCCCCGGCTCCAGGTCTCGACGCTGAATGACGATTTCCGGCTCGCGGAAGCGTCCTCGGCCAACCCGCCGTGCAACGACGCTTCCTGAAAGATCAACACCGAAATCTCATGTTTCCGGATTTGATAGATCAGATGAGCGCCTGGAGCTTGTTCCAGATACGTCATGCGACCGCCCACGAGAGAAAACTCGGAGTTTTGCAGTTCCGGCAGGTCGAAGGCGAACGGTATCTTTCCCTGAAACCACGGCTTTACCGTGTGCCGATCGGTCGAGACCACGTCGACCGGCGACGAACTGGCCAGGGTCGCGACGTGCAAATCCGCGACTTCGCCATAGACCTGCGCGGTGTGCGCTTGCTCCCGGCCCAGTCGGATTGCGGACAAACCTACAACCGCGAAAACCAAGACGGCAACCGCGGCCAACATCCAGGCGAAACTGCGGCTCCGGCGCGGCCGCCCTGCTATGCTCCTCTGCATACGCTGCCGGAACTCCGCGCTAGGCGCAAATCTCTTCCCGGCGTCGTGGACGCTGCGCTTCCTCTGCACCAGCGCCAGGGCCGCTGACGAACACGACAAGCAGCTGCGCACGTGCGCGTCGTAGGCGCGCATCTGCTCGGAAGGCAGTTCGCCATCCAGATACGTGTCGAGTTTCGCCTGCCACGACTCACAAGCCATCGTTTATCTCCCTTGCACCTGCGGCCGTAATTGCTCTCCCAACGCCTTCCGCGCGCGCGATAGGCGGGACATCACTGTTCCGATGGGAATGGAAAGCGTCTCCGCAATTTCTTGATACGACATTTCCTCCACCTCACAAAGCAGAAGGATCTCCCGAAAATTCACTGGCAACTGATCCAGCGCACCGCGCACCGACTCCTGACTCAACCGATCCATCAGAATCGTCTCCGGTGTGGTGCTCTCCACCGCCAGTTCGGGTCCTCCCTCTTCGGGCTCAAGCGGCACCGTCGCGGTTGCCTTTAATCCGGTGCGGGACGTCAAGAACGTATTACGCAGGATGCGAAACATCCAGGCCCGGAAGTTGGTCCCCAGACGGAAGGACGCGAATCCTTTCAGTGCCTTGGCGTACGTCTCCTGCACCAGATCTTCGGCTTCTTCGCGGTTCTGGGTAAGCCAATGGGCGAAGTTGTAGAGCGAATCGAAAAGCGGCATCGCCAGGTCTTCGAAGTGTGACGGGGGAGCCGCTCCTGACATGCCCACAAGGTTAAACTACTCAGGCGGGGTTTTTATTCCACAGTCCGGCAGAATTGTTGGAAAGCTCCGGTGTAGTCAAGGGAGCCCGCCATTCTTCCATCCGCGGGATGAGCTCGGCTTGCAGTTCGGCAGCGGAGTTGAAGCGGTCATTGGGAGACCGAGCCAGGCATCGCCGCAGCACCGACTGCAAGCCCGGTGCGCCGCGCATTGCTGACTCCAACTCCTCCGAGTCCTGCTGCATGGAGGCCATGCGTTCGGCATGGGTACCCCCGCCGAAAGGTAACTTTCCGGTTAATGACTCGAAAGCCATAACGCCGACCGAGAACAGATCGCTTCGGGCGTCGACCATCAGTCCCCCAATCTGTTCGGGAGACATATATCGGAGGCTCCCGACAATGGTTCCCGGAAGGGTCAGGCTTGCCGATTCCTGATCCGGCATCTGCCATTTTGCAATCCCAAAATCCGCAATTTTGATTCGCTCGCGGCCGTCCTGCGGACGCGCGATGAGCAGGTTCTCCGGCTTCAAGTCGCGGTGGACGATCCCGGCGGCGTGCGCGGCCTTCACTCCTTCGAGCAATTCCCGGAACCACAACGCCGCTGTCGCAGGCGGGATCGGACCACGATCAATCTCGGTGCGCAATGTCGTCCCATCCACGAACTCCATAACCAAATACGCAACCTCGTCGTCCACAACGCCGAAGTCGTAAGTAAGGACAATGTTTTCGTGGTTGAGCCGCGCCAGTGCCCGGGCCTCTCTACCAAATCGCCGCAGCCATGCGGGATTTGCCGTTCTGCCGGCCTGCACCAATTTCACCGCGACCTGTCGATGCAGCCTCAAGTCCAACGCCTCGAACACCGTGCCCATCCCACCCCGGCCAATCACGCGGTCGAGCCGGTAGCGGCCGTCCAGCAATTGATGCACAGGACTGGAAAGGAGGAGTTCGGCCCCATCCTCGGGACAAGCGCGAATGGAACTATCGAAGCACTTCCCGCAATGTGGACATTCCTGCAACCAAGCCGTACCTAAGCCTTCCACCCGAGTGCGCATCTGCTCGTTCGTTTTCTGTTGTCTCAGGACGCGCTCCTGCAGCAACAGGTTCTCGCAGCTCACCGCCATCTGGTGCGCCAGCCCGCGCAATAGGCCGCGGTCGGCTGGAGAGTATGGCTCCTCCGACTTCTTCCGCCCTAACAGCAGAAAGCCTACTGGCGAGCCGTCGGCCCGGTTCATAGGAACGACCAAGTCCAAACGCAATGCGTACAACCAACTCCACGACATCAGGGGCGCGCCGTTCGTGGGCAAGGACTCGACACTCAGGGCTTGATCGTTGTTGGCCAGGAGCGCCGGCAGCGCCGATCCTTCTGGTATTTGGAGCCCTTGCGCGCGCTGATCGGTGCCAAACCCTTGGATGTAGGCGCGATCCTTGGGCGAACTGTAGAAGAAGTAAACGCTCTCCGGATGCAGGGCCGCCACCAGTTCCGTCCCAACGCGCTCGCCCATTTCCGGAATTGAATCGAGTGTGCGCAAATCGTCAATTAGCGCAAGCAGGATGCGTTCTTGTTGATAGCCTTCGCGGAAGAATCTCCGATCCAGCCAGCTAGCCAGGCGACTCTGGTATCTCAAGACGATGGCGATGAGCACGACCAGCACGACAAATCCATAGTTGTACAGCATGACCTCGCCGATCGTGCGGTTGGCATTGGTCACGAGCGAGTAAAGAAGCGCCAGCGCGGGAAGAGCAAGAACAAATCGCAGAACGTTCCGAGCCACCAGATACTGCAACCCTCTGCGCAGGACGACGTGAATGTCGAAGAGGCGGTGCTTGAGAATCGCGTAGCCGGTCGCAATCGGAATCAAGGCGGCCGGGACGATCCCGATAGGACCGGAAAAATCCGGCGCGGGTATGCCCAAAGTTTGGGCGAACCGCAAGACCAGATAAGGCATGATGCCCGCCAGCGAACCGACCGCAATCCAGCGAGCGCGGCGCTTCTCTTCCACACCTTGGGCTCGCAAATAGCTGTATGCCACCGCGAAACAAATGCTCAGGGGAGCCACCAGGTAGAAGGCTGACTCCAATCCCACGATCCGGCTCCACAAGCCCATGTGAGACCACAAGAACGAAAGTAGGAACGAAGCAGGCCGCCTTGGGAAGACCAGCATATTGTAAACGGCGGCCGCGATCGCCCAGATATAGAACACCCACACCAAGGTGGATGCGACTTTCCCGCTCCGCTCGCCTCGAAAAACCCGCGTGTAGAAATGAAACGAGAAGGCAAAGTGCGGGCCGTCGACGACCTGCATCCATAAAAAGAAGGTGTAAGCGCCGCCTACAAAAAAGTCCCCATACCAGCGCAGCAACATGCAGAGCAGAGTCACCGCTTCCCCAGCCAGCGCCGCCCAAGCCAGTGTGATAATTCTCGGCCCCGGACGCACCACGGACACCACAACAGCCGTGAGAAAGAACGTAAGGCTGACCACCAGGTAGGCCAGCGTATGCCCCGGCCATCGGGGGTTGGGGATGATGGCCTTGGACAGAACCAGATCTAGAGGCTGCCCGTGACGCTGCACGTGCATCGAGTAACTGGCGCCAGGAGGAACCGTCTGAATTTCCGCCAGCCAAATCGCTTTCCCATTGATGGCCTGTACGTCATCGCCCACTTGCACGATGCCCGCCGCCGGCCCCAAGTCGTATACGTCCTCGACCAGAAATCCGTGGGCTGTTGGATCGGCCCACCAGCCCGTGTGCGCGACAGATCCACGATGGCGATTAAGAGTTGAAGCAGCGAAGATAAAACAGCACAGTACGACAATGTTCCCCGCAAGCAGCAGCCAGAACACGGGGCTTTTCCTGCGATATCCGCGGGACCGCGGCACCCGCAGTTCAGGAGCGAATTGCTCTGTCGGCGAAATCCCGTTCGGGCCCAGGAACTCGGCATCGTCGCGAACTGCCGGTTTTTCCAGAAACCCTTCGTCCTGCCCATACGTGTCCAACAACTTCCGGATTTCCGAAGCAATGGCCGAATCGCTCGTTTCGATTTTGGCGAGAAACGTCGTCCGATCGGGCTCGGGCAAGGTGAGGCACTCCGAAAACAAGTCGGAGACTCTGCGCCATACCTCCGGGTCCATGGATGCTCCGTGTCGGAACTCTACCGATTTCCGTACTGATTTTCGCGGACTACTAGACTTCGAGACGCTGCCGGATCCACGTCTTCGCCACAATCCAGTCTCTTTTGACGGTCGAAGGCGATAACTCCAGGGCCGCCGCAGTTTCCTCAATGGAAAGACCGCCAAAAAATCGCATCTCGACAATCGTGGCTTGCCGCGAGTCCAGGGCTGCCAGGCGGTTCAGGGCATCGTCCAATGCGACCACGTTCACCTCGCGTTCCGCGGGAGCTGCCACGGCCTCGTCCAGCACCAAGGTCAGATTGTTGCCGCCCCTTCGTTCCGCCCCTCGCGCCCGGGCATGGTCCACGAGGATGTGCCGCATCACCCGCGCCGCAACTGCAAAAAAATGCGCACGATCGGCAAAGTGCACGGGCGACGGACCAACCAAGCGCAAATACGCCTCATGCACTAGCGCGGTGCTTTGCAGCGTATGTCCTGGCCGCTGCCGGGCCAGAAAGTGTTTCGCTAGCCGGTGCAACTCGTCGTAAACCAGAGGTATGAGTGCATCCCGGGCCACGGCGTCACCACGGCCCCAGAGGGCGAGCAGTTGGGTCACGCCATTGGAAGGTTCAGCACCCACAGACACCACCGGCCCTGGAAGTTTTGCCTCGGATGCGATCACGGCCTAGTCTCCCGATTTCGGCGTCAGATTCGGGGCTGACCAAAAGCGGCTCTCCGCCAGCCCAGATACTATACCTATCTCGCAGTTTTCCTGCCAAAGTAACTGTCCTGGAATCACGGAAAAACGGGCTGAATCCGTCTACACGAGCGTTTAGGGAAAGTCGAGCTATCTACCTGGTTAGAGGGACTATCTATAAGGATTGATACCGGGTCAGAGTCGGCGCCTACCTGAGCAACCCTGCGCACCGGCCGTGTCTCTCCTCGCCGAGACGACTCGACGTTCCCCGCGACAAACGGTGCATCTGGTTTCCATCAATGGCGCGCTGTTCCTCCGCACAACAAACTGCCGAGGCCATTGCCATCAGCCTCGGCAGCGTATCCTTCGCTCTAAACTTACTTCTGCAAATCCGCCAAAGCCGCCAGCACTTCTTCGCTGTGTTTGTTCGGGTTTACATCTTCGTAAACCTTGGCAATCTTGCCTTCCGGAGTGATGATGAAGGTGTGTCGCGCCGCAAATTTTACCAGCGCCATGTTCGTTAAAGAACCGTACGCCTCCGTGACCTTCTTATCCGTGTCCGCGAGAAGCTTGAAGGTCAAACCTTCCTTGGTGCAGAACTTCTTGTGCGAATCCGCGTCGTCAACGCTCACCCCCAGGACTACGACTCCCTTTTGAACATACTGCGCTTGGTCGCGCTGAAAGTTGTGCGCCTCAATGGTGCAGCCACCCGTGAAGTCCTTCGGATAAAAGTACAGAACCACCCACTTGCCGCGGTAGTCCTTTAGGCTAACGGGCGTCCCCTCCTGGGAAGGAAGCGTGAATTCCGGCGCGATGCTGCCCACCGCCGGCAATGTAGCCGCATGCACCAACAACGGTCTCACCCCGAAAACCAAGACCACCAGACAAAATACTGCAATCGCGATTCGCTGCGTCATTACGAAGACTCCTGCCTGCAAATTCCCTCTCGGGTTCGTTCATCGAAAGGTCGGCGGCTATTCCGTCGAACACTCATTGCCATTACCAAGGAAGTGCTCGAAAGAGTCCATTCGACGTACGGCTAAATTGTAAACTAGGCGCGGCTGGCGGCCTTGAGCAAGCACGGAAGCCGCTTTGCCAAGCGAGTTGATTTTCTGGGCAACTTGCCTAGAAACTCCTTCTCACCGCGTATATACTCGAGAAACCCCCCGGCTCCCGGGCCGGCACGTTCCCTGCTCCCTGCATACCCGGCAGCAATGCCATTTGGCGTGTGACTTTTGTTGCACAATTTTCCGTTGCCGTGCAGGGCCGATGTACAGGTGACGATTGGATAATCCAAGAGACCCGTCGCGCGATACGAAGAACCCCAAACTCTCTCCCGAGTCTCGCCCTCATGCGCCCGGGCTCCCTGAAAAGCAGGGATTCGGGGAAAAGAAAGACGTCGGCAATGCTCTGCAGACTCCGCCCTCCGGCGTAGACTCCTCGCTCTTACACCTGCCCTCAGACTCCGACGCGGCGACGATGTTGAATGCGATCCCCATATCAGAGGCAGACGCGGACACAACTTTCGACGCCCCGGCACTCCCTTCCTCAGGCTCTCCACCTCCCGGCAGGCGACCCTTCATTTCGACGCCCCCGGTTCGCCCCAGAGTCGCGTCCCCCAGTTTCTCGATCCCGACTTTGCCGAATGGCACCATGCTGGGTGGGCGCTACGAAATTGAAACGCCTCTTGGCGAAGGTGGCATGGGCGCGGTTTACAAGGCCAAAGATCTGGAACTGGATCGTCTCGTTGCGATCAAAGTCATCCGTCCTGAACTCGCCGGGAACCCCGACATTCTGCAGCGCTTCAAGCAGGAGATTCTGCTCGCCAGCAAAGTCACCCACCGCAACGTGATCCGCATTTACGACCTGGGCGATGCGGACGGCATCAAGTTCATCACAATGGAGTATCTGGAGGGCGAGGATTTACGCTCCCTGCTCTACCAGCACGAGAAGCTTTCCGTGGAGGAGAGCGGCGCAATTATCGAACAGACGCTCAGCGGACTGAGCGTAGCGCACCAACAGGGGATCATCCACCGCGATCTGAAACCCGGCAACATCATGCTCGAGGCCGATGGGCGAGTAGTGGTGATGGACTTCGGCCTTGCCCGCTCCATGGGCGGCGACGGCATGACACGCAGCGGTCTCATGGTCGGAACCATGGAATACATGTCCCCCGAGCAAGCGCAGGCGCGCGATCTGGACGCGCGCTCGGATGTGTTCACGGTCGGCCTGATCTGGTATGAGCTACTCACGGGCAAGATGCCCTACCGTGCAGACAGTGCAATTGCCAGTTTGCTCAAGCGCACCCAAGAGCGAGCGATTCCCGTAGTCGAGTTGGAGCCATCGATTCCCAAGGTCGTCAGCGACATCGTCAGCCGCTGCCTGGAACGCGACCCAGCTTTACGGTATCAGAACGCCGAGGACATGCTTCTCGATATCCGTGCCTGGCGTGGAAATCGCACGGTGGCTGCGTCACTGGTCATGGACCGCCTGCTGCCAAAGCCCGCGTTTCCGTGGAAATGGGTGGCGGCGGGGTTGACGGCGCTGGTTTTAGCCGGCGGCGGAGTATGGGTGGGAACGCGAAAT
>Ga0137418_10001887_pt1 | contig 19170 bp, 14 predicted proteins | sample CZODoug3_1_2_16f_FD_122242 | JGI IMG/M metagenome (GOLD analysis project Ga0137418, IMG submission 122242) | Vadose zone soil fungal communities from Angelo Coast Range Reserve, California, USA - CZODoug3_1_2_16fungal (Hybrid Assembly) | ecosystem: Environmental > Terrestrial > Soil > Vadose... | reverse complement strand
TTGTACTAACTCTACTGACTCCTTTTGGGTGAGTCGTCGTCAAGCTGACGCTCATTTCTGGCCGTGACATTCTGTTTTGCGTCGTGCTACTGTTGTTACAGTCATACAATTCGCTCGACCAATCACCCTGCACGGTCGCCGCGTCCCTGCTGGCGGTATGCAACGACAGCCGTCAGTTCATCCCTCCTTTGGCTCATGTATACGATCTTATTGGTATGCAGCATACACCAACACCAACACTCCGTCTCCTTCACTTCCAGATTGGTCGCCAGAACCTTCGACCTCGCATGTGACTCCATACACTTCTAGCTTTAAAGCCTCGACTACTCGGCCACGACCTACAAAGGCTCCTCCGCCGCCACCGAAATCCTGGGCAGCGCGGTCCGACACGAACGTCGCAATCTGGACGATCAAGATGGCGCCGGAAGCCCAATGGACTTTGGCGGCGGCAGGCGGCACCAGCCGCACGCTCTACTTCTTCCGTGGCGGCGCAATACGCGTCGCCGGACACGAGGTTCCGCGCCACGCGGCGATCCAGCTTCGTCCCGACGTTGACGTGACCGTCGAAAACGGGAACGGCGAGAGCGAATTTCTCCTTCTGCAAGGGCAGCCCATCAACGAGCCGGTCGCACAATACGGCCCCTTCGTCATGAACTCGCGCGCCGAGATTCAGCAGGCGTTTTCCGACTATCAGCGCACCGGCTTTGGCGGGTGGCCGTGGTCCAGCGACGATCCTGTCCATGGCGCCGAAGGCCGCTACGCTCGTCATGCCGACGGCCGCGTCGAACGCCTGTAGCGGCGGTCTATGACCGCCGCTACAGAATTTCTCTGAAATCAAATTTGAAGCCAGGCAGGACAGGATCGCCGGTGATGATGGTGGGATTGTCGATGCGTTGCGGTGATTGGCCAGACCGGTAAATGGTGGCGCGGTTCTCGATCGGATCGAGCAGCCATCCGAGCCTGGACCCATTGGCAATGTATTCTTCCATCTTCGCCTCGATGTCAGGAACACGATCCGAGTGCGATCGCAGCTCGATAACGAAGTCCGGGCAGATCCCGGTGCACTCGTTCTTTTCTTCTTCAGTCAACTGATCCCATCGGCTCTTCGGAATCCACGCCCCATCAGGCGACCGCTTTGCGCCGTTTGGCAATGTGAATATCGCCGACGATCCAAAAAAGACCCCCGTTCCGTCTTGCTCGGCCCAATTCCCAAGTCGTTGAGTGATCTTGGCGTTTTTTCGATCTGTCTCCGGATAGGTGGGCGACATGATGATCAGTTCTTTTTCGGCGGTCATTTCGATTCGAAGATCGCGATTGTCGCAACAAAGCCGATCAAATTGATCATCCGTCAGGCCGACATTCCGAACGTTCAGCGTGATCCGTGTCCCGATATCTGGTTGTATTGCCGGTGGTCTGGCCATGATTGCCTCTTATCGTGATCATAAACCCGTCCACCTGTTCCAGCAATCGCCGCACCGAGCCTTGACTTTCGGTAACGTGGAAACTATAAGTCGCGGCATGACATCGTTCTTGCAGGATTTCCGTTCTGCGTTGCGATCGATCCGAAAAACCCGGGCAGTGACATTTGCGGTCTTGTTGTCTCTGTCGCTGGGAATCGGTTCAACCGCGTCTGTCTTCAGTCTCGTCAATTCCTTCCTGCTTCGACCTCTGCGCGTACCGGAGACCGAGCGCGTGGTTCGGATCACGTCTGTCACGCAGTCGAGCCACGTTGATCCGATCACGAATCCGGACTTTGAAGAGCTGCGAAAGCGAGCGCAAAGCTTCGAGGCAATTACGACGACCTGGGGCGGCGATCCGGTCTTCTGGCTTGCCACGAGGCCCGGGCTGCAACCGCATCTCGCGGCCGGCGCCGCCGTAAGCGGCGAATTTTTCTCCGGTCTCCGAGCCGAACCCGTGTTGGGTCGCGGTTTTCGCCCTGAGGAAGATCAGGCACCGGGACGGGACGCCGTCGCCCTCATCAGTCATCGGCTTTGGGAACTGGAGTTCGGACGCAGCCGCGATGTTCTGGGAAAGACGATCGGAATCAATTCCAGGGATTTCACAATCGTGGGTGTGGCGCCTCCCTCCTTAACTCCAGGCGTGCAGCCGGCCGTGTACGTGCCGCGGATGATGTTCGGCACGTTACTAGGGAACGACGCCAAAGGCCCGGGTATGGCGGAGGCGTATGCGCGGCTGAAACCGGGTGTCACCATCGAGCAGGCGCGTGAAGAGGTGGGCCGAATCGGAGAGCAGCTTGAACAGGAACATCCGGACACCAACCGCGGACGTCGATTCACGGTCTACACCCAGGTCGGACTTCGCCTGGCGGAGAGTCCGGGAACTGCAAGAGGTGCGGTCTTATTTTTCTTGATTGCGGTGCTGGTTCTGGGAATTGCTTGCGTCAACGTCGCGAACCTGTTGCTGTCGACGGCGCCTGCTCGCACGCATGAAGCGGCGGTGAGAGTCGCGCTGGGCGCAAGCCGCGGAAGACTGCTGCGGCAAATGTTGATCGAAAGTGTTCTGGTGTCGATTGCAGGTACGATCGCGGGGCTGGGCATAGCTGTGCTGGTTGCGCGATTCATTTCCTCGATTCAAATAGTGGAAAGCCTGCCGGTCGTACTGGACATCGATGTTGATGCTCGCGTGGTTTTGTTTACGTTTGCAGTTGGACTGACTTCGGGGATCCTCTCGGGCCTGGCTCCAGCGCTTCGTTCTTCACGCGGCAACGTAAACGCGCTTCTGAAGTCGGTCGACGCCCGCATGGGACGTTCCGGCAGGACGGGGATCCGGCAGGCTCTGGTTGCCGCACAGATGGCAATCGCGCTGATTGTCCTCGTGGCCTCCGGCAGCTCGTATCAGCGTCTCGGGATTTTACGTAATATGGAGCCCGGATTCCGCACGGAGAACGTTCTGACGGTGAGCTTCTATCCCACAAGGCTCAACGAAACCGAGAAAAACCGCGGTTTCTACAAGCAAGTCCTGGAACGGGTTCGCAACTTACCCGGAGTGCGGACCGCTGCCGCAGGATATCCACTGCCGCTGAGCACCTTCTATGAGGAGACGAATATCGCCATCGATGGATATTCAATGCCCAGGGATCAATCGTCCCTGTCGATCGGGAGCGCAATCGTCAATGAAAGTTATTTCGAAACCCTGGGAATCTCTATCGTTCTAGGCCGGGCTTTTGATACGCGCGACAGCAAGGAAAGCACACGAGTCGCGATTGTGAATGAGGCGATGCGGGACAAGTATTGGCCGAATCGTGATCCGGTGGGAAGCCGCATGAGAATCGTGGACCCGATCGGAATTGCGACTGGAGGCGAGGTACAGATTGTCGGCGTTGTCCGGACGTCGAAGTATGGAGTCATGAATGAGCAACCGAAGCCGTTCGTCTATCTGCCCATGGAGCAACACGACCCGAAGCTGATGACGCTGTTCATCCACAGCGACGGTGATCCGGCTGCCATGGCTTCCATTGTGCGCCGTGAGGTCACCGACATTGATCCGAAGGCACCCGTTTGGGACATTCGTACGATGTCTCAGCATGTACGCCAGCAGGCGCTGGTCGGCGAGAAGCTTGATGCGGAAGTGCTTTCAGCCGTCGCCGGAGTTGGTCTGATTCTCGGGGTCCTCGGACTTTATGGAGTCATCGCGTACTCGGTGAGTCAACGGACACATGAAATCGGAATTCGTATGGCCATCGGCGCGACCAGCGGCGACGTGCTTCGAATGGTTCTGAGGCACGGGTTGAGACTCAGCGCAGCGGGGATTCTGGCCGGAAGCCTGATCACACTGGCTCTAAGCTCCTTCGCCGCCGAAATTTTCAAGCCAGTCGATCCGGCGGCCCCGCTCATCTATGTGGTTCCGCTTTTGGTGGCCGTTACGTTGGCCGCCTGTTACTTCCCCGCCCGCCGCGCCTCCCGAGTAGATCCGAACATCGCCTTGCGGTGCGAGTAGAGCTTTCAACTGTAGCGGCGGTCTATGACCGCCGACAATACGGCAACTTGCAGCATCGTCGGCGGTCATAGACCGCCGCTACAGTCCGCAGTCGCGAACCTTGACTTTGCGACGAGTCAGGAACTATAAGCAGTCAATGGCTCGAAACCTGTTAATGGTGTGTTTGGTATTCTTGTCCCTGACCGCGCGGGTGCAAGCTCAGCAAGGCGGTGCACAGAATCCGCCGGCTCCCCAGCCTGCGCCGGCGCCATCGAATCCACAACCACAGCCGACACCTGTACCTCAGCCAGCCCAGAGACAGGACGACGTAACGATCTCAGGAAGAATCGTCCTGGATGCTTCCGGCAGCCCCGATCGAACGATTGAGGTCCGCTTCGAAACCGATGGCGGCCAGCGGATTGGTTACGCGTACACCGGCCTCAGCGGAGAATTCACATATCGAGGTGTCGGAGCTTCTCAGGATCTTTATGTCGTTGTTGAGATCGAGGGTTTCAAACCGTACCGTGAACGGATGGCTTATGCTTCGCTCGGTGGACACATCAACATTTTCCTCGAGCGCGAGAGATTCAAAGCCGTAGAGAAGGGCGGCTCCGCTGTCATTGACCTGAAGCAATTGCGAACCAGGATTCCAGGCAAAGCGGTCGACGAGTATGAGAAAGCGCTCAAGGAATCTCCCAAGGGAGACGCCGCGAAGGTCATCGAGCGTCTTGAGCGCGCACTCAAGCTGGCGCCGGACTTCTATGAAGCCCGGAACACCCTGGGCGTGCAGTATCTTCGATTGCAAAAGTATCGAGAGGCGGAGGCGGCATTCGAGCGCGCCCGCGATTTGAATCCCAATGCTGCAGACCCGCTGATCAATCTCGGCACGATTTACTACCAGGAAGGCGAGATGCAGAGTGACGCGGGCCGGGCGGAAGAAGCGGCCGGCCGATTTCAGAAGGCCGTCGCTGTCCTCGAGGAATCGATCCACCGCAATCCGCTATCGGCACCTGCGCACAATTATCTTGGCGCGGCGCTGTACAAGATCGCCTCATATGAACGAGCCGAATCGATGCTCAATCGCGCCCTGCAGTTGGATGAAGGACTGCAGCAAGCCAATCTGACCTTGATCAACGTGTATACCAGGCAGTCTCGCTTCGATGAGGCTTTGGATAAGATCAATACCTACCTGAAGAAGAATCCGGACAGTCCACAGCGAGCCACTCTCCAGGGAATAAAGGAGAAAATCGAGAAGGCTCTAAACCGATAGCTGAAGAGATAAAGATTAGCCGCGGATGTCACGGATTACGCGGATGGAGCGCATTAAAAACCGTTGATGCGCTCCATCCGCGTAATCCGTGACATCCGCGGCTAATTACGACCGGATCAACGAATATCTCGGATCATCGGCGAGGCACACGGCCTCCGGAACCCCGATTTCCTTCCGCACGATGTTGACCCCTCGAACAAGCGAAACCATCTTGTAAAACGCGTGGCGCCGGCTCATTCCTTCGCGGCCCATTCCGCAATCCGAGGAAAGGACAAGGCGGTCGGCGGGAATGTGCTTCAGGGAGAGGCGTACCAGTTCGGCCACTTCCTCGGGTGATTCGACCTGGAGGGTGTGGTGATCGATGACACCGATGGCCACTTTCTTGCCCGTGATCTGCTTGCCGATAGCTTCAAGGTCCATCGCTCCTGAACTTTTCGTTTCAAAGGTGATGACGTCCGCATCCACCTGGTTCAGAACTTCCAGGGCTGGTTTGTAAGACTGGACCTTGGCGAACATGCGCTGCTGAGAGGGATTTCCCCAACAAGTGTGGCACCAGACTTCGGTCTTGGCGCGCAATCCCTTCACTGTATTGTTGAACACCTTCAGCATGAATTCGGGATTGATGACATTGTCCACAACGCCGCGCGCAGCCAGCAAATGGATCTGCGGCTCTTCCATCTGGATCACCTGGCAACCGGCATCAGCAAGGTCGTGCAGTTCCTGATTGAACGCGTCGCTGATCGCCATGATGCGGGAAGGCAGGTCTTTGTAATGCTCGTCCTGAACGGCAAAAGCGACGAGCTCAGGCGTGACGGTGCCGAACTTCACCGGCCTCGACGTCAAACGCTGAGCGGCCTTCCAGATCTCGGTGTAGTGCATTTCGCCGCGTCCGACAGGCCCGACCAGTCTCGGCATGACCCGCGCTTCCAGATAATCGTGCAGGATATGTCCGCGGGGAAAGCCAATGCCCCCGGCGCCGGCTTTCGCCAGTTTCGGATGGGTCGTTTCGAAGCCGTCCATGTGGTGCGGCGGATAGCTGGTCCAGCTCTGACCGCCAATATCCTGATCGAACCGGCAGTCGCCATCGGTGCAGATATCAAGACCGGCCACTTCCTGTTCCCGCAGGTAAACCGAGAGGGCATCCACATATTGCTCGCGGAATCTGGAGATGACCATGGCGTCCAGGAAGGATTTGGTTCCCAGATTTTCGGTGTACCAGCTAGGGCGCGGCAGCGAACCCGTGATGGTGGTTGGCAGTACCTTTCCCTGAGTCGCTTTCAACATTATGCTTTCTCTCCCCGATATATCATTACGCCTGTTGATGTAAACACAAGGCTTTGGATGCTATCACGAATCAAGACGCCACAACTCACCGAGATTGCCACACTGTTCCTCAAGCTCGGCACCATTTCTTTCGGCGGACCCGCGGCACACATTGCTCTGATGGAAGATGAAGTGGTGAGGCGCCGCCGCTGGCTCTCGCACGAGGAGTTCATGGATTTGATCGGCGCGACGAATCTGATTCCAGGTCCGAATTCAACCGAAATGGCAATCCATATCGGACTCCGAAGAGCCGGGTGGGCGGGCTTTCTTGTTGCGGGAGGCTGTTTCATTCTGCCGGCGACAGTGATCGTGACCTTTTGTGCATGGCTTTATGTCCGCTATGGTTCGCTCCCGGAGGCGGGCGCCATCCTCTACGGCGTGAAGCCGGTGATGATCGCCGTCGTGCTCCAGGCGCTGTGGGCACTGGGCCGTGCCGCATTGAAGACAAAAACGCTATTACTGCTTGCGGCGGCAGCGGCAATTCTCAATTTTCTTGGTGTCAACGAACTGGTGATTCTCTTCGGAGCCGGGCTGTTATTTGCCTTCACAAGATCGTCATTCGTGCGAAAGAGCCAGACTCAGTGTTTCAGCCTGGCGCCGCTTTTCTTGTTCTTTCTGAAGACCGGTTCCGTACTGTTTGGAAGCGGATACGTGCTGCTCGCCTTTCTGCGGGCTGATCTGGTCGAGCGGTGGCACTGGTTGAGCGAAGGACAGCTTCTGGACGCCATAGCAGTCGGCCAGTTCACTCCCGGACCGGTGTTCACGACGGCTACATTCGTCGGATACATTCTCGGGCGAACCCCGGGAGCGATCGTCGCAACGCTGGGGATATTTCTTCCCGCGTTCATCTTTGTGGCGTTGAGTGGTCCTTTCATACCGCGAATTCGCCGGTCTGAAACCGCTGGAGCCTTCCTCGACGCGGTCAACGCGTCATCCCTCGCGCTGATGGCAGTGGTTACCTGGCAGCTTGGGCACTCCGCTGTGGTGGACGTAACGAGTCTGGTCCTGGCTGTTGCCAGCGCTATCGTGCTGTTCCGCTTTCGCGTGAACTCGGCCTGGCTTGTGTTGGGCGGCGCACTGGTGGGCCTGATATTTCGACCGTAACCCAAAATTCCTTGACAAACGGAAGGGGTGGACACAGCATCCGATTTACACGCCGAAACAGTGTGAGGAGGTCCTCATGATTATCGCCGGCCTTGTCTTGACGCTTGTCACCGTCCCGCAGGGACAAGTCACCTTTACAAAAGACGTCGCGCCCATCCTGCAGCGCTCGTGTCAAACCTGCCATCGCCCCGGCTCGATTGCACCCATGTCTCTCCTGACCTACCAGGATGCCAGGCCGTGGGCTCGTGCGATCAAGGAGAAGGTGGCCAAGCGAGAGATGCCGCCATGGTACATCGATAAGAACATCGGGATAACCGACTTCAAAGACGATCCTTCTCTCAGCGACGCGGACATCGCGACCATCACCAGGTGGGTCGACGACGGCGCCCCGCAGGGCAATCCTGCCGACATGCCTCCGCCGCGTCAGTTCAGCGATGTGGACCAGTGGCACATCGGCAAGCCCGACGTGATCGTGTCGATGAAGAAGCCCTATATTCTGCCGGCGGCCGGGCCGGACAACATTGTGGATGTTCTCGTCGATCCGGGATTCACGGAAGACATGTATGTCATGGCTGTGGAAAGCAAACCCGCCGACCCTCGCAGCTTCAAAGTTGTGCACCACTTCACGACAAATCTGGTCGAAGATCAGGAAGACGATCCGATCGGTCTGTTCTTCAACGAATACGCCCTCGGAAAGAACGGCGACATCTTTCCGCCAAACTCCGGCCGCTTGATCAAGGCGGGGTCGAAGATCAACTTCAACCTGCACCTCAATCCACGAGGTGAGGAAACTCCGGTCACCGTCCAACTCGGTTTCAAAGTCTTCCCCAAAGGGGTTGTTCCAAAGTACGTGGCGTTCACGCAGCACATGGGAGACTCAAACGAACTGGATATTCCTGCCGGACAGGTCGTGCGTCACGACGGTTATTTCCGGCTGCCACAGCCCGCGCTGGTCGCATCGTTTCAACCCCATATGCACAATCGCGGCAAGGCCATGTGCATGGAGGCGATCTACCCGGATGTTCGAGCGGACTCTGCCCGCCCCGGACCGGCACGCACGGAAACGCTCAGTTGCGTGAGCAACTACCAGTTTGGCTGGCACATCACTTATCCCTATGCCGACAATGTCGCACCGCTCTTGCCTGCCGGCACCATCGTTCACATCACGGCGTGGCACGACAACACCGCGAACAACAAATACAATCCCAATCCGAGGAACTGGGTCGGCTACGGCCAGCGGTCGATTGACGAAATGAGCTTCGCGTGGGTGACGATCACCTATCTCGACGAAGCCGATTACCAGCAGCGCGTCCAGGCGCGACAATCGCAATGAGCACGCATATACTCTGGCTGGCTTTTACACTGGCCGTTTGGCAGCTCCCCACGGAGATTGCGCCAGTCCGATTCAACTCGGGCCAGAGCGTTGTTCCTTACTTCGAAGGTTGGATCAAGAATCCCGACGGCACCTTCGATCTGGTGTTCGGGTATTTCAACCGGAACTGGAAACAGGAACTCTATATTCCGTCCGGCCCCAATAACAACATCGAGCCGAACGGTCCGGACGCCGGCCAGCCGACCTACTTTTTGCCGCGTCGTCAGCGGTGGATGTTTCGGCTGCGAGTACCCGCGGACTTCGGAAAAAAAGAAGCGACCTGGACGATCACAGCGAACGGGCGCTCCGAGATGGCTTTTGGAAATCTGTTGGCGGCCCAGGAAATCACGGACCGGGTCGTGATGAGCAACGGAAACTTCAATCCCGGTACGGATGATCCGAATGAACCCCCCTCGATGACGGTTGCTCCCGCTCAGACGGCAACCGTCGGAGTTCCCGTCACGCTCACGGTCTCTGTTACCGACGACGGTCTGCCCAAACCGCGACCGGTTAGAACTCCTCGTCCAACAGCGGGTGGCTTTGGAGCGCAATCCAATACCGTGGGGAGCGGAGCTCCGAGAGGTCTGAATGTAAGGTGGCTGCAAATTGGCGGGCCCGGCAAGGTCGCGTTCGAACAGGTGGGGCCGATTTCGGTGACCAGCGGAAAGGCAGTGACCACGGCGCGTTTCGCCGTACCCGGGACGTATCGCTTGAGGGCAACCGCCAGCGACGGCGCGCTGTCGAAGACGACGGATATCGTCGTCACTGTGAAATAGTAACGCGGGCTAAAGCCCGCGACTACATTCAGACGGAAGGTTGATCCGAATGTAGTCGCGGGCTTTAGCCCGCGTTCTTTATGCCTTTGTGGTTCTTTACTGGACTGTCGTCAATTTGTGAATCAGGTCGGCCGTTCTCTTCGGCGCCAGTTCGAGCGGGGTCTTTCCCTGTTTGTTCTTCGCGTCGAGTTTGGCACCGTGGCTTACGAGGTACTCCACGATGCGATCGGACCCTCTCAGTGCCGCGAAATGGAGTGCGGTATTTCCTGATGTTTCCTGGGCCGCATTGACATTGGCGCCGGCTGCGACAAACATTTTGACGGCATCCAGCGGATCTGCGCGGTCGGCCGCATCCGTTACTTCCTCGTCACCGCCTCTGGGAGCACCCAGTCCGGAGGCCATCATCAACAGGGTGGAACCGTCCTTCGTCGCCAGCGAAGCATTTCCGCCCTTTTCCATCAGAAGGCGGATCACGGCCAGATCCGTGGACCGGGTCGCTCGATGCAGGGCTGTGGCGCCCGGAACCACATTGATGTTTCCCTGTGCCTGCCGCGGCGGAATGGTCTTGTCGTAAACCTTGTTCGGATCAGCTCCGCGGGCAAGAAGCAACTTGACCATGTCCAAACTGTTCATTGTCCGGTCGATTTCGGGCGGGTTTGGACGATTGCTGTAAGTCGCCAGATTCCGCATCTCGGTGGCGATATACAACGAGCCATCGTTCACATCGGCCCCCTTGTCCAGCAGAAATGCCGCGAAATCGTAATGACCGTTGAAGATCGCAGTCTGCATGGCCGTGAAACCATACTGGGGCTCGATTTCATTCACATTGGCGCCTGCGGCAATCAGAACCTGGGCGGTTTCGATTGCACCCTGCCGAGCCGCGAAAATCAGCGCGGTGAGGCCGCCCATGGGACGGTCATGAATAATTCCCCCATTGGTACCGGTCAGTGTGGGGAAGTCATAAACAACGGAACGCGCATTGACGTTGGCGCCATGATCTATAAGAAGCCTGGCAACCGCCGTGTGGTTCTCGGCTGCGGCCCACATCAAAGCAGTTTGTCCGCGCCATTCTTCCGAAGCGTTCGAGTCGGCTCCATTATCGAGCAGCGCTTTCACTGCATCCACATTGCCGGTGCGCGCCGCCGTCATCACCGGAGTTTCTCCTGAACCGTAGGCGGCGTTTGGATTGGCTCCAGCCTTCAGCAAGGCTTCCATGATCGCGGCATTACCGATGGTGCTGGCCTCATGAAGCGGCGTCACACCATAGCGATTGGCGGCTTTCGCATTGGCGCCGGCGCTGATCAGAAGCTTCACGGTGCCCAGGTCACCCCAGTGTGCGGCCCAATGGAGAGCGGTCATGCCCTCCGCGTCCGCTGCATTTACGTCGATACGCTGTTTCAAAAGCGAACGCATGTTCACGAGATCGCGGTTTTTCACCGCGTCGACCAGCCGGGCATCGCCGCCCGCGGCAGCAAGGCTGGTGACGCCGAGCAGCGCCACCAGACACATAGTGAGTAGATGTTTACGCTTCATTAGATGTCGATCCTCGCGTTGCTCTCACCGAACTTCTCCATCGGTACCTGAGCCTTTTCGAGTAAGGTGTACATCAAGTTCGACAACGGTGCACGCTTCGTGTTGACGTGGCGGTTACCCTTGAGCTGGCCGGCCCCGCCACCGACGACGACGATCGGCAGATTCACGTGGTCATGCTGATTGCCGTTGCTCATGCCGCTGCCGTACAGGAACGTCGAATGATCCAGGAGGCTGCCGTCGCCGTCCGGAGTGGACCGCATCTTCTCCAGGAAGTTGGCAAACAGGCTGAGATGGTACGAGTCGATCTTGGCCTTCTTCGCGACCTGCTCGGGAACATTGTTGTTGTGCGACACGGGATGATGACCATCGGCAACACCGATCTGCGGGTAAGCCAGCGTGCTCAGCTCGCGAGCCAGCATGAACGAGGTCACGCGAGTCATGTTGCCCCTGTAGGCCATTGCGATCAGATCGAACATCAGTTTGGCGTGTTCTTCCCAATTCTCCGGTACGCCTGTCGGGGTCGGCGGCGCTTCGAGGTTATGTTCATTCCGCTGCTTCTCGGCCTGCTGGATCCGCCGTTCGATCTCGCGAACGTTATCGACATACTCGGCCAGCTTGGCCTGATCGCGCGCGCCAAGATCCCGTTTCAGGTCTTTCACGCTGTCGGCGACCGCATCGAGAATGCTGGTGTTCTGTTCCAATCGAGCCAGGCGATCTTTCGCGGTGGCCCCATCGCCGCCGAACATGCGCTCGAAAACAACGCGGGGGTTGAGCTCCATCGGCTGCGGCTGGGTGGGCGTCCGCCATGAAATCGTGCTCATGTAGGAGCAGAGGAAGTCGCCGGCGCAACTGCCGATATGACTGGAGTGATCTTCGGTGGCGAACTCCATCGACGGGAACGTGGTGCCTTGACCGTGCTTCTGGGCAATGTGCTGGTCGATTGTTGTTGCCAGGTGAATCTTGCTGCCATGGGCCGGCATCGTCCCGGACAGGTACATGGCGCAACTGGGTGAATGGCCGCTCTCGCCGGTGTTATAGAGACCAGACACAACGGTCACATAGTTCCGGAACGGCTCCAGAGGCTTGAGGATGGGTGAGAACTCGAAGTCGACGCCCTCCTTCGCCGGCGTCCACTGCTTCATGATTGAGCCGTGAGGCACGTAGATGAATCCCCAGCGTGCCATCGGGCTTGCGGCAGTCTTTGCCAGCGGTGTCTGGGCCGGAACCATGGATTCAAGGAACGGTAACGCTACTGCAACGCCTGCACCACGCAGAAAAGTGCGGCGGGACAAATGCTTCTTCGTAATGAACATTGGAGCGGCCTCCTTAATTATCGTTTCTTCCTGCTACCTTATTAGTTTCCTTTTCCGTGTCTTCCGACTTTTTCACCTTCATTTGGAACGGTCCGCTTTTGACGATTCCGAGAACGAGCGAAGAAAACTTATAGTTAGTGCGGGCGGAATCTCTAAGGATCGAGCGGACAACAGGCATGTCGTAATACTCGATTCCACGGCCGAGGCCGTACGTCAAAAGCATTTCGGTCATGGTACGTACAAATTGTTCAGGACGCTTCAGAACCGCCTGGCGAAGACCCACCGGGCCCTCGACCCTGGTTCCGTCAAAGAGTGTGTCTGACGAATCGATCTTCGCGCCGCCATCGCTGGAGCGCCAGCGGCCGATTGCATCGAAGTTTTCCAGCGCCAGACCGATCGGATCCATGAGCTTGTGGCATCCCGAGCAGGCGGGATTCTTGCGATGCTGTTCCATACGGTCACGCATCGAAAGGACCTTACCCGGCGTCTCGTCCAGCGGCGGCACATTGTCCGGCGGTGCCGGCGGCGGTGTCCCGAGAATGTTCGTAAGCACATACTTGCCACGGTTCACCGGCGACGTCCGGTTGGCATACGAGGTCAAAGCCAGGATGCTGCCCTGACCGAGCAATCCCTTCCGATATTCATCGGTCACCGTGACCCGGCGGAACTGATCGCCGTAGACATTCGGAATTTTGTAGTGCTTCGCCAGACGTTCGTTCAGAAACGTGTAGTCGGCGTTCAGCAAATCCAGTGCAGTGCGGTCCTCGAGAACGATGCTTTCGAAAAGCATTTCCGTCTCCCGCGCAAGGCCCTGCCGCAGGTTGTCATCGAAGTCCGGGAAGATGTCCTCATCTGGACGGTGACTTCTTATATTGCGCAGATACAACCACTGTCCCGCAAAGTTGGTGCCCAGCGCCCGGGCGCGTTGATCCGCCAGCATCCGCCTGACCTGCTGTTCAAGAACCGCAGGATTCTTGAGCTTGCCTTGAACCGCCAGGTCCAGTAACTGGTCGTCGGGAATGCTGCTCCATATAAAGAAGGACAGGCGCGACGCGAGCTCCAGATCACTGATGCGATAGATCGTGCCCGGCGCTGCATTCTCCGGATCCAGTTCGAAGCGGAAAAGGAACTGAGGACTAACAAGCATGAACGCGAGCGCCTGTTGAATCCCCGTGTCAAACGTACTGCCTTTTCCGCGGCTCTTCTGATAGAAACCGACCACACGGGCAAGCTCCACATCCGTCACGGGGCGCCTGTACGCCCGCCGGACCATGGCGGAAAGGATCTTTTTAGCGCACGTCAGGCCATCGGTGTTGGGGGCCGGGCTGCAGATGAATATCCGGCGACGGCTCGGGGACTCTCCGGAAGCGCTCACGTTGAATGGCCCCTCAACGGTCACCTTGTCGATTTCAGGAATGCCCACCGGCGTAATGGGATCGATCCGTTCGCGTTGGAAGGGCTCCAGCAGTTCGACGGTCGGCGCGGAGCTTTTCTTGAGGAAGGCTACGCCGATCGAATGCGGACCGGCTTTAACTGGGATGCGCGTCTCGAAACGCTTTTCGATGAGATCTCCGCCCGACGTCGGATTCAGGTAAGCGTTCCGCTCATCCGCACCGCCTCCGAATCTTTCGAGATGAACGCGGTCACCATCGAAAGTGACTTCCAGGTCGTGAGACGTCTCCAGGCCGCGAACGATGTTTACAGTCTCGCGATACAGTTTCGGGCGGATGACGTACTCACCATCAACCGGGAAGTTATAGCGAATCAGAATGCCGCCACGTGTCCCGATCGGCAGGCCTTCGACGTGGTCGTTTTGCGAGAGGTCCGACCGAACTCGAAACGTCTCTAGCGTCGGAGTAATTTGGGTATTGCCAATCGCGAGATCGGTGATCTTCCAGGCAGCAGAAAGGTAACGATCCATCAGCGCCGGCGACATGGTCAACGCATCGGCAATATTGTCGAATCCGTAGGCCTCGTAGTCCGCCGGAAGGTACGACGTGACATCCACATCCAGCGAGAACAAGTCGCGAATCGCGTTGCCGTATTCGGCCCGGTTCAGGCGGTGAAGAACGGTCTGCCCCGGATTCGGTTTCGCAGCCGCGACCTTGTCGATCGAGGTCTCCAAATAGGAGGCGAAGCTGTCCAGCGATGCCTTGTCCGGGCGCGCCATTCCAACCGGAGGCATCATGCCGCCCCGAACCTTCCGGATCACCTTTTCCCATACTTCCGCGCCTTCGGTAACCCTGGTGAGGTCCATGTTTTCAAGCACCAGGCCCCCGGTTTTGGCGCGTTGATTGTGGCAGGTGACGCAGTATTTATCGACGAGAGCGCGCTGCTCGGTTGCGGAACTTGCGGCGGTTTCCTGCGGCGTGGCGGCCAGCAGCTGCGGCCTGCTGGAAACCGACCAGAGAACTGCAAACAAACATGCCAGAATAAACAGGTTTTTACTCATAAGAATTCTCTTTGGCTATACCGTACTTTCGGCACGTAAGTCAAGATTTATGAGTGTGTTAATGCAATTAGACGGGGGCGCGGTGAGTCCACTGTAGCGGCGCTCTATGAGCGCCGGCGATCTCCAGGCTTGGAACTTCGTCGGCGGTCATAGACCGCCGCTACAGAAGAACGGCTGAGGCCGTTTGCAGTTTGATCTAAAACTACTCCCGGATCACGCCCTCCTTATAGGCGTATTGCATCAGTTGTGCATTGCTCCTCAGATTCAGTTTTTCCAGTAGACGACATCGGTATGTGCTGACCGTCTTGACGCTCACCGCCAACTGCCCGGCGATCTCTTTCATGGCCATACCGGATGCATACAGATACAGCACCTGGTATTCACGATTCGACAGACGGGCAGGTCTGTTCATTCGATCCAGGTTGAACAGCACCGTTTCGGCAAGCTCTCTGCTGACGAACTTTCCTCCTCGCGAGACCTTCCGGATGGCATCGAGAATGGTATCGGGCGGTTTGGACTTGTTCAGGTACCCATCGGCGCCTGCCGCCAGCATTTGAATGGCATGTTGATCTTCAGTGTGCCTGGTTAAGACCAACGTAAATGGCGGCCGTCCGCGGTTTCGTGTCTTTTCCAGTGACTGAAGAAAGGCCAGGGAATCCAATTCGCCATCCAGAACAAGGAGATCACAGTCCTTGCCGGCCTTCTGGAGGGCTTCTTTGCAGTTATCCGCCTCGCCGATAACCGTCAAGTCGCGCATGGTGGCGATGATGCTCTTGAGACCTTCGCGAAAGACTGGCTGACCATCGACAAGATAAACACGCATTCCACTCGTCCCTCCCAAGCTGAATAAACAATGAATGGCTGGCAGCAAGTTTTCTGCCGTTGATTCCATCACGTTGGGGTGGTGCAGAATCGACACGAAGAACGAAAACATGACAGCCAATTGTCCTCGCGCGATCGTTTCGTCGTGGGTTTTTTGGATGGATGCTCGGCGACGTCTGTGGAAAACCAACTCGGATACTTTCGGTTGGGCAAATCCTATTGCGTGCGTGACTGCGACTTCATTTAACAGGTCTCCCAATTTCCGCTGAACTCGCAATCACGTTGTTTGTGTCATGGCATTCCGAACACACTTGAAGATCTCCCGCTACCACAAGAGGGGCGCAAGACGACCACACCTTGCGTGACCGCTTCATGCGGTTCCGAATTTTTCCTGAGTCCGGTAATTCTCCGGCTTTCTCACAATGAGTACAGGACGTTCGGACCGATGAGTCACCTTGTGGGAAACACCGCCGTGGCCGCCCATGGCGATCAGGTCCGCGCCGAGTTCTTCCGAACATCTCATAATCTCGTTTGCGGGATCGCCTTCGGCAGTAAACTGATGATGCGAAATCAGTCCCTGATGTGCGAGCGCCGCATTCGCCGCCATGAAAATCTTTTCGGCTTCCAGCTGGCGCTCGATCTCGAGGCGGTGTCTTTTCTCAGGATCAATCCACAGAGTTTTGAGAAGCGATACCACAGGTTTCTGGACATGGAGAAGATCGATCTCCGCTCCTTCCGCATCGATGAGAATGCCAAGCTTTCGGGCTGCCTCGAGAGAGCCTTCCGATCCATCTACAGCCAGCAAGACTCTGCGCGTTCTTGCCCAAATCGGGGGAGCCAGTTCGGTGGAACCGTTCAACGCTGCCACTGCGGGCAAAGGATTTCCCGCAAGCAACTTCAACGCAGATTTTCCCGCTGTGGTCAGATGGCGAATCCGCTCGAATGGAAGACCGGAACATCGAATCGCGCGCGCCAGGCTGTGGCCGCACATGACGGTCCGTTGCTGGTGGTGCGGTAAGTCTTCAATCAAGGCGCGCGCAACTCCAAGCGCACCCGCAGCGAAGGGCTCGATTTCCCAAATCCCCATCGGGCCGTTCCACAGAATGGTGTGAGCGAAACCGATCAATTCCTTCAAACGATCGAGCGTTCGAGGTCCAATATCGACCGCGAGGTCTGAAGGACCCATCTCCTCGGCGAGCACCTCTCTGGATTCGGGCGGCCGTGATTGAAGGCCGTTCTGGAAATCTATGAAGTCTATCGCCCGAACAACAACGAAATCCCGTGGCAACACCAGCTGGGTTTTTCCTCTCGCTTTGCGCAGGAAATCCCGCACGACAGGAAGAAAATCGTCATCCACGGGACTCGCGCCGATCTGACATCCTTTCGCTCTTAGAAATGTGCACGACAGCGCTCCTCCGATGAAGAGAACATTCAGCCGGGGCAGCAGGTTTTCAAGGATCGGAAGCTTCTCTTTGATGCGCCCTCCTCCGATCAGAGCCAGAAACGGCAAGTCAGGACTATCGAGCAAAAGCTCGAACATCGATAGCTCACGTGCGAGTGCCAGGCCGGCTGCGGCGGGTCGTACATGGCGAGTAATCCCTAAGGTCGAAGCCATTCCCCGGTAGGCCAGCGCGAATGCATCGTTGCAGTAGACGTCGCACAATTCCCCCAGCTCTCCGGCAAACTCCGGATCGTTTGTGTCTTCGCCGGAATGAAAGAACAGGTTTTCGAGCAGGACCAGGTCGCCATTCTGCATCTCGGTCACGGCACGAAGGACCTGTTCCCCTACCACGTCGTGTAGCTTGCGAACCGGCCTGTCCATCAAGCGTGAGAGGGCGGCTCCTACTGGATCGAGCCGCAGCAAATCGATTCCACCGGCCGTCGGATCCCCGAGATGAGTTCCAATGATGACTCGCGCACCGGCCGACGTGAGATATTCGAACGTCGGCAGCGACTCTCGCAATTTATGTTCGTCGAACACGACGCCCGCAGGCGTCTCTTCCCCGTCCACATCGATGCGTACAAACACGCGCTTGCCACGGAGATACTCGGGGGATAACTGGTTAATCAGCAGCTTGTCCATGTCACTCCCATTCGTGATGCATTACGCGACCAGTGCGGCGCACACGCCGTCCTTCATGATGCGCTCGGCACCGGCAGCCAACACGATCACTTCAGCTTTGATTCGGTTTGCACGGCGGAGAACGACTGGCCGCTTTTGATCAACTCTTTTCACTGTATGACGTCGGAATGAATGCGTGCGTCGGGTCTTTGCTTACAGCGGTTGTCAGATTTACGCGGATGCGACCCTGAAGAATTTGCGCTGTGGTGTCATAGAGCGCCGCTACAGTTCATAGCAGGTTTTTGCCTTACCTCGCCGAGCACGGCGTAGGATTCCAGCGCGAGTCATCGGATTCTTTCTTGAAGTCGGTAGTAGTAACGAAAGGAACTGCGAGGTACGTTGGATCGGTGACGATCGTTGTCACGGTGAACCACTCATCCCCATTCGGCTCGGTGAAACGGTCGTAGTATTCGGTCAGGGTCGTGGCCTCACTGTATGGAACTCCATTCTTGCGCAAATACCCCGTTCGTAATTGTGTCGTCACGACTTCCAGGGAACGTGATCGCATGCCCTGCCGGGGAGCCAGTCCGAACGAGATTCCCTGTGCTGGTCCCACTCCTGGTTCCCATCGGGCCACCGAATATCCCTGCCAGCTGCGGTCTGCACCCTGCGGGTTACCGTTGAAATGGAACAGCCGGGTCTGCGTTCCAGAGTCCGTCTCAATCTTTAAGGTCGCATCGTCCTGCCAGCTGATACGAAGGCGGCCCGGAACACGCATGATCGCGGGTGCGCCGTAGGACTTGCACTGAAGGCCCGCTGCTTCGTCCCTGGCGGGATCCCAGGCGTCCACCAATTTTCGACCCTCCGCGTTGATGGGAACGCTCGCCGCATCTCCTTTAAGCGGAGTTACCATCCGCCAGCGCCAATCTTCCGCAACGATCGATACCCAGTTTCCCGTCAGATCCACCGGCGCCGCTTCCTTTGGTGACTTCGCCGGCTGCTGTGCTGCGCCTGGGGCGGGCGCCTGAGCGGCAAGCATGAATAAAAGCAACAACCCTTTCATGATCCCTCTCCCTGATTCTTGTCTGGGCGCTACTTCTGCGTAAGGCCGTAGTAAATGGCCTCCACAAATCCGTCCGCTGTCACAAAACTGTTGCTGGATAGGTACCGGGTATCGTAATCCCGCGTCAGCCTGGCTGCTTTGATC
>Ga0137418_10001886_pt1 | contig 19173 bp, 12 predicted proteins | sample CZODoug3_1_2_16f_FD_122242 | JGI IMG/M metagenome (GOLD analysis project Ga0137418, IMG submission 122242) | Vadose zone soil fungal communities from Angelo Coast Range Reserve, California, USA - CZODoug3_1_2_16fungal (Hybrid Assembly) | ecosystem: Environmental > Terrestrial > Soil > Vadose... | reverse complement strand
CCGTGAAAGGGAAGCGACCTATTGTAATTCAACGGAACTTAGCGGCATGGATAGCACTTTACCGAACCTGAAGGACTCACGGGAATTCTTATTGGACGCTTAATGGACGCGTGCTCGCCAGCACAGAGGCGATCTTTCGCGGATAAGCTCTTCCTTTCACAACGCGCTACGTCCGCGATTAGACGTCGTCGCTATGGCCCCTTCCGCGCAACGGCCTCAGGACTTGTTTGCCTGAGATGGCTAGCGACCAAGATCGCTCCATGCTGCCTCGAAGATCCGCTTCTCAGAATCCGCGGGTGTCTTGCTAATGTCGAGGAAGCTGAAGTTGTTGGTCTTTCCATGAAGCGTGTTGATATCAATGCCGCGTGCGCCTTCGCTACCCACCTGAAAACAATGAATGTTGTCGCGCAGCGGGGAAAGGGTGTTAATTCTCCCGTGAGTCATCATTTCGTTGCGGGTTTCCCGCACGCGGAACGTTTTCTTCGAAGCGTAGTCTGGAGTCTCGCCAATAATTTCGAAGTTACGTAGCCGCACTTCACCTTCAAAGCCAAGCGTGCAAACACTAGCATTCGGGTGGTTGTGTGGGGGAAGTACAGCGCCCGGTTCCATGCGCCACTGAATGATGAAAAACGGCGATCCTCTGAAACTAGGCCCGAACCAAACGCGTGGTTCTACTGTCTTGTAAGACCCGAGCGCACTATTGGGAATTTCCTTCAAACGTGTTGCCAGGGAACCTATCCGGTAGAGATATTCGTCAACACTGAAAGCAGGATCGGCAATCAGTTGCTGAGCTATGGGTACAGATTGCTTGAGAAAGTCATCCCACGCCAACCCGTCTACTCCTGCTGCTGCCCCAGTCGACTTGATTGGTGTTTGGGCTAATAGACTTTTTGGCGTTGTTCTGAGCGCAACGATGGCGGCAACAGTTGCTAACGAACCGCGAAGGAAATAACGGCGTTCATGAATACCCGGAAAGACTTCCATTTCATCCGCCGGCTCGCTGGACATCGAGAGATCGATGTTTGAAAGAGTCTTTCGCATGTTCTTTCCTCCGAAAGTGAGTTAAGCCATATCATTGGGTAGCCTGGCGGTCACGCAGGAATTTTGCCATTTCGGTTTGCTTATACTCCAGCGCGATAGTCAGCGGTGTTTTGCCGTTATCATCCTTCGCGTTTACGTTCGCTCCATGGTCGAGCAGCAATTTGGCGAACTCTATCTGGCCGCTTCCAGCAGCTTCGTGCAGCGGACTACCTCCCCCTTCACCACGGCAGTTCACATTCGCGCCACGGGCAATTAGGAGGCGGGCCAGATCGATCTTATTAAATGCAGCCGCCCCTTGCAGCGGGGTAGCACTAAACCCGTTCTTTGAGACGGCATTGATGTCCGCACCGCTGTCGAGGAGGAGTCTCACAATCTCCAAATTACCAAAATTCAGATGCAGGGCGGTCCAGCCGTCCGGCGAGTATGCTTTCACCAACTCCGGATTCTTCTCAAGCAGCTCTCGCACACGCCCGACCCGGCCCGTCGCCGCGGCCTCAAAAATGTTTGGCTCGATTCCAGTGGCGAGTAATGATTCGGCAATTTCCGGATGCCGAGCATATACAGCGAGTAACACAGGTGTCGTGCCGTTCTTAGTGCGCGCCTTGATCAAAGCAGGGTCTTGTTTGAGAAGTTCGCCGACTCTTGAAGAGTTTCCCTTTTTGATTGCATCCAGGAATTCCTGCTCGGAACTCGGCGCGGCGCTGGGTTGCTGGGCGCACATCCTTGGCGAATAGCATGATCCCGTTAAGAGGAGAGCGGCACAAGTCAGCCGCATAATTGTTTTTGGCACGTTCATCATGAGTACTCCTTACCTTTGGCAAAGGTTTGGAGAAGATAACTACACCTTCCCAGAGATTCGTTGATGTGCCATTGGTCACTTTCAGCGGTCACCTTCTTAGGTGACCTTGTCCCAATCAAACGTGACTAAAGTCACTATCTATGGCCAGCGGACCTGTATTAGAGTGAAATTGCCAGCGGTCCGGTCCGCGTTTCCTCGAAGCGATGACGCATGAATTCAAAGCCTCCTAACAAGACAAGGTTCTTCAGCAGCGGCAATATTGCCTTTGTGATCGTGGTCTGTGCCTCGTACGCTTCCGCCACTACGGCCATAATCTATTCTCGCCGTCCGGTGCCTGCCTGGGAAGGCGCGGTGCTCGTGGCCGTGGGTGCGGCGTATTTAGTTGTAGGCACATACGGCTTCGCAATCTGCCGCCGTTCTGGATCACTACTCGCGGGGGTCAGCTACTTTGTTGTTCAACTATTGCTCGCAGCCACCCTTATTCTCTTGCGGGGCTCTACCGGAGAGCTTTCGCTGATCCTGCTTCCATTAGCAGGGCAGAGCGCGTTGCTGTTGCCCTTGCTGGGAATGGTTCCGGTCTGTTTCTTGATTTACGTGACGCTCGTCATGCCTTTTATCATCCGCAGCAGATGGGTTGACGCTATTGCTATTGCCGTCATCTATGGCACCGGCATCGTGTTCGTCATAGTCTTCACGCGCGTGGCCGCGAGCGAGCGGCAGGCTCGTACCGCACTCGCCGAAGCTAACCAACGGCTGCGAGATCACGCGGCGCAAGTCGAAGAATTGGCCACAACGAAAGAGCGCAATCGCCTGGCGCGGGAGATCCACGATAACCTCGGCCATTACCTGACTGTGGTCAACGTGCAGATCGGCGCGGCGCAAGCGATCCTGAACCAGGATCGTCCGCGCGCGCTGGACCACCTGTCCAAGGCCCAGGCTCTGACGCAGGAAGGACTGGCGGAAGTGCGGCACTCGGTTGCCGCCTTGCGCGCGTCTCCGACCGAGAGCCGGCCGCTGCCTGAGGCCCTGGCTAAGCCGGCTGAACAATGGAATGCTGCGGGGCTATGCACAAGGTTTGTGGTCGCTGGTACGATTCGCTCTCTCACGCCGCAGGTCAATCTCACGCTCTACCGTGCGGCGCAGGAGGCATTGACGAACGTCGGAAAGCACGCTCACGCCACCAACGTTGATCTCCATTTGGACTACGGCGATGGCAGCCTGGTTCATTTGAGTATCAAAGATGACGGTGTAGGTAGCGACAACTCAGAAGGGGGCTTTGGCTTGCTCGGAGTCCGCGAGCGAGTTCAGCAACTGAGCGGCGCGGTGCGCGTGCGCACCGACTCAGGCCAGGGGTTCGCGCTGGAAGTCGAGTTGCCCGCATGAACCCGATCAAGATTCTTTTGGTTGATGACCAGTCACTGTTCCGCGAGGGCCTGCGTACGTTGCTTTCCGTGCACTCTGATTTCGAAGTGGTTGGCGAAGCCGGAAATGGAGAGGAAGCGATCAGGCTCGCGCGTTCGCTTCTGCCCTCGGTGGTGCTGATGGACTTGCAGATGCCCGTGCTTGATGGCGTAGCCGCTACGCGCCGCCTGCAGGAAGAACAACCCAATAGTCGCGTCATTGTCTTGACTACATTCGACGACGACGAAATGGTCTTCGATGGTTTGCGCGCCGGCGCCGTGGGCTACCTGTTGAAGGATGCTCCATCAGAGAAGCTGGCGGAAGCCGTTCGCGTTGCAGCTCGTGGAGAAACATTTCTTCAACCTTCGGTAGCCGCGAAGGTTGTGGCCGAATTCGCACGCCTGAGCAGAAAAACAGTCGGAACCGGTAACTCAGTTATCGAGCCACTCTCCGAACGCGAAATCGAGATACTTCGACTTATTACGAAAGGCGCCAGCAATCGAGAGATCGCCGGCGCACTCTTCCTCGCCGAAGGCACGGTAAAGAATCACGTTTCGAACATTCTCGGAAAGTTGGAGGTCCGCGATCGGACCCAGGCCGCCCTCAAGGCTAAAGACAGTGGGCTAATCTAGAGGTTTCAGTTCTCTGGGCCAGTTGATCGCAAGGCTGGTGGATTGAATGGCGTCCCGTACGGGAGTCGAACCCGTGTCGCCGCCGTGAAAGAGAAACGACCTATTGTAATTCAAAGGAACTTCGCGGCATGGATAGCCCTCTACCGCACTTAGAAGACTCATGAGAACTGTTATTGAACGTCTACTGGACGCGCGTTGCTGGGGCCGTGGATTTTCTTTCGCTGTTAGTTCGATTGCAGTGTGGGGCGCGCCATTTAGAGCATTCCGTTAATCCCATCAATGCGCGGGCAGGGGAGCGGCTCACGTCATTTGCTTAGTATCAGCACGTCCAACCACCGGCTTAGCATCTATCCTTACTGAATTCTCGCAAGCTAGTGGAATTTCGCGCAGCGACATTCCTGCCTTTTAAGGCGCACGCAGTTGAGGAGCAGCCCTGGAAGTTTTGATCTCTTTGAGCATTAACTGGATAGCGGTATCCAATTGGGGATCTCCCCCGTTTGTCATCAGAGAAGGGTCATCGATCACTTTGATATCGGGTTCCACGCCCTGACCTTCAACGGTCCAATTCCCCATATCATCGTAAAAGCCCACGTGAGGGACCCACGAGGACCCGCCGTCGATTAATGGAATGATGACCCCGCCGATTCCCACCATTCCGCCCATCGTGCGTGTGCCAATGAGCTTGCCGAGACCTCTCTTACGGAAGAAATACGGCAACTCATCCCCGCCGGAATAAGCCACTCCGTTAATGATCAGGCACTTCGGACCGTCATGCATGTAATCCGGAATTCTCCCTCCACCGGCTCCGCGGCGCATATCATAGGAATAAACGTAACGCTGACGGCTGAGGACCTCGATGATATGCAGAGGAAGGTGACCGCCCTCATTCCAACGTCCGTCAATGATGAGGGCCTCCTTGCCAAGCTGGCTGTTGAATTGGCGCGTGAACTCCCGTGATCCGTATTCGTGCGTGTCGGGGAGGTAGATGTAACCCACCTTGCCACCGCTCTGGCGCTCTACATAAACGCGGTTCGCTTCGATCCAGGACCGGTTGCGCAACAGGGTGTCCGTGCCCCAGAAGAGCAGAGACACGGTCACTTGCCTCGCGTCCTGGTCAAGGACCGGCTTGGAACTCACGGTCAGGCGAGCGCTTTTGCCTGCTAATCCTGCAAAGGGGACCCATGGATCCTGTCTGATATTCATGGGGGTCCCGTTGACGGCTAAGAGATATTCGCCTTCCTTCACGTCAGTACCGGCATCGCGCAGTGAATTATGCGCGAAGGCATCCATCGGAGCGCCCTCGTAGATCTTGACGATACGGTAAGCTCCGTTCTGAAGCTCGAAGTCGACGCCGAGCATCCCGGTGTCCTCGGGCGTGAGTTGCTCATCTCGAGGAGGACTTAGAGAAAGGTGTGACGAACCGAGTTCTCCAAGCATTTCGCCGGTGACCTCGTAAAAGTCCTCAGGCCGAGCGCAGGCGTCAAGCAACTTCGAATATTTAACGCGCATTGCGGGCCAGTTCACCCCTCGCATGTTCCGGTCGTAAAAGACATCGCGGTAGAGACGCCAGGCGTCGTTAAATATCTGGCGTCCTTCTGCGCGAGGATCGATCTCGACGGTCATACCCTCGAGCTTGATCTGTTTATCCACCTTCTGATCAGGAACGGGGTCGACAACGGCCAGGTTTGTCTCCCGACGAACAACGAGTTTCTTTCCATCGGCTGAGAGCCTGAAATCGCCTAACCCGTCGAGGACGGTCTTAGCCTGTTGACCTTCTTTGAAATTGATCGACTTGATCGAGAGAGCACCATCAAGTGCCGCGAAAGTGAAGAGCAGCTGTCCATCGTGAGCGACCTTGAGATTAGAGTATTTTCCACGGTCGCGCACAGCCGGCCGCGCCCGGCGCTCGAAGTCTTGCAAGTCTATGCGCAGCGGCTGCTGCTCGCGACCGGCAGCGTCGTCGGACTTGGCGCCTTTTGGCACCCAAGGCAGAGTAACGTCTGCGCGCAATGGCACGACCAAAACTAGATCGGTGCTTTGATAGACGAAGTCGTTATAGTCGACAGTATCGAACGTGGGAGACCTAAAACTGCGCGCGCCGACAAAGAATAGATAGTCGCCCTGGCGGTCAAACGTGGGCCAACTGTCGTTGAAAGAGCCACTCGTAACCTGGTGCGTCCGGTTATCGTCAAGGTTGTAAAGCCAGATAGCTGTGTAGCGTGGACTTTCGTTTGCGCCCCTTGCATATGCGAGCCAGCGAGAGTCGGGCGACCAACTCATTTGCGGCGGCCGCACCAGGGGATCTCGATCGATTGTCTTCGTTTCGCCGGTATCCAGGGCGTGAAGATAAATACTGCCCGTGCTGTCATAGAACGCAATGCGCTGGGAATCAGGCGACCAGAGCGGGCGGTAACGAAAGCCGGCTCCGAGATTCGTCAACTGCCGAGGCGCTGCTGAGCCGTCGGCCGGAACCACAGACAATTCGTTCTCGCCGCTCGCGTCGGAGAAGAATGCGATCCATTGCCCGTTCGGACTCCAACTCGGGTCGCGTTCGGCAACGCCGCTGGTACGAGTCAGATCGCGAGGCGGTCCCTTGACCGGGTCTACTGTCCATAGGTCGCCGCGGGCCTCGATCACGGACCGCTCGCCTTCGGGAGATACACTCCAATTAACGATGGACTTACTCGCATCGACCGATAGAGTTTGCTTCTCCCGCAAATCACGCGGCAGCGACACGTTAACTTGGCGCGACTGTTTAGTGCCAAGATCAAGCAAATAAAGATCTGCCCCGTACACGAAGACAATTTCGCCGTGGCCATTCGATCCGGGTCCGATCGACGCCCACTTCACATCGAAATCCGCGAAGTGAGTGATCTGCCGCCGAAGACTTGTCTTCGTATCGTAGGACCAGATGTTTAGTCTTCCTTCAGCACCGGCGTCCGAAAGATAGTAAATCTCTCCACCGTGCCACATCGGTCGAGTATCAGTACCTTTCCAGTCGGTGATCTGCTTCGCTTGATGGCTATGAAGATTAAAGAGCCAAATGTCCGGAGCGAAACCTCCGAAGTAATGTTTCCGCTTTTCTGACTGGCCTTCGGCGTATGGCGTATAAGCCAACCATTCGCCGTCTGGGCTAATTGCTCCGTTAGCGCCGTAAGGGATCGGCAGCTTGTGGGGCAGTCCGCCTGATGCCGGCACCGTGAACAACTGCCGCACTCGCGCCTGGTCATCGCCATCGAAGATGTGGGAAGACACATCGCTCATGAATAGAAGCTGCCCGTCCGGTGTCCAGGAGCAAAGTGTTGTGGTCCCCGGATTATGAGTTACGCGGTTTGCGACTCCACCTGCGGCGGCAATCGCATAGATACCGTTGTAGCTGCCTGTGAATGCAATCGTTTGACCGTCCGGACTAAACTTCGGATAGCTTTTCGGGCCCGGTGTATTAGTCAAACGTGTCGCCGTACCTCCGGCCCGTGGTACGACCCAAAGATCACCGGCGTACACAAAGACTATGTTTGTCGTACCGACATCCGGAAAACGAACTATCCCGGAAGGGGATTGAGCGGCATCATCGAGCACGGTCGACTCCGGGCTACTGTTGCCCGCGATCGCAAACGCCGAGGTAGCTAGATAGACGAGAGTGCAGAAAATGATTTCTTTCAACGACAGTTCTCCCCAGCCAAGCTCAAATAGAGTTGGCAAATGAGGCCGCCCTGGGCTCGAATGCTTACATTAACCGCTTCGGCTTAGCCTGAGATTCTGCATCGGGCCCGTCACGGTTTGGCGATCACCAGCGGATTAGCTTCCAGTTCTCGTCTATAAAAAACGCGTGGGCGCTGCACGCTACGTTTCCCGGGGTCAATTTTTTGTTCACCTTCCGTGAAGGCAATCTCCAAACCAATTCCGCGGCCCTGCTTCATCTTCTCTTCCTGCATCTGCGGCACCCGCTCTGTTGCAAAGTCCAGCCACTCCCTGGCGTTCAGTACACCGTCCTTTGGTTCGCTATCCGCGATTGCCGTCTTGAGTCCCTCTTCCACCAGTGCATAAGTCAGCAATCCGTGCCCAAGTTGCGCGGCTTCCAGTGCTGCCTGGTAGCTCTGCGCGGCGGTGAGGATGTACATGCCCTTCTCGTATGCGAGCTGGGCCAGACCCTTGGAGTTCATAGGGCCACGGCGCTTCTCCTCAGCCTCCAGCGCTTGCCCCGAGTTGCAGGCATCGATCACCAGCAAGAGGTGACCCGCGTCCATGCCTTCGACCGCCTCTTCCAACTCCAGATCCGAGATGCTGTGTGACAATATCGTCTGCAATCCCTGCTCATTGAGTTTGTTTCTGTCACCCGTGTAGCCGAGGTCCTGCGGTATGAGGTAGAAACGCTGCGCCTGCGCCGTGCCATGGCCGGCGAAGTAGATGATGACCGTATCCTCGGGCTCGGCGGGTTTAAGTCGATCCAGGGGACCCGCTTTTAGACTTGGTGAACCAGGCGCGCCGGCCAGTCGCTTCAAGGCGGAAAGAAAGTTTGCTTTAGTAGCGTTCTCGTTGAGAAGAGGAACTACCTCAATGCGCTCGAAACTGCCGACTTGCATTTGTCTGTTACGTAGTTCTGCAGCAAAGCTTTCAGCATCGGCTACCGCGTATTTCAAATTGTATTCCGGGTTTGCGTATTCATTAATACCGACGGCAATGATGTAAGCAGTCCCAGCGCGTTTCAAACTTTCTGCGCCAGTAAGCGGCAACTGCGCGTCTTTGCTTTTGACGTTGTCCTTGTTGAAGGCGTAGGCAGTTAAACGATTGACGCCGGCCGCCACCGTGACCTCCTCTTCAAGGGTCACCGCGGGTTGTCCCTTCAACACGTCGCCGTGCCACACCTTGACCAGGGAGCCGTTCCGAAACAGGCGCAAGTCGCGCGCGCCCGCGCCCTGCGGATTATCTTTGTCCGGGGGCGCGTCAGTGACGTCAATCCTGATCTTGACCGTGCGTGAAGCAATGCCGCCGGCGGGCTCGCCTGGCTGCAGCGCGAGTGAAAGTTTCACAACAGGCTGCCGTCGATCCTTCTTTGAAACATCCTGAGATACAGTCGGACGTTTGCCGGCGATTACGTCGGCAAGCAAACCGGGGTAATAAAACTCGTTGAAGAACCATTCGATTGGGGCGACGTTGAACGTGTCCTGGTTATAGCGCCAGAGAATCTGGTTCCAGGATGCCGGCGTGCCGTCAAACAAACCCTGCGGCGTCACTACCATCCATTCGCCGCCATCATCGAGTGAGATGAGCGTCAACAAATGTTCGCCGTTGTTTGCGTCCCACAAGAAAGTGGCGCCGTCGTCGCTTGCCGAAGCGAGCAATCGCCCATCGGGACTGAAATCGATCGAGTCGATGTTCGTTGTGTGCCCGGTAAGCGTGCGCAGTTCGCGCCGCGCCGCTACGTCCCAAATCTTGATCGTATTATCACTGCTGCTCGAAGCCAGGAATCGACCGTCCCGACTAAAAGCCACCTGCGTAACACCTTTGCCGTGGGCCTTGAGTTCTCCTACCTGCTGGCCAGTGGTTGTGTCCCAAAGCACAACCCGACCGATCGCCTCGACCTTCATATTCTTCATGAACTCGTCAGGATCGAGTGGCTTCTGGTTCTTGGATTTCTTTTGACCCTGCGCCATTTGGGCGTTCATCATCTGATCCAAATTCGACTTTGACTCGACACCACCGGCTGCGAGTATCTTGCCGTCAGGGCTGAAAGCCAACGAAGTGACGGAACGGCCCATCGTGCCGGCAGACATCGTTCCGATCATGTTCGACATCATCGCTGTCATATCGGCAATACTTGGCATCGCCGGTATTGAAGGCATCGAGCCGGGTTTAGGCATCGAGCCTCTAATCGAGCGGGGATTCATGGCGCCGAGATTCCCCGGGTTGGGCATACCTATATTCCCGAGGACACCGAGCTTCGCCATCGGTGAAGAAGTCAGATCGCGCAACTTGCTGCCGGACGCTGTGTCCCAGAGTGAAAGCTGGTCCATGCTCGCGAGAGTCGCCAGCGTGCGGCCATCAACGCTGAAACTCGCCTCGCTCGCACTACCGCCGAGCATCAACGAACGCAACTCACGCCCGGACTTCACATCCCAAATCTTTGCCTGGTTTTCGTTACCGCCAGCAGCTTGCCCAATGCCCGAAGATTGTTGCTGCTGATCGGGAACGGGGCCGTAAGTGGTCACCAACATGATTCCATCCGGGCTGAAGAAGGCATGCTGAACCGCTCCTCCTGCTGTTGCCGGCTTCAAGGTTTGTAGTTGACGACCCGATGGGGTTTCCAGGATCGAAACCGCATTGCTGTTTAATGTGTACACCGCGAGCAATCGGCCATCGGGGTTCGGCACGCCGATCGTTTTGTCGGCTGGTGCAGCGGCGACTCGCAAGCCACGACCCGTGCGTAGATCCCAACGCGTGCGCCCGCCCGAAGAGAGTTGTGTGCCGTCGGCGCTGAATGCAACGTTGTAGGCCATGTTCGTGCGGCCATTCATCTTGAGTATTTGCTTGCCGGCTTCTATGTCCCACAAGATCGTCGGCGTATCGAAGCCTCCGGTCGCAACTTTTTTTCCGTCTTCGCTGAAACCAATGTAGGCGCCCTGTCCTGTAAGCAGACCGCCATTAGGCACATTCAACACCGGCAACTCCTGGCCGGTCGCGACGTCCCATCGTCGCACTGCGTAGCCTTCTACCAATACGAGTTGACGACCATCACGGTTGAATCTGACCGGCGCGAACTCGTTCGCGGTCTGTCCCAACTTTCGTTCGCTAAGCTTTGAAGTCACATCCCAAAGTTTTATTTGCTTGTCTACGACCCCGGCGACAAGCAAGCGGCCGTCAGGCGTGAACCCAACCTCGGCCATGCTTAATTCCTCATCCGGTAGATCGACCGAGCGCAATTCGCGCCCGCTCGTTATTTCCCAAACTTTGACCACTGGCTTTTCTGTTCCAACTACGAGACTGGCCAATTGTTTGCCGTCAGGGCTGAGCGCCACGCCACCCTCGCCGCCAGTGAGACCCGACACACTCAACGAAGTTGTACCCAGAGTGCGCAGTTCTCGCCCGCTCGCTATATCCCAAACCCTCATCGCATCACTAACCGTCACGATCTGGCCGTCACCCGTAAAGCCGATAAAGTAGACGCCGATTGACGCGGCAAGCGACCCCTGTGAACCGGCGAGTGATTGCAGTTCCCGCCCACTCGTCACATCCCAGATTCTTACAGAGTTGTTGCCGGCGGCGGCCGCAACCAAACGACTGTCGCGACTGAAAGCGATGTAGGGAGACATGCTCATCGTGCTTTGGGTGTCGCTCGATAGGTTGCGCAACTCGCGGCCCGTTGCAGTCTCCCAAAGCTTGATAGTGCTGCTGCGAAATGTACCGGTTGCAAGCAGGCGCCCGTCGGGACTAAAAACAAGTCGCATTGCGCCCATGAAACTGTTGTAGCCGGTTTGCAGTACCAGTTCGGGTTTAGCTTCTCTCGTTTGCGATCCGGACTGAGAACTACTCGTCGCGCTGCTCTTCTGAACACCAAGCCCGCGGTTATCCGGTGTTGGCGTAACCGAGGGTGTTTGGCCAACAGACATGCCAGACGCTGCGGTGAAAAGAATTAATTCTAAAGCAAGCTTATGCAGCGTAATCATCAGCAATCCGCTCCGCCAACTATTTTTGGTTCCCATAAGATGTTTCTTTCTCGCGAGTGGTCAGCGTGCCAGTTTTTTCCATTCCTGAATCACTTGGCGCGTTTGAAGTAGAGCAATCTCTGACCGACAAAAGGGATAAGCTGCCAACCTTCGGCAGCCGGCCGGATTATATGGAGGGAATGGATCAAGGTGCAAAAAAACTGTGGTGAAAATAAGCCAGGTAGATCCTTTGGCGGGCAAGCAACAGACCAAAAGGCGGAAATCCCCATGGATGATTAGAACACTCTTTGAGCCAGGGACGGTTTTGAAATTGTGATTATCGATTTGGAAAAAGCAAAAAAAAGGCTTACGACACTTGGACGTCGTAAGCCTCTTAAACACTCGCTGGAGGTATCTTATTGATTCGAAACTTGCAGCTCCTGCATCGGCTGTACAGCTTTCGCTCTCGTCTAGATTTGCGCTTCCTTTATGGATTTGCGTTTGCGAATCTTCGCGGCGATGCCTGCTAGTCCCGTACCGAGCAGCAGCATTGTGGTCGGCTCAGGAACAGTGCTCGTGTAAACTTCAAACTTGATACCGTTGTTCCAATAGTGGCAATCGGGATCGAACCCGAAGGCGATATTGTTGTTGTTGAGAAAGTAAGCGCTCAGGGCTTGAACTTGCGCAGCGGTAAAGTTGAAAACGAACGTTGACGGAGTGGTCGAGAAACTCTGTGAAAACAGCAATGTATTTCCGGTGCCAGGTGCTACCAACGGATTTGTGCCTAACAGCGCTCCGGCGAAGTTGTCGGCTATCTGTGCCTGCGCAACAGGAACCCCGCTGGCATCTGTGAAAGAGGCCACGCCGGAATTGATGGCTGTGTCCAGCAGGTGCACAAAAAGCATGTTCGCGTTCGCGTCCCAGTTGCTGATACTCCTGAAAGTTATTCTGGCGCCAGTGATTGTTTTGCCCGCCAAATTGACGTTGTCAATGCGCCATGTGTAAGCACTGTGATGATCGAGATCAAACTGGTTTGGTCCACCATTACCCGAGTTGGGGGCGGTGGCCGGAGCTTGAAATGTGAGGGTGTCAGCGAAGGCTGTCATGGGTACCGCGAAAAGTACCATAGCCGCTAGCAAGAGAAGCACTCTCTTCACAGTTTCTTACCTCCCGGTCTTATTCGAGTTGGAGCAAAGACTTCAGCAAACACAAAGCAACTTTTGCGCCACGCGGAGCCAGTTGGAAAGTGCCCTTTTTTCGCTTTCTCTTACTAGAACACCTCGCCAAGACGCTGTCTCAAACGCCCAACTGCTCGCACGCGCGCACGCACCCTCTATAACATTTCTCGCAATCGTTCTTTCCTGACCGCTTCTTTCGGAGTCTTGGCGCCGCGGTTTAACTGGCGCACCTTCTTTGGGGTGACCGATGGGTAACAGAGCTTCGGATCTCTATGTCGAGTTTGCTTCAGCGATGACGTTGAGACATTCGGCAAAGCGTCGGCCATCATCGATCTTCACGGAAGGTTTTCGCGTGGCTTCAAATCAGAGCCGAGTGTTTTGTAGTTCGGCGCCCAATCCCAAACTCGTCGGACCGTCTAAATCACAAAGCAATTCTAATCATTGCATTATAGAAAGTTTGGTTAAACGAGAATAGCCGACGAGTTTGGGATTCCACCTATGCGGCGGCTCTAACGTGTTTGAGATATTGGCGTCCCGACGGGAGTCGAACCCGTGTCGCCGCCGTGAAAGAGAAACGATTCACTGTAGTTCAATGGAACTTCGCGGCATGGATAGCACTTTACCGCACTTGAAGGAATTACGAGGACGCTTATGGACTCTTAATAGACGCAGGGTTTCGTGGCTGTGGATTTTCTTGGTTGGAGTCTTCGCCTGCCGAAGAACCAGAGAGCATCCAGGCCGGGTTAATCTCCGCTTTTGAAGATTGGCAGTCTTATCAGCCCCGGTCCCAATGGTCTAGCGACCACCCAGGCGGCGCCCAAACCAATATTGTTGCTTCCATAAGCAATTAATCCGTAACCGCGTTCAGTGGAAAGTCCGGGGCCAGCCCATTCACCCCAACCTGTGCCCCAGGAGTTCTTGATCAGCCATGCTCCCAGGTTATCGTCCCAACCGATCAAGGTAACACCGTGGTTGGCGTTGAACGTCTTCAACTTTCCATCAGCGGTCTTGCCATAGCGCACCGAGTCCGGTAGGTCTTCCTTAAAGACTCCTCCCGTATAGGCGATCATTTTTGGAGTCGCCAGGAGAGCAACACTAATCGGCCCGTACCGGCAGAGCGCTTTCTTAAGTTCAGCAACTTCAGGAGGGCTAGGCTCCGCGAATCCCATGGCCACTTTGGAAGGAACGAAGCCCCAGCTTTCTGCCTTGTATAGCCGAGGAACGCTTTTGCAGATGCCAGTAGTCGCGGTGAATGGTGCGCTTGCTTCCGTGGTTGTTCCCGTCTTTATCATATAGTCGTAGGCCCAAAATCCTCCCTTGCAAGTACCAGCGCCACTACAAGAAAGAACGTCCTGCTCAGAAGTATCACTGACGCCGCTACGCAGTAGATAACTTCCTTCAAACGCGCCGAGCGTGGCAAAAGCCCAGCAGCCACCGCAGCCCAACTGATCGCGCACAGGACTAACCTTACCCTGATCGCGCCAGTCGAATGATGCTGCCGCTGCACTGCAGCTGTAAGAACTTTGAAAAGAAGCATCCGCCACTAACATGTTGGTGACGTCTTGCGAATCCGTATTCTTGTTCCGGCCGAGCAACGCATTTTTTCTGCGGTACTGATCCGCCAGATCGTCCGGAACGCTCGTGCCGGCAAGTTCATCCATATTGCGATCCATTGCCGTCGTGTAGCCGACGGTATAGGACAAGTTCTGCTGCCGAATCTCGCGACGAAACTGTTCAAGTTGTTGCCGGATTTCACGCGAAGCGTTTCTTTCGCGCTGCGCGTAGAACTCGTCACCCCGCCGCTCGGCCATCTCGGGCGGCACTCTTGTCGTGGGGGACACGCGCATCTCCACGTTTGGCCGGGCGCTCGTGGCGATCAACTGACCCAGCCTATTGTTGGATACCATGAAGGTCCAGTAACTATCCGCAGAATGGAGATCCTCGTACCATCTGTTTTCTGGTGCAAGGCTCCCGCCCACTTTCAAGCTGTCAGAACCTTCTGCGACGTGTTGTGAGACTCGGTCCGGTTCGTTTGGGTACATGCCACGATCCTTCCAGGAGCACTCGCCCGGAGCGAGCCCTTGACCGGCGGGCTTCGTTCCACGCGTGAATGAGAACCCGATATTTCCTTCCCCTGGCGCAATGCCGATCACCAAACTTCCCCCGCCTCGGCAGACGAGCGGATAGTCTTCAGGCGTCGGCGCCGCTTTGCTTGCCGGCGAGCTGTAAAAGATCGCAACCACCGCGCCCAGGCCAAGCAACGCTGATAAGAGAATCTTCATGGTCTTTATTCCTCACTCAACCGGAGATTTCTTCGTCGTACTAAATGCTTTAGAAGTTGGCGTCGCGGGAATCGAACCCGTGTCGCCGCCGTGAAAGAGAAACGATTCACTGTAATTCAAAGGAACTTCGCGGCATGGATAGCACTCTACCGCACTTAGCAGACTCACGGGAATTGATATTGGACTCTTAATGGACTCGCGGGCCGAGTGTCCAAAGCGTGGTAACCTTTGCTCATCAACTTGTTTAGCAAACGCGCGTCGAGCACCGGTAAAGTCATCTTCCCAGCAACGGATACTCCACCGTGACTATCAAAACTTCCTGGCCGGGAAATTCCGTCAGATCTTTCGTCATGAGCGACGTGACCTTAGGCGGGCGGTGTCACAAAACATGTGATGCCTGGTCTTGGTTAGCACAACCGGCGGCTTGGAACGCCTCGGCCGGAAGATGAAACGAAGGTAAGAGTATGAAAACCGCAACCACAGGACGGTGTCACAAAAATAAGATGTTCTGTCCTGGCTAACACAACCGGCGGCTTGGCAGGCCTCGGCCAGAAAGATGAAAGGAAGGTAACAGCATGAAAATCGTAGTGATTGGTGGAAGCGGACTCATCGGATCAAAGCTCGTAACTAAGCTCAGGGAGCATGGTCACGATCCTGTGGCAGCGTCACCGAATTCGGGCGTCAACACTATCACCGGCGAAGGACTGGCCGAAGCACTGAACGGTGCATCGGTGGTCGTTGATGTATCGAACTCTCCATCGTGGGAAGACGCAGCGGTGCTGAATTTCTTCGAGACGTCAACCCATAACCTCCTCGCCTATGAGGCGGCCGCAGGCGTAGGACATCACGTTGCGTTGTCAGTCGTAGGAACTGAGCGACTGCTCGAAAGCGGCTACTTCCGTGCAAAAATCGCCCAGGAGAATTTGATTAAGGGTTCTTCAATTCCCTACTCCATTGTCCGCGCGACACAGTTCTTCGAATTCGTTAAGGGCATCGCCGATATTTCCACCGTCGCTAACAAAGTACGCCTGCCACATGCGTTCATCCAGCCTATGGCGGCTGACGATGTCGCTAGTGCGTTGAGCCGGATCGCGACGGCCGCACCAGTTAATGGCACCGTTGAAATAGGAGGTCCGGAAAAGTTTCGTCTCAATGAGCTCGTCCGGCGAGGTCTAGCTGCACGCAACGATCCGCGCGAGGTTGTTGCTGACCTTCAGGCCCGCTACTACGGCGCAGCGCTCAGCGAGAACACACTCGTTCCCGGCGATGGCGCGCAACTCGGCGAGACGCGTTTCGAAGACTGGCTTAGGCAACCCGTGACGGTCGCCGCTCGAGTAGGTTCGGCAAAAGCTTAGGATACGTGCCGACGCTAATCATGCATGGCGATGACGATCAGATTGTGCCGATCGCTATCACTGCGCTTGTGTCATCCAAGATTGTGAAGGGCGCCACGCTGAAAGTTTACCCGGGCTTGCCGCACGGCATGTGCTCGACTCACAAGGATCTGGTCAACGCGGATTTGCTCGAGTTCATCGGGAAAGCTCAGACGAGCTTTCAAACGGCCTGACTCCCAGACGCCGCGGCAGATCTTGTGACTACATAGATCTGCGGTCACGTCAAGAATGCGAAGGCCGAGGATTAGCATTCCCAAGATCGTCGGTCGACAAAGGATCTGATGAATTGGCCGCGACGAATAGTCGATTCATGAATGAATGTTATTTGATGTGGAGGTTTACATGAGCGAAGAAGATTTGGAGTTGCTGATAACTTTAGATGACCCAGGGGAGGATGACCTGGAAGAAGATACGTTCAACCATTCTCAGGCTGGAAATACCGTTGCGGAGGAATTGGCGTCCCGTACGGGAGTCAAACCCGTGTTACCGCAGTGAAAGAGAAGCGAGTCACGGTAATTCAACGGAACTCAGCGGCATGGATAGCACTCTACCGCACTTAGCAGACTCACGGGAACGCTTATTGGACGTTTAATGGACGTGCGTTTTCTGTTGCTCTCGAATTCTTTCGACGGCTAATTTGTACTCACTGATATACCCTTAAGAAATCTGGTTCCGCCAAGGATTAACGGGCTCCATCAATAAAGAACTATAACCTGCGCTCAGCCGATGCATTGACCGGTGGTACTGTTGTTTCCCTCATTATTCGATTCATTTACCTGATTTGCGGAATCAACTGTAATGCGGAACTGGCAATCGAAGGAGCAGGCCGCTGTACCGAAGAACACAAGGTCAACTGATCCGCCTGCCGGAATGGGTGGCGTATCAAGCATACGACTGAAATTAGGAAATAAGACGGTTGTCTTTGAGGCTGGTGCATTCTTGTTGCCCTGATTCCTCACTGTAACTCTCAACTGCGCTCCGTTGTTCTCAAATCTACAAAAGGCGTCTGGAGAAGTACCCAATGGGCTGAAGGGGACTAAATCCGGCACTTCCTCAAACGGGGTAATTCCGGAAGCACGTCGCAGCCCCAGGACCGTGACTTTATGAGTACGGTAGTGTCCTTCACCACCCTTGTCGCGCAGTCTGGACGACAGCGTGTAGTGGAGTGTTCCCGAAGCAGCGCCGGGTTCCTTCTTATAGTTCCACTTATCTATCCATATTCCAATCTCGGCAACATGCTCATCCTCACAGCCATAATGTAAATCCCAGCCTGTAAGCATCGGAACCGCAAAATCAAACGGAACGTTCTCTATGACAAAGTCTTCAGTGGGAGGGGTACTTGCCCCAATACAGTTACCCGCATCTTCAACGGGAAGAATTGCATAAGGAGGTTGGATCACGCCGACATCCTTGCCGGTTAACCCGGAAACCGTTTCGCCAAACTTGTAGTTCCTTCTCAGGCTGTTGTCTTTGTAAATAGCAGATGTTTCCCAACTCACGAATCCTGAACCCACGCGGCCGGTGTTGTCAGGCAACATGGGTTCAAATTTAGTATCCTTCCAATATTTCTTGCCACCTTGAATGTAGCTCTGGGTTTGGAGCAGGTTGTATCCGACTTGCAGCAGATGGTGGTCGTCTTCACACGCGGGCGCCCACGTGAAACCAAATCCGCGCGGTAGGATCGCAACAGTGTTATTGACCGTGAAGTCGGGGTTGTAAAGAAAACTGGAAAAGGATGAAAGGGCGGTCGTCCCGACGCTGTCGGCTACGAAGGAGTTAGACAGCTGCGGATCTCCTCCAAAACTACAGAAGGTACGTTCATGATCAACAGTTAGATCAAGGCTTGATGGATTCCAGGCGACCACCGTGTAGTAGTAGCACCAGCTGTATGCATCCTTGAAATTATCATCAGAAAGCACGCCTGCCGCCACCCATCTGAGTACGTTGCCTTCCTGTTTGATCTTTTCAATAGTTGTTAGAAAACCCTGGACATGATTGTCTCCGCTAAGATATTTCGCGTGCCAGCCGTTGAGGAAAACGGTAGCTTTGGTGGCGTAGGCCGGAAGCTGTACACTCCCGGCCAGGTTCAAAATGTTTTCTTTTCCGGATTCATTCGATTCCGAGCATCCAAAGCCGTGATAGAAAACAACTGTCCCCTCAGCTTCAAGATCGAGCTTCTTCTGATCCGAAGAAGTCAGCGGAGACGTACCGGATCCGACAAATTCACATAGGTGTGGGGTCTCGTCGCAGAATTCGCACGCGGTGGAAAAAACACCAATAAGAAGCACTAAGACAATCAAGAAAGAGGGTAGCAAAAATCCGATTCTTGTCTTCATCTGATTTTCCTCTGTGAGTGAAGTGGTTAATCTGCGCTCGTTACATTTGAGAATCGGGAATGTTCCACGGACCAGCCAATACTCTTCCGGCGCGCGAGGAGCACACGGCAGGCGACAAGGACATTCACTCGCGTGTCTTATTGCGAGAAACCAATCGTATTATTACGAAAACCACCCGTGTTGCGAGGCCCAAGCCGAGTCGCGCCTGAAGGGTTGAGATAGAGCGAAGCCTTCATTCGCTGGTGGCGGTGGCTTGGAACTTAGAGCGAACATAGTATGAATTATGGCACGCCACCAGGGCAAGGTATTGAAGGAAGAAAAACTAAACTACATGTTCAGGGAATCGTCACGTCGTCGCTTCAAGGAACAATGAAGTCACGAAATCACACCGTCCGCTAAGTGATTGAAAGAATTGGCGTCCCGTACGGGAGTCGAACCCGTGTCGCCGCCGTGAAAGGGCGGTGTCC
>Ga0137418_10001885_pt1 | contig 19176 bp, 20 predicted proteins | sample CZODoug3_1_2_16f_FD_122242 | JGI IMG/M metagenome (GOLD analysis project Ga0137418, IMG submission 122242) | Vadose zone soil fungal communities from Angelo Coast Range Reserve, California, USA - CZODoug3_1_2_16fungal (Hybrid Assembly) | ecosystem: Environmental > Terrestrial > Soil > Vadose... | reverse complement strand
GCGCGAATCGGCCTTTCGGGCTGGTGGGCTGGCCGTCCAGGAAGCCGCGCACCGTCGCGCCGTCGCGGCGCTCCTGCCACAGCCTCCCTTCGGCGCGCCGACGCAGCAGCGCGATGCCGGGCCAGCCGGGGTTCTCGCGGATGAAAGCGTCGTAGCGCTCGAACTTGGCCTCGCTGTCCGCATTGCGCAGGCTGATCCATTCGATGAGCTTTTGCGCCGCCGGATCGTTCATCGATTTCACGAGGGTGGCGGCGTCGGAGAGCTTGCGCTGGCGCACCAGTCCAACCGCCTGCTTCAGCACGCCCAACGGGCCGGGCAGCTCGCTGCGTGCGGGGGCTGGCGCAGCCTCGGGGGCCGGAGCCGCGGGCGGGGTCGACGCCTGCCGCGACGCCTTCGCGCGATCCGCATGCCGATTCTTGGCCCGATCGGCGCGGGCCTGCTTGGAGCTCACCTTGGAGCGCGCCGCTGCGGTCGACCGGCTTGCCACCGGCTTTGCGGAGGGCTGCTTCGGAGACTTGCTCGCTGCGGATTTCGTCGTTGCAGGTTTGGTCGCTGCAGATTTTGTCGCCGTGGACTTGGCCGCTGCGGACTTGGCCGCTGCGGATTTGGTTGCCGCGTCGGCAGGAATAACCGCCAGCATGGAGCCGACGACCAACCACACCGCGACGCCAACGCGCCGGGGCATCCCATTCGATCCTGGGACCGCATCACCGCTGATCTGGCGGCTTCCGGCGCGGGCCGCTGCCCGTGGGCTGGTGCCTCGATCCGAGACGCGACTCAACACAGATTCCCCTCGATTTCCATGCTGCGTTGTACACCTTTATCATGGCATTAGAAAAGAGACCGTTACACTTGGGCAACACCGGCCGAAAAGCGGTTTGGGGCTGACCGCCATAAAAGTTCCATTTTCACGGTCGCGCGCCCGCCTTGCGTGAACGGACATTCACCAAAACAGCCAAAGCAATCGGTGTCGGGCAACCCGCACAGGGGGTCGACGGACCCGCCGGTTATCTCGGCTTCTGAAACCTGAGAACGAATTCGTCGACCCGGATGGGCGAGCGAAACACGGTCGCGGTGCGCGGATCGTCGGGATTGCGCAGGAAATCGCCCTCCGCCAGAAGCTTGAAACCCGCGGCCTCGAGCTCGGAGCGCAGCGTCGATTCCGCGATCCGGTGATAGAGCTTGCCCACAGTGGCGCCGTCTTCCGGGCGGGCCGAATGATCGGCGACGGCCAGGATGCCGCCGGGCTTGAGCGCTGCGAAGAGCGCCTTGTTCATCCGGGCGCGGTCGACCTCCATGAAGGTCGTATCGTGATAGGCAAACAGGAATGTAATGAGATCGAGCGGCGGCAACCCGGGCGCCGGATCATCGTAGGAACTGACCAGGGCGGCGGCATTGCTCATCGCCGGCGTCTTCAGCCGCGTCTCGAATCTCTCCGAAGCCTTGTCGTTCTGCCCCCAAACCTTGCCGCTCGGCCCGACGGCGCGCGCCATGAGCTCCGTGCTGTAACCGGCCCCCGCCCCCATATCGAGCACCTGCCAGCCTGTCTTCGGCCCGATGAAGGTAAGCAGCTTGAGGGCGTCGCGGCGCATGTCGGTCTGGCGGTCGGCATCGCTGCGATCGCCGGCGGCGAGGATCGCCGCGTAATCCTGCGCCCCAACGACGCAGACGCCGGCGAGTTGGACGACCGCAAGCGCGACGGCGCTCCAGAGTCCCAGCGCCCGACAACGACGCATGACAGCCATGAGGATACTCCCGGGTTCGAACGGACCATCGCAGGTGGCGGCGGAATTGTGAGGTTTCAAGACGCGCTGGGTTGCCGATATCACTACCCGGCACCCCTATTTCGGAATTGCCGCCTGGATGGTCTTCCAATCGAAACGCTTGGCCAGCGTCAGGGCTTCGTCCTCGGCAACGCCGTTGAATGACAGGCTGAACATCGCGCTCGGCCCGAGCGCGACCAGGATCGCGCCCGACTTGTCCTGCACCGTGAAAGTCCTGGCCACCGCCAGGCCATCGATGGTCGAGGTGCTCATGCGCATGTCGGCGGTTTCGATCTTCATCCCGGAGCCGGTGGCCGTCAACGCGCCCTGGGCGGCCGGACCGGTGATGACCTGGGCGTTGAGGGTCGCATCGCCGCGCCGGTATTCGCGCGTCGCGGTGACAATGCTGTTGCCGGGCATCTCCATCGCCATGCCGTCGGGCTTCTCGCCGGTCCAGCCCGGCAGGTCGATCAGCAAGGGCAGGAAGCGCCGAAAGCTCTGCTGGGCATGCGCGACCGAAAGCGGCAGCTCCCAGACGGCCGGCAATGCGGCGGCCGCCACGGCGAGACGAATGGCACGACGGCGATCGATCATGGATGCTCCCTCATGGAATGCCGCACGGTGGCAATGTCTTCGTCGGCCGGGAATGCATTGCGGCGCACCCTCTGCGAGGAGCGCCAAGTTCCCAAGCGTGCGCTCGGGAACAAACGATTCCTCTTCGGACTGACGCGCAATCCGATCCAGAAGCCCTGCCCTGCGATCAATGCGCCGGAGAGACCGGCGCAGGAGCTCGCGGCATCGCCGGGGTGGTGATTGGCCGCGTGGACCCGGTCGCGACGTCATCGGCATCCGCAAAGTCGTAAAGCCGCGCGGCATTATCGACCAGGATTTTCCGCCGCATCACGGCATCGCTCGTCCATTTCGGCAGCTGGTTGAGCACCAGACCGTCGTCGACGGGAAACGGGGGTGCGATCTCGGTTAGTGCGTGGTTCCGGCCGAAGTCGGAATCGGGATGCGGCCAGTCGCTGCCCCAAACCACCCGATCCGGATTTGCCGCGATGAGCGCCTGCGCAAAAGGCAGGACGTCGGGGAAGTCGGGCGCTTTTTCTGATGCGCGGTAGGATCCGGAAATCTTCACATAAGCACGACCCGATTTGACGAGATCGAGCAACGCGCCGAAGCCATCCTGGTTCGGCCCTTGTGCCGCCTTGGCGCCCCCGAAATGGTCGAACACGACGGGGAACGGCAATTGCTCGATATGACCCTTCAGCGCCGCGATAACGCGCGGACGGGTATAAAACTGGATATGCCAGCCGTGGCCATGGATCTGTTCGACCGCCGTGTCGAGCGTGCGTTTCGAGTTGTCGGCATCGATTTCCCCGCTCGGGGTCGTGTTGAGATTGAGACGGATGCCGCGAATTCCCTTGGCGGCCATCTCATCGATCTCGTTGCGCGAAGTGTTCTTGTCGATGACGGCGACGCCGCGCGCGCGGGCACCCAAGGTGCGGACGGCATCGAGCGTGCAGGAATTGTCGGCCCCGTAGACGCTGGGCTGCACGATGACGACGCGATCCATGCGCAGCGCCTTGTGCAAGTCGAGCAGATCCTCGATCAAGGCCTGCGGCGGCGTATAGACGCGCTTGGGCACATACGGAAAGCGCACCGGATCGAAGATATGGACGTGGCAGTCGCAGGCGTCGCGCGGAGGCGTGAAATCGATGGCGGTGCGCGCCGTGGCGGCGAAAAGAGCATCGGCGCGAGCGGCAAGTAACGCCGCTCCGAAAGCACCAAGCCCGTGGAGCACTTCTCGTCTGCTACGCATGGAACGCCCCCGTTTACACTTACTTAACTACGGGTACCACGCGGGAATAAACACGTAAAGGAGGCGGCGGCCGACGGTGGCCCGTTTGGGTTGGGAGTCCATTGTGGTGGTTAATCCGGCGAAGCGACTGGCGTGACGCGATCCGCGCGATACCAGCTGAGTTATTGCAGGAATTGCAGCGGGTGGCCGAGCACCTGCCGGGCTACTGCGGGCAGATCACATCACCGAAACCGCAGGTCATCGGGTGCTGTGCGCCCCGCCCTGCCGCCGCTCACGCTCCGGCGGACGCGGTATCCTCGTTCTCGAACACGAGGCCGTGGGGACCGGCATAGAAGCGACCCGTCATGGTCTGCTCCATGAGCCCGGTCACCACCCCGATGCGGACCGCGAAATCGCAGACATGCCCGGCCTTGGCCGCGCTCGGCGCGCAGTTGAGCTTGGTGAAGGAGCGGATGTCGAATTCATCGGTGCGCGCGACGCGCACGTTGTCGATGGCCGCTTGACCGCCGGTCTCCGCCACGAAATCGAGCGCAGAGCGCACCTGAGCCGCAAGCGTCGTCTGGAATGCCGCCCGCATCGCGCTTTCCGTCGGCTCGTCCGGGCCGGTGACGGCCAGGACACCGACGATCACCGTCGGAATCAGCAAGACACGCATCGCAGCCCCCCTTCGATGCCGCGAAGATGTCACAAACAGCTTGCGCCGCCGTTCGGCCAATCGGTCGAATTTTATGGATCGGCGATTTTGGCGGGGCCGCTGTTATCGCATTGTTAACCACGTTGCGGCCGCCACGGGCGCGCGAGGGCCTGCGTCGGCCATTGCGGATCGCGATTCACCGGCTTGATCGCCGGGCGATCTCACCGGATACATGCTCCGGCAAAAGCCCACCCCCGAGGAGCCCCCCGATGGCCGCCAAGCTCAAGCCCCGCCTGCCCTCCATTCCGGACCACCAGCTCAGCGACCGCCAGAAGGAATTGATGGAGTCGATCCGCTCCGGGCCGCGCGGCCGGGTCAGCCAGGGCGGGCCATTCGGCGTCTATCTGCACGCGCCCGATTTCGGCGACCTCACGCAGAAGCTTGGCGCCCATTGCCGCTACAAGACCGGGGTCCCGCCGCGGCTATCCGAATTCGCGATCCTGTGCACCGCCCGCCAGTGGCGCGCTCAATACGAATGGCATGCCCATGCGGCGATCGCCGAAAAGGCCGGCGTCGCCCCCGAGACCATCCGCGACATCAAGGCGGGCCGTACGCCGAAAAAGGCCAAGAAGGACGAGCGCGCGATCTATGATTTCGTCAGCGAGCTCTACAAGACAAAGCGGGTGAGCGAACGCACCTATCGGCGCGTCCATGCTTTCCTGGGCGACGGCGCGACGGTCGAGCTCGTCGGCATCCTCGGCTATTACGGCCTCGTCGCCATGATGCTGGATGCGTTCAACGTGACGCTGCCCGAGGGGGCGAGCCTGCCGTTTGCGGAGAAGTAAGGCCGGGCTGCGCGGCGATCAGGCGCTGGCCGCCATGTCGGCGCGCGGTTGCTCGTCGGCCGGCGGCTCGGCCGGCGCCTGGGACGGACGCGGCTTGTTCATGCGCTGCTGCAGAAGCGCCATGAATTCCTTTGTGCCCATGGGCGGGGCGATCAGATGGCCCTGCCCGAAGTCGCAGCCCATGATCTGCATGGCCTGCAGGTCGGCGACCGACTCGATGCCCTCGGCGACGGCCGCGCTGCCGAAGCGGTGAGCGAGGTCGATCGCGGTCTGGCAGATTGCCGCATTGGTGGGTTCGGTGGCGCAGCCCGTGACGAAGCTGCGGTTGATCTTGAGCTCCGCGAAGGTGAGCTCGCGCAGGCTGGAGAACGAGGAATAGCCGGCGCCGAAGTCGTCGATCGCCACCGTGATGCCGCTCACGCGCAAATTCGCGGCGATCTCCTGGCTGCGCCGGATGTCGCGCACGATCTGATCCTCGGTAACCTCGACGATCAGGCCGGGCCAATAGTCGGCCTTGGGACGGTTCTCCGTCACGATTTTCGCGATCGGCAGCCGCACGAGCAGATGAACCGGAACGTTGATCGAAAGGCGCAGGTTGAAGCCGGCGGCATCGAAGATGGTCCAGTCGCGCAGCACCGTGAGCAGCGCATGCTCGGTCAGGCGCGCCATGATGTCGTCGCCCGCACCCGGCAGGAAGCTCTCGGGCAGCCTGATACCCTGCTCGGGATGACGGATGCGCATGAGCGCCTCCGCGCCGGCGAGGCAGCGCTGCTTGATGTCGATCTTGGGCTGATACCACAGCTCGAGCCAGGTCTCGCGCAACGCCTCGTCGAGAGAATCAGCGGCCGCTCCAGCGGCCGCGCCGTCTGGCCGCGACGGTGCATCAGCCGGCTCGCCGGCGGTCAGCGCCGCGAGGACGCGCTGCAATCCTGCTTGGGTCTGGTCGACCGCCATGGCATGACCTTCGATATTCCGATGTGCCCGGGATAGTCGAATAATCTTAAACAATGGTGTTGTGGCGCGCCGTCGAGCCGGCGCGCGTCCCGATCAAGGTGAATGGGAAGACGCCCGGGATTCGATACTTTGTCGCATTTCTGTCTGACGGCGGCGCGGCGCCCGGGCGGATCGCGTCCGGGAGCGGCTCCGGATCGACCCCGCGCAGGTTCTGGCCGCAAATTGCTCCGCAATCCCGACTTCCGCCGTGCCGGCGCCCGCCATTAACAAGCGGCTAACCTTCGCGCACCGACCCGGCGGCGGCGCTCAATGCATGTTGTGCATCTGATTGTTGGCCGGCGCGGCACCGGGCGCCCCGCCGATTCCCTCGACCTGATATTCGACGTCGACCGGCCCCGCCTTTTCGAAGATCAGGGTACCTTTGATGCGCTGGCCCTGCTGCAACTGCTGCTTCAACCCGACCATCATCAGGTGGAAGGAACCGGATTTCAATTCGACCGTCTGGCCCGGCTTGAGCTCGAGGCCGTCCTTGAGCGGCCGCATGTGCATCACGCCGTCCGTCATCGTCATCTCGTGAATCTCGACGCGGCCCGCGGCCTCCGACGTGCCGCCGACCAGTCGATCCGGCGTCGAGCCGGCATTGGTGAGCTTGAGATAGCCGGCCGCGACGCTCGCGCCGCGCGGGGTCGCCCGCGCCCATGGATGGCCGATCTCGATCGCGCCCGCCTTGTAGTCGTGCGCCAATGCGGCGGGAGCCGCCAGGGCCATCGCGGCCGCGATGAGAGCTGCTTTCAGTGACATGGCTGGTTCATCCTGCTGGCGTTTCGCGCGCTACTCCGGCGCAGCGAGACGGCCGGCCGCGAAGGATTGCCGCAACGCAGGACCGCATTTTAATGGCAATAGACCGGCGGGTCCGCAACCCGATTCACGATTCCTGGACAGCCGCCTTGCACTTGATCCTGATGATCTCGGGGAGCCCCAAGCCCGCTTGCGCGGCTTCAGGACGAGGCGGGATAACGCTGGATCAGGTCGGTCTGCTGGGCGAGACGGCCGAAAAGCTCGCCCAGCTCGGCGGGCTCGAAGCCGCGCGCCCGATTGGCGGCCCCGATGGCGAACAGGAGGCGTTGCCGCGCGAACATCCGCCGGTAGGTCTGCGCCACCGACAGCGACGGATCCCAGACGTCGATCAGCTCGCTGCCGACACCCTTGATCCCGACGATGGCGAAGCCCTCACCGCAACCAAGCTTCTCGATCGATTGGAAGCGCAGGTCCAATTGCCCATAGTGGAATTCGGGCATGCTGGCGAAGACAGCCGCGAGCCTCGCTTCCAGGGCCGGCGTGATGCAGGCGCTCGCGTCGCGATAGAGCGCGGCGGCGCGCCGGCTGGCGATCAAGGCCAACCGCACGGGCTCGCCGCGCGCCGGCACACCGTCGAGCGCGCCGCGGGCGCAGCCGAGATGACTTTGGTCCAGCCCGAGGTGGAGGCGGGCCCGGCGGCGCGTGCGCGGATCGCGCCCGATGAGCTCGCGCAGCGTCGCGGCCCCATCGCCCACGACATGCGGAAAATATCTCAGCGTCACCGAGAGGATGCGCCCGCCATGGCCTGGAACGCCCCCATAGAGCACGGCTGCCTCGCCGGCGAGCGCAACATAGCGCTGCAGGATGAGCTTGGCGCCGGCGGGAAATTTTTCGAGATAATCCTTGAGCGCGGCGGCGTCCTCGACCAGTCGAACCCCGAAGCCATGCCGCCCGATATCGGGTTTCGCCACCACCGGGAACTGCAGGCCGGCGTCGGCCATAAGGCGTAGCGCGCGCGCGTGATCGAGGTTCAGTGTCGAGGCCTCGGCGCGCCGGCGCAGCACCACGAATTCGGCGATCGAGGCAAGCCGGGGATCCGATACCGCCCGCAGGCACTCGCTCTTCGATTCCCCCCACATTCCTCCGGTCGTCAGATGCGGGTTGGCGGCGCTCGGCAGGGTCAGGCTGCGGTAACGCAAGCCGAGCATGAGCCAATGGAGCATCAGCGGAATTTTGAACAGGAGCGGCGGAATGAGCTCGGCCGGCCCAATCCGGCGCGAGAGCCCGGCAAGCGACGGCAGGCTCGCGAGGCCATCGCCATTCAGCCGCGGGCCGCCGGCCGTCTGCTCCGACGAACCGGCTGCGCCGTGGAACGCCAGGATGCGCCCGCGGGCGAAAGCAGCGAGCCCGAGCCCGGCCAGCAGGAACGGCCATGCCCACAACCCGATATGATCGTCGAGGGCATCGCCGAACACGACCACCAGATAGAGCATCATCGGCAGATAGAGGGCCGACACAAGGAGGCTCGCCACCGTGAAGCGCGCGAGCGATACCCGCCCCCAGCCGCATGCGACGCAAGCCACGAAGACCAGGCCCGGAACGAAGCGGCAAAGCGCGACCAGCGCGAACAGGTTGCGCTTCAAGGCGTCACCGAAGCCGCGCACCCGATCGTCGACCGCGTGCCGCCGCAGCCACGGCAGGCGGCGAGCTCCGAAACCGATGCCGTAAAGCGCAAAGTCGCTCACCACGATGCCGCTGTAGAGGCCGGCGACCACCAGACCGGCCGGCATCAGATCGTTCACCAGGATATAGGCGCCGAGCACGATGGCGAGATCCTCGTGCGCAAAAGGCAGCGCGACCAGCGACACGAGCTGTAGCAGCGAGGCAAAGTCGAGTCCCTCGAGATGAAATGCCGCCGCGGCGTATTGCATGCTCTTGCGCGTTCCTCCTAGGCCTGCGAAGGACCCCGCGTTTCCGCCGGCGCCGGCAGGGCGAGCAAAGCGTCCCCCTTCCCGGACGACCCTCTCTTCGGAGGCGCGCGGGGTATATGCGATCTTGGCCTGATTGCGCCGAGACCGCAAGGCAGGAATCCGGCTGCTCTCAACCGAAAATTGAGCGCGCTGAATGAGATAGCAGCCTTTGGGCCGGCTTGATCTACTGAAATATAGTTAGTTTTATACAGATATTTGCAGGGTATGATTTCACCGGGCCTGTTTCGTGAACGTGTCGCATGTGTCGGGCGAGGAACCCGTGCTTCGGAGGCCGCGGAATATGGCACGACGACTCCGCGCGACGACTTGAAACCACCGGGGCGGCATGCCACCTCCAGGCGCTCAGCGACGCCCCGACGGATTGCAGGACCTTGCATGGCATCACGGCGCCGCCCGGCCAGCGTGTCGCCCCCCGTGCGGAGCGACAAATCTCGCGGCCGGTCATTGGCCACCGCACCGAACGATATAAAGGTGCTATGTTGGTTCGGCGGAGACCGCGACGATGTCGGCTAATCCATCCATGAAACACGACAAGCCGCTCGAGAGTGACGAGAGGGGCCGCGTGTTGCGGTTCGAGCCGCGGCGCGGCTCACAGCGGCCTGGCGCCGCCGGGGGCCCCTCCCCGGTCCAGAATCTCGACAAATATGCCCGTCATCCGGACGAACACGACGACTACCGCCATCGCATGCGGGTCAATGTCGCCGCCCTCTTGTTCGTCGGGCTCCTGATCTGGTGCGGGTACTGGCTGTTCGGCACCATTGCCGAGATGAAAAAGAACCAGGATTGCGCTTTGACCGGCCGGACCAATTGCGCGCTGATCAATATTCCGCCCGACACCCGATAGGTGGCGACGATCGTTGCGCCGTGGGGCGGGACGAGCCCGCCGGCCTCGTGGCGCCAATTACCCCCCGGTTATCCTATCTTTAGGATTGATCCGACATATTGACCGCGCCCCGTTTGCCGCCCGGGACAGCTGGAGATTCGTCGTTGAGAAATTCGTCCTGCCACGTCGCCTTGGCGGCGGTCGTCGCCTTCGGATGCCTGGGCATATTCGAGGATGCTTCCGCATTGGCGGAGACCCTGAGGATCGAGGGTTCGTCAGGCTTCTCGGCCGACGTGATCGGCCGCTACCAGGACAGGATCGAGACGCTCGCGGGGCACAAATTGAGGATCACCGCCAATACGGCGGGTGCGGGAGTTGTCGCCCTGCTCGGCGGCAAAGCCGATCTCGCCATGATATCGGCGCCGCTGGAGCGTGTGGTTGCGTCTTTGCGAAAGTCGCAGCCCGATTTGCCTTTTCATCGCTTGCGGGAATTTCGTATTGGCGAAGCCCGGGTTGCCTTTCCGGTGAACCCGGGCAATCCCGTCCGTTCGGTATCGCTTGTGAAACTCAAGCAGATATTGAGCGGCCAGATCGATAATTGGCGGACGATCGGCGGGCCCGATCTGGCGATTCACGTCGTTGCGTTGCGTGATGGCGGAGGCACACGGCTTACGGCCGAAGCCATGCTGCTGGACGGGCAGAGCATGACTCCGCATTCCGCGAATTTCGTGGAGAGCGCCCAGGAGGTTGTCCAAGCCGTCGCGCATGATCGCGGCGCATTGGGGATTTCCGAAGCCAGCCTGGTGAATCTTCGCCGTTTGCCGGAGCTCCAGACCAAGGTTTTGATCGCACAATCCTATAACCTCGTCAGTCTCAACGACCCCACCGACGCGATGCGGGCGGTGATTGCCGCGACCAGGAGCGTTGTATTCGACGAGGAGCCATAGCGTTCCCGCTCGGGATGGCGCGCCTTGTTCGATCATCTTGCCGGCACGGGCGGCAAGCGCGGGCGTTCCGATTCCACCGCGATCCTGCCGTGGCTCTTCCGCCGCGCCCCGCTCGGAGGCATGATCGCGACCGAAGTCGCGCCGGCGTCGATCAGTGGCCGGGTTGAATCGGATCGTCATCATGCCTGCACCGCGCCGAATCTGCCGAATCTCTTGGCTCGCCTCTGCGCATCTGGGTTTGGCGGCGCTGGTCGCCGCTCCCGCGTCGGCGCAGACGCTCGTCTCCCCGAAAGCCATCCAGCTCATCATCGGCTTCGGTCCGGGCGGAAATTACGATCTCTGGGGCCGCACGCTGTCGCGCCATTACGGCAAGCACCTGCCGGGCAGGCCGGCCGTGGTGCCGCAATACATGCCCGGCGCCGGCAGCTATGTGGCGGCCGGTCACATGGCCAACATCGCGGCGCGCGACGGCAGCGTGATCGCGATGATCTCCCGTGATTCGGTACTCGGTCCGCTCACCGGGGCAAGCGGCGCGCTGTTCGACCCCCAGCGGCTGTCCTGGCTCGGCAGCCCGGCGACCGAAACGAATGTATGCATCGCCTACCGCACCGCGCCGGTCAAAGCCGCCAAGGACCTGTTCGACAAGCCGCTGATCGTCGCCGACACCGGTCCGGGCACCGGCACGCGCTCCTATCCGAAGGTGCTCGGCGAGCTGTTGGGGATGCGCTTCAAGATCGTGGGCGGTTTCCGTTCGTCCGCCGACGTTTTTCTCGCAATGGAACGCGGCGAGGTCGAAGGATTCTGTGAAAGCCTCGACAGCATCCGCAACCGCCGGCCCGACTGGATCCCGACCAAGACGGTCGCCGTGCTGTTCCAGGGCGGCGCGGCGCCTCATCCCGACCTCAAGGATGTTCCCTTCGTGCCCGACCTCGCGCGCACCGCCGAGGAACGGCAGGTCATCGAGTTCCTTTATGCGGGCCAGGGGATCGGCCGGCCGTTTGTCGCTCCGCCCGATCTCGCGCCCGAACGGCTGAAGATGCTGCGCGAGGCGTTCGACGCCACAATGAAGGATGCCGATTTCGTCGCCGAAGCTCAGAAGAGCGGCCTCGCCGTCGACCCGGTCAGCGGCGAGCAATTGACCGGGCTGGTCCGCAAGATCTACGCAACGCCGAGACCGGTCATCGACAAGGTCAGCGCCATGTTGAAATAGGCCGGCGCGGCGAGGAACGAGCCGCCGCGAGGGACGAGCCGCGGGCGCTATCTCAACTGGTCGGCCACCTTGGCGAGCCCGGCTCGCGCGCAGGCTTCGTCCTTCTCCTGACCCGGCGCGCCGCTGACCCCGACGCCGCCGATCGTGTCGTCGCCGACGGCGATCGGGAGGCCGCCGCCAAGCGCGATGACGTCGGCGAGACTGCGCTGGCCGGCGAATGCCGGTTCCTCGCTGCGCTTGGCCCATTCAAGCGACGAACGGCGGAAGGTGCGCGCCGTATAGGCCTTGCGGCGGGCGAGCTCGGCCGTGTGCGGCGCGCTGTCGTCGGCGCGCAGAAACGCGATCATCTGACCGGCGCGGTCGACGACGGCGACCGACACCTGGTAGCCATCCTTGCTGCATCGATCCATGGCGGCAGTCATGATCGCAGCGGCCAGGTCCATGGACACGTTGCGGTCCATGCGCACGCCTTGAGCCTGCAGGGCCGGCGTTGACGCAGCGAGAGCCAGCACCATGCCGGCGGCAATCCGATAGGACATTGCTTCCTCCCAGTTATTGCACCGATGACGCTTTCCCGTCCCCGGCGCGCCGGCCACGCCGCCGGGTGAGCGCGGCGGACGCGAAAAACCGCCGCCCTCGCAGACACTTGCAGCGGTGTCCTGCGACGCGACGCCAGCCACCTTATCATGTGCGCAGAACAACGCGGCATTGCACTCCCGGGTCCACTTGGCTATACGGACGGCACGCTACGCACGTTCAACGGGCCGCCCGGGCCCGGTCGGGGAATTGTGTGCCTATCGGCGCGCTCGCCAGAATCTAGATTTTTCAGAGAGTTGATGATGTCCTCAACCTTCGACACCGTGGCCAATATCATCGCCGAGACCTGCGATATTCCCCGCGACACGATCAAGCCGGAGAGTCATGCGATCGATGACCTTGGGATCGACAGCCTTGATTTCCTCGATATCGCGTTTGCGATCGACAAGGCTTTCGGAATCAAGCTTCCGCTCGAGCAATGGACCCAGGAAGTCAACGACGGCAAGGCCACGACCGAACAGTATTTCGTGCTCAAGAATCTGTGCGCACGCATCGACGGTCTTGTCGCCGCCAAGGGGGCTTGAGCGTGAAGCGCATGTTCTTTTCGGCGAACCGGTGCCCACTTCGCCGAAACATGCGCTAGCGCACGCTTTGTCATGCGCATCGAGTATTTCCAGCTCATCGACCGTATCGTCGACCTCGACCTCGATGCGCGGACAATCCGCGTCGACGCCCAGGTTCCCGATGAAAGCACGATTTTCGAAGGCCATTTTCCCGGCCATCCCCTGATGCCGGGCGTGTTGCTGATCGAGGCGATGGCGCAGACGTCGGGCTGGCTCGTGATCGCGGCCACCAAATTCGAGCGCATGCCGTTCCTCGCCGCCGTCAAGGCGGCGAAGCTGCGCTCCTTCGTCATTCCGGGCCAGCTTCTGTCGATCACCGCGAAGCTGCTGCACGATGGCTCCGGCTACGCCGTCACCAAGGCGGCGGTCACGGTCGCCGGCAAGGCGACGTGCGACGCCGAGCTGACCTTGCGGGTCATGCCGTTTCCCGACCCGCGGTTGCGCCAAAACATGGAAGAGGTGGCGGCGCGCATCGGATTTCCCAGCAAGGCGCTCGCGCATGGCTGAAGCGCCGCACGAAGCCTGGATCACCGGCATCGGCATTCTGTCGTGTCTGGGCGAGGGGCTGGACGCGCACTGGCAGGGGTTCACCGCGTCGAAGCCGATCATCGATACAGAAACCTTCGCGCCCTACATCGTCCATCCGCTCGCGGCGATCGATTTCGACAAGCAAATCCCGAAGAAGGGTGACCAGCGGCAGATGGAGCCCTGGCAGCGGATCGGAACCTATGCGGCCGGTCTCGCGCTCGACAGCGCCGGTTGCAAGGGCAATGCCGCGCTGCTCGGGCACATGGACATGATTGTCGCGGCCGGCGGCGGCGAGCGCGACGAGGCGGTGGACGGGGCGATCCTCAGCGCCCTGCCGAAGGCGGCGCGGCCCGACATGTTCCTCAACGAACACCTGATGAACGATCTGCGGCCGACCCTGTTTCTCGCTCAGCTCTCCAACCTGCTGGCCGGCAATATCTCGATCGTCCACGGCGTGACCGGGTCCTCGCGCACCTTCATGGGCGAGGAGCTGGCCGGCATCGACGCCGTGCGCATCGCGCTTGCCCGCATCCAGGCGGGACAAAGCGACATCGCGCTGGTGGGCGGCGCTTACAATGGCGAACGTTCCGACTTGGTGATGCTTTTTGAGTTTGGAGACTATTGCCTGAAGGGCGAGTTTCGCCCGGTTTGGGATCGCCAACAGGCGGACGGATTCGCGATCGGCTCGCTCGGTGCGTTCCTGGTCGTGGAAAGCCGCGCCCACGCGGAGGCGCGCAACGCCAAGCCGATCGCCCGGCTATCGGCCGCCGCCAGCGGTTACGCCAAGCGCGGCCCGGGCGCGACCAAGGACGAGCTCGGCCGGCTATGGTCGAAGGTCGCCGGCGCGGTCCGCCCCGGCAGCACCGCGATCATTTCCGGCGCGACCGGGGCGGAACCGGCCACCGGCGAAGAGAAGGGTTTCCTCGGGCTTCATCCGGACCTGCCGGTGCGCGCGACCGGCACCTTGATCGGACACGGGTTGGAGCCGCAAATGGTGATGAATGTCGCACTTGCGGCGCTGGCGGTGAACCGGGGTAAGCTGTTTCCGCCGTGCGGCGGCTCGAGCTTCGAGCGTCCGATGGAAGGCGCGCTCACCCAGGCGGTCGTAACCGGCGTCGGACATTGGCGCGGCGAAGGTCTCGCCCTGGTCGAAGCGGTCGGCTGAAGGCGCAAAGCGTCAGGAGGTCACCATGGCATCTTATCGCGACAAGTCCGGCCGGCCCGTGGTCGTGGTGACCGGCATGGGCGTCGTCACCTCGCTCGGCGCCGGCAAAACCGAGAACTGGGACAAGCTCACGGCCGGGGAGTCCGGCATCCGTGCGATCAAGCGCTTCTCGACCGAAGGGCTGCGGACCCGGATCGCCGGCACCGTCGACTTCGTCCCGGTCGATCCCCTCACCTCGCCGGCGCTCGCCAGCCGTCTCGCCGACATGGCGGCGGAAGAAGCGATCGCTCAGTCCGGCGTCGGCACCAAGGGCCACTTCCCCGGTCCGCTTTTTCTCGCGGTCGCTCCGGTCGAGGTCGAGTGGCCGCAACGCCAGGAGCTCGCGAAAGCATCGGGCGCCAACGAGGCGGTCACCTACACCGATTTGATCCGTGCGGCGTCGAGCGGCAAGTTCCGCCATTTCCACGAGCGTTTCATGTTCGTCTCCGTCGCCGACGGCCTGGCGTCGAAATACGGCACCGAAGGCGCGCCGATCTCGCTGTCGACCGCCTGCGCGTCGGGCGCGAGCGCGATCCAGCTCGGCCTCGAGGCGATCCGCCGCGGCGAGACCGATGCCGCGCTGTGCGTGGCGACCGACGGCTCGGTCAATGTCGAAAGCCTGATCCGGTTTTCGCTGCTCTCGGCGCTGTCGATGTCGAACGATCCGCCGCAGGGCGCCTCCAAGCCTTTCGCCAAGAACCGCGACGGCTTCGTGATGGCGGAGGGCGCCGGGGCGCTCGTGCTCGAAAGCTACGAGAGCGCCACGGCGCGGGGGGCAAAAATTCTCGGCGTGCTCGCCGGCTGCGGCGAGCTCGCGGACAGCTTCCACCGCACCCGCTCCAGCCCCGACGGCAAGCCGATCATCGGCTGCATGCGCAATGCGCTCGACGACGCCGGCCTGACGCCGGACGACATCGACTACATCAATGCTCATGGCACCAGCACGCCGGAGAATGACAAGATGGAATGCCTGTGCGTGAGCGCCGTGTTCGGCGAGCGTGCCAAGCAAATCCCCATGTCGTCGAACAAATCGATGATCGGCCACACGCTCTCCGCCGCCGGCGCCGTCGAGGCGGTGGTCACCCTCATGACGCTGGAGCACCAGCGCATTCCGCCGACGATCAATTACAACGTCCCGGACCCCGCGATCCTGCTCGACGTCGTCCCGAATGTCGCGCGCGACGCCCATATGCGGCGCGCGATCTCGAATTCGTTCGGCTTCGGCGGTCAGAATGTGTCGCTGGTGATGGCCCGGGAGCCGGCCTGATGTCCGAGCCCGCCGGCACGCGACGCGCGTTCGTCACCGGCGGCGGACGCGGCCTCGGCTCGGCGATCGCGCGCGCACTCGCCGCCGACGGCCACGACGTGACCTTCACGTATCGTTCGGCGACGAGCCAGGCCGACGCGCTGGTCAAGGAGCTCAGCCGCGCCCATCCGGCGCAGAAGTTCGCGGCGCGCGCGCTCGACCTCGCCGACAAGGCGGCGATCGAGCGTTTCGCCGCCGAGCTCGGCTCCGAGGCCCCCTTCTCGGTCTTCGTCCACAACGCCGGACAGAGCTACGACGCCCTCGCGGTCATGATGGACCAGGCCAAGGCCGAAGCCGCCATGCAGGTGAACTTCTGGTCGTTCGCGCGGCTCGTGAACGCCATGGCGCGCCCGATGATGCGCGCGCGCTACGGCCGCATCGCCGTCATCGGCTCGGTGACCGCCCTGCAGGCGAACCAGGGCAATGCGGCTTATGCCGCCTCCAAGGCCGCCCTGCTCGGCTATGTGCGCACGCTCGCGATCGAAACCGCGCGCACCGGCGTGACGGTCAACTATGTGGCGCCGGGCTTCATCGACACCGCCATGATGGAACCCTACGCCAAATTCCGCGACCAGCTCGAGGAGCAGATTCCGGCGCGGCGCTTCGCGACGCCGGAAGACGTCGCGTCCGTTGTCGCCTTCCTGGTGTCGCCGCAGGCCGGCTACGTGACCGGCGCCGTCTTGCCGGTTGACGGCGGGCTTTCGGCGGCGATAGGCATCCATCGCTGAATTCGCGCTTGAGGGCATGCCCTCAAGCTTCTGTATTTGGTCGCATTTTCCATGCCCGGATCGTGCCCGGGATTTCGCCGGAAATGCGCCAGTCCGTGACTGCTTGGAGACACGATGCGTGCGCTGACCCTCGTTGCCGACCGCAAGATCGAGCTTGCCGACATCCCGGCTCCGCCGCCCCCGCAGGCGGGCGAGGTGCAGGTCCGCGTCAAGGCGGTCGGGCTGAACCATCTCGACCTGTGGGGCTTTCGTGGCATGGCCTTCGCCAAGCGCAAGCTCCCCCTCGTGGTCGGCGCCGAGGCCGCCGGCGAGATCGCGGCGGTCGGCCCCGGCGTCACCACCTTCAAGCCCGGTGATCCGGTGGTCATGTACGGCGCGCTTACCTGCGGAACCTGCAAGGCCTGCCGCGAGGGGCGCGATAACCTGTGCGAGAACGTCAAGGGCATCATGGGCTTCCACGTCGATGGCTTCGCCCGCGAGCTGGTCAATATCGAGGCGCGCCTGGTGATCCCGGTACCGGCCGGCATCCCGATGCGGGACGCCGCCTGCGCTCCGATCGCCTTTGCGACCGTCGAGCACATGCTGTTCGACAATGCCAAGCTGCAACCTGGAGAGACCATCCTGGTACATGCGGGCGGCTCCGGCATCGGCAGCGCCGCGATCAAGATGGCGAAGGCGATCGGCTGCACCGTCATCACGACGGTCGGCGACGACGGCAAGGTCGAAAAGGCGAAGGCGCTCGGCGCCGATCACGTCATCAATTACCGCACCGACCGGTTCGAGGGGGTCACGCGCAAGATCACCGCAAAAAAAGGCGTCGACGTCGTGTTCGAGCACACTGGCGCGGAGACCTTTCCGGGCTCGCTCTTGGTGCTCAAGCGCGGCGGACGCCTGGTGACCTGCGGGGCGACGTCGGGCCCGACCGCCACGCTCGACCTGATGCGGCTGTTCCAGCAGCAGTACAAGATTTTCGGCTCGTTCGGCGCGTCTATCGAAAATATCCGCACCGTGCTCGCCAAGATGGCCGGCGGCCTGTTGCCGGTGATCGACACCGAGGTCGCGCTGGCGGACTTCGAGCGCGGCCTCGCGCGCCTCGAAACCCGGCAGGTGTTCGGCAAGGTCATCGTGAACTTCTGAGAAGCGGCGCCAGTCATGTTGAACCACTCAAGTGGTCGTCATGGCCGGGCTCGTCCCGGCCATCCACGCCTTTCTTTTGGCGCTTCAGCAAGCAAGGCGTAGATGGCCGGGACAAGCCCGGCCATGACTCGTGGAAAAGCAGTTAAACACGGAACATGACCTGGAAGAAATATCGCCGCCTCCTGTCCGACCGCGTCAAGCGGACCGCGAACGCTGTGGCCGGATGGCTTGTGGCGCTGCTGCTGGCAGGCATTCGCCGCTGCGACCGCGTTGCCGTCAGCAACGTCGCCGGGGGCTTCATGCGCGCGGTCGGACCGTGGCTGCCCGAGCACCGGACCGGCCGCGATAACCTGCGCGCCGCCTTTGCGGACAAGGGCGACGCCGAGATCGAAATCATTCTGCGCGGCGTGTGGGACAATCTCGGCCGCGTCGCCGCCGAGATCGCGCATCTGGATCACATCTGCTCCGGCGACCCCTACAAACGCACGTTCATTGATTACACGCCGGAATCCGTTGCGCGCTTCATTGCCTTGAAAAACGACGGCAAGCCCGCGCTGGTGTTCGCCGCCCATCTCGCCAACTGGGAATTGCCCGCCGTCATCGCGGCGAGCGACGGACTTGATTCGGTCGTGCTTTACCGCCGCCCCAATCTCGGCGCCATCGCGGATGCCGTAATGGCGCTGCGCAAGGGGCTGATGGGCGAACTCGTGGCCTCGAGCATGGGAGCGCCGGTGGCGCTTGCCCGCGCGCTGGAGCAAGGCCGGCATGTGGCCATGCTGGTCGACCAGCACTATACGCGCGGCATTGACGTGACGTTCTTCGGGCGCACCTGCAAGGTCAATCCGCTCATCGCCATGCTGGCGCGCGAGGTCGAATGCCCGATCCATGGCACGCGCGTGATCCGTTTGCCGGGCAACCGGTTCCGCGGCGAGATCAGCGAGGAAGTAAAGCCGGCGCGCGACGCCCACGGCCGCATCGACGTCCAGGGCACCATGCAGGCGATCACCGATGTGGTGGAGGCGTGGGTGCGCGAACACCCGGAGCAATGGCTGTGGGTGCACCGGAGATGGAAGACGCGGCCGCCGGGGGAGAAGGGGCTGTATTAAGGGCGGGCTTCGGGCGTCGACTTTCGGCGCGAAAGCAAAGTTTGGGGTTTTGTCATCGGCACCCGGCGTGTATGCAAAATCTTTCAGGCTTTCTCTGGCCAACACCGAGGTGTAGGATGCCGTGCGGTGGGCCTTCCCTTACGGATTCGCATCCCCCCGAGCCATATTGGTCGAAGTCTCCCCAAGACAGCCGCGCAAAGGAGTGTACGAAGAATGAATA
>Ga0137418_10001884_pt1 | contig 19177 bp, 8 predicted proteins | sample CZODoug3_1_2_16f_FD_122242 | JGI IMG/M metagenome (GOLD analysis project Ga0137418, IMG submission 122242) | Vadose zone soil fungal communities from Angelo Coast Range Reserve, California, USA - CZODoug3_1_2_16fungal (Hybrid Assembly) | ecosystem: Environmental > Terrestrial > Soil > Vadose... | reverse complement strand
GTACGGTTGTTTCGAGAACATAGGGGACCATCAAGCCATTTACGGGCTTATAGTCGCGGTAGTAAATCTCCACCGGGCGCATCTTGCCATCCATGCGGCGGGGGAGGCCTTCGATTTTAACTTCCAGAAATATCTGCCGATCGACCCACAGGTGCCGCACTTGCCCACCTTTCATGGTGAGCTTTAGTTTATAGGCGTCGTGCCCTTCCACCTTCTCCACTCCCAAGGTTCACTTGAGTGCCTTTGGTCGAATAATCGACCAGCGGACCGTCCAGTTCTGACTCCATGGAAGCCGCTTTCATTTCATCGGCGGAGAATGTTTCCACGTCTCTACGTCCGAGGAATGGCCGCAACTTCCAGCCGTTCGCACCGTCATAGACCTGTACGGCCTTGTCGTTCGCGAACTCTATCTCAACCCGCGTCTTGCGGGGCCGCTTCATCTCTATCACAAACGGCAACTGCACGTTTTGCTTTCCTCCGGCGTCCATTTTGCCGGAGAAGGACATGGCTTGGACCGCCCGCCAGGCCTGCAGACCCCCCTTCGCCGCGATGTTCTTGTCGACGACTTGGACGGCAGTAAGCTGCGCAGATGCGACACGTGTGTCGGCACCGGCTAAAGGCATGACGATGGTGAATGCAATGCACGACAGAAACAATTTTTTCATCATTGACAAATCTCACCAAACAACTATCGGACGTATCGTAGCGCTACTGTACAATCAATTCCTGGGCACGAAAGTTGCCAATCACTACGTCCACGCGGCTTCCCGCTTTCACGAATCCACCTTTATTCGAAAAAACCATCCAGTATTCCCGTCCAATCTCGGGCGAAGAAGATTGGCGCAACTGCCCAACTTTTTCCATCGTTGGAACCACCAGTTGGGCTCCGCTGTTGTGATCGAATAACAGAGGAGTGGCTTTCTTGTCGTTGAGCACTTTGCCCTTCTCGGCATCTAACACGCGGTAACTGAACCGCACCATCAAGCCCGAGGAGACCAGCTTAACTCCAACGATTTCGACCCCCCAAGTGAGTTGGTAGAATCTTTTCGCTTTGGGATTTAACCCCGCGCTGGCGAAGGGACGTGCCCGCAGAGAAGCGGGCTTTGGAGAAGGCACCGGAGCTTGCGCTGCTGCCGATTCTCTTTTTTCCGGAGCGGCCTGCACTTGAATGCTTCGCGCAATGGTCCCCGAAACAAGAAGGATACAGCCTGCGAGTAGCCCTGCGGGCAGAAACCTCTCTTTGGCCTTGGTTAACCGGTGACCCATGATTTTACCTTGCTTTGGTCTTGCCATCCGTTCAATTGCGGCTAGTTGCCTGGCGTCCGTTTACGAAACAGCAATTTGGCTCGGCGCCCATTTCTGTCTTACTTCAGTTCGCCGTACCAGTCAGATTCACGGGAGGAGGATTAAGTCCCTCCGAGTCGGTTATGGTCAAGGTACCGTTGTGAGGATTGGCAGGGCTGGCGTGGTCAGCCGAAGTCGACGTCAAACTCAGGATGACCGTGCAGGTTGTTCCGCCACTCAGGGTGGCACTACAGGTGCCTCCAGCCGCACCGGCTGGCCGGCTATAGTCAGCGCCCGAAGCCGTCACGTTGATGCCAGTGAGCGTTGCGTTCCCCGCCGGATTGTTCAGTGTCACGGTCCTGCTCTGTGGGTTCGACGCAGTCCCGAACGTGGCGGTTCCGAAACCCAACGTCCCTGGAGCGCCTGTATAGGACAGCGTAGGCCGCGCGACAGCCGTGCCCGACAGCGACACCACATTGCTGCCCGTCGTAGTAGCAGGAGCGGCTACGTTCACAGTCAGCGTGGCGGTCTTAGAACCGAGCGCCGTTGCAGGGCCTGGGTTGAACGTCACGTTAATTGTGCAGGAGGCGCCAGCTGCCAATAAGCCAGTGCAGGCAGGCGTCCGTGCGAACTGACCCGAGCTCGTGCCGGCAAGAGGAGTGCTGTTCACCGTGATCGTCGCGCCGTTACTGCTGGTGTTGGTTATGGTGGCCGTCTGAGCTGCGCTGATGGTACCCCTGACCTGATTCCCGAAGGCTAGCGGGGTGTTGGTATTTGCACCATTCGTCGTGACTGTGTAAGTCGGCATAAGGATGGTACCAGACAGGCTCACGAACACCGTCGTTACCCCGCTACCCGGGAAAGCAAGGCTCAGCCTTGCACTCCGGCTTAGCGAAGGCAGACCGCTCGCGGTCGGGGTGAACGTCACACTGACCGTGCAGCTTGAGCCCGGCGTCACGGGTGACGGCGTGCACGCGGAGGTATTGAACTGACCCGGATTACCGGGACCGACGATGGTCGCAGTAACGGTGAGCGGTATGGTGCCCGTATTGTTCACAGTCACCGTTTGAGGTGCGCTTGTGACACCGATGGATGAGCTGAAGGACAGCGACATCGGGTTCACAACGGCGCCGGAGGCTGAATTGAACTCAACCGCTCCTATATCAGGCCTTGAACCTTGCGGCCTTGACGTTCCGAAGAAGTCGTGGTTCGGTGCACCCGTCCCAGCGTTATCGATCGCCGGCGAAGTTCCCGTGATTGAGTAATTGCCGAGTGGCACACCGTAGTTCGGGGAGCCGGTCTGGGCTGCTGCGTTGAACAACGACAGCGGTCCGTAGTTCATGTTGACCCAATTATTGCCTTCATCAACCGTCGCCGCAGGGCTCAGGTTGAATACCGGGTTGGGCAGGATTACGTCATTCATGCCCGGAGGCACGTCATAGCCAAGTCCCCCGTTTTCCGGCGGTACGCGCGAACCGTTGCAGTACTTGCTGACAACGGCCGGGTCCGATCCCAAGTTGTTTGCGCCCGGGTAATTGCCAGCGTTGGTCAGGATTGAGAATGTCGGCCTGAGTGCAAAGCCGCTGCCCGAGTTCGGCGTCGCACTGGCGTCGCCACGCATGCCGATGTCCCAATAGCTCGGCGTGTTGGGGCAATCGCCTGTTCTGGCTTGATTCAACGCCGGGACCAGGGTGACTAGGTTTTGCTGGTTCTGGGTCCCGGGACCAGGTCCGCCCACTTGGATGTTGAACGTGCGGTTCTGCCAGAACACGTCGTTTTGCAGCACAGGGTTTGAAACCTGCCTGCATTCCCCGGACTGATAGTTTGACGGGCACGTCACCGTCGCCGTCGCGGGCAACCCCGCGAACAGGCTCGGGCTGTTTCTCATGGCCACCAGTCCCGCGACTTGGGGGACCGTGGAGGATCCTGGGGTGTTGAAGAGCATCCCCGACGAAGCCGTCGTATCGTTGGAAATCACCGTGTTGTTGATGAAGTTCACCTTCAAGGCATCCTGCAACGAGACTCCGCCCCCATCCCAGCCGGCGACGTTATTCGCGATGATGTTGTTGGTGACGGTCACCTCATACCAATTGCCTGGACTGGAGCCGTTGCGGACAACTTCGCTGCCGTTGACACTCTCCAGCCTCAGGCCGCCACCGGTGCCGTTCTCGGCGGTGTTGCCCATGATTAGGTTCGAGTCAATCATGAGGCCGCGACCGGCGCCGTCGAGCTCGCCCGAGATTACAACACCCCCGCCGTTGGTCGGGATGGACGGATTGTTAGTCTGGTTGAAGAGGAACCAGTTGTTCGAGATTTTGCCGTTGTAACTGAATCCCAGGTGGGCAAAGCCACCGCCGCTGACCGAGCTCAGGTTGCCGCAAACCCAATTGTGGTTGAATTCGTAGTAGTCAGAACCGGTGCAGAAGGTGACGCCTCCGGCCCCTGAGGCCGTGGTTAGAGTCAATAAATCGCCGTAGGAAGCGTTTTGTGTGATCGAGTTATGATGCACACGCACATTCGTGTTGAACAGATACGCCGCCTGCTGTGTGCCAACGATTGTCCCGACGGGAGCGTCTATCTGCCCCACGGTGATACCACCCGTGAGGGTTCCGGCATTGGCGAAGACTCGGTTGTTCGAGACTTCCGTGAAATGGTTCCACCCATGCAAAACGATGCCGCCACCCCCCTGGGAACTGTTGGTGAAGGTTATGCCGTCAATGCGCGACGGATTACACAGGAAGTTACTCTGGAAGCCATTGCAATCCGAGAGGCTGTTCGTGAGGGGACGCGAGCCAGCCGGGAAATTGCCTTCGACTGCGCTTGGCGAAATGCTGAGGTTTTCACCCTTGGCGAGGACCGTAATCGCCGCGCCTTCCAACGCCCCCATGAGCGTGGGTTCCTGCAAGAGCTCGGCCAGATTGCCGTTGAGCGTGGCGTTCCAGCCGACGATCTCCTCAGCCGGTAGCGGGTCCACCGCACCCTGCATGGTCCCGGGACACGTATATGTGCCCGTCGGATCGTAGACGTTGCCGGCGCTGAGCAGACTGCCGTTTAATGCCAAGCCAAAGAGGCAGTTGACCTTGCGACGCCAGACATCCATTTTGCCTGAAGGGTGGGTGTTCGCGTTTACCTTGACGGAGGCCGCACCGACGCCCTGCAGCCGGACCGGCCTCCACATCAGCAGGATTTCCTTATACGTGCCGGGTCCGACGATGATGAGGTCGCCCGGAGTGGCGTTATCGAGCGCCGTCTGAATGGCGTTGTTCGCGGCATTTTCCCCGTTGATGTAAGTCGGCGGATTGCCGCCAACCGTGACCATTACGGTGTCGATCGACTTCTTGCCGTTGCCTGCGGTGATTTCCAGCTCGCCGCACCGCGCGGTCGCGTTGGGGCCGTGATAAATCGGCTGCCCTGGTGCCTGCCCAGGCGGGTTACACAGGGGCACTCCTGGAGGCACCGTGACGGTGATCTGCGTATCGCTCCATGAGGTCACGGGTGCATTTGCGCCGCCAATCGTCACCCTTCCACCTTGCCTTGGGCCGAAACCATAGTGGCGCGTTATAAACTTCTGGTTGAACGGAGCCGTTGTAGACGACGGCCCAGTGTATGCGTTGTCGGGCACTTGCTGGTCGCCCAACGCGTTGATGGTCAAGGTGTGGCCAGCCTGGCTGACCCAAGGTCCGGCACCGCCACCGCTCGTATCACCGAGGATGCTGAGGATGGCCGGAGTAGCATCCGGGTAGGCGCAATCCGGCGGGTTGTAGCCCTCCGCGAAAGCCGCGGTCGGAACAACCGGAGTGTCCATGTACTGCGTCTGTCCCGGCATAAAGGGCGTCTCGTAGCAGAACTGACTGTAAGACGGGTTGTACAGAGGATCGGGGGTCGGACCGTTGCCCGGGTCGTTCATACAGGAGACCATCATCGCGGGCGCGTAGCCTGTCGGATTGGGCGGATTGACTTCCCAGGTCGAGTAATTCAAGCCGCTGAAGAATCCCCATTGGTCGCTATACGTGCGGGAAATCTCCACACCGTCGAAATCCTTGAAGGATATCGGCAGGTTGGGCACGGCAAACTTCTCGCCAAATTGCGGCGAGAACGGATCGAATTCCGAAGCGAAGTCGTCGGTGATGATACCTGCGTAGTGGCCGGCTACATGCGTTGAACTGAAAATGTAGAACTTCGCCAGCGCCGACGATTGGTCTTCCAGGGTCACTTCCTTGCGGTCGCAGAGATTACGGGAAGCCCCCGCAAAGGGCGCCACTTCGGCAGAATAGGGGAACAGGCTGATGTAGTCGGGGACGATGCGGCGTTGGCCGACGCAAGGCCAGAAGCTCTCGACGCTGCCTGTGTCGCCCTCATGTCGCGGCTGGCTCCCCAAGTTTTGCGTTGGGTTCAGAGCGTTGTACGGGTTGTATTGGCTGTTCACCTCCGCTTGGTCCGGCAGGATGAAAATGCTGCCCAAGCCGCCGAACTGCTGCGTTACCGGCGCAATGTAGTTGTCGCCAATGAGAATGTTTTTGTCTTCTTCCTTGACCAGCTCATAGCCCGGAGGAACAACCACCTCGACTACATACTTTCCCGGGGGCAACATAGGTAGGCCGTAATCCCAGTCTGCCGATGCTACGGCGCGATTCGGCTGGCAGATCGTGCAATTCGTGCCAGCTGGCTTTCCGGTTGTCGGACTTATGCCTGTGACGCTGGGGAATTTGTACATACCATCGTAAGGCGCTGGCTGCACCTGGTTAAACATGTGCATGCCGTCATAGCACTTGTATTGTGAGTTGTTGGGCAGGGGCGTAGTCGGGTTGAGCCACTGCGTGGTGTTCCTCAACGTAAAGTAGAAGGGGCTGGTGGTATCCTGGCCCGGGCAGTTCATGTTGGGGACCAAGTTCCCAGTCGCGTCAGGATGGAAGCCCTGGGCCCAGGCATCCCAGCTGCTGGTCTTGGTGGTATCAGCAAGAGTGAGGCTCTGCGTTCCATCTGCCGCCGTGCCCTCTTGGTACAGGTTGACGGTTACACCTGGAACCATGGGCATCCAGCTGGTCTGAAGGAGCAACGTTGGATCATCAAACGGCCGTGTCGAGGCGTAAATCACATGCCCCTTGATGCCGCCGTTCTCACCCCCGGCAAAGAGCTTCTTGCCGAATTCGATCAACTCGTTCTGGCCAATAAAGCCCTGCCAGGCCTCGGTGGTGACCCAGGGAGGGTCAATTCGGCCGGTGGAAGGGGCGGACGAATTACCAACACCCGTGGAGATCGATGCCCCGCCGCAATCGGCATTCGCGCAATACACTGCGCCTGGCACGCGAAGATTGGTAGGGAGATGGTTGGTTTCAATTGTGTTTGCAAAATTCGCGACACCCGTCGAGGTACCCCCACCGGGCGTGCCGTCCGCTGGTCCGCCGGCGTCATAGACTACGTGTACGCCTGTCTGCTTGTAGCGAGTAGAATCCGTTTCAATAACATACCAGTTGAACAGCGGGAAAATTTCGTTAAACCCAGCAAAACCGTTCAGGTCAGTGTTGTTGAAATTGGAAAAGCTGCCGTCCCGAAACCGGATGTTAGTAGGAACCAGGGCCAGCCCAGGCTCAGTGCTGTCCTGGGAGACGCCGTCGCCACTCAGGTCAATAAAACTCCGCGTGTAGATATTGGTATGCCATTGCTGGACCGGAATGTCTCCCATATTGAGGGTTTGACCGCCCGATACTAGAACTGGCGTGGCAAGTCCATCGACGATTTGGTCGTTCCACTGGTCGAAGATGGTGATTCTCCAGTTGCCATCGGGAACGCCAGTAAGGGTAAATTGCCCCTCACCGTTGCACTTGCTGAACGCGAAATCTGCACCTCCATTCGGATCGCCCAGGCTCACATAGCACTGGGTAAAACCAAAGGCATCGCGCGAACCGCTGCTGTAGAGTCTCTGATCCGGCGTGCGGCTAATGCGCGAGGTCGTGACTCTGCCGGTGATTGAATTCCGGCCGTGCGGATTCCGGGCGTTGATGATGGCTGGGTTCGCGAAGCCGACCGCGACGTGGAACCCCGGCGGCCCAAACTCCTGAAAGTACGACGGCCCGCGCACCTTGATGAACGAGTCATGAGCCTTCTGTCCGTCCAAGGTATTGGTCTGGAGCCACTCTTCTCCTCTGGCAATTCTGTCGGCTGCGGGCGTTGCCACGACGCCGTATCTGCCGGGCATCATGTTGGCAATGACGGCCTGACCCGCGAGGGGGGAGACGGTTGTGCCGTCCGACTCGTAATTCGGACACGTAACAATCATGCCCACCAGCCCGTCTGTTGAGCTTGGCGAAATGGGGCACGCATCTTTCCCCGTGACCGGGTCGATTGTGCCTGCCAAGCTGTTGGACAACGGCATGTTAAACATGTCGTAGGTCATCTGCCCGGTCGGATCGCCCGTGCCGCCAGCGTCATCGAAGAGGGTAATCTCGAACCCTCCTAGACCCGGCTCGATCGGTGAGCCGGCCGCCGCCGCGGCGTCGTGCTCACCATTGAGCGAGTTGTCGTCCTCAAACACGAACACCGCGACCTTCGTCGTCGGAATGGGGGTCTCTTGGAGGAGCACATTAACGGCCGTCGCACTCGGGACGATGGGAGCTCCACCCATGCCGTGGCCGCAGGTGCCGGTACCGGGAGCAAAATCCGCGCCACCCGGACCCGACGGACAGTCGAGGGCGATGCTGAATGGTCTCTGGGGCCCTGTGGGGTTGTTTGGATCCACCGGCTGCGGAGCGCCCGCACCACCAGTAAAAGAGTTCCCGGCGTCGCCCGGCAAAATCGAGATGTAGTAGTGCTTTGCGGGGTCCAAGGCAACCTGGCTCGGGTCCACCGGGTACTGCTGCAGCGCGGCACCCGCGGCTGTACGGCAAGCACCGTTGCCCACATCGCACACGGCTGGCAAGTGCGTCTGAGAGCTCAGATCCAAGACCGTCTGCCCAGACTCGCAAGAGGCGGTTCCGACACAGCCCGAGGCAATCACAGGCATGTAGCTGCTATGGAAATTCGTTCCGAGGCTCGGAACCGGGAGGGGCGGACAACCGGCCGGCCGCGGTGATGAGTTGACCTGGCATGCGGGATCAATTTTAAAGGTACGGTCCTCCTCAATGATCCAGCGGTAGTCGGTAATTTCGACGGGCGTCCCCAATTGAAAACTCGGCGAATCATAGACCTTGACGGTAAGTCCGCTGGGTTTCAGGAACGTAAGCGTAACACTGGCCGAACCACTGGAGGTGTTCTGTGAGTTCACGGCATGGTACATGAAAGTGGCGCAGGTTGCACCTGCAGGCGTGCCGGTTGGGCAAGCGACACCTGCACCGCTCCGAGTTCCGACGAAGGAGCCATCCGGGTTCAGGGTCACGTTAACGCCGGCCGCACCATTGAGCACGGCCGTCAGCGGGTGTTGAGCAGGATCTGTGTCGTTGCCCAGAACGCCGGGCACGCTAACCTGCAACCTCGACGCAATCGCGCTCGTATAAGCGTCCGCATTCGCCGTAGGTGCCCCTCCGAGGCAGATGCCGGTGCACGCGCCCAAGGTCACAGTCGCCGTAAGCGCCGGATTTCCGTTTGCCTCGTACACGAAGGAGTCTGAGGTAGTTCCGGAATTCGGAACATAGGTAAACGTGCCGTCAGCGTTGAGAGTGATTGTTCCGCCGGTAGGCGCTGTCAGGATTCCGACGCCGTAGACCCCGACGTCGTTGGCGACCACGCCTTTGGTCGGATCCGACACGGTCAGTGCTTTGCCCGACACTAGGACGTAGGAATCAGGATTCACAATTGCAGTCAAACCGCTGAACGAAGGCAGAGAGCCGGCATTCACGCTGATATAGGCCTGCATGCCGCCATCGCGTTGATTGTTGGTCGACAAGCTCAGCTGGCGGTCAAACACCGGAAGAGCCGGGGCTCCAGTTGGTGGCGCATTGATCAGCACATCGTAGGTCTTGCCGGCGGCCAGAAATACTTCGCTCTGAACCTTAGCCGTCCCTGGAAGTACGTTGCCGTCCTCCGCGATCAGCGAGAAACCAGAGACAACGGAAGTTGTGGTTCCTACTGTTTGCGTGGTCTGCGCCCCCACAATGGAAGGAACGTGCATGCGCAGGCCGGCGTTCACGAAGCGAACGAGGACTTGGCCCGTGGAAGGAGGAGCCGCAATGGAAAATTGGGACTTGGCTGCGTTCGTCCTGTCGAAGGCAACGCCGTTCACCAGATAGTAGCGCGGATCGTAGTTCACCGCCGGAGGATAGCAAGTATGTGCACCGCCCCCACAGCCGCCGGTGGTTATCGTTGAACTTGCCCTCGCCTGTGTACCGCCAACAGGAGGAGGGTCAATGATAACCGCAGGAGCAGAGGAATAGCCGTCGCCTCCATTCATGAGCGTGAGGGTTACTGAACCATCGCTCGGGTTTACCGTAGCAGTGACGACAGCGCCTGAGCCTCCCCCACCCGCGGTCGGTGTGATTGAGACATTGGGCGGTGCAGCCGGGGGCAGGGCATAGCCAAGGCCTGGGTTTGTAACTGTTATTGACGTAACGGGTCCACCGGAATTCGAACGCTTCCACACTGCAGTCTCGCTGAATCCGGGGGTCGCAACTGCCTGAGCCACTGCCGCATTCTGCGCTGCGTCAATTTCACTGAGCAGCATAACCGCGTCTACGTCGTAACTCACGCCGGGATACGCCTGGGCCAGGGTTGTGCCATTTGCGGGATTGGTTACAACCAACACTCCGTACAGACCCATGGGTCCTTGGATGGATGGATGTGTCCCTGACTCGATCAGGTAGGTGCCTGGCTTGAGACCGGTCCAGCTCAGTATAGTCGTCACTCCAGTCGCCACTTCGGTTGAGAACGACTGGACACGGGGTCCTTGGGTGGGCGGAGTAAATTGCGGGCCCGTGGCATTGCCAGCGATGGGCCACGTGGCGCTTTGCGGCGGGTGTGAGGGGCTCGGCGTCGTCGACGCGCTAGTTCCCAAACCGCCACCCAATTGGCCCACGATCATCAGCGAAGTCGGCACGGTTCCGGGCAGACTATTGGTGAGCCTTATCGTCAGCGAAGTGCCTGTGGACAAAAATGGGACGGAAATCACTACTGGTGACCACGTGCCTGCCGCCGCGTTTGAGTTCAGAGCTGCGCAAGTGCCGGCGCTGCCAGCGACGGGGGCGCCGCAGGTGTAGCCCCACATCGGTACCACTTGCCCGTCGGGCAGAGTGGCCGTCGTTGGCGCTGCCGTCAGATTCACGGACTGCGCGAAGGACACACCCGCTCCGAGGAGGAGAACAGTTACCGCGAGGGCAGCGGTCTTCAGGGTTGCTTTCAGATAGTTGGATCGCATCGTTTCTCTCTCCTCTGCCTTAAAGCGCTTCGTTGATCGCAAAAAACTGCGGATCAACCAGCATCATCATCATCATGCCGCCAGGGAAAATGTTGTTCGTGGTGATCTCGCGTTCGTTGTGCGAGTGCCACATAAAAGCGAAGCCGGCCTCTTGGGTTGGGGAGTTCGCGATGGTGCCCGAGGGCGGAGTAGACCCTGTGGGGCCGCTAGCCCGGACGGTGGCGTCCGGCCCGAGATAAGGGCTGCCACCGTACCAAGCTCCATTGGTCAGGATGTTCGCATCGGGCAGTGTTGCAGGACCCTCGCCTGCCACGGTGCCGAACGGAGATTTCTCAAGAGCCTTGTTGTGGTCCGCGCACCATTCGTAGTAGTTCGGTTCACGGGAAGCGGAATCGGCGACAAGTGGACTGGTGCGCAGCCGGGTGTAGTAACCGTTGACATCCGGAAAGCAATCACTGGTGTCCCCAGTAAAGCCATGGCCGTAGACATCCCAGTTGAGGCCCTTGCCTGTCCAATAAAAGATTCCATCCATAGCCTGGCCGGGCGTTGTGGTAGTAGTGAAAAGGAGGGGTCCAGCCAAGTGGGCCGGAGTGGCCATCTCCTTCGCTAAGATCAAATTCCCGTCACGGGCCAAGACGCGCACATGGTTTCCGTGTTCGTGGAAAGGATGCTGCCAGCGGCCCTGGCCGACGATTCGCAACAAAACCAACTCGCCTGGATGCATATGGGGATTTCCGTTGTAAGGCTGGTGCGGATATTGCACCGCGTAGTTCGGGTCCATGTCGTCCGGCATCGAACGCCCGTTAATCATGAAGTAAGCGGGATGATAATTCTCCGTGACCACGTTCATGCACCCGGTGGCGTTCGTGCACGGCTTGGCTGCCTGCTCTTCCGCCTGCCGGTGAATCTTCGGATCCATCTCGGAGAATTGGAACAGGTATTCCCGGTCGTAACAGGTCGCCGGATGATCGTATGCCGAAGCGGCCAACCTGAAATCGGCTTGGCCGTCTGGCAAATTGGTTTGGACCGCTCTGCAACCAGTGGGAACGCCGCTAGCACCGCTCGGAGGAAGTACGATGATCGCGCCGAAGAGACCCATCTCAACCTGCAAGTCCCCTTGTGTTCCGCTGTAATAGGATCGAGTACCTGGGGTCGTGGCAGTGAACGTGTAAGTTACCGTGCTGCCGTGTTGCGCTTCCTTTGTTAGCAAGCCCCCCACACCGCCGCTCGGCGTCACTTGGAAACCGGGGAACAGTATCGAAGTATTGCCAGCAGCAGCCGGCAAATTGTTCGTGAGCGTCACAGAGACTGTGTCCCCCTCGTGGACGATCAGCGTGGGACCCGGAATTTGCATCGTGGGGCAGCCAACCGTACCGGCACTAAAGGGCGCAAACTGGGGAGTAAAGGTGGTGGCGCAGCCGTACCCCCAGGAATAAACCATCGATCCGTCGGGCTGGCTAATGAAACTGGCTTCTGCGCTCAGATTGAAAGTGGGACCAGTAATGCCAGGGACCGCGGCATGCGCCGCAGCTGCGAACAGCAAGGCCGTCACAGTCATGACCACCGGAATCAGTCGCGTGATCCAGATCGCTTTTTTCGTGTTCATTGAGCTCATCGCTACTCTCCTAGTTGCACGCCTTAGTGGCAGGGTCCACAGCATTGCAGATGTGAACCTCCGTCATCAGCCCGCCGAAGTTCTCGGCATCGTTCGAGAGGTGGTCAAGGTTGGTGGTATACAGATAGTATTTATTCCCCGCTGCGTACTTGGTATCGTCAGTGGCATCCAAAATCACATCAATGGACTCACCACCACCCAGCGTGATCGAATTCGAGTCGTAGTAGAGGTTGTTCCCCGCCAGATCGCGCAGCAGGCGCGCGTTGATTCCGATGACGTGCATGGGAATCCCGAGTGACGCCAGCGTTTGAAACTCGGAGACGTCCAGGTCGGAAATGCGCAGCAAGGCTTTTCCGCGCACCGGAATATTGATAATCGTTGGCAACGGCTGTGAGAAGCGTGATGCGCCATCCGCCGACTGCGTCTTCAGCGGACCGGGGGTAACCGTGTCCGGATAGCTGCGCCCGTTCAGCAGGAAGAACTTGTCCTTCATGTCCACAAACTGTTCGGGGTTGAAGGTCATGCCGACAAAGTGGAAGCTGGGATCGAAGCCGTGAATCTGGATTGGATACTCAACGTCGTAATACGTTGAGCCATCTCCGTCGTTGTAGGCGTAGTTTCCGGTGTTTGCGCGACTCACCGAATTACTGGGTGGCAGCGGGGTCGAGCAAAGAATATCCGTGCCACACGCGGTCCGCAGGTCACTCTGTTGGGCCTGAAGACGGGCGTAAAGGATGTTGCCAACTGGAACCCGATTCTGCCGAGGCCGCACGTAAAGCTGGCCAACCATGCCCATCTGCAGGTGCTCGGGAGGCGTGACGTGGCAGTGCCAGAAATAAGTGCCCGCGTCCGGCGCTAGGTAGTAATAGGTGAAGCTGCCACCGATGTTGATGGCCACGGAAGCATCCGGCACGCCGTCGTAGAACGACGAGGCGTTGGGGTAGCCGTGGAAGTGGACGGTGTGCTGTTCGAACAGGTCGGGTCGCATGATCTGGCCGACGTTGGTGAGGGTCAAAAAGAATTCGTCATCTTCGTCAATCGCCATCATGGGGGCCGGCATGTTGCCATTCATGACGCCAACATCCATGATCGGTCGCGGATCCACGTGTCCGGTGTATGCGCCACCCGCGTGCGGATCGGGTGCGAGTCCGACGGCACCGTTGGAAATGGCCGGGACGGACGAGTCGTAGGGGCTGCTTGGGAAAACGGCGGGCGTGTTAAATACATTAGGCGTCTCGGTGCCCGGCAAGCCACTCTCGATGTCCTTCAATCCTGAAAGAGGTCCGAACGCGAACAGGTACGTCTGGGTTCCGTCGGCCATGGTGGCGTAGCCGTCGCCGCCCGAAATCTGCTGGCACTTGATGGCACCCTGATCGGCAGCCAAACCGGGGTGAAGCGTTGTCTTAGTCGGGCACTGAACCCGGAACGATTGCGCCGCAATCGGCAAAGCAGGAATGAAAAATAAGAGTGTCGGCAGCCCCCAACGACATAGCTGAATTCTTCGCATTGGACCTCCATCCTCGTGATCTGGCGCGAACAGCGCGCCCTTTCCTACTGCACAGTTACCCGACGTCCAGGCAACTGCGACCCTACGGAAACCATCGAAGCGAAATGCAACCAACAAAGCGGCCTCAAAAGGCATCCAACATCGAGCGGGCACACGTGTACCTTCGAGCAAAGAAGTGCCGGACCGGCGGTCACTACGACCGGAGACAGTTCTTCAGCTCCCGGTGCCGCCAAGACACTGGCTACACTGCGTACCACAACTCGAACGTTGAGCTCTTACACTCTCGTTTGATCGTCGATGCCAGTATTGCGCTTCGATCGCTGAGACTTGCTGTGCTCCCGAACAGTCATCCAGGAAACACAAGCTTCCGCAAGTCGCAGCACGCCAGATGGCGTGTCCGAGAATGCAAAAACCGCACTTCGACAGCTCTAGAAGCCCGCCTTACACGGGTCCTGAAGCCACTTCTGATGGTGTGAATCTAGATGGAACAAGGACTGCGACGTCAAGAACCGGGGACAAATTCTCGGTATTCAAACAAACACACTGTTCGTCCGTTTTTAGGATTCGCAGCGCGTAAGTTCTGTGCATGGAGTCGTCGACATAAGAATATCCAAAGCGGCCAAGGCTGGCTGCCTGGCTTCTTCTTGATGACGAATTGTTGCACATAGCTGGGGATACCACGAGGCTCTCCGAATAGCCACACCTGACTCAGCATCGCAATCATGCCGTTTAAAGACAGCCTACGGCACATTGCCTTGCTGTAATCTGATTTTATTGAAAGCACGTTGCGCACCAAATCCTTTTACATTGATTTACAAGGACTTGTCTGCAGCTCGAACTTGGTCGACGGAAAACTCTTGCGCAATCTCGGTATGAGGACTCCCAAGAATTACGTTTTCCCGAACACGTCAGGAACGATCCTATCAGCAGGACGCGACGAGAAAATAATTTGAGACGGGCAGCAAGAAGAAGAGGATTAGGGGTTGCGTGAGACCGATCGATGCGAGCAAGGTTCAATCTCAACCTGTGCAGCGAGGTATTGGAGACGACTGGGGGAAAGACAGTGTTCAGATACTGATTCCTGCGAAATCATTGGCGTTGTTTGGCATGACAGACACCTTCGAGCGGTTGTTTCAGACGATTGCGCGAATAATACGAGCTTCCGACGGCTCTCCACGACAATCACTTGTAGGCAATGTGGGAGCGCCAAAGGGCATCTTTGAGGTCGCGGCCAATCATTCGAATCACAGACGTCCATCTCACCGGAGTATTACTCTGTACAGGTTGAAAGAATTTTGTTTTCAAATTCTCAAAACCTTGTTTCAGGCATCATCGGCGCATAAACAGAGAAGGAGCTAGCGGGCTACTCCACCAGGTCCGTTATCATTAGGCAGTATCAGGCGACCAGGACTCGGAAAAAGAACCGTGGAGGGCGCAGAAACCAGAAGCATTCTGCGGCGCAACTTTGCTGGTGGGATCTTTCGGCCCAAAAATTGCTTAGTGCCATCTCTGCCAACAGTTGCCACGGGGAGACAATGCAAACCCTCAACCGCCGGCTGCTGGCCATGTTGTGGCACCACTTGCCCGCAAGTCATGGGCGGAGAGGCCACATGGATTGGAGGGGCCGGCGGGAGTAAGGAACCCATCTAGCGCCCAGCTAGACGTGAGATGGGCTGCCCGCCGAACTCCTCCTCTCATTGCGGTGGTGCACCTGGGTGACCAGATCGCGGAAGTCTCTTACATCGCTGAAAACAAAAAACATATCTGCCATTTACGGTAGCGCCACCAGCAAAAAAGGCGGCAATCTGCCTCACTCCCTCCTGTGCTGAGTGCTGCATTCTGCCGCACGGTGTTTTGCCCGATCACGAGACAAAGAGGTGCCAACCGGTCTAACTTGGTTTGGCTGGCAGACTAGTTTTCGGCAAGTCCTATTCGCAACGGGCATTCTCGATCACCGATTGCCCACAAAGCTCTGGGGACGGACCAAATGGATTTTCATCCTCTGCAAAGAATCTCGTTCCCACCGCGATCGTGGGCAGAACTATGCGAAGAAATGAATAGAACGATTTTGGAAACCGGACTCCGCTTAGTTTTCAGTGCTCGGGCAGACGAAAAGTATACCGGAAGAGAAATGAATGACTGGGTGCTGTAAGGCTGTAGCTGGTGGAAAAAATATATTCCCCGAGAAAATTCCTGGTGAAGTGCCATCCCGCCCCGAATTCCGAAGTGCAATGAGTTTCTGTTTCCCGCGTAATCCCGTTAGGTCTAGCGACCCCATCCGTCGTGAGCGAACGTCCGAAACGGTCTGGAAAGAGGGTCAGCCTGGTGCTGGCCGTCTGACGGATGGTTAGGAGCGAGACACTCCCGAATAACTTTTTCCATACGTCTGCTTGCACGGCTTCATGTGTTGACAAGTAAGGATTGCTCCTGTAACTGCGTTCGAGGGGATTTCCTGTGGCATCTTCCGTCCGAGTTGTCGAGGTGGATAAAAATCCACCCCCCAAATCGAAGGAAAACATGATTCGTGGCTTCGGGGCATAAGCCAAGCCGAAGGCAAAACTCGACCCAGTCGTCCGATCCTTGTCGTGAGAATTTACACTCGTCGACAAATTCAACTGATCGTCAAGTGTCAGCAAGAACCACGAGGCATGAGCTCCGTAGAACAAGCGCCTGGTAAGAACACCACGGAACCGCACACCCGCCTCTGAGGATCGGCCCGCACTATGCATGGTATCAAGACCTTCAGGCCGGCCATTTAGTGTATCGGAGATCTCGCCGAAATCGGCAGACAAGAATCCATAACTGTAATAAATTCCCAATTTTCGCTCTCCGGAGAAATCGTGCGACAGTCCGGCTTTGATTCGCCTGTGCCCAAGGTTCGATGTTGATGCAATGTTCTCGATTGTCCGCTTTCCCAGGGTGTCTTGCTGCGTTGCCGTGCTGAAAATGGATCCCCCGCCTTTCACATTGTCCCAACCTATCCCCAGGCTCGTTTTTCTATGTTTGCCGAAAGCATGCGCCACTACCAACGAACTGGACAGGAAGGAGGCGGCTGTTGAATGCGAGGCTGCCCGCGCCCCCAACGTACCGGGTGCGAATAGGGAATTAGAAAGACTCGCCTCTGGATCCAATGTCACGGACTGGACCCCGCTCCGAAAGGCTGCCATGCTGCCCCCGACAAAAGTACGGTAATCTTGCAGGGGAGAGAAAAAAGCCACCTGTGGAGAGAGACTGTAATCCATCGATTCGCCAGAATTGGGCAAGAAGGTAGACTGATGCGGCCCGAGATTCTGACTCCGTCGGAAGGACGGAAATAGGAAGGCTCGGCCTGCGGGCGCGGAAAACTCTGTGGCATACGCGGGGTTTTCCAGTCCGTCCAAAAAGGGGTCCGGAAATGCGGCAAAGCGCAGGAAGTGGGGGTTTTGCTGCGTTCCAACAAGATTTTCTACGAAACGATCATACATTCCGGCGGGATTTTGCGGGGCGTCCACATCGAAAATATCATCGGGATCGGCCGCTCCGCCAATTTCACCTCCGGGATTTGGCACAATGAAATAGATTGGATGGTTGGGACGAACGATGACACCGTGTCCAGGATGCACCAGCACCGCGTCCTGCGGATTCGTGAGGCTGGCCACCTCTACGAGGCCATCGTAGACGATTACCTCGGTCTCCGACGTTTGCTCGACGATGACACTGAATTCCGTCCCGCGCACGGCTATCGAAGCCGTCGGGCTATTGATCCGGTAGGGATTCGGCCGACCGCCGAAATGGTTGATTTTCACGCGCACTCGGCCAAGCAGAACGTCAAGCAATTCGCGGAGATTACGCGCAGCGCGAAAATCCTTGAGCAGGATGCGTGAGCCGGGGGTCACGATCACGAGACTTCCGTCGCTGAGCTCAATCGTAAGGTGGCCACCGCCTCGTGTATCGATCTCCTGGCCCGGCTGCAAGACGTCTCCCCGCTTGGCCTCACTGGGAGTTGGCGTGCCATCAAGGACCAGCGCCGAACCGCTCACGCTCGAGATTCGTGCTTCAACTGGAGTAGCCTGGGCCCGGGACAGGTCGGTCCCCACAACAAATGCTGCCATGAACAACGACAAGATCTGCCTCATGTGCCGAATCCTGTTCACCGGAAATCGTGCTCCCATCACGAATTTCCTCCGTCCGCACCCGATGAGATCTCCGTATCCAAGTCTTCGTTTTCCTCAATCTCGCCGTCAGTGACAGCACGAAGCTTATACCGTGCAATCAAACGTTGCACCGTTCGCCGGTCCAGGCCGAGAACCATAGCTGCCCGCCGCTTCTTTCCTTGATTCTCATCCAATATGAGTTGCAAATAGCGCCGCTGGAGTTCATCCATCGTGGGACGGTCATCGAGGATAGTCTGTTCGTTGCGCGTGGCTACCCAGCCAGCAAGCGCGCTGTTGCCTGTTGCAATCTCGGGGGGCAGGCAATCCAGGGTGATCATGTCATTGGGACAAAGCGCGACCGCCCGCCGAACCGCGTTTTCAAGCTCGCGCACATTTCCCGGGTAGGGATAGGAGCGCAACTTCTGCGCGGCTTCCCGTGTCAGGCGGAATGGATTCTTCTCTTCTCCCGCGGCCTTTCGCAAGAAATGCCCCACTAGAATATCGATGTCCCCTTCGCGATCCCGCAGCGGTGGTAATTCGAGAGTGATGACACTCAAGCGATAAAACAAGTCCGGGCGGAATTGGGCGTCGGCAGCCATTTGGCGCAATGATGCGTTGCTTGCACCAATGACCCGGACATCAACCCGTTTCGTTTGTGTCGACCCTACACGCCTTATCTCGCCAGATTGCAAAACCCTTAGAAGACTGGCTTGAAAACTCGCGCTGGTGGAAGCAAGTTCATCGAGAAAAATTGTGCCACCGTGCGCCGCTTCAAAAAGTCCTGATCTCTCACCGACGGCTCCCGTGAAAGCACCTTTCGTGTGGCCGAAGAGCTCCGCCTCTAAGAGAGTATCGGTGAGGCCGCCGCAATTCACCGCAATGAAAGGGCCTTTTTCGCGAGGGCTGAAATCATGAATGGCTCTCGCTACCAGTTCCTTTCCTGTTCCTGATTCTCCAATAATGAGCACAGGCGCATCGCTGCGCGCCGCACGGGCGATTATGCGGTAGACCGCTACCATGGCTGGGCTTTTTCCGTGGAGCCCCGACCGCGAAATGCTGTCCAGGAGCGTGGCTCCCTCATTGCTGTTATCGGAGGCTTCTGAAGCCGCTGACAGATATTGTCTGACTAAAGCCGCGACCGCCTGCACTTCAAATGGTTTGGCGATAAAATCCGTCGCGCCTTCTTCAACGGCCCGCACCGCTAACTCCACGGAGCCCTGGGCGGTCATCAGGATGATCGGCAGTGCCGGCCAGTGCAGACGCAGTTCTTTGACAAGTTGAAGTCCGTCGACGTC
>Ga0137418_10001883_pt1 | contig 19184 bp, 15 predicted proteins | sample CZODoug3_1_2_16f_FD_122242 | JGI IMG/M metagenome (GOLD analysis project Ga0137418, IMG submission 122242) | Vadose zone soil fungal communities from Angelo Coast Range Reserve, California, USA - CZODoug3_1_2_16fungal (Hybrid Assembly) | ecosystem: Environmental > Terrestrial > Soil > Vadose... | reverse complement strand
CTTCTGTCAACGAAAACAGCCAACCAGCTCTGATTTCCGGGTTTTCGGTCGAAGCTCGACCGTAAGTCTCGTCTTTTCATGAAGCTGCAGCCTCTTGCCTCTCTTTTTGCCACCCGGGCCATTTGTTTTCAATGGCTTGCAGCCTCTTGTGCCAAAAAAGGGGGGTGGGGTGCCCCTTGCGAGTGAAAATCTCTTGATATTCGCTTTTTATTCGCTATAATGGCCAACGGTAAGAGGAAACGGGAAACGGCTGGCGGCTCCATTGCCTTAGGGCTCTCCCGGGCCGCCGGCCGTTAAATCCACAGAGATACCTCCACACCCCGCATTCCGTACTGCTTGAGCAGCCAAAACGCCACGTAATAGGGCAGACACATATCCTGCGAGCCAGTTGCGACGCTTCCCTGGCCCAGCCCATACTCGAAGTATGGGTGTCCTCGCAAATCGCGGATTTCGGCTAGCATCGCTTTGCGCCATTGCACTCGCCGCGCTCCCCGGCTCGGCCGATGAAATCCGCCTCAAAGACGGCAAGAAACTGTACGGCGTGATCGTCGCGTACGAAGAAAACATGTTCAAGGTCAAGACCGACTTTGGATATGTGCTCGTCGAAAAAGACAAAATCGCCTCGATCATACCCACCGCGCCGGCAAATACGGAACCTCCGTCGGCCGCAAAAAATCCCGCCGATTCGGCCAAAGTTTCAGCGAGTGCCCAGCCCAAGCCAGACACAGCGGTTGATTCGGCCGCTACGCCTTCAGCCACCAACGCCAGCACGAAGGCGGTCATTCCGAATGCGAGCAAGCGGGGGCAAGCGGATAAGTCCGCAGCAAAGATAAGCGGCGCGGCAATCAAGCCAGAGATTCCGGCAAGCGCGACAACTAGCGAAGCGACCGCCCCGGCTCTAAAGGGCTCGCCAGTGGCTGGCAACACGGCAGCTCCATCGGCCGCTAGCGCACCGCCTGCGCCGCCAAAGGAGCCGCAACTTCCCGCCATTCGCGAGGACGTGCAAGGAAATCTCTACACCAACTACACCCACGGGTTCCGCATGTACAAGGCGCCAAGCTGGCAAGTAATGGGCGACGCGCGCAATGCTCTGCCCAACGCAATCGTCGCTATGGGCACCTCAAATGAATCTTCGCTGCTCGTCGTGGGCCGAGAAAACCAAGGAGCCACTCGATGCCGCGGCCGTGTCGGTTGAAAGGCGCCTCTATGACGTTTACGAAAATTATCAGCGTGTCTCACAGCGCAAGACGCTTGTCGGCGGCTCGCCGGCCGTGGAATTTCGTTATCACGGCAAAGCCGACGAACACGAATGGTCCGGCACTCTGGTGGTGATCAGCCGCGACGGTGACATTTTCACCGTGCTCGGCATGACGTACGCGGACAGCGACTTGATCCAAATCCAGGAAAACGTGATTGCCAAGGCCATCGCCAGCCTCAGCTTCGAGGTCCCCGAAATAAAGAAGTAAATTCCGTAATTTTGAAAACGAACGCGAGGTAATTTCCGCGGGTCTAGTCCGACGCGGCCGCTGAGTGTTCAGCCGATTTGCGATACTCGCGAATCAGGGCGATGAGCGCCTGCGCCGCCCTCGGCAAGCTGCGATCTCGCCGGTACACCAACCCGAGTTCGCGGAACAGGTCGACGCCTTCGACGTTGAGCAGCTTCACCTCGCCGGCCTTCACCTGATCCTTAGCGAAGCTTTCGCTGATAAAAGAAACGCCCGCATCCGCCCCGACAAAGCGCTTGATCATCCCGATGCTTGGCAGCTCCATCGTGACGTGAATGCGCGAACGGTAGGGCCGGAACAATTTGTCCAGCACTTGCCGCGTAAATCCTGTGCGCGGAAAAATCAGCGGCTGCGAAGCCACTTCCTCCAGCGTTAGTTTCGACCGCTGCGCCAGCGGATTCCGCGTGCTGACCATGAACCGCAAGCGGTCGCGATGGATGTGGTGCACTTTCAAGTTCGGCGATTTCGTCGGCAACGTAACAATACCGACATCGATCGAGCCGTCCTCTACGCGCTGCAAAATCTTGTGGCTGAAATTACGGTAAATGCTGATGTGTACCAGCGGAAACCGCCGCTGAAACTCCGCAAAAATATCGGGAAGGAGATACAAACAGGTCGCTTCGTTGGCGCCGAAAACCACCGGCCCCTGCACTACGTTGCCGCGATCCGCGACGAGCTGCACGGATTCGTCGCGCAGCCTCAGCAGCTTCTCCGCGTACTCGTAAAGCACTTCCCCGGCTGGAGTCAGTTCCACCGATTTCGCCGAACGGTCCAGCAATCGCGCGTGATACGCCTGCTCCAATTGCCGTATCTGCGCGCTGACGGCCGACTGCGAACGGAACACTTTCTGCCCCGCGCGCGAAAAACTCTTTAGCTTTGCAACGTAGACAAATGTAGCAAGTTGGTCGAAGTCCATGGGCGAATCGCTCGACGTGGATTATAGCGGAACGTCGGGCGCGGCTCTAATTCTCTTTCTAGGCGTGCAGCGCCGCCTGTGAAATTTCGGGAAATCCTGGCCCAACAACAACGGGGTCGCGCTGTTGCAAACGATCCAGCACCGGCTTCCACGTATCCGCAATCGTGCCCTGGAAATGTACAGGCTGCACGCGAACGAGTGGCAGCGGGCCACGCTTCGACAGCAGGCGCGCGGCGCGTGGACTCGCCGTAAATTGCTGATGCGCCTCCAGCACGCGCCGCAACCAAAGTTGCTCGTCCGGCTCCGTGTCCGCCAGCGCCACGAAATCGCGGTGGAGAACGTCTTCGGCTTCCGCGCGCAAGACGTACGCGAGTCCGCCGGTCATGCCCGATCCAAAATTGAGTCCGAGCGGCCCAAGCACCAGGACAACGCCGCCGGTCATGTATTCGCAGCCGTGTTGCCCAACGCCTTCAACCACGGCCAGCGCACCGCTATTGCGCACGGCAAAGCGTTCACCTGCCCGCCCTGCAATGTAAAGCTGCCCAGCGGTCGCACCGTAGAGCACGGTGTTTCCGGCCAGCACATCGCCGCGCCGCGAAGCCGCCGAGCCCGCTGAAATCGCAATCCTTCCGCCAGAAAGCCCTTTGCCGACGTAATCGTTGGCTTCGCCGGACAGTTTCAATGTCACGCCATCGGCTAGAAAGGCGCCGAAGCTCTGCCCCGCCGAGCCCGTGAATGTCTGCGCGAACTCCTGCTCGACGCCACGATCCTGTGCGCGCCGCCGCATTAATTCTCCGCTAAGCCCTGTTCCCACGCTGCGATCCGAGTTATGAATGGGCTGCGGCTCACTTTGCGCTGCGATGGCGCTGCTGAAGTGCAGGGAATCCTCGAGCGCCACCGAGTGGTCGGTAGGAACCTGTTGGGGCGCAACGCGCCGTGTCTCCGAAATCGGCACGACCAGGAACGCATCCATTCCAGACCGCGTTCCCAACCGGTCATACCATCCGCGCAGCTCACCCAGCGAACGCACGCCGAGCTGCGCCATTTTCTTGCGCACTTCTTCCGCGAGCGCACGAAAATACGAAACAACCATCTCCGGCTTGCCATTAAATCGCAGCCGCAATTTTTCATCCTGCGTCGCGATGCCCACGGGGCATGTGTTCAAGTGGCATTGCCGCGCCATCACGCACCCGATCGCCAACAATGACGCCGTGCCGAATCCAAATTCATCCGCGCCAAGAATCGCGGCGATCAAGATATCGCGCGAGAATTTCAGGCCTCCGTCCACGCGGAGAGAGAGGCGTGAACGCAGACCCGCGCGAACCAAAGTGTCATGTGTTTCGCGCAAACCGATTTCCCACGGCAAACCCGTATTCTTGATCGAGGTCAGTGGCGAAGACCCTGTCCCGCCATTGTGCCCGCTGATGGTGATGACGTCCGCGCCCGCTTTGGCCACGCCCGCCGCAATGATGCCCACCCCCGAGCCTGAAACCAGCTTCACGCCGATGCGCGCGCGCGGATTCACCGTGCGCAAATCATGAATTAACTGCGCCAAATCCTCGATGCTGTAAATATCGTGGTGCGGCGGTGGAGAAATCAGCGGCGTCCCCGGTGTCGCGTGCCGGATGCGCGCGATGTATTCCGTAACTTTGCGCGCCGGAAGCTGCCCGCCTTCGCCCGGCTTCGAGCCTTGCGCCATTTTGATTTCGAGTTCCTGCGCGTGCACCAAATAATCCGCAGTCACCCCGAATCGCCCCGAAGCCACCTGCTTGATTTTGTTGGCCGCGTTTGGTTCACGCTGATACAGCGCTGGATCCTCGCCGCCCTCTCCCGTGTTGCTGCGTCCGCCAAGCGAGTTCATGGCCAGCGCCAGCGTCCGATGCGCTTCGAGGCTTAGCGAGCCCAAGGACATCGCTTGCGTGCTGAATCGCCGCACAATCGCGTCGACTGGCTCAACTTCTTCCACCGCCACGGGAGGCGACGGCACCGTCTCCAGCAAATCGCGCAAGAACACAGTGCCCTGGCTCTCCGCAAGTTCCTCGAAAGCGGAAAATTTTCCGGAGTCCGGCGCTTTCACATGGGCGTGCATGCGCCGCACAATTTCCGGCGAATTGGCGTGCAGCTCAGCGCCTTTACGGAAGCGAAATAGGCCCGCATCCGCCAGTTCGTTGGCAGCGCCGGAAAACGCCGCCCGATGCATACGCAGATAATCGGCAAGGAGATCGTCCAAACTCTTCTGCCCCGGGAAATCCGCCGCATCCTCAAAATATTCCGCGCAGAAATCTTCCGCGAGCCCCACGATCTCGAATAGATGGCTGTTGCGATAGCTGGCCAGCGTCGAAACGCCCATGCGCGCGAGAACCTTCAGCAAGCCCGCGTTGATCGCCGCGCGCATTTTCTCCGTGCCGCCCGGCTCCAGCGATTCCGCAAACTGCTCCGCGAGATACGGCACGACCGCGCTCGCACCTGCGGCCACCAGAAGCGCTACGTGATGGGTATCGAAAACCTGCGCCGACTCCACAATCAGCGGCACGTCCCACAATCCCTCGCGCATCATCGCCTTCCACACCGCCGCGGTCGCAAGCAACGCAGGTAAGGCCGCGCGCTCAGCGCCAATGGCGCGATCGGAAAGGAGGAGGAGTCCCGGACGCGCGCCGCCGCTCAGAGGGGTAGTCAACTGAGACAAACTGCAGCGAGCGCCCGGGACTTCGTTTGGGGCGGAAAAAGTAAAGTCGATGTTCTGCACGGGGCCAAATGTCGCGGAAAGTTCTGCCAATTGCTGCGCGCCAATCAGCGGACTCGGCAGCACGATGCCGTTCTTCAAATGCACCGCGAGCGACATCACGTGCGATTCGCGCAGCGGATCGATCGGCGGATTCGTGACCTGCGCAAAACGCTGTTTGCAGTAATCCCAGAGGGTTCGCGGCAAGTTCGAGAGAAACGCGGGCGGCGCGTCGTCGCCCATACTCCAGTTTGCCTCGTGCCCTTGCACCAGGGGCGAGAACAGAATTTTGAATTGGTCTTCGGTCCAGCCGGCTGCTGCGGCCATGCGCTCCGGACGCTCGACGCTTGCCGCCGCCGCAGAGCCAGAGACCTTGACCTGCCGCACCACGGGCAGAGAGCTGCGCGATTGCAGAGTGGCCAGCCGCTTCAAGATTTCGCGATAGCGAAAAACAGTTCCGGTCGCGGGATTCGCCAAAATCATTTCGCCGGGGCCAAGCCGCTGCCGTTCCGCAATCCGGGACTCGTCCAGATCGATGATGCCGACTTCGGAGCCGGCAATCAGCAGTCCATCGTGGGTCAGCGTATAGCGGAGGGGCCGCAAGCCGTTGCGATCCAGCTTCGCACCCACAAATTGCCCGTCGGAAAAAACCAACGCGGCCGGTCCGTCCCATGGCTCCCCATGCTGCGACAACGACGCCAGAGCGGCCCGCACATCGCGCGACAGCAGCGGATCATTCTCGAACGCCGGCGGCACCATGGACAGCATTGCGGCATCCGCGGAGAATCCTTCGAGCAACTTCAGCTCGAAGGCATTGTCAAAGCTGGCCGAATCGCTGACGTTTTCCTCAAGCAGCCGGAGCCAAGGTCCTGCGGCGAGCTTCGCGCGAGTCTCGCGCTCTTTCGCGCGCAACCACCGCCGGTTGGAAACAATCGTATTGATTTCGCCGTTGTGCGCCACGTAGCGGAACGGTTGCGCCAAGTGCCAGGAAGGCTGCGTATTCGTCGAATAGCGCTGGTGAAAGACGGCGAAGGTGGTCGCAAACGCCGGGTCGCGCAGATCCTCGTAAAACTGAGGAAACTGCCACGGGGTCAGCAGGCCCTTGTACACCACGGTCTGCGACGAAAGCGAACAGATGTAGCAGCGCGCCGGCAAGAGTGACTCGGCTCGCTTGCGCAGCAGCGCCAAGCGCCACTCAAAGCGTGCCGCACCACGCGCTGGATGGAATGGCTCGACAAAAAACTGCCAAGTCTCCGGCATGGTCTCAAGCGCGAGCCGACCGAGCGAATTGGTGTTGACCGGAACGCGCCGCCACCCAAGTACTCGCAGCCGCTCAACGTCTGCAGCGGTTTCTACGGCGGTGCGAGCTTCCGCCGCCGAGCCCTCTGGGAAGAATGCAAAGCCGAGCCCGAAGACTTCCGGCAGCGCAATGCCCTGCTCCTCCGCCCGCGCGCGAAAGAAAGCGTCCGGTATCGAAGTGAGTAGGCCGGCGCCATCGCCGCTCGCGCCGTCGGCGTCCACACCGCCTCGGTGCGTCAGCCGTTCCAGGGCGGTCAGGGCATGCTCAATAATGTCGTGATTGGGTGCGCCGCCGAGACGCACAATAAACCCTGTGCCACAGGCGTCGTGGTCCGGGTGGCCCCAGTTGGGGTGAGGGCGCCGCATGGATGTTTATCGGACGCGGAGGGCCTGCTTGTACAACGCAGAATTTGCATTCGACCAATCGAATTTTGTGAGGTAGCGCTACAGCCAGGGGATTATTAAAACTTGGTGACTTCCGAGAAGTGAAAGTCGCGGACTTTCATAGCGGGCACAACCATCTCAAAGGCCTCTTCCCCGGTTGCGCGCACGGCGGGGCCCATCATTTCGACGTTACGCAGCATCTCCAGAATTGACTGATTAAACCGGAAATTGCGCGCCGCCGACGATACGCGGCCCTTTTCGATCAAAAACAGCCCGTCCCGCGTCATCCCGGTCATGATCTTTTCGTAGGGATCGACCTCGCGGATGTACCACAGCCGGGTAACCAGCAGCCCACGCTCGGTCGATGAAATCATTTCGTCCAGAGAAGCCTTGCCCCCGGAGAAAACCAGGTTCATCGGGGCCTCGCCGTATTCGTTCGGCAGCATGAAGCCATGGCCGGTTGGCTGTTTTTTCGCGATTTTCGCTGAGGCCCGCGAATATACGAGGTTCCGAGGCACACCCTGATCGACCAGGAGCACTCGCTGGCGCGGCATGCCCTCGCCATCAAACGGAGCACCAAGCTGCAGGGGATGGTAAACGTCATCCTCAATGCGGATGTTCTTGCCCAAAACCTGCTTGCCCATGCGCTCGTTGAAGCACGACCGTTTGTCGCGCACCGCTGTGGCCGCGAAATCGTAGAAGAGAAATCCCACCAGGTCGAGCACCGCGGCAGGCTCGAGAATCACCGTGTAACGGCCGGGCGCAAGCTCTTGCGGTTCTATAGCGCGATGTGCTTTCTCGCTCGCGCGTTCCGCCAGTTGCTGCGGATGGATGTCCGCGACGCTCGCCGCATTTTCTTTGGCCCAGCTTGCCGCGGAGCCTTCCTGCATGGTGATGGAAAACACCGCGTGCGTATCGCGATAGGCCGCAAACAGCGCGCGCGAATTGCCCATCGCGCTTTGCGCCTGCGCGCTGGAAAAAATTCCCGCCGCGGTCTGGCCCCTTTTGATCGCCAGATCGCACGCTCGCCGCACCGCTCGCGCGCGATCTTCCGGCGTTAGTGACGCGGTCTGTTTGACGAAACGATTGATGCCGCGATAGCGCTGCCTTCCAGGCACCGGTAGCAAATGTGGATTTTTTGGTTGGCTATGCGCCAAAGACAGCGACGCCTCGATAGCCGCACGCAGCGAATCTTCGTCGGTGCGATTCGTTGTTGCTCGCGCGGTGCGCTGATCGACCTGCGTTCGCACCGAAACATTCAGCGTATGTTCCGCCACATTTTGGTGGATGGCGTTGTTGGCGAACCGCGTCAGCGCGCTTATGTTTTCGTCGACGTGAACTTCGGTTTCGGCAACACCGATCGATTTGGCCAGCCGCAGCACAGTATCGACAATTCCGCGGAGCTCGCGCTCGCGCATCAGTTGCTGCCGACCGCCAGCAGCAGCCTTTACGTTGACTGTCCTTGAGGATTTTCGCGGCGGGCTCATTGCTTGGAGAACGCTGTCCCGATCCGCACATTGCGAAATCGCGAAGGCGACGCTCCGTGCCCCGTTCCCATGGTCTGCATCGGCTGGCCCTTTCCGCAATTTGGCGTGCCCCACAGCGTCCAATCCTCGCGCTTGCAAATGGCGTCGCAGGAATTCCAGAACTCCGTTGTGATTCCGCTGTAGCTCGGATTCTTCAACATGCGCCCGCGCTTGCCCCCCTTGATCTCCCATCCAATTTCCGTGGAAAACTGAAACTGGTAGCGGCGATCATCGATCGACCAGGAACGATTCGTTTCCATCAGGATTCCGTCATCCGTGTCGGAGATGAGATCGGCAAACGCCCATGTGCCCGGCAGCAAACTGACGTTGGTCATGCGAATAATCGGCAAGCGATTCCAGCTTTCCGTGCGCATTGTTCCGGAAGAGCGCTTCAGGCCGACCAGATGCGCCGTTTCTCGATTCGACAAATATCCGCGAAACTGACCGGCCTTGATAATGTCCGTGCATTGCGCGGGCACGCCTTCGTCGTCGTAGGCAAAAGTACCGAGCCCCTGCCCGTGATCCAAGCGCGCGTCTGCAACCACGTTCACGATGTCGGAGGCGTAGCGCAGCTTGTTGAGCTGATCGAGCGTGAGAAAGCTTGTGCCGGCGAAATTCGCTTCCTGACCCAAAACGCGATCTAACTCAATTGGGTGGCCAATCGATTCATGAATCTGCAGGCCCAATTGGCTGCCGCCCAGAATCAGGGTGCCTGATTTTTGCGGACACTGCGCCGCGGAATGCAGCGCCACCGCTTCTTCCGCAACCATCGGCGCGTGCTTCAGCAGATCGAGCGACTCCACCAGCTCGTATCCCTGCAATGCATGCTGCCCGCCAAAACTGTTGGGATAGGAACGCTTCTGGATTTCGTCGCCGTGAAACGAAGTGGCAACAATTCCGCAGCCGGTAATCACTTTGCGTTGATGAATGCGTGAGCCGATGCTCGAGGCAAACCAGGAGTCGATCTTCCGAAACTGCATGTCGGTCTCGGTGAGCGTGACGCCTTTGACGCGCCTCATTTCCGCGTCCGCCGCTAGCAACAGCGCAAGCTGCGTCTCGAGCGGAATTTCAAACGGATCTTTGCGAAATGGGCTTTGCCAGCTATCCACAAAGGCGTTTTCCGGCGCCATCACCGCGTCTTCGCGCTTTGCGAGAGCCGAAGCCTTCGCAATCGACACCGCCTGGGCAGCGCACGCTGCTACGCCTTCGCGCGTCAGCCGATCCGTTGACGCAAATCCCCAAGCGCCGTTTGCCAGCACGCGGATTCCGAGGCCAATGGACTCCGACTGTGCCAGCGTCCCCACTTCACCGTTTTTCGTGGTCAAGTCGCGCTGGCGCAAATGCATCACGCGCACGTCCGCGTACGAGGCGCCTCGGATTTTTGCGGTGTCTAATGCTGCGGTAGCCAGATCGTACATTCGGCGGAAAGCTACTCCAGAAGTTCTAGTTCCCACTCTTCTCAGGTGGAAGGTCTATCATGTCATCGAGTGCGAAACGATGTCCATCCCAGCGATAGATGAAGCGGCGCTCGCCACCTTCGGGACAGCAGTTGGGTTCGGAGCCGTTGTAGATGCCGTAGACTTCGTGCAGCCGGCCGTCCTTGATTTCCACAATCATGTGGCCGCGCAAATCGGCATACGAATCGCGTCCCTTAAAAGTCTTCGGCATCGGCTCAATGGGCAGAACGGAAAGTTTGCCGTCCGGATTCAGCTTCAGGACACCACGAAAGTCCGCGCCGCCATTCCCGGACAGGCAGCTCCAGCCCAACACGACCGCTTCTTCCAGGCCGTCACCATCGAAATCGGCGTAGAGAACCGGCGCGAGGCTCAGCAGGGGCTTCTGGCCATCACCACAGTCGGTTTGCAGATCGGCGAGGTCAGGGTTTAGTTGGCCGAGGTGAGCTTCGATGAAGGGTTTCAGGTCGAGCGCGCGAATGGCCGACGATTTTGGTATCTGCGCTGGCGCTTTTTCTGGCGAGCTGCCGCTCAAGTCCACCTCAAATTTCAGCCACTCGATCGTGCCACGACCATTCTGTGGAGTTGCCGGACCGAAATGCGCATCGAGAATGGTGAACACTCCGTGGCGCGTCGGGATCTGCCCGAGTTTGATGCCGAATTCTTCGCGCTCTTTGTCCGAGAGCTTTGGGTTGTAGTTTGCGCTGTTCATCAGAAGCCACGCGGTTTTGCAATCGGAGGCGGTACCGACGTACTCAAATTCGCGGCGTTTCCAGGCAACGTCTTGTGAGGCGCCGTTCTGCGGCGGCTCGATTTCGATTTTGGTGTCGCCGTGCAGCGGAGTTTCGACGGCTCCGATGCAGTCAATGGCCGGCCCGCCGGAATCGCTCACCGGCGCGATGCGCATGCTCCAGCCAGAGTCGGTTCCGGCATAAGGCTCGAGGCGAAACGTCATTTTGGTGGCGAATATTCTCTGGAACTCTTCGTTACGGGCGACTTCGGCCGTGAAATGCAGCGACGGCTCCATGGGCAAAGCCGCGACAGCGGAGGCGAGCGGCGACGGCAGAGCATGGCTAGCGCTTGCGGGCGCAGGATTCGATTGAGTCTTCTTGCACGCAATGCAGCACAGCGAAAACGCAAAGCCAGTCAGCATTGTGATCGAACGAGTTTGCACGGGCTCGGCCTCTCTTGAGCGTTGTTGAATCAAGGATATAGGCCGGATTGTGCGTGTTTGTCACAGAGGTGTCTGCTTTGGCCAATTCGCCAATACCAATAAAAAAGGGCGTCTACAAAGACGCCCCTCGGACGAATTGCCAGATGTGACGCGGTGGAGACTAGGTGCCTTCTTGCCAGGAGGCAAGGTAGTGCTCTTGCTCGGGCGTCAGCTTGTCCAGTTTGTGGCCCATGGACTCGAGCTTGAGACGCGCGATTTCGCGGTCGAGGTGCTCGGGCACGACGTAAACCTGCGGCTTGAGCGTCTTGTAATTTTTCAGGAGATATTCCGCTGAGAGCGCCTGGTTTGCGAAGCTCATATCCATAACCGCGGCCGGATGCCCTTCGGCAGTAGCCAAATTCACTAGGCGGCCTTCGCCGAGCAAATACACTTTTCTGCCGCCCTTCAGCACATATTCATCGACGAGCGGGCGGACTTCCCGCTTTCCGCTCGACAATTTTTCGAGGGCAGGAATATCGATCTCCACGTTGAAGTGGCCGGAATTGCAGACGACCGCGCCATTCTTCATCGCCAGGAAATGCTCCTCGCGAATTACGCTCTTGTTGCCGGTCACGGTGATGAAAACGTCGCCTTCTTTCGCGGCATCGGCCATCGGCATCACGCGGAAGCCGTCCATCACGGCCTCGATGCCCTTGGTGGGATCAATTTCCGTAATGATTACGTCCGCGCCGTGGCCCTTTGCGCGCATGGCCACGCCGCGCCCGCACCAGCCGTAGCCCGCGATCACTACTTTTAATCCGGCGAGCAGCAAATTCGTGGCGCGAATCACGCCATCCAGCGTGGATTGCCCCGTGCCATAGCGGTTGTCGAAGAAATGCTTGGTCTGCGCGTCGTTCACGGCAATGATCGGATACTTCAGCGTGCCGTCTTTCGCCATGGCGCGCAGGCGAATCACGCCGGTAGTTGTCTCTTCGGTTCCGGCGATTACATTGGGGACGAGGTCGGTGCGCTTGGTCAGCAGCATGGTGACCAGGTCGGCGCCATCGTCCATGGTGAACTGCGGTTTGTGCTCGAGCGCGGCGCTGAGGTGCGAGTAGTAGGTCTGATTGTCTTCGCCCTTGATCGCGTACGTCGGAATATTGAAGTCGCGATTCAGCGAAGCGGCTACTTCATCCTGCGTGGAAAGCGGATTTGAGGCGCACAGCACTACTTCGGCGCCGCCATCGCGCAAGGCGATCGCCAGGTTCGCGGTTTCGCTTGTGACGTGCAGGCAGGCGGAAGCGCGCAAACCCTTCAGCGGCTGCTCCTTCGCAAAGCGCTTGCGAATGATCTCGAGCACCGGCATCTGCTGCGCGGCCCATTCGATCTTGCGCTTGCCGGCATCCGCCAGCGAAATGTCTTTCACGTCACCTTTTTTCATTTCCGCGATAGCCACAGTGGTGCTCCTCAAATTTGAATTCTTGAATTTCCGATTTTGCTAAACCTGAAACGGGGACGTGTTTCGTTTCTGCGTAACTTAAACGATGCTTTAGGCGCGTGCGCCCACTTCCACGCCTGCGCTGGAACTAGCACCCAAACCCGCAGCCTTGCGTAGCGCGGCAGCGCGGTCCGTACGCTCCCAGGTAAAGCCCGGGCCGCTGCGCCCGAAATGACCGTAGGCGGCGGTGGGCTTGTAGATCGGCCGGCGCAAATCGAGCGCCTCGATAATTCCCTTGGGGTTGAGCGCAAAATTTTCACGCACCAGCGCGGTGATGCGCTCTTCCGGCACAGCCTCCGTGCCGAAGGCATCGACCATAACGGAAACCGGCTCGGCCACGCCAATCGCGTACGCCAATTGCACTTCCGCTTTGCGGGCCAATCCCGCGGCCACAATATTCTTGGCAATGTAACGCGCCATGTAGCACGCGGAGCGGTCCACCTTGGAGGGATCCTTGCCGGAAAATGCGCCGCCGCCATGCCGGCTGTAGCCGCCGTAGCTGTCCACGATAATTTTGCGGCCCGTCACGCCGGCATCGCCCATCGGTCCGCCAATTACGAAGCGTCCCGTAGGATTGATGTGGTACTTAGTATTGCGGTCTAACATCGATGCGGGAACGATGGGACGAATTACCTGTTCCATGACCGCTTCGTGCAAATTTGCGGTGGATACCTTCTCATCGTGCTGCGTCGAAATGACGACCGTGTCCACACGCGAGGGGCGGCCATTGCGATATTCGATGGTGACTTGGGATTTTCCGTCGGGGCGAAGGAAATCGACTTTCTTGGACTTGCGAACTTCAGAGAGGCGCTGCGTCAGGCGGTGAGCGAGTTGGATGGGCATGGGCATCAGCTCTTCGGTTTCATCGCAAGCAAAGCCGAACATCAGCCCCTGATCGCCCGCGCCACCGGTGTCCACGCCCATGGCGATGTCCGGGGACTGGCGCTTGACGGTGCACATGACTGCGCAGGTATAGCCGTCGTAACCGTAGGTTGCGTTGTCGTAGCCGACGCCGCGAATCGTTTCGCGCACCAGACTGTCGTAATCCACATGCGCAGAGGTGGTAATTTCGCCGGCTACTACCGCCAAACCCGTGGTGACGAGCGTCTCGCATGCCACGCGGCCCTTGGGGTCCTGTCGCATTACTTCATCGAGAACGGCGTCGGAAATTTGATCGGCGATTTTGTCGGGATGGCCTTCGGTGACGGATTCGGAAGTGAACAGAAAATTGCGTAATCCTTCGCTCAAAACAGGATCTCCTTTTGCAAGCTGGCTGCGAAGCGGCAACCGGACTGGGCAGGGACAGCCCCCGCGCATCTGCTTTTGCAGGCGACGCAAGTACCTTTACAAAGCTACCATCCCACTGTGGAAGAATCAACGAATTGAACTGAACGGCAATAGGGCGCATTGAATGGCGAAAATCGCGGGTCGAATGGGAAGGATAGACGCAACCTGAAGGCAATTTCCAGGCACAAAAGCGAGTAGTAACCGGTTTCCTCTCCAGGTAAATTGATGCCGCCCCGCGCAAATACCTGTGCGCGCACCGGGCCTCGCTCCGATGGGCGCCGTTGCTCCATCTCCAATTCCAGCGCTGGTCAAGCACGATATGCCCGAAGCTACCGGGAATGCCGGATTAACTGTGTGCGCCGGAAAACCGGAGAATCGAGAGTTGCTCGGCACGCGGTGCCTTGGGGGATGCAATGAGCAAGAACGGAAACCGGAACGGCTTGGCCGATCCTTCACGCCTGAAGCCAGTCGACAAAAATGATAAGGAAGTAGTGCGCGTTGTCATTGAAACGCCCAAAGGGAGCCGTAATAAATATGCTTTCGACCAGGACGAAAAGGCGTTCACGCTAAAGAAGGTCTTACCCGCGGGGATGGCCTTCCCGTACGACTTCGGGTTTGTGCCGTCCACCTTGGCTGAGGATGGGGACCCCCTAGACGTGCTGGTGCTGATGGACGAGCCGGCTTTTCCTGGCTGCCTGGTGAAATGCCGCCTCGTCGGAGTGATCGAAGGAGAACAGAAAGACAAGAAGAAAACGGTGCGCAACGATCGTATTGTCGCGGTGGATATTGAAAATCACCAGTGGGCGCACATCGAACATGTGGACGACATGGGAAAGCTGTTCGTGCGCGAGTTAGAAGAGTTCTTCGTTAATTTCCATGACTTGATGGGCAAGAAGTACCGAATCCTGGATGTACGCGGCCCCGGACAGGCACGCCGCTGCGTTGACGATGGACGAAAAGCGCTGGCCGGAAAATCCTGACGCGCCTGTCTTAAATGGCGGACTTGACTGGTTCGCTGCGGAATTTGATCGCCGCGAGTATCGTGAGCACCACGAAAGCGACCAATGCCGCGAGTTGTGCTTCCTTGAATGGCGCTTCGGTTTGGGTGGGAGCGAGCGCCTTCAGGGCGGGCACTTTCATGAAGAGTTGCGCGATCAAGACAAACACATTGAAGTAAAGCGCGATCATCGCGTTCACGGCGTAAGCCTGACGCCAGCCTCCGCTCAAATGTTTACCATACAGGGCATAAATCGCGACCGTCAAAACCAACAATGACAAGATGCCGATCACGTGCGATGGCAAGAATTTGTGAAACGGAAACAAGAATCCGGTGACGCTTGTGGCCACCGTAGTCCAAATGAATACCGCGGTCCAGCCGTGGAGTTGTTTGGCGCTTAGCAGTCCGAACATAACGACAAAACCCGCGAGGATCCCAACCAAGCTCAACAGAACGTGCACGAGGGTCAATATCGTCATACCAAAAATCATGAGGGTGCCTCACTTTCGGCAGACTTTCTTTGGAATTACCGAGGGAACGCTACGATACACGTGTCCCTCCCGGCATGCAATCGGATGCGGAGAGTCTTCGGCTATCGCTATGCGGTGACGGTGTCGTCGTCTTCGGGCTGGACTTCGAGCTTGCCTTTGGTTTTCTTGGCCATTAAGTAAGAGCGCATGAATGGGTCGAGGTCGCCGTCGAGAACGCGGTCGACGTCACCGACCACGAACTTGGTGCGATGGTCCTTGATCTGCCGATAGGGCTGCATGACGTACGAGCGAATCTGACTGCCGAAGGAAATCTCCATCTTGGTTTCGTCGAGCCTGTCTGTTTCCGCCTGACGCTTTTGAATTTCGAGATCGTATAGGCGCGAGCGAAGCATCTTCATGGCCAGCTCGCGATTTTTGTGCTGGCTGCGTTCGACCTGGCAGCCCACAACGATATTCGTGGGAAGGTGCGTGATGCGCACGGCAGTCTCGACTTTATTGACGTTCTGGCCGCCCTTGCCGCCGGAGCGGAAGGTGTCGACGCGCAAATCTTCCGGGCGGATGTTGATTTCGATTTTGTCGTCAACTTCGGGGATGACGAAGACAGATGCGAACGAAGTGTGGCGACGCGCGGCCTGATCGAACGGAGAGATACGGACTAGGCGATGAACGCCGGCTTCGCCGATGAGCATGCCGTAAGCGTTTTCACCGGCGAACTGGATGGTGGCGTTCTTTATGCCCGCTTCTTCGCCGGGAGTTTCGTCGAGAACGACGGCGCTCATACCTTTGCGCTCAGCCCAACGCAGGTACATACGCAGCAAGATGGAAGCCCAGTCCTGCGATTCGGTGCCGCCGGCGCCCGGCTTGATGGTCATGATGGCGTTGAGGTGATCGCTTTCACCGGAAAGCAACGTTTTCGTTTCCAGGTCAGCGATGTAATCCTCGGCGGTGTTGAGCTCGCGATCCAGCTCCTTGAGCAAGTCATTGCGCTGCTCGGCATTGGTTTCTTCCTGCGCAAGATGGATGTACGTGTCGAGATCGCCGGAGAGCGAGAGGAGCTTTTCGTCGGCGGCGATTTGATCTTCGGAGCGCTTGCGATCCCGCAAGACGGATTGCGCGGCTTCTTGATTGCTCCAAAAATCGGGCGCGGAAATGCGCGTTTCGAGGGACTTCAGGCGTTCGCGATGGGGCGCGGCGTCAAAGATAACTCCGAACCATCGTGATGCGCGGCTTCAGGAGTTCATAGCGGTGCTGGAGGTCTTCGAGAATCATGAGATGAGTGGCGCGCGTTAGGAGCTAAGGTCCTTTTATCCGCGGCTAAAGCCGCGGGGACGCGCTAAAGCGCGCCCCTACAAATGACGGCGGAATATCTTCCACTGGTATCAGCAGCTCTTCGCGCGCGGTGCTTCCTTTCCGAAAAGTTAAGGCTAACAGAATAACGGAAACGATGACGCAGAGCCAAGGGAACCAGTCGCCAAAGCGCGTGTAGATCGTTTCGTCGGTACGAAAGTCGTAGGGCAAATCGACAGCGGCTCGAACATCAGGCGGCAACGGCCTAAAGATGCGGCCATAGGGATCGACACTGGCGGTGAAGCCATTGTTGGTAACGCGCAGAAGCCAACGGCGATTTTCCACGGCGCGCACGCGGGCCATGAGCAGGTGCTGCTCCGGACTGAAGGAGTGTTCCAGCGCCGCGATGTCCTCTGGAATGCCAGCCAAGAGCACCGGCTCACGCAACTCGCCCCGCAACGCTTTGCCCCGAATCCAATCAACGATGATTCGCTCCTTGATCAAGAGCGCCAGCGTCGCGATCAAAATGAAGAGCAGCGGCACCGACCGGCTCACCAATGGAAAACGCAGGAAAATAACGCAACCGCTCACGATGATGCTGAGATAAATCATGGCACGAAGAATCTGGACGAACGATTTCCATTTCCTTTTGTTGAGCGGCGATTGGTAGAAACCTTGCAAATCCAAAAGGATCGGGCCGAACGGCATGATCACCACCAGCAGCCATTGATAATTCCGGAACGGGTCGATCGGAGTGGTGAGATCGAACCAGGCCGTGCTGTAGTAGCGCAAGCTGTGCGCGGCCAGCAGCGAAAGCGCCAGCAGAACGGAATCAATCAACTGTTGCAGCTGTGTGTTTAGTTCCTGTCGTCGTGCAAGCATGCTAGAAAAAGCAACCCCGGCATCAACTTGATCGCCCCGGAAACAGATAAGATATGGCAGCGCGCACATCGGTCAAAGCACGGCGCCCTCTTCCTCGCCTCGTGGGCGTAATCAGTTCGCGGGACGACTTGCGTTTCGCCATCCGAATGCGGAACCCGCCGGATTTGTTTGAGCTGCGACTGGATCATCTCGTCGGCATCGTCAACGAACTGGAAAACAAATTGTCGATGTTACCCGCGCCGCTCATCATCACCGCGCGACATCCGCGCGAAGGCGGTGCGAATAACTTGTCGATCAAACAGCGCCGCGAATTGCTTTCGCGATTTTTGCCCCACGCCCGCTATATCGATGTCGAGCTGCGCTCGGCTAAAGCTCTCCGATCGTTGCTCGAAATCGCGCGCAGGAAAAATGTGCGACGCATCGTTTCGTTTCATAACTTCAGTTCCACACCAAGTACGCGCAGCTTGCGTGCCAGGGCGCGCGCGACGAAATCATGCGGCGCAGATATTTTCAAGGTTGCCACGCGCACCGATACACCGGCCGAACTCGCACGATTGCTCGATTTCATTGCAAATAAAGACGTCGATCTTGCTGTGAGCGCGATGGGCATCGGCAAACTGGGCGGCATATCCCGGCTCGAACTTATGCGACGCGGTTCTGTCTTAAGTTATATCCACCTTGGCCGCGCCCGGATCGCAGGTCAGCCTTCGCTCCGCGACATTAGACGTTGGACGTTGAGCGTTGGACGTTGAACGTTTGCATTCAATGAAGCTTCCTCATCAAGTGCCGGTCATGCCGCTCCCCGGTGCAGTGCTCTTTCCGCACGCTTTGCTCCCACTTTACATTTTCGAGCCGCGTTATCGCGAGATGCTCGAGCACGCGCTCCATCATCACCGCATGTTTTGCGTGACGCTGATCAAGCCGAGTTGCCCGGAATGGCACGCACCGGAAGATTTTTTTCATCTTGCCACCGCCGGACTCATTCGCGCCTGCGTCGGACGCGGGGATGGTACTTCCAATTTGATTCTGCAAGGTTTGCAGCGCGTCCGTTTTGCCGCCTTCGAACAAGAAACGCCATTCCCGATCGCGACGATCGACCCGCTCGAATCTGAAGTTCAGTCCTCGGTGAAAACGGAAGCGCTCGGGGCGAAAGTGCTCGAGCTTTACGACAAATTCAAAGGCAACGGACGTCACTTCCCCAGAAAAGTTGCCCGCTATCTTTCCGATTTGAGCGATCCTGAAATGCTCGCCGATCTCATGGCCTCCACCTTCGTGAGCGATCCGCTGCGCCGCCAACGCGTCCTAGAAGAACTCTCCGTCAATCAGCGGCTTCGCCTGGTGATTCAATACCTGCACGAAGAAATGTAGCCCTGTAGCCGCCGCCTGTGGCTGGCGCAACGCGCGTGTGATTTTCACGTCCGCATCCCGCTTGCCGCGGCGTTTCAGGACCACGAAAATCGAACAGAATATAGTTACCGGCGGAACCAACAGGACCAGAACGCCAATATTGAGATTTCTGATGAAGCTTGCATTGTTGGAACCGGCCAATGACGCCCGGCACATTGCACACTGTGCAGACGCCGGCTCAGATACCAGGATCAGGAGGATCGCGAACCAGAAGTTCGGGATCGCGATGCCGAACTGGCTCGCCGCCATCACGCCGACGTCGCCGAGCTGGTTGTGCCTGGAGGCTGCGTAGAGGCCGAGCGACAGCGCGATCACCGTGGTCAACAGCATAGCGAGCAGCGCGAGCGGCGCGGTCACTGCGAGCCGCTCGCCGATC
>Ga0137418_10001882_pt1 | contig 19186 bp, 19 predicted proteins | sample CZODoug3_1_2_16f_FD_122242 | JGI IMG/M metagenome (GOLD analysis project Ga0137418, IMG submission 122242) | Vadose zone soil fungal communities from Angelo Coast Range Reserve, California, USA - CZODoug3_1_2_16fungal (Hybrid Assembly) | ecosystem: Environmental > Terrestrial > Soil > Vadose... | reverse complement strand
CGCTCAGCGTCCCCGACCCGAATCACATGAACAGCTTTATGAATTTCCGCGTTGCGGATATTCAATCGTGCTATGAATTGTGGAAAAGTCGGGGAGCCGAGTTCATCACCCAGCCGATCCCCAAGCATGGCGAGACGCGCTGTTACATCCGGGATCCTGACGGATATATTATCGAGGTCGGACAGAGCACCTAGCTCACCAACGGTTAGCGCTCTCGGCCTGGCAACGTCTTTTGATGGTAGAAGATTTAGGCTTTCGGCGGAATTTGGTACTCCGTAACATAGTGGTCACTGATTTTCTTGGACAGCGGCTCTTTATCGGGTGGGTCCGTTGAAACAATCTGTGTTGGTAATGCCCGCAAGATCGAAAGCCCGGGCCACCAGCCTGCCCGGTTCACATTGAAGATTCCTTCAGCGAGCCACAAAAGTTGCCACTAATCCTGCCGACTCACGGGGCTTTTGCATTCACCGAGTGATCAAGAGCCTCGTTTATTCGATTTCCTGCAACGTCCTCAAGGAGTGGGCCAACTCTGACTCGATATTTGCCCCTTTTTAGAAGGCGAGACGGCTTAAGGCGAACCCCACAGCCGCCACCAATTATTCGCACGGTGCCCATTATAGGCCGACCCTCTTCGTCTTCCACCTGAAGTTGATCCATGAGGAGAGCTGCGTCCATCACTCGATCAAACTTGATGTCAACGGTACGCGCGGGAGCCCTCACTGTTGAGATTATCCATGATGATGGATCAATATTCTCCCGAATCGCTGGACCAACACGAAAGGCGTGTTGACATTTTCCGAAGAAATTCCTTACCTTTCCGGATGAAGCACCCGTGACAAGTATCCACGCGTGTAGTAGTGCTATAGCCTGTAACGGAGTTGCTCCCTGGAATCGTCTTCGCGTGCGAATCCTTGAGCTCGCCTGCGATGTAAGCTTCCGGGAACTCGCCCTCCCGTACGTATTGTGACCACGATATTGGCCTCCCCATACCTCATAGACCATCGAGGCAGGCGAGATGTGACACGACTCGCTGATTACCTTGGCGCAGCCGAGTATCTAAGGTGTAGCGATACGTCGGTGTAGCGATACGTCCGATAAGTGCGGAGACTGCGATGGTGTTTTACGAGATCAAGATACGAATCGATAACGTGACCTGGCGATGCGCGGGCACAGAACGGAATCTCACCTCGTCGTCTTCTATGACAGGGCAGCCCCGCTAAATGTGACAAAGAGAGGTATCGAAAAATCCGAGCAGCGACCGTCACAAATCGGGGTCATGCTTGGTCTCTAGTGCATCACCTGCGATGGGCAATATTGAGGGGGGGCATAACAATGTCGATCAACATGGATAACGACAAGAACATTCCGATTGATACAGACGCTTGCTACGAGGAGCTGGCTAGTCAGGAGGAGCTGTACCTCGAAGAGACAGAGGAAGAAGTAGTTGCCATTTTAACCTCTTACGTTTCACCCGCATCGCAAAGCGCCCGCTCCACAATAATAGATATTTGCGCGGAGCGAGAATCCGATTTGGAGATCGAGGGGGTGATGACCAACCTAACGAACCCCCGCATGGTGGGGAACCCCGATGAACAGCTAGTTGAGGCCGTCGAAGAACTGATCACTGGCGATTCAGATGATCCACCACTCAGCGAAGACTCAGTCCAGGAGATGCTGAATGACTCGCCTGCCAGAGACTCGGATCGATGAGTTGACCGTTGAGGGGCCCGGCGAGATAAAATATGCCAACTCGCGATGGCAGAGGAACGACAAGCTCCTCCCTCCACTCGCCTTGGGGAGGAAACCGGCGAACACGACGATGGCCTCTCAGCTTTCGTCGGTGTGCGTCCGCGTCTGTTCGGCATCGCCTACCGCATGTTCGGAAGTGCGGCGGAGGCCGAGGATGTCGCAAGGCGTTTGGTTGCGGTGGCAGTCTACGAATCGGAAAGTGGTTGAGAACCCTCCCGCATACCTGGCGACGACAACCACACGGATTTGTATCAATCTGGCCCAGTCCGCCCACACGCGTCACGAAACCTACATCGGAACCTGGCTTCCCGAACCGGTGGATACCAGTACCGATACCGGAATAGCTGCGGAGCGCGGCGAAGCACTCAAGCTTGCGGTCCTGGTGCTCCTAGAGAAACTCTCTCCCACTGAACGTGCCGCGTATGTCTTGCGCGAAGCATTTGATTACTCCTACGACCAGATCGCAGACATTCTGAAAATGGAGGAAGCAAACGTTCGCCAACTCGTCTCCCGTGCCCGTAAACACATCGCCGATGGCCGCCGCACGTCCGTCAGTTCAAACGAGCAGCGGCGCTTTCTGGAGGCCTTTATCGCTGCCGCGCAGAAAGGAGACATGGCCGCTCTGGAAGGGGTCTTGGCGGAGGACGTTGTCTCTTACTCAGATGGCGGTGGACTTGTGCCCGCAGCGGGAGTCCCCGTTTCCGGTCGCAAGCGTGTAGCAACGTTCATAGCTGCTCTCTCGAGATGGTGCTGGAAGGGCGCGACGCTTGACTGGGTCGAGACAAATGGACAGGCATCTGTTCTCATATTGCGCGATGGCGTTCCCATTGGGCTTACTATTGATGCCTCCGCGCAAGGCATCAATGAGATCATGTGGTTTCTGAGACCAAACAAGCTGGCTGCGATCTCAAACCAGGCCAAGGACTGCGCGGCGTTTACGCCCCGGGACCGGCAGCCGCCTAGCACGACGCCACGATCATAGTGGCCGCCCACTCACACATACGTTGAAAATCCTTCCCGTCGTTGATTCCTGTCGGAAGGTAGTTCTAGAATCACCCACAACGCATCATCGTCACTAGTGCTCGGTGTAGACAACTGTAAAGCCAACAAGCACCCCGCTGCAGTGTCTGCACCTGTGACGCAGTTTACTGGAAACACCGAGGCAACGTTTGGAGCCAGCATGAACATTGAGTCCCATAAACGTAGTCTTTGGATCCTGCTGATCGTGCTTCGTTGTGTTCAGTCGCACGGGATCGACCGTGATCAGAAACTCGCCGATTTGCACCATACTGCCTGGACTTTCAAGGATGGAGCCCCGGCGGAAATATACGCACTGGCCCAGACAACAGACGGTTTTCTGTGGCTAGGGACTGCAACCGGATTGTTTCGTTTCGATGGAATTCGATTTGAACCCTACAAACCGCAATCGGGGCAGGCCTTTCCGCAACGCAGTGTGACCTCTCTATTCGCCGTACCAGATGGAGGCCTGTGGGTGGGCTATTCGTACGGAGGAGTCAGCTTCATTAAGAATGGGACGGTGACCGACTACGGCAATTCGGAAGGGCTTCCTTCTGATACGGTTTTGGCATTCGCGCGTGACAGGCAGGGTGCGATTTGGATAGCAGCAGGAGATGATGGGTTAGCTCGATTTCAAGGTTCTCGCTGGACAAAGATCGGAACAAATTGGGGGTTCGCAGACCGAGCCGATACCGTTCTCGTCGATCACGCCGGCACAGTTTGGGTGGGGACGCCAACCAGGGTCGCATATCTCCTGGAGGGAGGACACCAGTTTCAGATAGCTGCACAGGGCCTCCGACCTATTGTGCAAGACTTTGCCGAAGGGCCCTCCGGCACGTTATGGATGGCGGAAGGAGGCTACGGGGTGCGACCTGTTCCGTTGCCAGGGAAAAACAACGGAAGGTCAGGGCCGGCAGTCTTCGTAGGAGCTCCAGCAATCACATTTGACAATCAAGGAAGTCTTTGGATTACCACCGCTGGCAATGGAGTCCGGCGAGTTCCGTATCCTGAGCGCCTCCACCCACCGAAGATTAAAGGGCCGTCTGCATGGCAGTTTCACAATTCCGAGGTGGAGCTGTTCACGCAAGAGAATGGCCTGACAGGCGATTACGTACATTGCGTGCTGCAGGACCGCGAGGGCAATTTATGGTTCGGCACGAGCGGCGGACTAGATCGATTCCGACAGAGTCCTGTCGTCTCTGTCCCCCTGCAGCCAATTTCGTATCCCGGTGCTCTGCCGATTCCGTCGTTGCACTCTTATACAACAAGCGCGCTGGCGAGGGGGGAGCAAGGGACGCTTTGGGCTGCGGGTATCGGGCCCCAGGTTCTGCTGAATGTTCAGAATGAGAAGATCGTGACACAACTGCGTGACCGGCCCGTTGATTGCGCCTATCGCGATCCGAATGGCGTGGTCTGGCTCGCAACACCTTATGGTGTCTTCGGCCTTGCTCAGGAGCGTTTGGATACGACTGGTTCGAAGCCACAAGCCGTGACCTACAACTACCGTGGCACTGTGCCTGCTGGGCATGGACTTGTACTGCGCCAACTCGATCTGCCAACAGCAGGTGGGATCACTGTGAGTCCGCATTCGCGCGTCAACGCTATCACGCAGGACCAGTTGGGCAGGTTGTGGATATCCATGTGGTCAGGAACTTTTCGACTAGAAAGGTCCGGCTGGACAAGCCTCAAGAGCCTGGGTGGTCCGCAAGGTAGCGCAACTGCCGAGTTTACTGATTCAGAGAGACGTGTATGGTTTGGATTCGCGAATACGGTCGCTATGCTGGATGGAGACAGAGTCACGATTTTTTCTGGCAATGACGGCGTTCAGGTAGGGGCTGTTACGTCTATCCAAGGTAAGGGGACGAAGATCTGGATCGGTGGCGAGTTCGGTCTGGAATTTTTTGATGGCAGCCGTTTTCAGCCGGTAAATCAATCGGATGGCAGTGCCTTCGGCGGTATTTCCGGAATCGTCGACGATCCTGAAGATGGGCTATGGTTTGCCGAAAATCGGGGAATCATTCACATTCGCGAAGCTCAGCTTCGACAGTTGGGGTCCGGCAAAGTGGAATTCGAGACTTTCGATTTGCTGGATGGGTTGGACGCAGAACTCAGGGGCGCCCTCGCCTCGCCGTCGGCCGTACAAACAACGGACGGCCGCATTTGGTTCGCCACAACAAAAGGAGTAGCTTGGATCAATCCCAAGCGGATTATAAGAAACACGGTGCCGCCGCCAGTATTGATTAAATCCGTCATTGCTAACGGCAGGAAATACGACAACTCGACATTTTTGAGGTTGCCACCCCGAACTGCAAATCTGGAAATCGCATTTACTGCTACAAGTCTCACTATTCCCGAACGAGTTCGCTTTCGCTACAAGCTTGAAGGACAAGACGACGACTGGCAGGAGGCCGGCACGCGACGCGAGACTGTTTATACAAACCTGGATACCGGATCATATAGATTTCACGTAATCGCCTGCAACAATGATGGCGTCTGGAACGAAGCGGGCGCATCTTTGGAGTTTTTCGTCCGCCCAGCCTACTACCAGACCACATGGTTCCGAGCACTGTGTATCGGTGCCTTTTCGGGACTGCTCTGGGCGCTCTATCAATTACGTGTTCGCCAACTGCGGCGGAAGTTTGCAATGGTGGTTGAAGCGCGAGTCCACGAGCGCACACGTATCGCTCGCGAGCTGCACGACACTGTGTTGCAGAGCTTGCACGGGCTTTTGATGAGTTTTCAACGGGCCGCCAACCTTTTGCCTGAGCGGCCGGTTGACGCCAAACAAAGATTGGAAGGCGCGATCGATCAAGCAGCTCAGGCGATCACCGAAGGCCGGGAGGCTGTACAGGGATTGCGATCATCCATAGTCGTCACCAACGATCTTGCGGTAGCGATTCGAACTCTCGGCGAGGAGCTTGCAGCCCAACAAACTCGCCAGGATGCTCCTTTCTTCGATGTCGCGGTCGAGGGCACGCCGCGTGACCTCAATCCGATCCTGCGCGATGACGTCTATCGGATTGCAGGCGAGGCGCTGCGTAATGCATTCCACCATGCCCAGGCACGGCGCATCGAGGTGGAGATACAATATGACAAAAGTCATCTGCAGCTGCGGGTTCGGGATGACGGCAAGGGTGTAGACTCGGAGGTTTTCACTGAAGGCCGCTCCGGACATTGGGGCCTGCAGGGAATGCGCGAGCGCGCCAAACTTCTGGGCGGGCAATTGGAAGTGTGGAGTGAGCTAAATTCCGGTACCGAAATTCAACTCAGCATTCCCGCCTCGATTGCATATCTCACCTCCGCTCGTCTGCAAACCAGAAACAGAACGGCGTGAATCTGTGAGTGATGATCTCAAATCGATTCGCATTTTGACGGTCGATGACCATCCTGTAGTCCGCAACGGGATCGCCGGACTTGTGCAAGATCAGGCCGATATGCTGTTGGTCGGCGAAGCTTCCAACGGACGCGAAGCCATCCAGCAGTTTCGGGCTCACCGGCCGGATGTCACTCTAATGGATTTGCAGATGCCGGAGATGAGCGGAGTCGATGCGATCATCGCGATCCGCGATGAGTTTTCTCAAGCACGAATCATCGTGCTTACCACCTACACCGGCGACGTTCAGGTCGTACGCGCTCTCAAAGCAGGGGCTCAGGGATACTTAATCAAGAACCTTTTGCACAAAGAACTTCTGGATGCAATTCGGAAAGTTCATGCGGGCAAAAAGATTCTTACCCCGGAGCTGTCTTGCGAGGTTGCTAGCCACGCAGCAGATGATTCTCTCACCCCCGCAGAACTCTCAGTTCTACGCCTGATTGCTGACGGGAATGCAAATAAGCAGATTGCCGCTCAGCTTTCGATCAGTGAAGAAACGGTCAAGAGTAGAGTTAAGAACATCCTCTCCAAATTGGGCGCCAATGACCGCACCCAGGCGGTCACGATAGCCCTGAAGCGAGGCATCATCGAACTGCAATCACTCTAAAGGGTGAGCGCATTTCACCATTTCTGGGCTGTCCCCCCCATTCTGAACATGCCATGCTTTAGCGTTCCTCCTCGTACCGCACGTTCCGTGCGATAAGGACCTTTTTGAGACGACTATTTTCAACGTTCGCTCATGGTTGGCCTGGTGCCGGGCTCTTGCTATTGCGCCTGGTCACTGCCGTTGCTTTGCTATCTCAAGTGATTGTCGCCTTGCCGACTGGACACTCGCTGCAATCCGTCGCAATCGCAATACTCACAGGAATCGTAGCGCTTCTTTTGCTCGTAGGTCTATGGACTCCCATCACCGGAACACTTGCAGCGCCGATTGAACTACGAAACGTCTTTGCACGCCTGGACAATCCTTGGATGTGTGTATTGTTGGGAGCATTGTGTGTATCCATAGCGATGATCGGACCTGGCGCCTGGTCTGTGGATGCTCGGCGCTACGGCTGGAAGCGCATTGATCCCCAAGATCGATAGATTCGCCTAGTCCAGTTTAAGAACAGCTTTCCTCATAGTGCTTATGGACTGCGAAACGCTTTTCGCGCACAGATAATGGGCCGCTTGATGCTTGACTGCATGGATGGAAGCGAATCGACCCTAACAAATGGACTTAGGCCTCACGACTGAATCTTCTTGAACGAGTGTTTCACGATCACTCGAACGAGTTCCCGAATCGCACAGAAAATAGTCATTGCTAATCACTGCATCTGGGGTTTTCGAAGTGTCGGAATCAATCAGATACTTGCCAACGATCGCCGCCGCGGGTTCCTCAGCAATAAGCTCGCGGGCCGAGTCAAGGAGCGGGTCATGAGTTCATCGGCAATGACGGAAATTCATCAAGGAGACACTCTACCGCGGAGCGCTTCCTCACTTCACTCTCACGTAGAGATCGGCGAACACGACGACGGACTTTCGGCTTTTTTCCCCGTGCGTGCGCGTCTGTTCGGCATCGCTTACCGCATGCTTGGAAGTGCGGCGGAAGCCGAGGATATCGTGCAAGACGTTTGGTTGCGGTGGCAGTCTACGGATCGGAGTGTGGTTGAGAACCCTCCCGCATACCTGGCGACGACAACCACGCGATTGTGCATAAACCTCGCCCAGTCCGCTCACACGCGCCGCGAAACCTATACCGACACGTGGCTTGCCGAACCGGTGGACACGAGCAGTGATCCTGCATTACGTGCGGAACGCGGCGAAGCGTTGAGACTAGCGGTTCTGGTACTGCTTGAGAATCTGTCTCCCACAGAGCGCGCCGCATACCTTCTGCACAAAGCGTTCGATTACTCCTACCGCCAGATCGCGGAGATTCTACAAATGCAGGAAGCAAACGCTCGCCAACTCGTTTCCCGTGCCGGTAAGCATATCGCCGATGGTCGGCGCAGCCCGGTCAGTGCGAGACAGCAGCGACGCTTTTTGGATGTGTTTGTCGCTGCCGCGCAGAAGGGGGAAATGGCCGCTCTAGAAGGCTTCCTCGCTCAGGATGTTGTTTCTTGTGCGGGTGCAGCCAGGATCGCTCGCGCGGACGATTCCCAGTGTCTGGGGGCAGCCGCGTAGCGACAGTTCATTCCGTCGCTTCACATTTCTGAATGAGCGTAGAGAGATGCCTGGGTCGAAACAAATGGACGGGCAGCCTTCCACATGTTGCGCGATGGTCTTCTATTGCGCTTACGACTGTTGTTGACTCGGCACAAGGCATCGATCAGATCACGCGCCTGGAACCCCTAAGCGACGATATTTGTTTCTGAGCAGCACACTTGTTAACGGTATATCACCTGCGCCATGTCCTGCCGGTTACTAGCGAATGGCAAAACCGACCCAGACGCTACCAGAGACTCGTATAAGGCTCTTTCGGCTGCAAACCAGTCAATCTCAGGCGAGCCAAGCGGCATGCCCCTCCGCTCCCAATGTTGGTAAGCAAGCCGCGCCACGAACTCGTGCCGGCTTTCTCCAAGAAAGTCGGGTGTGAGTTCGACCCGTTGTTGTCCCTCTATTTTTTTAGACTCGTTTGGCATTGAAAGACCCCTTCAATATTTCTATCGGGCAGACATGCACTGACAATCGCGATCGTCAGACGCCCTGATACAACAAGCTGGAACTAACGAATCCCTGACCCATTGCGCGTCGTAGCGAACCCCGGGTCTGGCAGCGAGAATCTCCGATAGGGATCGCCCTTGCTTCTTGAGCACCATCACTTTGTCGCGTATTTCGACTAATACATCTCGGAACTGTGTGAGATCCCCGGTTCCGCCGACTGGCCCATGCCCAGGAATGACGACGGTTTTGCGGGTCGCTCTCGCAAGGTTTGTTTCCGCCGTGCGTATTTGGCCGTCGATACTGCCTCCAGTCGACGATGCTCCTTTGTGGAGTCGATACGATGTCTCTACCTGCAGAGACCAAGTAGTGGATTGTTTTGTGACAGGGTTTAGGGACCCGAGAAATCAGGATCTAAGCGGAACCGGAGTCGCTGAGACTGCTCATCTCTTTCCCCAACAATAGAGAGCATAGAGGATGGCGAAACTCACGATGCCGGACACCACCGCTTGCGTCTTCGTTAGGAGCGAGGGCTTCGTGCCATCGTCATACCACCAGGGTTTGTAGTCGTTACGCAGTATCCTCACTCCCAGGCCACCTTAACGATCTAATCGGACCGCTGTAACTGTCCAATATACACAGTCGTGGCTCATCGGACCAGGCAGCGACGTCTGTCTGGGACTAGTTGGCGAAGACTAGGGCGTTATAGCGGCAGGGCGAGTTAGCACGGCGTGCTGCGGTGTTGCGGCGCGCCCCGAAGTGCTATGCTGTCGCGCATGGACAACCATCCAATCAGCGATGTCGGTGGAACTTCCGGCGGCCTCGGCCAGTTTTTACTCGGTTTTGCCATGGCCTGCATTGGGGGATTCCTCATCACCAATCAGGTGACCGTGGTGAGTTCGTACTGGAATTTCTGGGGAGGCAACAGTTTCGGCGTCACGCTTCTGCCAATGCTATTCGGCGTGGCGATCCTCTTCTGGAATGGCAAGAGCACCATCGGATGGATTCTAACCGTTGCCGGGGCCCTGTTCATTTTCGCGGGCATCATCGCCAACATGCACATCTACTTTCGTGGAGCCAGCCTTTTCAACACCATGGTGATGCTGATACTGCTAGTAGGGGGACTCGCGTTGGTAGCGCGTTCGCTGCGGCCACATCACCCGAAACCAAACCAGTAACCCGCGCCGGCAACTTCCAAAACTGCTTTGCGAAGTGCAATATTCCACGTCCATCGTGACGTTGACATCACCCCTCTCAAGCCATAGCATCCTTTGTGAAACCGTCGCGGGACCAGATCCGCGGAATGGTTGCCGTTGGTAGACCAGGTACCCATTCCCACGCGACGCTATAACGAGACGATCATTTTCAGTAACATACGGACAACCACAGATTAAGAGCCGTGTCGCCAGGAACCGTCTGGCAGGAGTGTACGTAGCAAAAGGTTAGGGAGCGAGAGTTATGAGCAACAAGTTTATTGACAGCATTAAACATGTCATTATCGAGGACGACGATCCTAGGTCGCAAGGTAAAGGACAAGCGCATCCGCAGCTTCACTCTGAAGCATCGCCTCCCGGCGCCGGGCCAGTAGCCGCGTCTACCGAGAACGCCTCGTACCACCCGGCGAGCACCCCGCCGATGACCGAGGAGACGGAGCACGTCTACCAGCGGATTCTGGCGAAGACTAATTTTGATACTACGCAGGTCGCGGCCACGATCCACAAGTATCTCGATCCGCTCTCGGCGATTCCTTCGCTGGACGAACGCACCCGCTTCAAGACCGCGGTGATTCAGGCCAAGGCGCAGGAAGGCCTCTCACAGGAAAAGATTCTCGCCACATTTGATGGCCTGAAAGTCGCGTTGCAGAACGAGCAGGAATCCTTCGCTGCCTCAGCGGCCGCCACCAAGCAGAGAGAAATCGACGATCGCCAGAAAAAAGTACAGGAAGCCACTGACGCGATCGCACAGAAGCAAAAAGAAATTGCCCAGCTCCAACAGCGCCTGTCGGACGTCACCACCGAACTGGTGGGAGCGCAAGGCAAGATTCAGCGCGCCGAATCGCAGTTTGCAATCGCAGTCCAGCGGCGCGCCCTTGAAATCGATCAGGAGAAGGCCAAGTACGTCAGCCTTCTCCAAGGATGAGGATCCATGAGCATTACGCCTTCCACTCCCACCAATCTCGGGGATGAACTGAAGTCCTTCTGGTCGCGCCCCGAAGGCAAGACCGGAATGATTTCCATCGCGTTGGCAGCGGCCGCGGCGGTGTATGGGTGGGCCCAGATCGTGCCCTTCATCGTCTCCATGCTGGCCGACACGCTGCACATGATTTACCTGGCGGGTATTCTGGCTGCGGTTCTGTTCGTGATTTTCAGCAGCCGCACCCATCTGCTGTTCCGCCTGCTCATGCGGTGGATTACCGGGATGATCATCAACATCGATCCCATCGGCATTCTGAAAGATCACCTGTCGCAGATGCGCAAACGCCGTGACGTAATGTCGCAGCAGATCAGCAATGTCAGCGGACAGATCCAATATCTCAGGAACATCATCGACAAGAACAACGCCCTGGCCAGCGAGAACATGCGCCTCGCCGCGCACGCCAAGAAAATCGCTACCAGCACGGCCGATCAGAACGAGCAACTCCGCATGGCGTTGCAGATGAAGGCCAAGGCCAACCAGGCCGGGCGCCTGCAGAAGTCGAACCTGAGCTACCAGCAGCTGCTGAGCAAACTGCAAAACATCTACGACCTGCTCAGCAAGTGGGCGGTCCACATCGACTTCTACATCGAAGACACCGACAACGAAGTGAGGCAGGCGGAGATCGAGTACAAGACCATCAATACCGCCTTCCGCGCCTATCGCACGGCGCTCGCGGTCATCAAGGGCACGGGCGACGAAAAAGAACTCTACAACCAGACCATGGAGCACCTCGCCGAAGAGGCCGGACGCAAACTCGGCGAAATGGAAGACTTCCAGCGCCTCGCACAGAACTTCATGGACACGATCGATCTGGAGAACGGTGCGGTCGAGACAGAAGCTCTCGAGAAACTCGATGCCTACGAGCAGAAGCTGCTCACATCAGGCGCAACCGACACGGCATTTCTGCTGCCCGGCGCAACCGCGGCACCCGTGCCGGTTCCGGTCGGAAAGAGTAGCGATGCTCCGCCTGCGGCGAAAAGCGCAGGCGATTACGGAGACATGTTCAAGTAACGAGATTTCGAAACAAGAGTTGTATCCGGGGAGGAAACACAAGGCATGGCACATTTGAAGACTGGCCCAAAGATCATCCTGATCATTCTGCTCGTCGTGGGCTTCGTGTTTGGACTCCGCAAGGCCGCGGAACTTGGCTGGATTCCTACGCCCGGGGTGATGAAGGCGCTCGTACCCGAGAAAGCAGTCTTGCCGGACGTGAAGGAAGCCCTAATGCAGAACGTGGAGCCAGTTGCGCTTCCATCTTCGACATCCGCGGGTGTGCCTGCAACGTTGATTCGCGGCGAAATCTGGGAATGGAATGCGCAGATCAACATGATCTACGCCAACGGCGGGGCTAGCACAACGAAAGGCTCGCTGATGGAAAAGCACGGCGTCAACCTGATACTCGTCCGTCAGGATGACACCGGCAAGATGCAGGAAGACCTGATCGCGTGCGCCCGAGAAATCTCCAGCGGATCGTCGCAGTGTTCCAACGGCGCAAATTTTGTAGTCATCATGGGCGATGGCTCGGGGCAGTTTTTGGCGGCCATTAACCCCCAATTGAAAAAGCTCGGGAACGAGTACCAAGCCAAGGTGATCGGTGCGACCGGCTACAGCCGTGGCGAAGATTCGCTCATGGCGCCGCCCGAGGTGAAGAGCAATCCTCAAGCCGCGAAAGGCATGTTGGTCGAAGGCGTGCTGCGTGACGGCGACTGGAATATTGCCCAGAAGTGGGAAGGCGACAATGGCATCAAGAACAATCCTGATGAGAAGACTTGGGACCCAGACGCGGTCAATTGGCTCAATGCTTCCGACTACAACGTGGCCGCTGCCGACTACGTAGCTGGAAAGTGCGACGACCGCAAAGTCGTGAAAGACGGGCATCTTACCGGAGAGATTAAGCACGTTTGCGTGAATGCGGTCGTAACCTGGACTCCCGGCGACGTCACCATTGCCAAGGGCAAGGGCGGTTTGATAAAAGTCGTCAGTTCCAAACAATATCGTTCGCAGATGCCAGCCGTCATTCTCGGTCCCAAAAACTTCTTCGAACGCAATCGTGCCGAGATCGAGGGCATGCTCGCAGCCACGTTCGAAGCCGGAGACCAGGTTAAGGCGTTCGATCAGGTACTGCACAAGGCCGCAGCCATCAGCGCCAAGCTCTACAACGATCAGGACGGAGCCTACTGGTACAAATACTATAAAGGTGTGACCGAATCCGACGCGCAGGGACTAAAGGTCGATCTTGGCGGCTCGACCGTAAACAACTTGGCCGACAACCTAATTCTGTTCGGCCTAGAGCCGGGTACGAACGACAACTTCCGCTCGACATATGCCGTATTCGCCAACATCGCGACACAGCAATATCCCGCGCTCTTCAAAGACACTCCGATCCCAGACGTAAAAGACATTGAAGACAAGTCTTTCATTACGGGCGCTCAGGCGCGTATGAGCAGTGGCGGCGCTGAGGGCGAGGCCCCGCAATATGCCGCCAACCAGACCGGACCCGTGGTTTCGAAGCGGTCGTACTCCATCAATTTCGATACTGGCAAGGCAACGTTCACGACCGAAGGCGTGCGTACGATGTCGGAACTGAAAGACTCTCTCGCCATCACTGGCTTGTTCATTCAGGTTGATGGCTACACCGACAACACCGGCAGTGAGGGAGTCAACCAAGCGCTCTCCGATGCCCGCGCCGCCGCAGTAAAAGATTGGCTGCAGAAACATGCGCCGCGCAACTTCCCCGACAACCGTTTCAAGATTGCCGGGCACGGTTCGCAAAACCCGGTGGCGACCAACGAGACGGCCGCCGGCAAGGCCGCAAACCGCCGCGTGGAAATCACACTGCTCGGCAGCTAACTCACAGGCCAAACGGGGAGGATCCAGACGATCCTCCCCCTATCTGCATAGGAAGACTGAATTCTAGATGAATCAGGCGATTGAGGTATTATCACCCAATCGGGTGATCTCTAAACAAACCGTCCGGTGGCTGGTGGGATTCCAGCTGCTGATGCTGTTTTTCATCTGGATTTTCTCCCCGACCGTTTTCCTGCCCAAACCCAAAGAAGTTTTCCAGGCGCTGGGCGAAATGTGGATGGAAGGCCTGGGCGGCGAGCTGATCACAAGCTTCTATCTGAATCTGGAAGCGATTGCGCTGGCCACACTGCTCTCGCTGCTGATGGCCTACCTCACGGTCATCCCGTTCTTTCGGCCGATCGTTACTCTACTCAGCAAGCTGCGTTTCCTCTCTATGGTTGGCCTCACATTCTTCTTCACGTTGATGGCCAGCAGCGGACATGAACTCAAACTGTATTTGCTGGTCTTTTCTGTATCGGTTTTCTTTGTCACCGGTATGGCCGAGGTGGTCGCCAGCATCCCCAAAGAGAGGTTCGATCTGGCACGCACGCTGCGTATGAGCGAATGGCGCGTGGTCTACGAAGTGGTCGTGATCGGCCAAGCAGACAAGGCTTTCGAAGTGCTGCGCCAGAACGCCGCAATGGGATGGATGATGCTGACTATGGTTGAAGGCATCTCGCGCTCCGAAGGCGGAGTCGGCGCGATGCTACTGAATCAGAACAAGCATTTCCATCTGAGCGCCGTTTTCGCCATTCAGTTGACCATCCTGCTGCTGGGTTTGGGACAAGACTATGCGATCGGCCTGCTGCGCAAGGTTTTCTGTCCGTACGCGGATTTGACTCTGGAACGGAAGTAAGACGACAACATGCCCACGTACACCTACGGAAAAACGCTGCTGAAGGTGGAGGACGTCTCCCTCGAATACGATGGGCGTCCGATCCTCAAACACGTGAGTGCCGAGATCAAAGACATCATTTGTACCGATCATGTTCAGGGCCAGGTGGTGGGATTCCTCGGCCCCAGCGGCATCGGCAAAACGCAGTTGTTCCGCATCATCGCCGGACTGAACAAACCCACCTCCGGATGCGTCACCATCAACGGACTAGACCGGCCGGTGCAGGCCGGAGAAGTGGGCGTCGTCGCTCAGGATTACCCCCTGTTCGAGCATCGCACAGTGATGTCGAACTTACTGCTGGCGGCCAACCAGAAAGAAAAAGATGCCAAGACCTCGCGCGACAAGGTCATTCAGTACCTGACCGACTTCGACTTGGTCGACAAGGCGCGTCTCTACCCAGTGCAGCTATCCGGCGGACAGCGCCAGCGCTGTGCCATCATCCAGCAAATTCTGTGCTCCGACCATTTCCTGTTGATGGACGAACCCTTCAGCGGCTTAGACCTGCTTATGCTGGAAAAGACCAGCGAACTGATCCAGAAGGTCGCGAACATGGACGAACTCAACACCATCATCGTGGTCACTCACGACATCACAGCCGCATCGGCTGTCGCCGACCACCTCTGGTTGATGGGACGCGAGCACGACGCCAAAGGTAATCCTCTACCCGGTTCACATATCGTCGAAACCTACGACTTGATCGAACGCGACCTCTGCTGGCATCCACAGATCATCACCCAGCCGAAGTTCATGGAGTTCGTCCGCGAAGTGAAAGATCGTTTCCGCACACTCTAGATCGCGACTAGCGGATTTGGCTGGAAGGATCTGAGGCAAGGAGTGATGCCAATCCGGATCAAGCCGCGCAGGTCTCGCAGTTTGGGCGGTCCCTCGACACCTTGATTACGCCCGACCATCCGCTTGGCCCGGTCCTTCCGATCGGCCGGAAAATGACTCGTCCAGTCACGCTTTCGATAATCGATCTGAATGGCACAAGCCACGAGTGTGTGGCCGAGGCTTTCGACACAACATGGAATGTGCTCATCCTTCTTTATGCCGTCCGCGCCTTGACTGCTTCGACGATCATTCTGCCCTCAAGCTTCGAGCAGCATTTACGGGACGTGACTCGTAGAACCGCCATGACCGATGAACGTGAAACGATGCAAGCCATACGACTCGCAATTCGCCAGGGACGGCTGAAAGAGCCTATGCGCGGCGCTGACCTTGATAAGGTGCTCGGAATCACCTGGGGCGGGAACTTCCTCGCCAAGCATTTGCCTCGGCACAGGCAGTTCCACCGCCCGCTTCGTGCGCGTCTCCTGCGGCCTTTATCGTCTGAAGGATTGAGATCGTCTCCTTGCCCGTTCTTTCTCTTTAGATTATTCAACCCTTGCAGGCCTATGTCGCCGTTCGCCGACATTCCGCGCCGGCGCCGCGCTCAACCCCCGGCAATCGGAGCCCGTCCGCCGTCCCCCACGGGCGGACGTGCAGCTCAGCACACTGCGTAGATTGATCGTGTGATATGCTATATTATATCAAATGTTGATAATGATATAGTTTGGCATATATAGTTGTAATTCGCGTTGATGTGCTATATTATATCATTAATGGAAAACAATATAACAAGGCATATCAAACCACTTCGCCTGGAGGGCCTCCCAGAGGACATGCGCCGGGAGTTGAAGGAGGCGCGGGTGAAACGCGGCTGGAGCCAGAGGGAGCTGGGGAGCCGTCTCGGCCTGCCCCAGATGCACATCTCCGGCATCGAGTCGGGCAAGATCGTGCCGCGCTACGACACCCTCCTTGAGCTGGTCCGTATCCTCGACCGCGACCTCCTCATGGTTCCCCGCGCTCTCGTCCCTGTCATGCAGTCGCTCATCCGCGATCATCTGCGGCAGGATCAGCAGGGCGAAAGCGAGGAACGCTCCCTCTACGCCGACGGCGACGAGGAGAACAGCCAGCAGGAGCGCAAAGATGAAGTTTGATGCGAAGAAACTCAAGGCGCTCGCCGTGCGCCTGCATGGCCGGCAGATCGGCGTCATCAACCGCCTCGCCGGCGACCGCCAGATCTTTGCGTTCGAACAAGCCTATATCGACGATCCGCAGCGCCCGACCTTGAGCCTGTCCTTCAAGGGCCGCACCGGCGGGCTCGTTACGGCTTTGCGCCCCGTGCCGCGCCGCGTGCCGCCGTTCTTTTCGAACCTGCTTCCGGAAGGGCATCTGGGCGAGTATCTCGCAAAGCTTGCCGACGTGAATCCCGAGCGCGAGTTCTTCCTCCTCGCGGTCCTCGGCGCCGATCTTCCCGGCGCGCTTGTCATCGCGCCGCTTGAGGGCGATGCGAAGGAGGACGATGCCCATCATGATGATGGTGATGCCGATCGTGATGATGATCGCCCGCGCGAAGCCGTGCTTCGGTTTTCCCTGGCAGGCGTGCAGTTGAAGTTTTCCGCCGTCATGGAAGCATCCGGAGGCCTGACCGTTCCCGCCGGGGGCATGGGCGGGTCATGGATCGTCAAGCTTCCCTCCGCCCGCTTCGCCGCTGTCCCCGAGAATGAATTCGCCATGCTGGAGCTGGCGCGCCGCGCGGGCATCGCCGTGCCGGATAACCGCCTCGTCGCGATGGCCGACATAAAGGGACTCCCCGAGGAGGCGCGCGCACCGGGAGGCAAGGCTCTCGCCGTACAGCGCTTCGACCGCACGGCCGGGGGAGCGTCCGTTCACATGGAGGATTTCGCGCAAGTGTTCGGACAGTATCCGAACGACAAGTACCACTTTCGCAGCTATGCCAACATCGCTTCCGTCCTGTGGGCGGAAGCGGGCGAGGCCGCCGTCTCGGAGTTTGTCCGCCGCCTTGTGTTCTCCGTTGTGATCGGCAACGCCGACATGCATCTCAAGAACTGGTCGCTCCTCTATCCCGACCGGCGCAAGGCGATCCTGTCGCCCGGATACGATTTTGTGGCGACGCTCCCTTATATTCCCAATGACACGCTCGCCTTGAATTTCGGCGGCAGCCGCAGCCTGTCCGAAATCACGCCCGACCAGATGCGGCGCTTTGCCGACACTGCGCGGATTCCGGCAAGCCCGCTCTGGAAGATCGCCGTCGAGACAGCGGAGCGCACCGCCGCGGCGTGGAAGGGCCTCGAACAAGCGGATCTGCTTCCCAAAGACTTGCGGGCATCCATCGACAAGCAGATTCTGGCAGTCGCCGCCACCATAAAGTGACGCCACATCGCATCGGCCGGGATAGCCCCCTACTCCTCCACCCACCCTTTCTTTAGGGTTTTGTTTCGCAACTTTCCTCTCGCAGCGCCGATCTGTCGGGTTGGTTATCCGGTTGTGGGATAGCCGTCGGCTATCAATACGGATAGATAGAAGTCTTGGACATTCCGACGCGACCCTCGTAGGTTCCTTCGAGAGGGCTTCCCACGTATGTCATCTTCAGAGGTTTCCCCGGTCTTCAGTGCGTTCACTCAGCGGAATGGCAGGAAAGCCAGCGTTCCAGACCTGCCTGTTGGCCGGAGTGGCACAACGAACAACGGTTCCCGTCTTGTCAGCACGAAGGAACTATCGAAAATGTGGGACATGCCCGAGAGCACACTCCGTTATTGGCGTTGTGCAGGAATTGGGCCTGCTTACGTGAAACTTGGTGGCCGATTTTCGGTGGGCCACATCATCTCCTCCGATGAACCGAAGGCATCTGGTCGCAACGATGACGGGCCGCTTAATGTCCAGCTGAACCTTAAACCGAAAATAGAAGAGTCAAACCGGAGTGGCGGTCGGGCGCCATTGATTCGAAAGGGCGAAGCGCTCCAGACGCAGCGAATTTGGCTAACAACTGGGTAGCAAGAGTTTGACCAGGAAAACGTAAGCTGTCGTTGAAAATAAAGAATTTGGTGAGCGCGGAAGGAATCGAACCTTCAACCTACTGATTAAGAGTCAGGGAAACTTGAATGACGTTCTCTTCCGAATCCCATCTTGAAATCAAGCACTTACCTTTAACCAAGCCCGCACGGAAGCATCTCGGCGACGTAGCAAAAAAGCCCGTATTGGCGCATAGCGGCTCGAAGCGTATGGCACGTTTATGACACAGGCGCATGGGGTGAACCCCTCCGTTGAGACAATCTGCGATTGGCACAATTGGCGAGCATGTGAACTTGCTTGCTGCCTACAAGTTTGCCTTGGCAAGTCGACGCAAGAAGCTCTCCTTGGCGGCGTGTGTCTGGCGGATCTTCTCCAGTGCCGTTTGAAATCGAGCCGTCTGGCCACGGCGAACTGCGAAATCATGCATGTCGGTTAGCAAAACGACTGCTTTGTCGTAATCCTTGGGCTGCCGCATTTGGATATGTGCTGCAACCCGTTTCCAGATTTGCGGTTCGCGTCGCGCTAATTGATCGAGATACCGAGCCCGGTTTGCCTCGTCTTCTGCTCTTCGTTTTGCCGCTTCCGCTATGCGCTGTTCGTTCAGCAGCCGGGCT
>Ga0137418_10001881_pt1 | contig 19191 bp, 14 predicted proteins | sample CZODoug3_1_2_16f_FD_122242 | JGI IMG/M metagenome (GOLD analysis project Ga0137418, IMG submission 122242) | Vadose zone soil fungal communities from Angelo Coast Range Reserve, California, USA - CZODoug3_1_2_16fungal (Hybrid Assembly) | ecosystem: Environmental > Terrestrial > Soil > Vadose... | reverse complement strand
AATTCGAAATGGAAGCGATGTTGGCGGAACTGAGTCAGTAACCAGGCATGGCCGAGCCGCCAATTCCTCTCACCCCGCCATCCTCGCCATTCCCCACTCCACCAGCCCGGGAAACATCTGATACAGCGTCACCACCGGATGCATCGTCCATGGCACGATTACTTCCCTTTTTCTCTTCAGATACCCCTCGAGGGTGGCCCGCGCCACACGTTCGGCAGTAATCCCACGCACCGAACCCGGACGCACCCTCTTCTTCACCGTTCCCACTACCTCGTTGGCTCCGAATTCCGTGCGAACATAGCCCGGACAAACCGTGAGCACGTGAATTCCATCGCGCATCAGTTCGATTCGCGCCCCCTTGCCGATCGCATTCAAGGCAAACTTAGTTGCGCTGTAAGCGGCGTGAAAGGGCAGCGGAATGTGTCCGGCCACACTCGATATGTTAATAATCGTTCCCCTGCCTTGCTGCCTCATTACTGGAATGACTGCCTGCATTCCGGCCACAGCGCCAAAGAAATTCGTGTCGAACATGGCTCGGCATGCCGCCAGATCCATCTCGGCCACCGAATCCAGCAGCCCGTGCCCGGCATTATTCACCCATACATCGATGCGCTGGAAGTGATGCACCGTCAGCCCGATCACGCGATCAATTTCCTCGCGATGACTCACGTCGCAGGCCAGCGCCAGCGTTCGCTCGGAGTGGCCCACGCGTCCTCGCGCCGCTTCCACTCTCCCCGCGTCGCGCGACAGCAACACAACCCCTGCTCCCTGATCGGCGAAGCTTTTCGCAATCGCTTCCCCAATGCCCATCGAAGCGCCGGTCACCACCACGACTCTGCCAGCCAGATTGCTACTCGAAGGTTCCATGTCAGGGTTTTATGCCGTGACCAGAGGAGAGTCAAGCATGGGCGTACAATTCTACAAAGTCCGCTCATCTCAGCTGGCTGCGACCGGAGATTTCGTGGATTCGCTGCTTCCCCTGTTCCCGCTCGATGTGGTGCTGTTCCCCGGCTTGTCTCTGCCCTTGCACATTTTCGAGCCGCGCTACAAGGAGATGATTGGCAAGTGCCTGGCTCAGAGCAAAGCCTTCGGAGTGGTGCGCTCGGTCGAGCAAGGGCTTGCCGAAGTGGGGTGCACTGCGGAAATTGTGACAGTGGTGAAGAGATACTCCGACGGCCGTCTTGACATCGTTACCCGGGGCCGCGAGAGATTCCAAATTCTGAATGTCAATCAGGAAGTCTCCTTCCTGCGCGCCGAAGTGCTTATGTTCGAAGACGAACCTGGAACTCCCGCCGGCGAAGACGCCGCACGTGCGGTGGCGCTGCACTCGGAGATCCTCGGCCTGGCTGGGGCTTCGCAGGATCTGTCCGGCAACCACCCATCAATACTCTCCTTCTATCTCGCCGGCTCCCTCCCTCTCGATCTTGACTTCAAACAAAAGTTGCTCGCACTGCGCTCGGAATCGACGCGCATTTCTTCGCTCGTACATTATTTTGAAACCATTCTCCCCAACTTGCGCCGGGCAACGCACGCTCGCGAGAAGGCTGGAGGCAACGGGCACGGGCGCTAACGCCGTTCTGCTGTCTGCTCACTTGCCATGCTCGCCGATGTTGATGGGGTGCGGGCGGTACTGTCACGATCAGGGCATGCCTTCAGATAGCCGTACATGATTCCAATATGGAAAGGACCTGCAGAGGTTGGAACAATCGTCCCCTCACAGCGAGCTGTGACCAGCGAACCCCGGCGTATAATTCAGGAGAGTCTTGATCCCGGGAGTTCCTATCATGAGTCTTCCTCGCACGCTTGGTGAGCTGCGCAACAGTGCTTTCTCCGAAGAAGGTTCGCGCACCCGGGCGGTGAAGGACGAACTCCGTGACAATCTGGTCGAGCGTCTTCGATCTCATAGCGACGCTCCCGTCTTCCCCGGCATAGTCGGTTACGACGACACCGTAGTGCCGCAAATCATCAACGCCATTCTTTCCCGCCACAATTTCATTTTGCTCGGACTGCGCGGACAGGCGAAAAGCCGTATCCTGCGCGCTATGACGACGCTGCTCGATCCCCAACTTCCCTACCTCGCCGGCTGTGAAATCCACGACAATCCCTACGCCCCAATCTGCCGCCGCTGTCGCGAAGAAATTGCTCGTCTGGGAGACGCCACTCCCATCGCCTATCTCAGCCCGAGCGATCGCTATGTGGAAAAGCTGGCTACGCCCGACGTCACCATCGCCGATCTCATCGGCGACATCGACCCGATCAAAGCGGCGCGGGGGGGACACGAACTCGGGAGCGAGTTCACGGTTCACTATGGCTTGCTTCCCCGCGCCAATCGCGGCATTTTCGCCATCAACGAATTGCCCGACCTGGCCGGAAAGATTCAGGTCGGTCTGTTTAACATCATGCAAGAAGGCGACGTGCAGATTAAGGGTTATCCTATTCGCCTGGCGCTCGATGTCGCTCTAGTCTTCAGCGCAAATCCCGAGGACTACACTGCCCGCGGCAAAATCATCACGCCGTTAAAAGACCGCATCGGTTCCGAGATTCGCACCCATTATCCCGCCACCGTCGAGGAAGGCATCACCATCACGGCGCAGGAAGCTTGGACGCGCCGCAACGGTCAACGTTTGCACTTGCCCAAGTACGTTCAGGAGGTGATCGAGCGCATTGCCTTCGCCGCCCGTGAAGACAAGAAAATCGACAAGCGCAGCGGCGTCAGCCAGCGCCTGCCCATCTCCGCGATGGAGAACGTGATTTCGAACGCCGAGCGCCGTGCCATCAGCAACGCTGAAAAACTCGTAGTGCCCCGCATCAGCGATGTCTATGCCGCGTTGCCCGCCATCACGGGCAAGCTCGAACTTGAGTACGAAGGCGAAATGAAGGGCGCCGACTTCGTGGGCCGCGAACTGATCCGCGCCGCCATCGCAAAGACCTACGACGAATACTTCACGGGCGCGAATCTCCAGCCCGTGGTGCAGTGGTTTGACCTAGGCGGCGAAATCCAGTTGTCGGACTCTGTGCCCGCATCGGAAGCGCTGGAAAACCTGAAAGAAATCCAGGGACTAGCCGACAAACTCGGCCCCCTCGGCGTCTCGCAGAAAGAAAGCCCAGAGCAGCAGGTCTCTGCCGCAGAATTCGTGCTCGAAGGTCTGCACGCGCACAAACGTATTGGCCGCAACGAGGAGCGCGTTTTCAAAGCCGGAGAGAAAAAGCCCGAGCCTCGCGAACGAGAGAAGACTTTGGAACGTGAAGAAGGGCCCTATCGGCAGAGAAGACAGTTTAACTAAAACGGGTCGGTGGGCAGTGCCAGTTAAAGCCGTTGGGCTCGAGTTGACGGACCACTGCTCCCTGACCACCGGCCACGGCTTATGAAGCGCATCCGCTATTCCAAATATGTTCCCGACCCTGCGGGCGAGATGAGCATGGAAGACCTGCTCGGCGCGCTCTCCGACTATCTTCTGCAAAGCGGCTTTCAGGATTACATGTTCTACGAGATGCCCGAAGGCGAACAGACAGTAGACGAACTGAAGCGCGCCATCGAACAAGCGCTGCTCGACGGCGATTTATTCGATGAGGAGATGCGCCAGCGTGTCGAGCAAATGCAAGCAGAAGGGCAGCTCGACGAACTCATCGAACAGCTCATCGAGCGCATGCAGCAGGAGGACTACATTTCCATCGACCAGCCGCACGATCCGACCCGGCAATCCAGCATCGGCGGACAACTCGGCTCGGCCCAGCAGCAAGCCAAATTCGAAATTACCGACAAGAGTCTCGACTTCCTCGGCTTCAAGTCACTGCGCAATCTGCTCGGCTCGCTCGGCAAGTCCAGCTTTGGACGCCACGACACCCGCGACTTAGCCACCGGCATCGAAACCAGTGGCTCGGCGAAGACCTACGAGTTCGGGGACACGCTCAACCTCGACATCACCGCCACGCTCTCCAGCGCCATTCAGCGCGAAGGTCTCGCGCTGCCGTTGAACATTGAATACTCCGACCTGCAAGTGCATCAGTGCGAGTATCAATCATCGTGCGCTACCGTGCTCATGCTCGATTGCTCGCACTCGATGATTCTCTACGGCGAAGACCGCTTCACTCCCGCGAAAAAAGTGGCCATGGCACTGTCGCACCTTATTCGCACACAGTATCCCGGAGACTCGCTCTCGCTGGTGCTGTTCCACGACTCCGCCGAAGAAGTCCCGCTCTCGCAGCTGGCTCGCGTGAAAGTGGGCCCGTATTACACCAACACGCGCGAAGGTCTGCGCCTGGCCCAACGGATTTTGCAGCGCCAAAGAAAAGACATGAAGCAGATCGTCATGATCACCGACGGCAAGCCCTCCGCCCTCACCCTCGAAGACGGGCGCATCTACAAAAACGCCTTCGGTCTCGACCCTCTCGTCGTCAGTCAGACTCTGGAAGAGGTCTCGAAGTGCAAGCGTGCCGGAGTTCTCATCAACACCTTCATGCTGGCGTCCGACTATGGTCTGGTGCAGTTCGTGCAGAAAGTTACCGAGATGTGCCGCGGCAAAGCCTACTTCACCACTCCCTACACGCTCGGCCAGTACCTGCTGATGGACTACATGTCGCGGAAGACCAAGACGATCCACTGAAGCGGACCAGGTAGCGACCGCCGCCTGGGCTGTCCCCGAAAGCAGGCGCCGCGCATTTTCGCGCACGCCTCTCTAGGGACCGTTCCGATCGCTCCCTTAGAACTCGAAGTATCCGCCGGGGGTGGTTCGGCGTGGCGGGCCGTCGGTTCCTGTGGCAGGCAGCAGGCCTGCCAGTCCTCGAAGATTTTCCCACGCCGCCTGATTCAGCGCGGGGTCTGTGCAGACGAGATCGCGGATCATATTCCACGCCGCCAGGTTGAGTGCGCCCTCGGGTGGAGGTCCCATTGCCAGCGAGACGGAACACTGCGGACAGAAACAGATCCGTTGGGCCGCCGATTTTTGTCGCGGTCTTATTCCCACGGTCTGGGCGAACATATACACAGCGACAGATTTGTGCCCAGCCTCGAGCTCTCGATTACAGCGAAGACAATACAAGTTTTCCAAAGGTGCCATCCTGGCAGCCAGTTGCGGCTAAAGGAAAATACTGTCTTTCGGTGTGGCAGAGCGCAAGTGCGTAGAAGGATTCCCGCAAGGTGGAATGAACCAACCCGGTGCGGTGGGAGGCGGAGGGAAAGTCGGATCGCCCTATTCCGCCGGCTCGGGAACCAAGTTGTGCTCTAGCCAGAACCAGATACCCTCATGCACTCTGCCCATATGAGTGGTAGAAACTCGCAAGTGAACAGCGGCTGGTCACGGCCCCGAACGCCGAGTACAGCAACTGGGTTCATTCGGCTGTCACGGCTTCGAAAACTGCGCGCATGCAAACAGGTCGCCGCGGTTTGCTATCGCGTGCGCAAGGCTGAAATTGAATTCTTGCTGGTTCAAACTCGCAACGGACGCTGGACGTTTCCTAAAGGCAGCGCCGAGCCAGGATTGACCCACGCCCAGGCAGCGGCGCTCGAAGCTTTCGAGGAGGCGGGAGTGCACGGCCGCATGGAAGAAGCATCGTTCGCCCAATACATCCGCCGCAAGGGTAGCAACTTCGAAAACTCTGCAGAGACAGAGCTTTCTTTCAGCGCGCATCTTTGTGAGGTCCGGCGTCTGGATCCACCCCAAGAATCAAATCGAAATCGCACTTGGTTTTCCATCGCAGCCACGAAGCGGAATTTGCGGGAAGACCGAGACCGCGACTACGGGGCGAAGCTTGCCCGGGTGGTGGACCGCGCGGTAGATCGCATTCAACGATTAGGCAGTGGAGTGAATAAGGTGATCGATGCTCCGCGAGAAGTCATCCGGGGAGTCATCAGCATAGACAACGGACGGCGAGCCAGGGTCAGCGGCAAGGTTTCAAGAACTGGCTAACTCAGCTCGGCTCGCGATTGCAAGCAGCCGCATCGCCTGCAGGGCTGGGCGGGTTTGACCTCAGGCCTTCACAATCTCGCCCACCGCGCGGTACGCCTGATCCATTGCGCTGTCCGTATACGCATACGCGTCGGCGTCGGCATTCGCAATGGCGATTCGCCCATACGGCTTGCGCGCCACCGAACAGGGCGTTTCGCCACCCTCAAGCCAGAAGGAATCGAACAGCGAGTTGTATTCGTAGGCGTAGCCGTGCGGCCAGCGGTTGACGGTGATGGCGGCGATGTCGCGTGCGGGATCGAATCCTCCTGGCCCCAGCGTGCGCGCTAACTGCTCGCGGATCCTGCGCTCCATAGTTTCAAACGTCGTGTTGAACAATTCGGCTCGGCCGAGCCGATGCTGATCGCGTGCGGGTCGTCCCGGACGACACGGCGTCTTCATCATATGCACGACGATTGCCTCCTCCGGCTTGCGAGCGCATTCATAACCGCCAATGCTCACGGGCAGATCAAGGTTGAGGTAGGTGTGATACATGCCCGGGGCATACACCGAATTCGCACCCATTTTCTGGAACGATGTCCAGTTTCGCAGGGCGACATTCGTATAAAGCAATGGAACTTTCTGTGCCGAAGCCAGCGCCTCTTTCTGCTGCTCGGGTAGCTCATCACAAATGTAAGGGATCACCACGTGCCAGCAGGCGAGGATGGCGCTCTTCGCTTTCGCCGTGTGCAGCTTGCCGCCGCGCGCATATGCGACCTCGACTTCTTTTGCCGAAGCGTGATCGCCGAGATGCTTCACGCGTACGGCAGTGCTGTTGAGTCGAATACGCACGCCAGAGCCGGACTGATCGAGTTTGGAGTAATTCGCCTTCGCCGTGACCACATCCCTCGCTGACTGGCCGGGCATGGCATCGGGAATCAGTTTTCGCACCAGCAGTCGCGCGATCGATGCATTGCCGTCGGGAAAGTGGAAGAAATATTTATCGGCTTCTTCGTTGGGAATGGCGTCACGGTTCATTCCCTTCCCCGGCGCCGGATCCAGCTTCATGCCATCGAATCCGGGCAGGTTGAGGCCCCAGGCGTCCTGCGCGGCCACGGCGTCAATTCCAACGCCGAACAAGGGATGCGGGAGAGCTTGATACATCTTCACGATGTCTTCATGGGCCCCCGCGACGTCCCTGAGGAAGCTCGCATAACTGATACGCGCGAGCTTGGCTTTTTTCTCGTCTGAGCTGAGACCGGGATAGTAATCCTTCTTCTGGTGATACAAACGCTGCAAATCACGCCTCGCTTGCTCAGCGATGGGAGCATCGGCATACAACTTCTTCCAGACCTCCGCACCTTCGGGTGTCGTGTCCTCAGCTTCACTCCCACGAAGTGTCTGTGGGCTGACCACCAGCTTGTCTGCGCCAAACGTTTCCTTGTCGAAGAATATGTGAGGACGCAAACCGAGCGAACGATAGAGATTCTTATCCACATATTGGGGATAGGAGGCAACGTCAATGCCCAACTCGCTGACCAAGCCCTTGGCGACCGGGCTGTATGGCGCAGGACTCTCGATGGAAAACGTGCCGCCGAATCCAAGGCGAAAGGCATTGCCCACACGAAATTCATTGCGCTTCGCGTGGCCGCCAAAGTCGTCGTGGTTATCCAGGACGAGAATGCGCGCGCGCTCACCCACAGCCTTGCGATAGAAGTGTGCAGCAGCGAGTCCGCTGATGCCTCCGCCGACGATGATCAGGTCATAGAGCTCGCCCGTATCTTCGGGCTTGCCGGCGGAATCCCAGAAGGTTCCGTCGCGCAGCGAGTGCGCCGCATCGAACGATCCCGGATGGCTGCCGCGTAGCCCGGTCAGCTCCGGCGGGTAATAATTGGCAGATTTTTCGGGGGGCTGGTCAAACGCGCCAAAAAGATGGGGCGGCAACAGGGCCGCGCTCGCAGTGATCCGAACCCCGTTGAGGAAGTCGCGGCGCGTGATCTTACGCTTCATACCCAGCTCACGGTCTTGTGGGTCGTTCACCAATACCTCCCAGAAAGTTCCGCGCGGCAAGACAGACATGAAACAGCGGGAGGGTTCCACGGGGAACACTTTTTCTGCAAGCCGTAGTTGTAACCGCATGAAAGGTAAGCATGTTGGAGGTGACCACTGTGGCTTTTACGCATCTGGTAGAGTCCGGCTGCTGGTTTTGCACAGCTTTTCCACGGCTCCGGAGCAACGCGAACAGCACCATTAGCTTAAGCGCGGCCGAATTGCCCCGAACCTAATTTTCACCTTCGCCTTTCTTGACTGCCAGTTCCGCACCCTGGAAGCCTATGCGGCTATGGGTTCCGTCGCAGAAAGGTTTGTTCACCGAACCACCGCAGCGACAGAGCGAAAAAGCAGTCTTGCCCGTGAGGTCAAACTTGTTGCCGCTGGCATCGACCAGATCGATCGAGCCTTCGGGAGCCTCGACTCGATATGGACCGTTGGGCTTTACTGTGATTTTAACGTCAGCCATGAATTCCAATCCTCCAACCTTGCGGGTTTCTATGAGCCTAAAAAGATATCACGGGAGTCGGAAACTTGCCGATACCGGTTTTCACATGTGTCTCGACAGTTCTGTTAGGCCGCTGCGGAATCTACCGAAGACAGATTTCGGTAGAGCTCGAGATAGTCATCGATCATGCGCTTGGTGGTGAAACGATCGCGGGCGCGAGCGAAGGCGAGGTTGGCATAAGCGCGGCACATTTGACGGTCGGCATTGAGACGGCGGATGGCGTGGGCGAGACTGTCGGCATCATTGGTTTCGAAATAGAGAGCGGCGTCGCCCCAGATCTCGCGGAAGCTGGGAATATCATTGGCGACGATGGCGCAGCGCGAGAGCGCGGCTTCAAGCGGAGGCAATCCAAGTGGCTCATAGCGCGATGTGGCGGCGTAAATAACGGCGCGGCCATACAGTGCGCGTAACTGCGCTTCCGTCTGCGGACCGCGGATGGCTACCGAGCTCTGATCGGTGGTGGCTACTTTAACATCAGCGCGTATCGGAATGCGCGGCACAGGAACGGTTTGCTCGGAACCCACAATGCACACGGATAATGGATGCACATGCTGGGTGAGCAGGAAAACTTGCCTGCCTGCATCGATAAGCCGGCCGACGGCGAGGACAGAATCGTCTTTGCTGATGTAAGGATTAAAGAAGATGGGATTCCGGCCCGGATAGATCACCACATCCCGCCGTGACCGGGTGTAGCAGCTGCGCACGGTATCGAGCATCCAAGCCGAGGGCGCAACCAGCGCATCGGCGCCGGCAATGCCGCGAATCACGGTATCGCGATACCACTTGAGCCAGCGAGTGGGTCGCGGCCCGTGACCGTGCACAGCTTGTGTCCAACTGATCAGGTCGCCGTGAGCCATGACCACTCGCGGCACGTCCACCGGCAGGTTGCCATAGCAAAACTGGTTGAGGTGAAGCACGTCAGGCTGAACTTCGCGGACTAAATCAATTAGGAAATTCGAGGAGTCGGGCAGGTCCTGCTCGGCTTCCTGCATCCACTCGAGACGGAACGCAGTGGGGCGGTAATCAAGTCCATGCAGGTTGTCCATCCATATGGTCTGATCGGGTAAGGGGATTTCGCCGAAGGTGACCAACGTGACGCGTGCGCCGCGCGTGACGAGGCCAGTCACCAACTCCCGGGCATACGTCCATGCACCAGACAAAGTGTCGGCCGTAACCAGGACGTGCAACAGAACCTCCGGGAGAGCCTTCGGGATGCCGCGATGGAAGGCGGCAGGCCAGAGGCCGCGTGGCCTATTCTAGTGTGAAATGGCACGCGAGTTGAAGCCTTTTGTATTCCAACCCACCAAGGACGCAAAATCTTGCACACCAGACATGGCTGGGCGCCAACAGCGAAGTCGGCGGGGCGTAAGTTCAGAGGCGATCAGTGTTGGATGAGGTGAGCAGAGCAGGGATGCTTTTCACCCTCCTAAAGACACCGCTTGGGTCAGCCGGAAGGTGAGACGGCGTCCCTTCTTGAGGCGAACAGTGCTGGGACCAACCGAATACGGCGCCTCGCCAGGGCCACTGGCAACCGGCAGATTGTGGGTTTCGCCGGGGGCGCCTCTGGCGAACAAGCTTGCGGTTTGAAGCGGCCATTGTTTGCCCTTGATCGTAATGGAATCCAAGATCAAGCGGAGCGAAGCGGAATTGCGTGTTGGCGGCGATGTCTGAGCCGACTCCACACGTCCTGAAACGCCGGCACCGCGTCCCACCAGGATATTCCCATCTATTACCACGGGCTCATCCACGACCGCCGCAAAGATCTCGCCGGCTCTGACTCTCAGGCTGGAGAGCGAGTTTTGAAGACGAACGGTGAGAAGGGTCCCTGCGGGAAGGGAGGGGGACATTGGAGATGTAAAGGGAGGCGCATGGTTGGCGTCCACATCCTTCCCGGGTTTTTGGCTAGCAGCTGTCGCATGGTCTTCGGGGAGGCTGGAGCCGGTATCCTCCGGAAAGGGCGCTTTCTGCTGATCGGCGCGCGCGCTGGCGGCGCCACCCAAACTGGCTGATCGGGAACATCCTGCGGCCAAAGCTACGCCCAACACCACGATCGCCACCTCGATTTTCCTGCCCCTGAGCATCGCCACGGAACGATCCTCGCTCCAGCTTTCGTAACCCGAAAGTGGCAAATCGAGTACCAGAGTTACAAGCCGCTGAATCAATAACTTAGGAAGGCGCTCGTGAGAATACCGTGTAGAATTTGCGCGTCATCGCGACCGCGGTCGCGATGGCTGCCCTGGCATTTCGGATTCCGCAGGTGGGACGAGACCCGGGCGGGAAGGGTGCGGAGCCCAAGCTTGCCTGCAACTCCATAGTCAAAAGAAAATTTAAGGAGGAGCGTGAATTCGCTCCTCCTTAATAAAGCAATGACCTCTATGAGGGATTCAGTCCGATGCATTCGGATTGAGTGCAGCGGCATTCTGTGACTCGCTCTGAGGCTGAGCAATGACACCGTCGAACGGGGTCGCGGCTAGGTAGCGCCCGTGGGCAACGGTGATGTGACGCAGCGGGAAACCTGAATCCGGTCCGCGCCGCCAAGTGCTACCGTCAGCGCTCTCGAATACCACTCCGCTCGCACCGCTGGCCGCGAGGAAACGCTTGTGGAAGCCGTCATAGGCGACGGACCTAATGTCTTTGTCGGGTAGACCTGCTAGTGCGTGGCTCCAGCTCTTGCCGGAATCTGCACTGTGAAATGCACCTTCGCGGCTGGCTACGAAGATTTGAGTGTCCGGAGTAACAGTGACGCTGCGAATGTTGGTCGGGTAGGAGGCGAGGACCGCTACTTGCCAGGTAACGCCCTCATTGTGCGATACCAGTACGGTCGAGTGTGTAGCCGCGACCACCAGCTCTCCCTGTGACTCTACGGAGACAAAATCCTGTTGATTGGCAACGGGCCCGCCCGTCCAGATTTTGCCTTGGTCTTTGCTGGTGAACAACCCAGCCGAGGTAGCCGCAAACCAGCGGTGGGCGCCGAGTTCGACGTCATTGACGCGTGCTTCTAGCACCGATCGTACGCCCGTCGTGCTGGCTCGTGATTTACTCCTCCCATTTTTCAGTTTGCTCGCGCGGGCCGATGCATTCTCGATCACGATGTTGTTGATGGGATGCCAGCCAGTCCCGCCACGTGCCAGTTCAAACACACCGCGGTTGGTTCCGGCTATCAAAGATCCGTTGCTCGACTGTTTGAGAGTGAACACGTCGCGGCCTTCAAGTCCGGAGCTCTTCTGCTCCCAGTTCTGACCGGCATCGTGAGAATAAAAAACTCCGCCAAACTCGCGGTCGTTGACCACCCCAACGTAGAGAGTGTTAGCATCCTTTGCGTCGGCAAGAATCGCATTCACGTAGCGATGGGTATATCCATGGTTGGACGCACTGAAGCTGGCCGCTCCATTGTCACTGGCCAACACGCCGCCACGATCCGTGGCTAGCAGAATCCGCTGCGAATTGCGCGGATCGATGAGCACATCATTCACGACTATCTCCGGGTTGCCCACGCGTTTCCACGACTTGCCTTCGTCGCCGCTCTTCCACAACCCTTCCGTAGTTCCGGCGTACACGATTGCCGGATTGCTGGGGTCCTGCTTCAACACCCGGGTCCGCCGCGCCGAGAATGGAATACCCTGAATCTTTTGGAACAGGTCGCCCGCGTTGGTGCTCTTGTAGATTCCCGAGCAGGCGCTGGCAAATACTTCCGATGGGCTTGCCGAACTGACGATGATTGAGAATACATCTGAGTCGTCGATCATGCCCTTGTTGATGTGCTGCCAACTGGCGCCACCGTCACTGGTCTTCCACGCTAGATGCCAGGTTCCGGCGTACACCACACCAGGGTCTTGTGGATTGATGGCGATGGATTCAACGTTCTTGATGTTGGCGTCGTTCGCAGGAGAAATCCGCTCCCAATGGCTGCCACCATCCTTGCTGCGGTACACACCATCCAAGGCGCCAGCCACCAAGATCTTAGGATCGGAAGCAGCAATTGCCATAGCTCGCACCGACTTGCCACGCATTCCGGGTATGGCTTCCCAATCCTTACCTCCGTTGCGAGTGCGGAAAATATCGCCCGCACTCTGGTCCTGCACGCTCCACGCTGATACAAAAATTGTCTTGGAATTTTGCGGATCGAAAGCAATGTGATCGAGCACATAGTCATCGGCCGCACCGAGGTGAGCAAAACGGGCCCAGTCGTGACCGCCATTTTCGGACTCGAAAATCACGCCTGTGCTGGTGCCCAAAAGCACGCGGTTAGGACTATGTGGATCGTACGCCAAGCTCCGGACATCGCCCCCGTCCGGGCCCAGAACCGTCCACTGACCGGCCCACGAGATAGAGCCAAAGGCAAGAATTAAGACCAATACAATCAACAGCTTACCGATTACGTCACGCATTTCTACTGATTTCATTCGACTCCGCCCGTCCAGCGAGGATTAGGATGCAACGCCCAGCCTGACAGGATGGAAACGCCCCATCAAGTTACTGAAGTCCAAGAAAAACGGGCCGGTCATCATTCAATGAACGGCCCGTATTCAGCCCCAGGTCTAGCTGGGCTTCTTGGTGCTCTTCTTCTTGGCCACGGGCTTGGGATGATCGGGAACAGCTTTTACCTTGGTCTCATCCACAGTTTGAGTTCCCGCCGAGTCAAAATTGGCACCCGAGGGCACTATCCAGTATTCAGCTGTCTTTGTGCCACCGCTGCCCGCACGCACTTCGATACGGCTGGGGTCGATGCCCTGCTTGGCCTCACCGCCGGTGAGGTACGCCTTGGAATCGACGGCTCGTTCTGCCGCCAGGTTCTTGCGTTTCTCCGCCGGATCGGCGTTGCCCACTATGATCAGCTTGTTATCTGGGTTCTGTTGCAGGTTCTTCGCGACATCATCCAAGACGGCTTTGCAGGTATTGTCGACCCTCCAGGGTTTCTTCTCATTGGGGAAGTCGCACTGGCTGAGCTTCGACGCTTGGGGGGGCGGTGGCGGCGGATTCTCCACCGTCACTTGTGTCGAACCCTGCGCAGTCAGGCCACGAGTGTCGGTTGCTGTTGCAGTCACCGTTATTGCCCCGGGCGCGGCTCCGGTCGTGTTCAAGGTAGCAGTGTTGTCGGTGCCACTGATGGTACCGGCAGAACTAGTCCAGTTCGATACCGTGACCGCAACGCCGTCCGGGCTGCTCGCGTTACAGGTAATTGTGGACGTGCCTCCCGCCGGTACCGTTGATGGGCTAGCCGAACAGCTTATCGTGGGCGGGTTTTTCGGCGGCAGTGGCTTTACCGTGTAGTTCGCCGAACAGGTCGCTTCATTATTGTTCTTCGCCTTGGGATCGGTCACACGCGCAGTCACGGTGTAGTTCCCCGGGGCTGCGTTGACAGTCTCAATCTTGACGCTGGTATCTTTACCGCTTACGCCATTGCCGCTCCAACTGTAGGTGGGCGTGTGTTTGGGATTGAAGTTAGTGGCGGTTACCGTCGCGGTGACCGGCTCGCCTACCATCACCTCGGTGGGCTGCACCGAGCAACTGACGGCCGGAGTCAAAGCCGGAGCTCCTCCCCAGCTAAAGACCAGGCCGGTACGGAGTCGGACACCTTCGGCGTTTGGCCGCCTCAGGGAACTAAAAATGGGGCTAACCTCGTCGGCGTAGTTATGGTGCGCCCAGACGAAATCTGCTTCGAACAGACGGAGACTGAGCCCCTTTCCTATGGGCAGGTCCATTCCGCCGCCGAGAACAGCTCCAATGCCGTTTTTGGAATTCAACCCGCTGACTCCCAGCCGGTTGTAACTGCCGAGAGCGTGCACGAAGAAGTTTGCACCCTCGGTTCGAAACATAAGACGAGGACCGACTGAGGCGGTTGTTTCATAGTTGCCATCGCCCCAATTATGTCCCAAATCGAATTCGAGGCCCACGTGCGTGTCGAAATTGTAGGTCAGCGCGGAACCAAATCCCTTCGCCATGTCTGGGACAGCGAAAGGAGTCGGATTGAAAGGGTTTCCGAAGGGAGCTGGAACCTTGATACCGGGATGCAGCCACTGATATCCGACAAACAAATCCCACTTCGGGTTGGAATCACTCTGAGCAAAAACCGCAGTCGAAACCAGCGTGGTTGCAAACATCAGCAACAGGCTCGATATTACCGCAGGGGCTGCGCGCAGCTTGGGACAAGGTGACATTTATGATCCTCCGAACTTGGTCGCGGTTCGCCGTATTGGAATTTCAGGCGCAGTGCAGAGCTAAAGATGCCGTATGTGGTACTAACGGATTATTGGACTTACGATTTGAAGTCTAAGATTTTAACCCACCCCTGCGCTAAAGCAAGGCTCGGTCAGTGAAAATTGTCCTGGCAGGGTCTGAGCTGCGAGTTATAGGCGGCGGTGGACTGTGTCTCAATTTGACATACCGGACCGGTGCTCCAAATCCGGTAGCGCGTCAGGTCAAGCGGCGCTTGGCAAGAAGACAGAGGGACTTGTACCTGCAGAACTTGCTCCAGGGGAAGCTTGCCGTTATCGTTGTTATTCAACCACGGGTTATTCGATCACGCTCAATCCACTCTCCAAGGCGGTCGCCGGACCGGAGAGAAAGACCGAAGACGGAAGAAAGAAGAGAATGAGCCAAGAGAAGGTACTGATTGTCGAGGACGAAGAAAACGAGCGGACGGGTCTGGCTGAGCTGGTTTCATCTTGGGGTTATCGAGCGGACACCGCTCGCGACGGTGGAGAGGGCCTGGAGAAGGCGGTCCAGTGGGCCCCTTCCATCGTCATCACTGATCTGAAGATGCCGCGCATGGGCGGAATCGAGCTTTTGGAACGCCTCGCAGAACAAGCCCAAACCGTTGCCGTTGTGCTGGTCACCGCACAAGGGACCATCGACAGCGCCGTTCAGGCGATGCGCATGGGTGCCTATGACTACATTACCAAGCCCATCGACACCAACCGTCTGCGTACCATTTTGCAGAACGCCTCGTCACTGCTCGGCACCCGCGCAGAACTGGAAGCCACCCGCCGCAAGCTGCGGGATGCAGGATCACTGGGCCGGCTCAACGGCGCATCGCGAAAGATGCAGGAGATATTCCGGCTCATCGAAATGGTCGCGCCCAGTACCGCGTCGGTGCTCATCACTGGCGCCAGCGGCACAGGCAAAGAGCTCGTGGCGCGCACCATCCACGAACTGAGCTCGCGCCGTGACCGTCCTTTCGTAGCCATTAATTGCGCCGCGATTCCAGAGACCTTGATCGAGAGCGAAATCTTCGGTCATGAAAAGGGCGCCTTCACGGGCGCTCTCGAGCGACGCACCGGCTGCTTTGAGCTCGCCGAGGGCGGAACGATTCTTCTCGATGAGATTGGGGAAATGCCAGTCGCGACTCAAGCCAAACTGCTTCGAGTCCTGGAGGATCACAAGCTGCGCCGCCTCGGCAGCAAAGTCGAAACGCCGGTAGACGTGCGCGTCCTGGCCGCGACCAATAAAGTTCCTGAGGACGCCGTAGCCCGCGGTGAAATACGCAGTGATCTTTATTATCGCCTCAACGTTTTCAACATTCACATGCCTCCCTTGCGCGAGCATAAGGAAGACATACCCGACCTTGTGCAACTTTTACTTTCGGAGATGAACACAAAGCATTCTCGCAAGGTCTCGGCTGTCAGTGAAGCAGTGCTCAATCTCTTCAACACTTATTCCTGGCCGGGAAATGTTCGCGAAATGCGCAATACGCTTGAGCGTGCAGTGATCGTCTGTGATGGCGCTGTGATTGAGACCCGGCATCTGCCGCCGGGGTTCGGCCAAGCCCCACTGCGCACCTCCGCCAACGATCCGGATGCCGTGCGCCTGGGGGTCGGCACCACTGTGGAGGAAGCGGAAAAGATGCTCATTCTGAAAACCCTCGAAGCCACCAGCAACAACAAGACCAGAGCCGCGGAAATCCTCGGCATAAGCCTGAAAACCCTGCATAATAAACTGAAGGAGTACGGTAGCACGGCCTCGGACGCCGTCCCGGGCAAGGAGGAATCTTAAGCAGAGTGGTCAGTGGCTGGGAGCCCGTGGCTTGCGGCGCTGAGGGGTCGATGATCGGCAAGGTCTTGCCTCTTGCCTCTTGCCTCTTTCGCTAGCTTCTGCCGCTCATGGTCAAAGAGTCAAGGACTGGGCGGTGGTCACTAGCCGGCCCACTACGTTTTGTACCCCATGCGACGGAAAACCATCATCGTTTTTACCCTCACCTTCATGGTGACGGTTATGGTCTCGGCCTTTTCTTACCTCTACATATCCCAGATCCTCCGCCTCCGTGCCACCAACGTCTACGACAACGCATCGTATCTCACCCAACAACTGGCCTACGCTGCCACCAACGCCGTTCCCGACCTAGGCAGCACGCCCGTGGACACCGGCAAGCCGGAAGCGGTCCGCGTAGCCCTCACCGAGTACCTGCAGACTGATGTAAACCTGAACAGCATGCTGGAATCGGTGGTGGGCAACTGGCCTTTCATCTACGACGCTTCGGTGGTGGATGTCCACGGCAGAGCGCTGCTTAACACCAACCCGAAGCTGGTGGGAAAACAGGAAGCGGAGCGGCCCGATTTTCGCCAGGTGATCACCGCCCGTTTCCGGCAACAATTGCAGCTGGTGTACGGCCCGCATACGGTCTACAACGTGAGCTTTCCGCTGCAACTCAATGGACAGCCGTTTGGCACGATCCGCATCGGTGTCTCGACCGCTTTCCTTAAGGACGAGTTGACGCCCCGGCTGATGCACGCGCTCTATTTTTCGATCGCATCCATTTTTGGGTCGCTGGTGCTCGCCGCAGGCATCTCTAATCTCGCCCTCGGGCCTCTCAAGGAAATCAGCCGCAACCTCGACAGCGTGAGCGCGGGTCACCCGGAAGCTCTTGCCGGAGACGACCTCGGTCACGACGAATACGGTCTGGTCACGCTTAAGATTGCCAATCTCGGCCGCCAGATGCGCGACAGCAAAGAGATTTTTTCCGCGCTGAAAGACAACGTTGATCAGCTCATGTCCAAATTGCAGGACGGGCTGATGTTGTTCACGCGCGATTTGCGCGTGGTGCTGGTTAGCGCACCGGTTGAGCGTTTCCTCGGGCGTCCCCGGAGAGAGTTGCTGGGCCGCACCGTCAACGAAGTCTTTTCTGCCGACTCCCTTCTCGGAGCGGTGGTTCTGGAAGCCTTTGAACGCCGCCGGCCAGTCTTGCAGCGCGAGGTCGAAACCGGGGGCGGCCGGCGGGTTCAGGTCTCGCTGGATTTTGTTCAGGAAAAGAATACTCAAATCGGCGCCCTGCTCATCATCCGTGACGCCGAATCCGTCCATCGAATCGAGGATGAAATCGAAATGTCGCGCCGTCTCTCCGCCAGCGGACGTCTCACCCGCGGCGTAGCGCACGAGGTCAAGAACCCCATTAACGCCATCGTGCTCCACTTGCAGCTTCTGCAGAACAAGCTGGCTCAGGTTGACCCCGACACGCGGCGTCACATGGATATCATCGGCAGCGAAATTCATCGTCTTGACCGCGTGGTGCAGGTGCTGGTGGACTTCACCCGTCCGCGTGATCTGCACCTGGAGGAAATCGATCTCCGCCGCCTGCTCGAGGACGTGGCATTGCTGGCTGCTCCTGAAGCCGAGCAGCACGGAGTCAGGATCGAGCGCACCTTATCCGCAGATGCGCTGCCGATCAAGGCAGATGTGGACTTGATGAAGCAGGCGATTCTGAACGTGGTGCTGAACGGAGTGCAATCGATGCCTGAAGGAGGCGTTCTGACGGTCGCGGCGTGGCGCGATGAGGGGGTGGTTACAACCGAAGTTCATGATCGCGGGAGCGGTATTCCGCGGGAAGTCCAGGACAGGGTGTTTGAACTCTATTTCACAACCAAGAAAGAGGGAACCGGCATCGGTCTGGCGCAGACCTATCAGATCCTGCAATGGCACTACGGCTCGGTAGAATTCGAATCCGAGGAGGGTCAGGGCACAACCTTCCGCTTCCGCATCCCATTGGCTACCTCCGGCCTGGAGACTGACCATGAGGTTGCTCCCCAGTCTGCCTTGTCGAAACCTGGAGCTTGATTTTTCTTCTTTGATCTCTTTAGGGCGTAGAATTTGACATCGCGGAACTCGCGGGCTTTCTATGCTGCTGGCGGCAATCCTGGGATTTTGTTTACTATCCCCCGCCCCCTCGTCGGAGGCAGGGACTGTCCTGGTTTCTGAACCCGGGCAGTCGGCCCCATCCGGAACTCCCACGGACTCCTCCGCACCACAGAGCCAGGACCGTTCTACCGCTCCGCGGCAAGCAGAGAAATCGTCCGCCCCTTCGTCGCAGTCAGCACCGGCTTCGACTCCTGCGCATTCGAACCCTCCGCCAGCGACCACCCACAAGGGCCGTTGGCGCAGGAAAAAACCAGCCGCCAAAACCGACTGCTCAGACTCGACAGCTGCTGCAAAGGGCTCGGAATCAGCAGGCGCCAGCGATTCTCCCAAGGCTTCCGACGGGTGCTCTTCCGCTAAGACCGTGGTGCGAGATGGCGGAACCTCCGAGCCCACCGTGCAGCTCAAAGGCAGCGGCAGCACCGGGCGCGGCTCGCATGAGGGCGACACGACGGAGAAATTGCTCGCGTCCACTGAGGATAAACTGAAAAAAACCGAAGGCCAGCAGCTGAGTTCGAATCAGCAGGAAATGGTGACGCAGATTCACCAGTTCATGGATCAATCCAAGGCCGCCGCCGCTGCTGGCGATCTCAATCGTGCCCGCAACCTTGCCTTGAAGGCGAATTT
>Ga0137418_10001880_pt1 | contig 19192 bp, 14 predicted proteins | sample CZODoug3_1_2_16f_FD_122242 | JGI IMG/M metagenome (GOLD analysis project Ga0137418, IMG submission 122242) | Vadose zone soil fungal communities from Angelo Coast Range Reserve, California, USA - CZODoug3_1_2_16fungal (Hybrid Assembly) | ecosystem: Environmental > Terrestrial > Soil > Vadose... | reverse complement strand
TAGATGCTCGAGGTGGTCGAGGACCTCTGGCGTCGTCTTGTCAGGAAACACGACAGCAAATTCTTCTCCGCCGTAACGATAAGCGTGTCCGCCTCCAGTGACCCGAGCCAGCCTGGCGGCCACGAGCCGCAGGACTTCGTCGCCCGTGTCATGTCCGTAGGTGTCATTGAATCGCTTGAAGTGATCAATGTCGACCATGGCGATGGAATAAGGTGCTTCGAGGCGCTGCAGCGTATGGTTGAAGGCGCGCCGGGAAGGCAGACTGGTTAACTCGTCGTGATAGGCCAGCAGGTACGAGGTTTCGACGATGGAGATCGCGAGTATTAGGGTGCCGGCTGCGTAGTACGCAAGGGATAACTTGCCCGCGCCTCCGAAGTGCAGGGCCAGAAAGGCAGCTGCCAGAGACCAGAGCAACGCGCTTTCCGCGGGTTTTCGAAAAAGTAAGAAGCGCGCGAGTAGGACGATGATCGCCGTAGAGAATGCAAGCCAAGCCGATGTCGGCAATGGAACAGTCGCGACTGCGTGATGCAATGCAGGAGAGGAAACCAACACCGGGTCTTGCGGGCTGGGCCGACACAAGACGGCAACCACCGTGGATTCCACAAACAGCAGGAGACCAGGAGCAGTAATGCTGGACCAGCTGAATCCTCGCTCGAGCGCCAGCGAGAGAAGAATGAAATTCACCGGTAATAGCAGCCCGATGCTCTCAAGCGCCGTGCGGCCCGTCCCGGCTTCAGGAATATGCCCGGTGAGAAAAAACGTGAGTGCTTTCTGGGCAAGAAACAGCACCAGCAACGCGAAGAAGATGCGGCTGGAATGGAATCGCCAGGCGAGCAGAAGTCCGGCTGTCAAAGCCCCGTAATACAGGAAGGTGACGACCGGCAACGGGATGCTGACGACGCCGGCATGCAGGCCGATGGCCATGCCGAGCAGCACCCAGGCGCCAGGCGTCAGCAGAGACTTCAACGTTTTCTTCGTCCAGACATCCACTAGACCAGCCTTTTGCGGGCGAGAGAATCCATAAGAATTATCTCCGCTGTTTGGACGAAGAGTAATTGATTGATCGGGTTCGGGTCCTGCGCTCCTGGTTCGCCGTTCGGAGATGGCCCCCCCGGCGCTCTGGCTCCTGCCATTTTGAAGTCGCGTCCCGTTCCGGGGAATAAGTCCCAGTGCGGGCGGTCGGGGGACGCTTTCGGGTGCATCGCTTGAACCATCGAACCTGGACATCGCCACCGAGTTTGCGAAGTTAATCGTCGCGGCTTTGAAGCCGATGCCAGCACTTTTGATCAGATCAAGACAGGCCCGGATTGCCCTCAAACCGCAACGCCGTAAAGGTTCCCTCTCATCTCCGGCAGTTACGATAAGCTGTCGGAGAGGACGGACCTTACTTCGCGACTTCAGTTGCTAAAGTTCTTCCACCGCTCTCTGCAGCTGCCGCGCGATTTGCTCGGGATCGATATCCTGCTCGAAGCGTAAAGGCCTGCCCATACGCACGCGAATTTTCCAAGGTGCGGCAAATCGTCTGCCTGCTTGTTTGACTTCCCACAGCCCATCGATCCGCATGGGTAGCACGGGAATGCCGAGATTCTTTGCCAACAGCCCGATTCCTGCGCGAAACGGATTTATGTTTCCGTCCACCGTGTGACGCCCCTCCGGAAAAACCAGCACGCTGTGGCCGCAATCCACCGCCTCTCCGGCATAAGCAAAACTTTGGCGGAAACCGGCTTGACGTGGAAGCGGAAACAGATTGAGCAGCGAGACTCCGAGAGTCCATTGCATACGGTCGTACATTCTTCCGAGCAATCCTTTATCGGAGGCAGGCGTGCGCAAGGCTTCGAGGGCCTCGCCGCCCGCAGCTGTAACCAGCCGATGCCGGAAACGTACCGGCAGAGCGGTCTGTATGAATCCCACGTCTACACCCGCAACATGATTTGAGACCACGAGAACAGGCCCGGTGCATCCCTGTAAATTCTCGCGCCCTTCGATCCGAGGCCAACCCAGCAGTATCATGGCGGGCCTCATCAACAGGTAATGTGCAAGAAATCGCAGCCAGGCTAGCGGCCAGCGCAATGCCCAACGCGGATAGTGATACACGAGCCTTTCCGCCGTCTGAGCTCGTAACATTCGCTCCAAATCCCCTACCGTGTGTGCCGTACCGAAACCGGTTTCACTGAGATCAACCTGGTAGCGATCTTCCAAAGCGCCCAGCAATTCCATGCGATCCAGCGAGCCCAAGCCCAAGTCTGAGTCGAGATTCGATTCAGCACTCACCCTCGTTCCGGTACGTCTTGTGATACCCGCGATGAGCTCGGCCAACGGACTAATTTCGGCTCTGCTGGTACTGTCTGATGGCACCCGCGGTTGCAAGATCTGAGCCTGGGCTACCTGCTGAATCAAACTCCGCCGCGGCTTTTGAGTGGAGGTGCGTGGAAAGTCTTCTTGCGGCCACCGCACCCATCTGTGCACGCGTTGATATGCCGCCAAAGACTGATTTGCGCGCTGCACGGCCGCTTCCAAACTAGCGTCGTCGCGCTGAATAACTACCGCATAGGGCTCGGCATTTCCGTCTCGCTCGATCCCAACCACGACGCAATCCTTCACTTCTGGTTGGCGCCGCATCGCGGCCTCGAGATCCTCGGGATGAACATTCATGCCGGCCGGAGTGACGATCACGTCTTTCTTGCGTCCCTTGAAATAGAGGTTGCCGGCTTCATCCAGTGCGCCAATGTCGCCGGTGCGATACCAGCCGTGCTCGTCGCCAACTGTCTGTTGGACGCCTCCATCCCAGTAGCCGGCAGCCACACCCGCCCCACGCACCAGAATCTCACCATCCTCAGCCAGCTTGACTTCACGCCCCGGAAGCACTTTCCCGATCGATCCCTTACCCAACCGGAAAGGATGGTTCACGCTGATCAACGAAGTCGTTTCCGTCAATCCGTATCCCTGGATCACGGTGTAGCCCAGGCGGCCCCAGAACTCTTCAGTATTCCCATCAAGCGACGCGCCGCCCGAAATGAAAGCCCAGAATTTCCAGCCGAACCGACGATGGATATGCCGGAACATCCACCACCGGCGCAGAAAGTGTCTGCCCTCTGCCCTGCGGAAACGACCGCGAAAGTTATCCAGTTTCCCTTCATTTTCCAGATCGCGTTCCACTTTATCCTTCAGCGACTGCAACACTCGCGGCACGCTGACCAACACTGAAATTCGTTCCCGCCGAATGGTGCGGACGATCTGCGATGGCTTGAGCTCCTCCTGGAAAATGACTGCGCCTCCGAGCAGCGGCGGCAAAAACATCCCAAGAAACTGTCCGAAGATATGGCTCAGCGGGAGCAAGTTCAAGAACCGAATCGGATGCACCCACCGCTCATACTTGAGGTAAGCCCCCGTCCGCTGCTGGAAAGGGTCGATGTTGGCCAGCACATTGCCGTGCGTGATCACCACTCCCTTGGGGTCGGCTGTCGTGCCTGATGTAAACACGATTTGCAGGATGTCGTCAGCCCCAAGAGCGGCGTTCGGAACGGGTAATGCAGAATGATGACCGAGCTGCTGCGCGAAATCTTCCAGAACCAAGGTAGCCGGCGCAGGACTCATCCCACCGGCCCGCTCGTGAGCGTGCCGTCTTGTGCAAACCAACAGTTTGCCCTCGACCTGCCACAGAACCCGGGTCGCGAAATCGGCGGATGCCCCATCATCCATCGGGACAACAATCGCCCCGCGCATCGCGCATCCGAAAAAAGCCGCGACCCACTGAGCACAATTCTCGCCCCAAAGCATGACGCGGTCGCCTTTACCGATTGCACGCGCCTCTAATTCCCGGACGAAGCGAAAAGCCCCATCCACGACTTGGCCATAGGACCACCACTCCATCCGGTACCCGCGCCGCTGCCCATACGCGGGTTCTTTGCGGTGCGCACGGAAGTTCGCCAAGAAGAATTCTGCTAACGATTCGGCCATAGTAGGGCGGGCGAGAAATCCAGCCTGAGCCTTGCCTCTGACGCCAGTTTAGCCGCCCACAGACGGGAAACGTTACTCGACCATGCTTGGGCAGAAGGAGCGCCGATCTCCGGCACTGTTCGGTCAGCCGATTATCCGGAAGAGTCGCAGCCGTCACTCAGGCCGTGTGCGAACGTCGGGCTGGTGTGGACCGGGGAGCTGGGCTGTGACCGTGGTGCCGACTTTTCTGCCCCCGTGATAACATCACGGCAGCGCAAAGGGCGCATCCGGTCCGCGGAAAGGACAGAAGTCCACCTGATCGCAACAATCCGTTTTCACGAACTAACTTTCTGCCCATAAACGCGGACTTCGGGCATACGAAAGGAAGTTCGTCATGCCAGTAAGACGCCTCCCGTCGAATCCGAATCTCGATCATCTCAAGTATCAAGCGAAGGACTTGCTACGGGAGCATACCGCCCGCACTCCAGGAGTAGCTCAGCGGATCAGGGAATTTCACCCGCGTCTAGGTCGCGCCACGGACGCTGAGATCTTCGACGCCCACCTAAGCCTGAGTGATGCACATCTCGCAGTCGCTCGCGAGTATGGATTTCCGAGCTGGACGAGGTTGAAAGCGCATATTGAAAAACCAGCGCTCTCGGATCGACTGAATTTGCCTCATCATGAGCGAATTGAAGACGCAACATTTCGTCGCGCCGTGGACCTCCTCGATGCCGGTGACGTGGCTGGATTGCGTGCCCACCTCGATCAACATCCGAACCTCGTGCGTCAGCACGTCACCTTCCAAGGCGGGAACTATTTTCGGAATCCGACACTTTTGCAATTCGTCGCAGAGAATCCGGTTCGCCACGGCACTTTGCCGGACAACATTGTTCGGGTAGCCAAGGTCATTCTTGAGGCTGGCGGTGAACCCTCCGCATTGAACGAAACGCTCATGCTTGTCTCAACCGGCAGTGTGCCGCGGGAATGTGGCATGCAACTTCCGTTAATCGATCTCCTTTGCGATTACGGAGCGGATCCCAACAGTGCTATCCACGCTGCGGCCTTACACGGCGAGTTGGAAGCGCTGAACGCTTTGCTCGGGCGCGGCGGTCGGATTGATCTGCCTGTTGCGGCGGCTCTGGGAGGCATCGAGGAGGCCTGCCGGTTGCTTCCGGGTACCCACCGTGAGGATCGACACTTGGCGCTCGCGCTGGCCGCACAGTTTGGTCATGTCGAGATCGTTCGACTGTTGCTTGACGCGGGCGAAAATCCCAATCGATACAACCCCGTCGGGGGCCATTCCCATACGACACCCTTGCATCAGGCTGCTGGGGCCGGCCATAGTGAACTCGTCCGACTTCTCGTCGAACGCGGTGCGCGATTCGATTTGAAGGATATCCTGTGGCAGGCTACCCCGGCCGACTGGGCGAGACACGCAGGCAGGACAGAAATCGAGGCCTATCTTCGTCACCAGGTGGGGAGCGAGAAGAACAAATAAAAACGACCTTTGGGATGAATAACCGACCACTCGGAGGCGATCCTACTCGTATGAACGCTACTCTCTCCCCACGCCCAGCGCATCCGCCACCCGATTGATGTAGTTGAACCAGGAAGCAATCAGAGTAATCTGCAGAATCCCACGGTCATCGAATCCCGCCGCGCGCAATGCTTCTATGTCATCCTTCCACACCTTCGTTGCGTCCCGGGTCACCTTGACTACGTAGTCAAGCATCACCCGCTCCTGCGACGTGATCGGCGCGGTCGTGTAGTCCTTTTCAAGCGCCTCGACCAGCGCTTTGTCGAGTGTCACCCTACGCAGAAACTCCGCGTGTGACTCGATTCAATACTTGCACCGGTTCGTCACCGAGACCACCGTGGTGATCATCTCGTGCTGCCGCCGATTGAGCGGAAGGTCGGGCGACATGAGCACTCCAAACGTACTGAAGGCGTGATAGAGCGCGTCGGGAATTAGGGTGTGCGATCCCACGATTGACGACCCGCCACTTTCGTCCGGATGCACCGGATCGGCATATTCCTTGGGATACACGAGCCTCTGGTCAGCAATGGCCTTGCGCAGTTTCTCATCAGCTTCTGCAGCCGGAATGGTTCTGATCCATGTCATATTGAGAAGTTGTTCCTTGTGTCTTAGGTCTAGAATTTCTTGGTTTCCAAGGTACACTCTCGTTCCCGGGGTGCCAAGCCCCACCGAAGTTGCGATCTTTCTCGACCATCTGCAGCGTTGACGCAACTCCTACCCATGGAATGGCCGCGGATTGCCTGTGAATCGTCCAGAATCCATCTGGAGACAGCCATCGGATCCGTGTTTTTCACCGGAAACTCCGGAATTCATGGGGTGCATTGCTGATCCGCTCGTCCCCATCCCTGTCCTTACGAGGTCATCGGGGCTGAGTCGCAGGCTTATGTGCCACATGTTCCCTTCCTAACCCACTTGTACACTCCCTTTTGGTAACCCTTAGTAACCATGCGATTTGCCATGTCCAGCCGTACAATTGGCCTTGTCCGACCGGCCATCTCGACCGCATCCGGGATTGCCGTAGACATTTCCCCGGGGATGCTTCCCAGGAATGGTTCGTAGCTTCCGCGATTAAGACCAGGGGCTGGAGTTCGTACCTATATGGCGTTCGGTTTCGGGTTCAATAAACAAAAGGTCCTCAGCGCTGCGGAGAAGTATGTCCAGCAGGGCAAGCTGCAAAATGCCATCGCTGAGTACGACAAGGTCCTCAAGAATGATGCCAAGGATCTCACGGTGAGTAACACCGTTGGAGACCTCTACGCCCGCATGGGCGATATCGACAAGGCCACGGAATGTTTTAAGAGTGTGGGCGATGCCTATGCCACCCAGGGATTCACGGTCAAGGCTATCGCCATGTACAAGAAGATCAGCAAGCTCAAGCCTTCGCTCGAGTGCGTGCTGAAGCTGGCAGAGCTTTACACTCAACAGGGTCTCTTCAATGATGCCCGCGCACAGTATCTGCAGGTGGCCGACGAATTCCTGAAATCCGGCGAGCTGGAAAACGCAGTCCGTATTTTTCAGAAGATCCTCGAAATGGATCCGGAGAACACGGCCATGCGCGTCCGGTTGGCGGAAGTGTATGTCCGCCTGGGCAAAAAGACCGAGGCTTGGCAGATTTTTTCCGCAGCCGCTGAAACCATGCGGTCAAAGGGCTCGCTGGGTGGCGCCGAAGAGGTGCTGCAGCGCATGCTGACCCTTGATCCTGCCAACAGTTATGCGCTGCTGATGCAGGGTCGGAATCTGCTCGAATCAGGCGACGCCGAAGCGGCTATCAACTGTCTGCAAAAAGTCGGCGATATTGACTCCAAACCAGAGGGCCTGCGTGACCTGCTGAAGGCTTACCTGCATGTGGGGCGCCTCTCCGATGCCGGTACGCTGGCCAATAAGCTTTTGACTGTTCACAACGACCTGGCCGCGATCGCAGGTTTCGCCGACGCTCTGATGCACGCCGGCCAATATGAGAACGCGCTGCTGGTCTACGATCAACACTCCGAGCGGCTGCTCTCCGCAAACTCAGCGAAGGTCCTGGAGACCCTGCACGCCATCATCGGTCATGTCCGCGAAAACCCTGCTTCTCTGGAGAAATTGCTGGCTCTTTTCCTTAAAGCCGGAGACAACACTCACGTCACCGAGGTGTACGAATTGTTGGCGCACGCTTCCGTCCAATCCGGCGACCTGCCACGCGCCCGTGATCTGTATCAGAAGCTGGCAACCATGGAGCCTCAGAACCCCCTGCACCTAGCGAACTACCAGCAGGTGGTAGCACAGATCGGAGGGACTACCGCGGGCGTAAAGTTCATCAGTCCGGAAGAAGCTGCCGTTATCGTGGACGAGTTGGAGGCCACCGCTCCTCCCGTTCACCAGCACCATTCCGATGAAGTCGCGCTGGCTGTCCGCTCCGCGCTCACCGATGCCGAACTCTTTATCTCCTACAACATTCCTGCTAAAGCTTTGGGACCTCTCGTAGCAGTGCTGCCGCAAGCTCCCAACGATTTGCGTTTGAACCAGCGTCTCGCCGCTCTGCATACTCGCGCCGGCCGATTCGCTGAAGCTGCGGTGTGCTGTCATACCCTGCAAAATATCTACTCGGAGGCGGGATATCCCGAAGAAGCCACTCGTTATGGCGAACTTGCGGAACGTTATGAACAGCGATCCTCAACATCGATGGCTGCTGTGGCAGAAGACGTTTCGTTAACGGAGATAACCGCTGAGGGAACTGCGATGGCGCAAGCCGCCGCAACCCCGTGGCCGACATTTGCACCGGCACCGGTTCATGAAGCTGCCCATGCACCTAGCAGCGCTGAAACTGAATTTGCCATCGTTGCGGAGCCCGCAGAACCCTCGAGTGAAGCTGCTCCGGCAGGGGACGAACTCGATTTGTTCTCAGAATGGGAAGACTCGGTTACGGTTGAAGAAGTCACGCCTGCCGCTGAAAGCGCTGCTGTTGAAATCAGCGACGCTGTGGGCGACCACGACCTCCCCGCCGCCGATGCTAGCCCCGATACTAACGACGAGAAGTCCGAAGAGACTGTCGAGGAAGTACGTTTCTATCTTGGCCATGGCATGTCTGATCAGGCATCGGCGGCATTCGCCAAGCTGCAGACTCTGACTCGTGACCGGGCTTTGCTGACCACCCTGCGCGCCGAAATCGAGGCCGCAAGTCAGTCCCCTGCCGCCGAAGAAGAATTACGTGTGGCCGATTCCATCGAGGAAATTGCAGTCGAGGACATCCCCAGCGCGGACCTGCCCGCAGAAGAGATCACAGTTTCGCTCGAGGACACGCCCGTCAGCGAAGTAACTCCGTCGGCCTTGGAACCTGCACCAGAAATAGCCGCGTCGGAACCCGAAGTTGAACCCCAAGTCACCGTCGAACGGCCGGGCGTTCTAAAGGAATTTGTCGCCGATCTCGAGTCTTCCCTGGGTGACAGCTTTCTCCCGGGCGCTGTCGAGCACGATGCCGAGGCGACCGCGGCTGACCAGCATCAGATCCGGCAACGCGCTAAAACAATCGAACCTCACATCGAGCCAGCGGCTCCGGTTGAGCACCATTCCGATGAGGCGCCGGCCTTGGGTGAGTTCGTCGCTGACCTGGAAGCTTCGCTGGGCGATGATTTCTTGAAGGGCGCTCCGGTCGCTGAACCTGAACCGGTTTCCGCCATTGCACCCCAAGCGCCGCCAGTCGCACCGCCAGCGGTCGCCCCGCCTGCCAGCACTCCTATGGCTGCGGCAGCAGCAGCAGGGAGAGCACCGGCAGGGGCAGCAACCGCGCCACCGCCAAAACCTTCTGCCGCCCATTCCATGCCGGTGGGCGCAGCCAAGTCCTCTCCATTCGCCGAGGACGCGGGCGTGGATCTGGCTGAGATGTTCGGCGAACTCAAACAGGATCTGGAAGCCGATGTTGCTTCCGCGGACGAAGATCCGGAGACACACTACAATTTGGGGATCGCGTTCCGTGAAATGGGTCTTCTCGATGAGGCCATCGGCGAATTGCAGAAGGCTTGCCAGTCGGTGGAGCGCGGTCACGCCTTCCCGCAGATCATGCAGACCTACACCTGGCTGGCCCAGTGCTTCCTCGATAAGGGAGTTCCGGAAGCCGCCATCCGCTGGTACGACAAGGCTCTCAGCCTTCCCAGTATTGACGGAGATACGCGCGTCGCCCTGCACTACGAGTTGGGAGCCGCCTACGAGACCTCGGGCGACAAACGCTCTGCTCTCAAGCACTTCACGCAGGTCTACGGCAGCAACATTGACTATCGCGACATCGCCGAGCGCATCAAGGCCCTGAAGTCGTAGAATAGTTCGATGGCTCTCGTCGCTAACTTTTGCCTGCCAGCGCCTGAAGCGCACTCGAAATCTCGCCCGAATGCTTCCCCGTCCTTTCGACCGCAGAGGGGCGTTTAATGGCCGAGCCCGATCCCCGCGAAAACCGCGCTGACGATCCGTCTGCGCCCGGCTCAGCGCAAACTTCCGGAACTCATTCGGCGATCCTTGATCCGCCGCTTCCGCTCGGCCAGAAACACACTGGACTTCAACTCTGGCTGCACCGTATTTCCGTCTTTCTATTTGTCCTGATCAGTGCGGTCGCTGGAGTATTGCTTGTCATCCTGCCTTGGACGCCGGAATGGACTGACAACTCTCTCCTGCTCATGTTTCCCGACCTTCGCACCTTCGTCTCCAGCGGCTTCTTCCGCGGTCTTTGCAGCGGCTTGGGACTGCTGGACATCTGGATCGGATTCTGGGAGGCTCTTCACTACCACGAAAACAAGTAGCCCCCCAAGATAATATGCTGCATCCGGATTCCCACTCCCGCCGTCGCTCCAGTATTCTGAAAGTCGCGGACGACAGCCAGCAAGTTTGCCGAACGAGAATCTTTGCATGACTGAAAAACTGAAGTCAGCGCCACTTGCCTATCGGAATCAGGCTTTTCTCAACAGTCCCGACGGGCGCATTCTTCGCATACTGTCGGAATACCAGGAACCGTTGGCGCGGTTTCGTCGTGAGCAAATCCAGGATACCGTCGTATTCTTCGGTTCCGCCCGCTTTTCCGGTCACGCCGCAGCCAAAAAGAGCCTGACCGCTATAGAAAAGAATGAAGCGAAAGCTCCGCTCCACCAGCAGGAACTGCACGTGAAGCGCGCCGTGGCTGCCCTAGACATGGCTCAATATTACGAAGACGCCCGCCGGTTAGCCTTTCTGTTGACGAAGTGGTCCTCTCAGATACCTGCCCGCCGTCACCGCTTTGTCGTCACCACCGGGGGCGGACCGGGAATCATGGAAGCCGCCAATCTAGGCGCCCACGAGGCCGGCGGCAAGACTATCGGCTTGAATATTAATCTGCCCTTCGAACAGGATCCGAATCCCTACATCACCCCGTCGTTGAACTTCGAGTTCCACTACTTCTTCATGCGCAAGTTTTGGTTCGCCTATCTTTCCAAAGCCCTGGTCATCTTTCCCGGCGGCTTCGGCACCATGGACGAGCTCTTTGAAATCCTCACCCTTGCGCAAACCGACAAGCTGGCCAAAAAGATTCTGGTGGTGATTTACGGCAGCAAATACTGGAACCGCATCATCAACTTCCAGGCCTTTGTCGACGCTGGCACCATCGCGCCAGAAGACCTTGATCTATTCAAAATCGTGGACTCTCCGGAGGACGCGTTCGCATTCCTTTGCGAAGGCCTGACCGCCTACCACCTCGACCAGCCCAAGAAACCCGAAGTCGTGCCCGAAATTGCGAAGACCAGGCCGTAACCTTCATTGTCTGACTCTAGTACGCCCAGTACGGCCCGGGTCCGCCCGGCGTGTTCCCCCCCTTCTACGGCCGTAAACACGTTGCGACCGAAGAATAAAGGCAAGCCCCAATCGAAGCCACTCTGCGAATTAGGTCCGCCAGGTCCACAAGTACGGAAGCACCGGCGAGGTTGTCGGACTCAAGTCTCAGAAGTTCGCCAGGCCGAGAATTGACGGTCAAGGTGGCCGATTACCCTACCTTCCGCTACATCGAAAGGCGAGCGAAAGCCGACAACGAAAAAAGTAAGAAGCTAAGAAGCAAAGAGAAAGAGAAAGTCCGCTCTTGCGGGCGGGCTTTCGCGCCGAAATCTGGCCGCGGGCTGCAACTGCATTAGACTGGGCATCTAATGCCTCGCCGCCCCATACTCTGTTACATCACCGACCGCAAAGCCTTCAACGCCGACGAATCCGCGCGCCGACGGCGCATGCTGGAGAAGATCGCAGAAGCCGCCCGCGCGGCAGTCGCATACGTTCAGCTGCGCGAAAAAGATTTGTCCGCCCGCGAACTGGAATCACTGGCGCAAGAGGCCATCCGCATCATTCGCGACGAATCAAGGTTGAGAACTGACAAATCAGACCTCAGAAACGGAGGCCTGAAGCCAGGAACTGTCCTTCTCATCAACTCCCGCACCGACATAGCACTCGCAGTGAATGCCGACGGCGTACAGCTGCGCTCCGACGACGTGTCCCCATCGAACGTCCGCTGGATATGGTCTTGTGGCGCGGGCACTCCTGCCCGCGAAAGCCATCGATCTGAACCGATCATCGGGGTGTCCTGTCACTTGCCCTCAGATGCCACCCGCGCCGCGACAAATGGTGCCAACTTCGCTGTCTTTGGCCCTGTCTTCGAAAAAAAAGACGCACCCGGCTCTATGCCCGCCGGTCTCGAAACCCTGCGTGAAGCTTGCCGCGCTGACATCCCCGTCCTCGCCCTGGGGGGCATCACTCTACATAACGCTCGCTCCTGCCTCAATGCGGGTGCCGCAGGCATCGCCGCGATTCGCCTCTTTCAGGAAAACGAGGTCGCCGAAGTCGTCCGCATACTGCACAGTGTGTAGGCTCGGCTCGGCATCCGTCTTGAAAATCTGCAATACCTTGGACAGCCGCTCCACGGGAACCAGCGTTTCCGTTTCGCCATCCGGCGCTGGTAAACTTTAACCTCGGCAAGAGACCAGCGGCCATCCCGGGCAAAATGTCGGCTTCTCGATCGCAATCTGCTGTTTCCCTCTGGTTAGAACCATCTTTGGTCCCCATCCCCGAAGGCTGGTTCCTCATGGGCTCCGACGCCGGTCAAGACTGCGAACGTCCCGTCCACCGTGTCTGGGTCGATGCTTTCCTGCTGGCAGCCACACAGATCACGAACGCGGAATATGGATTGTTCCTCCGCGCCGCCTCAACTCTGCCGCCACCCTTCTGGAACGATGCGAATTTCAATCATCCCGATCAGCCCGTGACCGGCGTTTCCTGGTTTCATGCCGCACAATATTGCGAATGGCTGCGAACTCAGACCGGCCGGGCGTACCGTCTGCCCACCGAAGCCGAGTGGGAGCGCGCCGCCCGAGGCGACGAAGAACAGAAACAATTCCCCTGGGGCGACGAGCCGCCGCAATCTCGTCCCGATTATGCCACTCGCTGGCAGAATGGCCCGGAGCCAGTTGCCGGTTACTCCCCCAACTTTTTCGGCCTCTACGATATTGGCGACAACGTCCACGAGTGGTGCAGCGACTGGTACGATCCCAACTATTATTCGATGTCGCCGCAGCGCAATCCACGCGGCCTCGAGCTCGGCCAGCGCAAGGCTTCCCGCGGAGGTTCCTGGCGCCATCAGGTCAAGATCGCACGCTGCTCCGCCCGTTCCAGCATCCCGCCCGAATTCCAGTACTCCGATTACGGCTTCCGCATCGCCTGCGATGTATTCTGATCTGCGAAGCACTCCCAACGCGCTGACCAATCGAGAAGGGTACGACTTCAGTCGTGTCCATGGTCCTCTCCAGAGGACGGCGGCTTTAGCCGCTGCGGTAGGCGAAAGTATAGGATCGACCTTAGTTCCAGCGGCGATTTGAAATCGTCGCTACAATCTCGACATCTTTCATTCGCTAACTGCACACGCACGGAGCACTAATGTTCCAGAAAAATCTTCTCCACGGCAAACGCATCCTCATCACCGGGGGAGGCACGGGCCTGGGCAAAGGCATGGCTCAGCGCTTCCTCGAACTCGGTGCAAGTGTCTACATCTGCGGCCGCCGCGAATCCGTCCTCCAAGAGACCGCAGCCGAACTCGCCGCCGCCACCGGAGGCACAATTCAAGCCCTTCCATGCGACGTCCGCAATCTTGACGCCGTCGAAGCGATGATCGAGGCTATCTGGAAACGTGCCCCGCTCGATGTACTCGTCAATAACGCTGCCGGAAACTTCATCGCCCGCACCGAAGATCTTTCCCCCCGCGCATTCGATTCCGTAATCGGCATCGTGCTCATGGGCACGCTCCATGCAACCCTGGCCTGCGGGCGCCGCTGGGTCAAAGCTGGCCACCGTGGAACGGTACTCAGCATATCCGCAACCTACGCGCCTTCGGGCTCTGCTTACGTTGTCCCCTCCGCCATCTCCAAAGCCGGAGTCGAAGCTCTCACTCGCAGCCTCGCCGTCGAGTGGGGCAACCGCGGCATTCGCATGAACGCGATTGCCCCCGGTCCCATTCCCACGCAAGGAGCCTTCTCCCGAGTCTTGCCGCGTCCGGAACTTGAAGAACTCGCTCTCGATCGCAACCCGCTCCACCGCTTCGGCACCGTCGAAGAGTTGGCCAATCTGGCCGCATTTCTGGTAAGCGACGGCTCCTGCTACATCAATGGAGAAGTCATCCGCATGGACGGAGGAGAATTCCTGCAAGGCGCCGGAGAATTCAGCAACCTCGGCCGCGCCCTGAGCGACAAAGATTGGGAGTCAATCAAGCCCCGCAAGCGTGGCGGCACGAAACCATGATCTCCGCGCCAATAGAGGATTGCGCACGTCTGAAGTAAAATACCCGCCGGCAGGTCGTGGCTAAATGCTGAGTGCTGACTTGTTGCTGCTAATCCCGTCGCACATCCGGCGGAAACGCCAGCCACTTCAGCAACATATTCACCAGACTTAAAACGATCGCGCCCACGAAAGCGGCAAAGAATCCGCGAACTTGAAAGCCCGGAACCAGCGCTGAAGCAAACTCAAGCATCAAGGCGTTGATGACGAACCAAAACAGTCCCAGCGTGAGCAAGGTCAAAGGGAAGGTAAGAATCTTTAACAGCAGGCCAATGGTTGCATTGATGAATCCAATCACCAGTGCCGCGATCAGCGCCGCCACCGGGCCGCTCACATAGATCCCCGGCACAACTCGCGACACGATCCACACAGCCAATGCGCTAAGAATCCAGTTCAGAAGCACTCGCATAGCGTTTCCTCGAGATGGATCTGTACCCTCGGCAGAGAACTTTCAAACAACCCAGCAATGTGCAGGATGCACTATATGCCGACACCTACCCAACCGCAAACCAACTCCGCGTTGCCGCAGAGTTTAGACTCGAACGATCTACCTCCCCTGTCGGCGGCATCCTGAGCGTAGCCGTGTTTCAGGCGGCGCGAAAGCCTGCCCTCAGCGAAGTCGAAGGGGATCTTGCGTGCAGCGCTCCGAGTCATGCAAATTACACGTCACCCGTAACTTCCGCCGCGATTAAGATAACTACAGACTCGCCGCGACGTCCAAGAAACAGCTACCATATCTCCAAACCCTCGCAGGAGGCCTATGCGACGCCGCGAATTTATTCTCCGCACTGCAACCGGCTTAGGAGCCTGGCTCGGCTCGAGGGGACTTTCCGCACTCCCGTTTCCGACCCCAAGTCTGCCCACAAAGTTCAACGCCGCCGACACCATTATTCTCGGTAAAACCGGCATCAAGACCAGCCGCCTCGCCATGGGAACCGGCACCGTTGGCGTCGGCCACCGCTCGCATCAAACGGCGCTCGGCATTCAAGGGCTTTCTGGCCTGCTGCTCAACGGCTATGACCAGGGCCTGCGCTTCTTCGATTCCGCGGATTCCTATGGAAGTCATCCCCACGTCGCGGAAGCGCTCAAGCACGTGCATCGAGACAAAGTGACCCTCCTCACGAAGACTTGGGCACGCGACACCAAGTCTGCTCGCGCCGACCTCGACCGTTTCCGCCGCGAATTGGGAACCGATTACCTGGATGTTTGCCTGATGCACTGCCTCACCGAAGGCGACTGGACCAGCCTCTACCAACCTGTCATGGACGTTCTTTCGGAGGCAAAAGAAAAGGGAATCATCCGCGCCCACGGCTGCTCCTGCCACAGCATCGAGGCCTTGCGCGCCGCAGCCAAGTCGCCATGGGTAGAAGTCGACCTAGTCCGCATCAATCCCATTGGCTCGCACATGGACGCCGATCCCGCAACCGTAGTCAGCGTCCTACGCGAGATGAAGGCCAGGGGAAAGGGAATTGTCGGCATGAAGATTCTCGGCCAAGGCGACCTGCGCAATCGTCAGGATGAAGCGCTCAAATACGCATTAAATCTCGGTGTGCTCGACGCCATGACCATCGGCGCAGAAAGCAAAGCGGAGCAGGAAGATCTGATTCACCGCATGGCCGCCGTGTAGAACAGCGTGGAACTGCTCACCCATGCGGGCAGCACCGTGGTAGAGAGGCGCTTCAGCGCCGCGTCGTGCCTCTTGTCGTCGTCATTCCGAGTCTTCGCAGCCGCGACCGCGGCGAGAAGGCGAGGTATCTGCTTTTGTTTCTCGCGGCGCCACGCCGCGCTTCTAGCCGCCTAAGCCGATCCGACGGCCACAATCTCCGCAAAGGCGCAAGGCTCCTCAATCGGGCCGTCCGATTCATTCATTAGGTCGCTCCCGAATTGTGTCCCTCAACCCACAGCGTGTCGGCTGCTCACGACATGTTTCTCGCGACATGGCTATAACCTCAACAAAATCAACGATCGGGCCCCTGGCGCACCTCGTGCACTCTCCTCAGTGCTGCTACGCAGCAGGAGGTGACAAACATGGCACATATCAACCGTTTCAATTCAGTAAGCAGAATCGCAGGAACCCACAACTCCATCGCGTGGGAGAAAAACGCAAGCGCGCTGCTCTTCGCCGCGCTGCTCGTTGTTTGTTCGATCGCAGTTGGCTGCTTCAAAGACAGACCTCAACCAGTGTCCACCAGTCAGATTCCGACTACTCCGAGCTCGAATCCTGTCAGTACCGATCTGTTGCCGGCTTCGAGCGTTCCCGAGCCGGCGAAGAAAGCTCCGAAGAAAGGCGCCAGGAAGCGGCCTTCCACGGTGACGTACTCCGACAAGACCTACGGCGTGTCGTTCCAGTATCCGCGCAAGTACGCGCTCGAAACCGGCGATGCCGCCAACGAACTGATCGCATCCGGCCTTGTGCCCATGGATTTCACGCAACCCGGCGGAACAGGGTTGGCCGCCGTCTCTCTTCCCGCAACCTCTTTTCCCGGCACGGATTTCGAATCGGGGTTGTTCAACGTGAGTGTAAACAAAAACGTCAGCGCGGAGGACTGCGGCAAGTTCTCCGTGCCTCAGCCTGATCCCAAGACGCCCGCGGACTCTGGAACTCAACCGAACCCGGCTTCCTCGAAGCTCACGCTGGGCGAGCTAGAACTGCAATCCACGCAGGCTGTCGCTGCTGAAGGCAGCAAGCAGAGCGATGCCAAATACTTCCACGTGTTTCAAAATGGCGCCTGCTACGAGTTCGCGTTAAAGGTTGGCACAATCGGAAGCGGCACCGAGACTGCTACCAAACACGTAGATCACGACAAAGTCTTCAGCCGGCTGGAAAAGATCCTGGCCACATTGAAGATCACTCCGGCGGCTGCGCCCGAGGTAGTCGCGAGCGCGCCCCACGAGGCACCGAAGGAGACAGCCGCTCCTGAAACGCCTGCCCAGTGAGCATCTTCGGACCATGCACCAAAAAGCCGACCATCCCTCAATGGTCGGCTTCTTTCTTTCCGCATGTATTCCGGTGTCCATGAGTTAGTCTGTAACCGAGGTTCGTAACTCCTGGTGAGCATCTTCCTGAACAGCGTCGAAACCCGAGTTCTTGGCGCCCTCGTCGAAAAAGATATCACCACACCGGATTACTATCCTCTGTCCCTGAACGCGTTGGTCGACGCCTGCAACCAGAAAAACAATCGCGACCCGGTCATGACGCTCGACGAAGCAGCGGTGCGTGAGGCGCTCGACGACCTGCACAACAAGAATCTGGCCGGATCGGCGAGCGGTGCCGACAGCCGCGTCACCAAATACGAGCATCGCCTGCAAGAAATGTTCAACTTCACCCGCGGAGAGACCGCCATCCTCTGCGTCCTCCTGCTGCGCGGTCCGCAGACGCCCGGCGAGCTCCGCGCTCGCACCGAACGCATGCACCGCTTCGAAGATCTCACCGAAGTGCAGTCATCCCTGCAGCGTCTCCTGCAGAGAGATCCTCCGCTGGCAAGAGTTCTTCCACGACAACCCGGCACCAAAGAATCTCGCTACATGCACCTGCTCTCCGGCGATATGAAACACCTCGGCACAGCAGATGCCAGTATGGCGCAGGCGCCCTCGCCCGCGTATCCCGTCACCAGCGCCGCCATTCCATCCACCGATCGCGACCGCATAACGCACCTGGAAGACGAAGTCGCGACCCTCGGTGAAGAAGTCACAAACCTCAAACAACTACTTGAACGCTTCCGAACGCAGTCCAGCTGAACTCAGACATCCCCGGACACCGAACTGTTCTGGCACCTCCGCCTCGAGACTGGCCCGGCTTGGTCTCGGTTCCGGCGAAGACTTGGTGCTGGCGGCATTCGTCAACGGACAGCCCGCCGGCATGACCGGAGTCTTCCGCTCTGCCGAACAGAAGACTCGCAAAAAGGACACGTCTGGGGCGTCTATGTCAAACCCCACCCACCGCAAACAACTTGAATGCGGCGCGTCCTACTTTTTTCGACATGATAGATATCTTTCCGTTATCTGGAAGGTATGAAGGTATTGAAGGTATTGGGGTATTGGAAGGTATCTGCGGGAAAAAGAGTCCATAGCCGCGGGCGCGCGGGGGCCACGCCTCCACACTAAAATCCAAAAGGAAAAGGCCAATCATGTTCCCATGACTGGCCTTTATTTTATGCCGGCAACGACCTACTCTCCCACACACTTTCGCGTGCAGTACCATCGGCCCTGCGGGGCTTAACTTCCGTGTTCGGGATGGGAACGGGTGGACCCCCGCGGTAAGATCACCGACAAATTGAGGCGTTTGCGCACCGTCTGAGCCGCGCGCCGAAATCCTGAGCACTTTCCAGCGAAGGATTTTTACGCCATGTCGTAGCTGTCAGCTTTCAGCCGTTAGCTTTCAGCAACTCGTGCGGTGCTAACTCAAAGGGCTGATGCCCAGCAATCTCATCGCGCTCACAACCGCACCTCCCCGAAGAGAGCTGATAGCTGAGAGCTAAATTCTCAAAGAGCCTGCGAGGACAATGCCTCACAACTGAATAGATTGGACGGGCTTACTTTCATATTTGTTTACTTCCGATTTCAGCCACTGTTTCATTACATCGGCTTTTCGTCGGCGCCCAGTTGTCAGCGTTTTCTTTCTTCTTCGCCCAAGTTCTGGCGGTCCGAGAGAAACTCGCTTTCGCCTCAGCTCGGTTTCTAGCTGATGGCTGAAAGCCGTGAGCTGACAGCTGGTTTTCTGCACCGAGTAAATTTTATGGTCAAGCCGAACGGGCGATTAGTACTGGTAAGCTGCACGCATTACTGCGCTTCCACCTCCAGCCTATCAACCAGGTAGTCTACCTGGGCCCTTCTTATCCCTTACGGGTTGGGAGATCTCATCTTGAGGAGTGCTTCCCGCTTATATGCATTCAGCGGTTATCACAACCGAACTTCGCTACC
>Ga0137418_10001879_pt1 | contig 19197 bp, 17 predicted proteins | sample CZODoug3_1_2_16f_FD_122242 | JGI IMG/M metagenome (GOLD analysis project Ga0137418, IMG submission 122242) | Vadose zone soil fungal communities from Angelo Coast Range Reserve, California, USA - CZODoug3_1_2_16fungal (Hybrid Assembly) | ecosystem: Environmental > Terrestrial > Soil > Vadose... | reverse complement strand
TCCGAACAGGAATCCGCTGGCCAGCGCCAGCAGCAGCGCTACCGTATAGGTCAGCAGATCGGGATGGATGTCAAGATTGATGGGGAAAATGGGATCGGGATGCCAGGCGCTTAACATGCGCAGCAACACAACGCTTCCAGCCATGCCCAGCGCGCCGCCGGCAATCGAAACCAGAACTGCTTCGCTGAGCAGTTGGCGCAGAATGCGTCCGCGGCTGGAACCGAGCGCCAGACGGAGGGCGACTTCGCGCGTGCGATCCGCGGTGCGAGCAGCGAACAAACCGCCGAGGTTCGCACACGCTGCCAGCAGGATCAGCCCGGCAAGCAGCATCAGCCCGGCTACAAAGGCATGCACCGGCCCTCCGAGCATGTCGCCCAGCAGCCCGGGACGCGCCAGCCCGAACGCTATGCCGTCGTCATCCTTGGGATAGCTCTTAGCCTGATACGCCGCGATGCTGTTCAGGTCGGCCGTGGCCTTCGCCGGAGTTATGCCGCTGCTCAATCGGCCAATCACCCACCTTCCCCGATTGCCGCGCGAATCGAGATTGCTTGAGCCTTCAATCTGCTGCTGGTTCACGAGGGGTGCCCAAAGATCCGGAGCATAGAACAATTCCGTGCCGCGGAACCCTGCGGGAGCCACGCCCAGTATCGTGTAGCTGTACTTGTTGACACGGACTGCGCGTCCCACCACCCCATGATCACCTTGGAAATGGCTTTGCCAGTAGGCATAGCTCAGAACGACATAAGGAGCGCTGTTCGGCCCGTGTTCATCGCTGCCGTGGAAGAATCGGCCCAGGTAGGGTTGAATTCCAAGGACATCGAAGTAGTTCCCGCTTGCCGTATATAGCCAAATTGGAGCAGTTCTGCCATCTGAGTCGAGCCCAGCCGTCGAAATCTCGTAGGCAATCAGACCATCGAAGGAGCGGTTCCGATCTCGCAGATCGAGATAGTCAGGATAGGACTGCGACGGTTCACCTCCGCTGCCCCTTTCAATCTGATAGAGGTTCTGCCCGCCCGGAACGTTCAGAGGTCGAAGCACCAGCTCATCTAGCAGGCTAAACACCACCGCGTTTGCGCTGATGCCCAGGGCCAGCGTCAAAACGGCTGCAATGGTGAAAGCAGGAGTTTTGCGCAACTGCCGAAGCGCATAACGGAGATCTTGAGCTAGACCACTCATCCTACGACCTCCTGACTGCGTGTTAAGAGAAGCACACCACCAGCCCTGCTCGCGTGCAATTACCGTACCATCCGCAAAGCGACCGTAAGCTATTGATCGCGAAGGCAATGCATGTTGAACCTAGAGGGAACGAGTCGGCGCGGATGTCCACTACTGGAGGGCTGCGTCCGAAAGCGGACGGCTTTAGCGGGCGGAATCGGGATACTGGCACACCCGAGATAGTAGTTCCGTGACTGGATCGAACTGTTCGTCGATGGCGGTAATTGCGCAGGTGTAGGCAGACGGGAGCGACTGAAACAAAACCAATACAGGCATGTGATCGGGGCCGCTGCTACTTGTCGGAAGCTTCCCAGCGTCGGTCCTTGTGCTGCTTCGTGCGCGGTTGGCCGGTGGTGAGTTCACATTTCTCTCCCGGTTTAGCGCCGCAGGTGGGACAACGAACCATGAGAACGTCTTACTTCTTGGGGCTGATATTGCCTGGGAGGATAACTGAACCGCCCTCCCTATGGTGTGGTCTGTTTTGACCAACGTTCCGGATTTACATGGGCGACAATGCCGTAGGGCGTGGCATCGCCCTTTAAGGCGGAAGGACAAAACTGAAAACAACAGAGAGTGTAGCGGTCGTACTCGAGCGGGAACTCGGTTCTACCATCGCGGAATGGCTGAAGCGGGTGAATCTGATTCCAAACCTGACCGACATTGCGCTCAGCGATGCGGACCGCACGGGTCATCTGCCCCAGTTGTTCAAAGACCTCATTTCCCGCCTGCGACTTGACAGGGATGTCGAGCCGCCCACTTCCATCGCCGCAGTCGAACACGGCAAAGTACGGTTTGCGCAGGGCTACTCAGTGGCCATGCTAGTTGAGGAGTCGCGGATATTTCAGGTCAGCACATTTGGCACGCTCCATGTTCACAAAGGCAAACTGGATCGGGATCAGGTGCTGTTGGCCGTGATTACAATTGCGGACGAGGCGGACAGGCAACTGATGCAATCCGTGAACGGCTTTATGGCGGCCGAAGCCGCAGCCTAGCTCCAGGTCCGCATATCCGGCAAACGCGATCACACCGACGCCGTACTGCGATTCAGGCGGTTCCCCAGAAACCGTACCGCCGCGAGAACCACCCAAGCTCTTTGATTTTGGGCGTAGGTTAGGGGTCCGTTTGTCAGGGGCCGTTGCAGCCTGACTCCCGCGTTCCGAAGCTCCCCTTCATCGCGCCCGAGGACACGTGGGAGCCAATTTCCGCACCACAGGGAGCAACGTAAGCTAGCCTTCGAGCAGACTTCGAGGGAGGGCTGTTCGATTCGAGAAGCATCCTTGACTCTTCGAGTTCTGGGGGCGTGTTCGTTTTTTGGGACGTTCGTGCCCTCATCGCAAGTCTTACGTGCCTTGGGGTCCTCGGCATTCCGCAGCGACAGCTCAGCGATCCCATCCTAGTGTGCGGCAAGGCTCGTTAGCGAAATCTAACTTGGCCCAAGACTAGGCCAGTTTCACTCTCGGGCGAAGAGACTATGAGCAATATTGAACATCGTTATTATCGTTTGTTCGCTTAAATCTAAAGTTAGCTGACTCAGGGCCAGCTCCAAGGAAAGACGCGCTTTCAATGCGAGCATGACGCCTCGGACGTTGAATCAACTAGTCGCCTTCACCCTTAACAGGCAACCGTACGCATTGCGCTTGGCAAGCGTCCGGAAAGTGTTGCGCGTGGTGGAAGTAACCCCTCTACCGAAGGCGCCCGCAATCGTTCTCGGAGTGGTCAGCATACATGGGATTACCGTTCCCGTAGTCAGTATACGAAGACGGGTTGGGCTCAGCGAAGGAGAAGCCAGCTTAAGTGACCAACTCATCGTAGCGGACACTGCATCGAGACTCGTCGCTCTGGTCGTTGATGCAGTCATTGGAGTCGTTGAGCGGTCGACTGAGGAGATTGTGCAGGCCAAGGGAATCGTGCCTGGGGCAGAATATGTCGAAGGTATAGCTAGGCATGAAGAGGACATGTTGTTCATTCATGACCTTGATCGCTTTCTCTCGCAGGACGAAGAAAGTCAGCTCCATGCAGCCTTGGCCAAAGGTCAAGGAACAGAATGATTGGGAAGGTGTCCGAGACGCTGCTGACCAAACTGGGTGATTTTGTTGGCTCCCGTCTGGGCCTGCACTTTCCCCGCGAGCGGTGGAATGACCTCGAACGTGGTGCCCGCGCGGCATCCCGAGAGTGCGCCTTCCAGGACGATGTCGAGCGTTTCATCAGAAGAATGCTGTCTTCGGCCTTGACCCAGAGCGAACTCGAAACACTGGCGAGCCACCTGACAGTCGGTGAGACTTACTTTTTCAGAGAGAAGAGCAGTCTCGAAGTCTTCGAGCAGCAAATCGTGCCGGAGCTAATCCGTACACGCCGTGGTTTCGGTGGACACCTCAGGATTTGGAGTGCCGGATGCGCCACGGGGGAAGAGCCGTACTCTCTTGCCATCGTTCTCAGCAGAATGATCGCTGACCTGGAGGAATGGAAGATAACGATTCTGGCGACGGACTTGAATACCCGGTCGCTTCAGAAAGCATCGGAAGGGATCTACACCGACTGGTCTTTTCGGGACACTCCCCATTGGGTAAAAAGCACATACTTCAAAGCGAATCCAGGCGGAGGTTGGGCCATTTCTCCCGTCATCAAGAAGATGGTGACGTTCTCGTATCTCAACCTGGTCGAGGATCTCTACCCGTCGCTGCTGAACTGTACAAACGCCATGGATGTCATCCTGTGCCGGAATGTGCTGATGTACTTCACCGGCGAGGCCGTCAAGAAGGTCATCCATGGATTCCAGCGATCGCTAGCCGACGCGGGTTGGCTCATCGTAAGCCCAGCGGAAACCTCGCAGACCCTGTTCACGGCGTTCACTAGCGTCAGTTTTGCCGGTGCCACGCTCTACAGGAAAAGGGCTAACCGGCCGCAGATGGTGACTGCGCCCCTTTCCCATGCACAGGATGACGTTCAGGTGGGTGATCAGGCCCCTAACCTCGCGATTCGGGACTCGGAATCAACATGGGCTTCCAGCCCGGACGCCAGCCTTGCGCTGCCGGATCCCGATCGACCTCGAGAGACCCTGAAAGCGGTGCCTTTGTATGAGCAAGCCTTGGAAGGCTATCAACGAGGCTGCTACGAGGACGCCGCCCAGATCGTAGTCTCGCTCCTATCCCAGAACGAGAATGATGCGCAAGCGATGCTGTTGCTAGCACGGGTTTACGCAAACCAAGGAAAACTTACAGCGGCAATCACCTGGTGCGACAAAGCAATCGTGTCCGACAAGATGACTGCATGCGCTCACTATCTGCGAGCCACGATCTTACAGGAACAAGGTTTGCCGGAAGAAGCCGTCCGCTCGCTCCGGCGGGCGGTATACGTCGATCCCCGGTTTGCGCTGAGTCATTTTGCCTTGGGAAGTCTCGCTTTAGGACGGGGAGAGCTGAAGGAATCCGAAAAACATTTCGAGAATGTTCTATTGCTCCTCGCCAGCTACGGACCCGAAGAAACCGTATCGGAATCCGAGGGCCTTTCCGCTCGCCGGCTGACAGAGATTGTCACTCTGCAACGGAGTCAGAAAACTGTGGCAAGCCGTCGTAGCCCTGGTGTGACACGCACGGCGGGCGAGACAGAGATTCCAACCTTGGGTGGGCAATAGTCCGCTGATGGAGAGAGAGCACGAGATGCTGGAACAAAAGACGGGTCCTCATCGAGGCCGGAGGCCAAGCGGGGCAACCGATTGGTCCGAGTTCCATCGCCGCCTGGAGACCTCTCGATCCGCCCTACAGCAACGACTCAGTCCCAGTGTCGAACAGAGGCGGACCATTTTGCGAGCGCGAGCCCGGTTGCTGGCTCAGGAAGAGGAAGGGGACAAGGAGCTCTTCGAGTCGCCGCTAGAGGTTGTGGAGTTCCTCCTGGCATCTGAGCACTACGGTATCGAATTGACGCATATCCGCGAAATCCACGCGCTCAGCAAGCTTACGCCGCTGCCGGGCACACCGGCATTTGTCATGGGCCTCGCCAATGTGCGGGGGCAGATTCTTTCGGTCATTGACATCAAGAAGTTCTTTGGCCTCCCGGAGAAAGGTTTGACCGATCTGAACAAGGTCATTGTCGTTCGAACCCAGCAAATGGAACTCGGCATTCTCGCTGATGCTGTGCTTGGAGTACGAGCCATTGGGCTCAGCGACCTTCAAAACTCTCTCCCGACACTGACAGGGATTCGGGCGGAGTATCTGAGGGGAATCACGAAAGATCCATTGGTAGTTCTCGACGTCGAGAAAATCCTCTCTGACGAGAAAATTGTCGTAAACGACGATGGCGACGGCACTTTCTAAGTATCAAGGTCCCAAAAGGAGAACCTGATGAAGTGGTCGATTGGGAACAAGATTGCAAGCGGCTTCGGCCTCGGCTTGGCGGTGCTTCTCGTGGTCGGCGCGGTGTCTTATGACAGCACGACGAAGGTCAGCAGCTCAGCGGAGTGGGTGCGACACACGCATGAGGTCCTCACCGGTCTCGAGGGGCTCTTGTCCGGGATCAAGGATGCGGAGACAGGTCAGCGTGGCTATGTCATCACCGGCGAGTCGCGGTATCTCGAGCCGTACAACACAGCCCGTGACTTCGTCGATCAGAAACTGAACTCCGTGCGAAGCCTCACCTCCGACAACCCAATCCAGCAGCAGCGTCTTCAGGCTCTTGAGCCTCTGGTGGACAGTAAATTCACCGAGCTTCAAACAGTCATCGACCTGCGGAAAACGAAAGGATTCGCGGCGGCCTCCCAGGAGATTCTCACGGACAAGGGCAAGAACGCAATGGATGCGATCCGGAAGGTGGTCAATGCCATGGTAAGCGAAGAAACTGGACTCCTGGACAAGCGGTCAGCGGAAGAACAAGACCGTTCCCACCGCACCGTGCTGACCATCATTCTCGGGTGCTTGACCTCATTTGTACTCCTGGGCGTCGTTGGTATCTTACTGACGCGGAACATTGTCGGACCGCTCCGCGAGGTCTCCGCCGCGGCGCAGAAGATTGCCCTGGGAGACTTGTCCGTCGAGATGATGTCGAGCGCTCGGCAAGACGAGGTCGGGGTATTGGCGAAGGCATTCGCGGAGATGACCGAGTCGCTCGGGCAGATGACGAGGGTGGCCGCACAAATTTCCAAGGGCGACCTCACCGTCGAGGTCATACCTAAGTCCGACAAGGACATTCTCGGAAAAGCCTTCTTATCCATGCGGGAGAATCTCCGGCGCGTTACCAGGGAGATCCAGGAATCGATCAGCGTCCTCTCCTCATCGGCCCAGGAGATCGTCGCGACCACCGCGCAAGTGGCTTCTGCGGCAACTGAGACTGCAACAGCAGTTTCCGAAACGACAACCACGGTCGAGGAAGTGAAACAAACCGCACAGTTGTCCAGTCAGAAAGCCAAATATGTGTCCGAGGCCGCCCAGAAGGTAGCGCTGGTGTCCCAGGGCGGGAAGAAATCGGCGGCGGAGTCCATCGATGCGATGAAGCAGATTCGGGAGCAAATGGAGTCCATCGCGGAGAGCATCGTGCGCCTGAGCGAACAGAGTCAGGCCATTGGAGAAATCATGCTGACGGTCAACGATCTGGCCGAGCAATCGAACCTGCTCGCGGTGAACGCCTCAATTGAGGCGGCGAAGGCAGGGGAGCAAGGCAAGGGGTTTGCCGTGGTGGCGCAAGAAGTGCGCAATCTCGCCGATCAATCCAAGCAGGCAACGGCGCAGGTCCGGAGCATCCTGGGGGAAATTCAAAAAGCAACGAACGCTGCGGTGATGGTAACCGAACAGGGCAGTAAAGCCGTGGAAGTAGGCGTACAACAGGCTGTCCGGGCCGGAGAGTCCGTCCAGCAGTTGGCGGAGAGCATAGCGGAGGCGGCGCAAGCTGCCGCACAGATTGCTGCTTCCAGCCAACAGCAAATGGCTGGCATGGACCAGGTGGCGCAGGCGATGGAGAGCATTAAAACAGCGAGCACGCAAAATGTTGCCAGCTCGAAACAAACCGAGAGTGCGGCAAAAAACATTGACGATCTAGGGCGAAGGCTCAAAGAGTTGGTAGCCGTTTACAAGGTTGGAGAGCAAACCATGTCAGCTAAAGCCTCCTAGGTAACCTCTCGCGACCTTGATGGTTGGCGCAACCCGGCGAGCGAGGACGCGAGAGTCTGAGAACGGAAAATGGGACAGAAGGATCAAGAGTTTCTGAAAAGGCTTCTCGCGACCTTTCGGGTCGAGGCGGAGGAACATGTCAGCGCCATTTGCACCGGGCTGATTGAACTGGAAAAAGTGTCCTCGCCTGAAAGGCGGATGGAGATTATCGAAAGCATTTTCCGGGAGGCGCACAGCTTAAAGGGCGCGGCGCGCTCGGTAAACCTGGTTAGAATCGAAAGCGCTTGCCAGTCTCTGGAAGGCCTCTTCGCCAGGTTGAAGGCGCATGAGGTCTCGCTTTCCCCCGAACTCTTTGACCGGCTTCATCACATGGCCGATACCCTGAGCGCTCTCCTTTCAGACCCTGGTGCTGAAGTTGCCAGAAGCGAGAGATCCCGGCCACCTCAAATTCCCGACGCTCCCGAAGTCGCCAAGACGCCCCTCTCGGAGTCCGGACTGCAGGGATCGCAACGGATCGAAAAGGGCTTGGCGACGTCAGGTACGGCACCTCGCCTGCCTTCGGAGGACGTCATGGATCCGCGGCATTTCGATCCGCGGCATTTCGATCCGCGGCATTTCGAGCCACGGCACTTCGAGCCACGGCACTTCGATTCAGGGCACTTCGCCGATGCATCAGGGTTACCGCAGACACTGAGAGTTCCGATGTCCAAGGTTGACTCGCTTCTTCGCCAGGCCGAGGAATTCATCCCGGCCAAGGCGACAGCGGTCCAACGCATCGTGGAGTTACGCGAGATCGGCGCATCCCTGGCCTCGTGGGCAAAAGAATGGAAGAGGGTGCGACCCCAGGCGCGGGCCATTCCGAAGCCTCTCAATGGAGAACGTCGATCGAGCGAAGAGGGTCGTTCGTCGAATGGGCACACCGCTACCCTTTCCCAGGTGGCGAAGGTCTTGGCCTTTCTCGACCGCAATGAGAGCACCCTGCACTCAGTCGAGAACAAGCTTGCGGTCTTGGGCAAACATCTCGAAAACGATCGCCGGGTACTCGACAGGAGAGTGGACGAGTTTGTGGAAGACATGAAACGCGTCTCCATGGTCCCCTTTTCCACGCTCCTCGAATCCTTCCCCAAACTTGTGCGGGACCTCTGCCGGGACTGCGGCAAGGACGCGGATTTGACAATCGCAGGCGGTGAGATCGAGGCGGATCGACGAATTCTAGAGGAGATGAAAGATCCGCTAATTCATCTGGTGAGAAACTGCATCGATCACGGCATCGAGACTCTGAAGGAGCGCGAGGAGAGAGGCAAGACCCTGCGGGCGACGATCACCATCGCCATCTCGCCCAAAAGTGCAGACAAGGTCGAAATCGTCGTCGCGGACGATGGCGCGGGCGTCAATGTTCAGAAAGTACGCGCGGTGGCAGTCAAGCTCGGGGTGATCTCTCCGGAGGATGGTCAGCAAATGGATGAGCAGCAAGCAACGCCTCTCATCTTCAAGTCTGGGGTCTCGACCAGCCCCATGATCACGGTGGTTTCGGGACGCGGGCTTGGGCTTGCCATTGTTCAGGAAAAAGCTGAAAAGGTTGGCGGATCGGTCTCGGTCGAAGCGCAGTTGGGAGTCGGGACAGCCTTCCGGCTCATTCTGCCCCTCACCCTCGCTCGATTTCGAGGTGTCCTGGTTCGCGTAGGCGAAAACCTCTTTGTGCTCCCAACCCGGCATGTGCAGAGGGTCATCAGGGTGAGCCGGGACGAGATCAAGAGCGCGGAAAACCGGGAGACCATCGAGGTAGACGGGCGGGCAGCTTCCTTAGTCCGGCTCGGCGATGTCTTGGGGATTGTTCAGGGAAATACAGGACCTGATCCGAAGGGCAAGGTCCCCGTGCTCGTTCTTGCCTGGGCTGGCGAGCAGATTGTGTTTCTCGTCGACGAGGTTCTGGGCGAGCGAGAAGTTTTGGTAAAGAGCCTGGGCAGACAGCTTCCGCGCGTGCGCAATGTCGCCGGTGCCACGCTTCTGGGAACCGGCAAGGTGCTGCCGGTACTCAACGTCGCCGACTTGATGCGATCCGCAATCCGCATGACTCCCGTCACCTCGCTCCATGAGACGGAGGGCGCACCGAAGTCCATCCTGGTAGCGGAAGACTCCATCACTGCCCGAACCCTCTTAAAGAACATTCTGGAATCCGCCGGGTACAGGGTGAGGACGGCTGTCGATGGGGCCGAGGCTCTCGGCGTGCTCGCCAGGGAAAGCTTCGACTTGGTAGTGTCCGACGTCGAGATGCCCAGGATGAGTGGTTTTGATCTGACTGCCAAGATCCGTGCCGACAAGAGCCTGAATTCCCTGCCAGTTGTGCTCATAACCGCGTTGGAATCCCGTCAAGATAGGGAGCGCGGCGCCGATGCAGGGGCCAATGCCTACATTGTGAAGAGTAGTTTCGATCAGGGCAATTTGCTCGAGGTTGTGCGACGACTGATCTAGGGGAATGTACTCTACCGGGACGTAGATCGAAGTGGTGAGGAGCGAAAGATGGTTAGAGTTTTGATCGTTGAGGACTCACCGGTGGTGCGGGAGTTCTTGCTGCATATTCTCGACTCTGATCCGGAGATCGAGGTTGTCGGAACCGCGGAAACCGGAGAAGAAGCGCTCGAAGCAGTGGAACGGATGAGGCCCGACATCATCACCATGGACGTCCACATGCCGAGGATGAACGGCTTTGAAACGACTCGACGGATCATGGAGACCCGTCCCACACCAATTGTCATCGTGAGCGGAACCGTCGACATAGCAGAAACGGCCAGCGTCTTCCGAGCCATCGAAGTCGGTGCTCTCGCCGTGATGCCGAGACCTTCCGGCATTGGCCATCCGGAATATCAACGGAAGGCAGCGGCCTTTGCGCAGACCATCAAGCTGATGGCGGAGGTGAAGGTAGTGAGGCGGTGGCGGCGCCCTCGACCGGAAGAGACCCTGCCCGTGGCTTCCGTGTGCGCGGAAGTCCAGCCGGGGACGGCACCGACCGAGACCCGCCTGATCGCGATCGGGGCTTCCACGGGTGGTCCTCCAGTGCTTCGAATGATTCTATCTGGGCTACCCAAGGACTTTGCCCCTCCTGTTTTGATCGTGCAGCATATCGCAAGTGGCTTTACTCAGGGCTTTGCGGAGTGGTTGGCGCAGTCGTCGAAACTCCCGGTCCAGTTGCCCGTGCACGGGCAACAAGTTGTTCCGGGGGGAGTGTACGTCGCACCGGATGGATTTCACATGACGGTTGCTAGCAATGGCCGCATTTTGCTCAACACATCTGAGCCTGAGAATGGGCTGCGTCCGTCCGTTTCCTGCCTGTTTCGCTCCGTTGCCAAGGTCTATGGCCCGAGCGCGGTTGGCGTGTTGCTCACCGGGATGGGAAAGGACGGAGCACTGGAATTGAAATTGATGAAGGAGCGGGGTGCGGTAACCATTGCGCAGGACAAAGAGAGCTCCATAGTACACGGCATGCCGGGTGAGGCAATCAGGCTGGGTGGGGTCACTTACATCCTTCCTCCACATAAGATTCCGACGATGCTGACAGGTTTAGTAGCGAGAGCATGCAACCAGCCCGGCGCGGAAATCACGCACGCATGAAACGGTACCGAGGGAACGCCGCTTTGCCGGCAGAGCTCTCGCGAGGTCAGGCGGAATTATGGATGAGCTGAGGACACATTTCAGCAACGGCATCGAGATACTCATAGCAGAAGACAGCCCGACCCAGGCCGAGCAATTGAAACATTATCTGAGGGCCAGGGGATATTCCGTCAGGATGGTCGGCGACGGAAACCAAGCGTTCGCGGCGGCGCTGGAAAACCAGCCCGCCATGCTCATCACGGACGTTGTGATGCCGGAAATGGACGGTTACACCCTGTGCAGGAAGATCAAGTCTTCGAAGACGCTCAAGGACATCCCAGTCGTTCTACTAACGTCTCTATCCCGACCGCAAGACATCCTGAAAGGCCTGGAGTGCGGTGCGGACAGTTTCATCCGGAAGCCCTACGACGATAAATACTTGGTCTCGCGAGTCGAATCCATCCTAGCCAATCAAGAGCTGCGGAGAACCGAACGGCTACAAGTGGGCGTGCAATTACAATTCGACGGCCGAGCGCACTTCATCACAGCAGAGAAACAACAGATCCTGGACTTGCTGATCTCGACCTATGAAGGCGCTGTTCAAATCAATGAGGAACTAGAGATCAAGCAACGGGAACTCCTGCGCGAGCGAGACCTTCTGCACACCTTGATGGATAACGTTCCCGATTTCATTTACTTCAAGGACACCGCCGGCCGCTTTACCACGATCAACCGAGCGCTGGCGCGTGCGCTAGGGATCTCGAAGCCCGAGGACGCCTTGGGAGAGACCGATTTCGAGTATTTTGCTGAAGCATATGCGCGACAGACTCTCGCGGACGAACGGGACGTTTTACGAACCGGTCAACCGCTGGTCGGCAAGGTTGAAGAGATCCACCTTCGCGACAAGTTCCGTATATGGATTTCCACCACGAAAATGGTGGTTCGCGATTTGGATGGAAAGATCATCGGCACGTTTGGTGTCAGCCGGGACATCACCGAGTCCAAGCACGCTGAACAAGAACTCCGGCTGGCGAAACAGAACCTGGAAAACAGAGTGGCCGAGCGGACCTCGGAACTCGCTCAGGCCAACCGCCAACTGCAAATTGAGTTGGGCGAGCGCAAGCGAGCTGAAGAACAGGTCAGGAGGCTCAACGAGGATTTGGAACAGCGCGTGGCTGAACGCACTATCCAGCTCGTAGCCGCAAATCAGGAACTGGATGCATTTTCGTACTCCGTTTCGCATGACCTGCGAGCACCTTTACGCCATATCAATGGTTTCAGTCAGATGCTGGCGACGAAACACAGTTCGCAGTTGGGGCCAGAGGCCCAGGAACTGTTGAAACTCATTCGAGAGGGTTCGCAGAAAATGAACCTTATGATCGATGACCTCTTTAACTTGGCCCGTTTGGATCGGCGCGAGGCTGTTTCGAAGATGACGCCGTTGAATTCGCTGGTCGAAGGCGTTCTCAAGGACCTTGAGTCTGAAATCGAAGGACGACAAATCGACTGGCACATCGGTTCCCTGCCCGCCGTCCATTGCGACCCAGGATTGCTGCAACAGGCGTTCGCGAACCTTCTGTCCAATGCCGTCAAGTATAGCCGCGGCCGAGAACGTGCTGTGATCAAAGTCGACCAGATGACGATCGAGGGCGAGGCCGTGATCTACGTTCGCGACAACGGCGCCGGATTCGATTCGAGGCATGCGAGCAAGCTGTTCGGGGCTTTCCAGCGATTTCACACTGTGGAGGAATTTGAAGGCACTGGAGTTGGGCTGGCGACGGTTCAACGCATTATCCGCAAACACGGAGGCCGTGTCTGGGCCGAGGCGGAGCGCGACCAAGGCGCCACTTTTTATTTCACACTAGGCGAAAAACCATGACGAACACCCGCAGGGTAGAGGCGTGCTAATGGACATTTCCATTCGGCTCTCCACAGGCGCACGCGGCCGCCCAAAAGGAACAGGTCGCCCTACAAGATTTCGAGGAAGAGAGCTTAGAGGCCGCGCTTCGTTTCAGATCGCCGAAAGCGCGCGCGATATGCATTTGGGCTGAGTTTGACTCGTGCGCGAAAGTGATGGCGGAGTGTAGGCGCAGATCCAAGCCCGCATTGGTCCGCTATTTCCTCCATAGAAAGCGCCGTCGTCTCCAAAAGGTCTTTCGCCCGCCTCACGCGCAAGCTCGTGATCCAGTGCAGCGGACTCGTGCCGGTCATCTCAACAAATCGCCGGTTTAAGGTCCGTTTACTCATGCAGGCCCTCTTTGCTAGCTGAGTTACAGTAATTGGATCGTGCAGCCTCGCCTGCGCCCAATGCAGGAGATGCGAAAGCCAAGGGCTTGCCTGCTCGCCGACCGGTTTGTCGATAAACTGTGCTTGCCCGCCCTCGCGGTGCGGAGAGACAACCAGCCGCCGCGCCACTCTGTTTGCAGTCAGCGTTCCAAAATCCTTGCGGATGAGATGCAGACAAAGATCAATTCCGGCGGCGCTACCCGCCGAAGTGAGGATGTCCCCTTCATCGACATAGAGGACATCCGGCTGAAGCCGGATTGCGGGAAAAACGCTGCTCAGTTTCTCGATATATCTCCAATGCGTCGTGGCGCACCTGCCGTTCAGAAGTCCGGTGGCGGCCAGCACGAAGATTCCCGAGCAGATGGAAACTAGCCGCGCTCCCCGTTCGTGTGCCGCGGTCAACATGCGAATGAGCCGCTGCGGCGGCGGTTCGTCCGGATTCCGCCAGCCTGGAATGATGATCGTGTTGGCATTGCGTAGTCCCTTGAGACCTGTGCGCGACAACACGCTCACACCCCCGGTAGCGCGCAGGGGTCCTTTTTCCAGCCCACAGACCTCGAACGCATACCAATGCTCCAATTCGGGACGGGGGAGTCCAAACATTTCGACCACGATGCCGAACTCGAAGGTGCAGAGTCCATCGTAGGCAAGAGCAGCCACTTTGTGGATCGGGGAGACATGCTTCCTGTTCTGGGATGTTGGCACATTCTTTACGGTAATTGGCATTTAGGCCACTGGCAAGAACTTCGTCCGCCACCCATTCTGGACAGGAAGCGAATCATTTCGGAGGAAACATTGCCATGTCATCCCAACTCGTCACCAAACAGATCAGCCGGGTTCTCGAAATCGCTCCCGCCTCATCGCCAACAGCATTCGAGCATTTTGCCAAGAAGCTAACATTTGAGACCGATTGCGCCGATGTGCATTCGTCCTTGGCTTCGAACACGGTTGACTTCGTGCTCCTCGATGTTCGCGGGCGCCAGGCCTATAACAAAGGCCATGTTTCCGGCGCGATCAATCTCCCGTTGGTAACAATCACTGAGGATCGAATGAAGGAGTATTCGCCGGAAACGGTATTTGTCGTCTACTGCACAGGGCCGCACTGCAACGGGGCGAACAAAGCTGCGATCCGACTCTCTCAACTCGGGCGTCCGGTGAAAGAGATGATTGGGGGCGCAACCGGTTGGGTCGACGAAGGCTTCACTCTGGTCGAAGAATGAGCGAACGTCGGGAGCTAGTTTCAATCCGAGCCGCCCGGCCTGAGGACGGATCGGCGATTCTGGGCATGCTCGCGGATCTGGCGTCGTTCGAAGCCGCGGCACTCCTCCGCGCCTGGAGGCCGCTGCGTTGGTAAGAGACGTCTTCGTTCCTGCCCCCAAGTTGAACATCCTGATTGGCGAGGGAGCTGTCGGGAATAAATGCAAGCAGATTGCCGGCTTCATCTGACATCTCGAGAATCATTCGAGTTGGGAAGGCAAACCCGGTATTCACATCGGCTATCTGTGGGTATCCCCGGAGCGACGTGGCCCAGGTGTTGGATCGACGCTGCTTCGCCATATCCTCTCCCAGAATGAGGGGAAGCGCATCGTAACAACGAGGCTCGCATCTACACCAGCGATTAACGTGCCGAGCTCCCACCCTTCAGGCGGTTCGTGTGTTGTCGGTAATTCTTCCGTTACGAGGATTAGGAAAGAATAGCCCGTCACTCGGCTAGAATTCGATCGGCGGAACTTTTCCCGCGCTCGAGCCGTATCTCGATGGAGGGATGGACGTTCAGCAGCAGGGCGGCGCAGCACACACAGGGACACATGGCTGACAAGTGGATCCGTAGGGTGAGAATATTTCCCTTCTTATTTGCGTCGTTTCTCCCGGTGGCGGCGTTTGCTCAAGCGTCCCCAAATCAGGCGCCAGACCGAACCTGGATTACTGACGTCCGCGTTATTTCGCCAGAGAAGCTCGATCACATCGACAAAGGCAGCGTGCTGATCGAAAATGGACGCATCGCCCGTGTGGACCGAGGACCTGCGCCGAAGAAGCCTGCCCGCGCGACAATCGTTTCCGGGAAGGGATGGTTTCTTGTTCCCGGCCTCATCGACTCACATGTCCATCTCGCCGCCATTCCTGGAATCAGTTATGAGATGAGCCTCAGTCCCGCGGAAAAAAAGCCCGCGATGCTCAAACGGTACCCCGAGCAACTGCCACGTTCCTACCTCTACTTCGGCTACACCACACTTATCGATCTGGCAGTGGTTGATCGCCAGGTGTTGGATAAGTTCAGACAGGCGCCAGTGCATCCCGACCTCTTTGACTGCGGCGAGTCTTTACCATTTGCGAATGGCTACCCAATGTCATTCGCGCCGCCGGAGACACGTTTCAAACTTTTTCCAAATTTTATCTACGATCCTAAGCAAGCTTCCGCGATTCCCAACGAATATATGCCCCAAGACCACACTCCTGCTGCGGACGTCGCAGCGGTCAAACGTTCCGGCGGCATTTGCGTTAAGACCTACTTCGAGCGTGGCTTCGGCGCAGACCGAAACCTGCCGGTGATGGGCCCTGAAGTTGCAGCAGAAATCCGCCGCGCTGCCACGCAGGCTGGACTCGTGCTGATGGTGCATGCCAACACATTTGAGGCCCAAAGATTTGCCGTCCAGGCCGATGTTGACGTGATCGCACACGGACTGTGGAACTGGGGCGATCTCTACAAGCAGACTGAACTCCCGCCTGAGATGAAAGATCTCCTCGATGAAATCGTGCGCAAGAGGATCGGCTACCAATCCACCCTCCAGGTAATACAGGGGCTTCGCGCCTATTTTGATCCCGAGTATCTGAATACGCCGAACATTCCCAAGGTCATCCCCGCGGAGATGCTGGAATGGTTCAAGTCTCCTGAAGGTAAATGGTTCAAAAAAGAATTGGACGATGACAATGCGCCGGACGCAACGATGCGTCAAACCTTCGACAATGGCCCCCTCCGCCGCGTGAGGCTGGTACTGGCGTACCTGGCCAGCAAGGACGCCAACTTCCTCTTCGCCACTGACACTCCGTCGAGCACAACATACGGAAATCTTCCCGGCCTGAACGGCTATCTGGAGATGCAGCAGCTTCGCGAAGCCGGGTTATCTCTCAAGCAGATCTTCAGAGCCGCCACCATCAATAACGCTCGGCAATTCAAGATCGACTCGCAAGTCGGAACAATCGAACCCGGGAAAGTCGCCAACCTCCTCCTGCTCAGGAAATCGCCGTTGGAAAGCCTGGATGCGTACGACAGCATCGTCACGGTTTGGGTTCATGGAAAGCTAATTTCCCGCGACAGTTTGGCAGCTACTGCAAACAAGTAGTCCACTGTTCCCGGGGGCATTGTGATCGATTGGTCGGCAAACCCTGCCTTGGGGTCATTTCAGGGTTGCCTGTGATCTGTACACAATCGGAGGCGCGCGACGCCACGCGGCCCTAACACCTAGGGCCGACCATTCAACTCATCCGGCAACTCGCTGCCTGCCCACCGAATACTTGGCCGCTGCCGTCTTTTCCTTGCGCCTTCAGCCTCTCTTTCCGACAACGGCTGGCCTGGCAAACCCCGGTTTGACAGTGCCGGGGCAAGTTGCGGATACTACCGACAGCGTGCGACAGGGCACCACCGACCCGCGGCAAGGGAACAATCCCACCTGCTTCGATTGAGACAGCGTGCATTGCACCTTCTTTCAGCCTGTATCAGCGGGTCACAGGCGCTCATGAAAGGAGGTCGTAATGACCACATCTAAGCTTCCTGCTCGTCCCTCCCTGGAATCCCTGCGCAAGCAAGCCAAGAAACTGGCGCGCGGCATCGTAGTCGGCCATGCAAGCGCCATCGCCCGGGCGCGGGCCCAGCTGCCGCAAGCCGAGCTGCCGTTGTCACAGCGTGATGCCCAGTTGGTGCTGGCGCGCGAATATGGGTTTCCAGGCTGGCAGGACCTGGTTAGAGAAGTAAAGCAACGCCTGGGCAGGGGACTCGAGTGGGCCGTGTCCCAAGCCCGCCGCCGCATCCATGACAATGACATCGAACGTCTGCGGCAGCTGTTGGCTGAGTACCCGACCCTATTGTCGTGGAGGGCTGATGAAAACGACGGCGGGCTGCTCGGGATGGCTACCGAGTCCTACGGCGACAGCTTCGACCCGTCCCGGGAGCAGATATTCACGCGCGCGGCATGTGCAGAGTTCCTGATCGATGCAGGCGCAGTCGTCGCGCCGTCGGTATGCGATGGCCTCATCGCTTCCCGCACAAAGGGACTTCTCGATCTCTTCCACCGCAGAGGCCTTCTTCCCCAATCGCTCCGGTTCTTTGCCGCGCTTGGCGACGTCAATGGCGTTCGCGCCTGTCTTGATGCGAATGGCGACGATCTTGCAGCGGTGAATAAGGCGTTCATGTGTGCCTGCCATCTCCAGCACGCGACCGCAGCGGCGCTGCTGCTGGATCGGTCAATCACGCTCGATGCCGAGCTGGGAAGGCAGATCGATGGCGGGCCGGGACGTTCCGCATTTGTCCAATACATCATGGCGGAAAGTGAGACGCTCGCCTTCACCAACGCCGACCCGGCCGGGCCCTGGCAGGCTTTTGTCATGCGACAGGTCGTGCGCGCGGTGAACGACGGCGACCTGACATCCTTTGTCGGCGGATTGCGGGGCGAAGCATGGATGCTGGCAGACGCATGCGTGAAATTCCAGGTCGGATTGATCGAGCGGGCGGTGCTGCGCGATCGCGAAGCTTTCATTACTGCTCTTCTTGATCTCGATCCCGCTGTGCTGCGCCGTCGCGTGCCGCCGCCATCGCAGGCCATTGAATTCGCGTTCACGTATGCGAAGACCCGTCTGCTTCCGACGCTGCTGCGCATCTGGCGCCTGCCCGACGATCTGCCACACGCAGCCGGGAATGGAGACTTCGCACGCGTGAAAAGCTGGTTCGACGCGGAGGGCAAGCCTGCACTGGGCGACCTGGCGAATCATTCTCCTGCCAACAGCGTACACACGCGGGAACCTGAATGGGGCGAGCCCAGTGTGCAGCAGGTTCTCGACACCGCGCTCGCCTGGGCGGTCCTCAACAACCACTTCGAGATCGCCGACTTTCTTCTCGGTCACGGGGCCGATATCAACACGAACTGGGGCTCCCATGAGCCCGCCAGCATCCTGCATGAGCTGGTGTATTTCCACAAAAATTACGAAGCGATGCAATTCCTCATCGATCGCGGCATCGACATGACGATCGTCGATTATCGCTGGCGCTCTACCGCCCAGAGTTGGGCATCTTACGCTGTGAAGGACGAGAAGATGGCGCAGTGGCTGCGCGAGGCGCAACAACGGCGGGAGCAGGCATCGCGCTGAGAGCGGCCAGGCGGATCAATCAGAAGGCCGCCCCGGCATGTGCGACCTTTCACCGTGAGCCGAGGCATGTCGGCTTCAGAACCTTCTTTTTGTCTGCAGTCGGCGTGATGAACACAGCGGCCGTCAGATGCCCGGCCCGCGAGCAGACGGAGAAGAATACTTCCGCTAAAGCGCCGTAGCGTTTATGGATTGCCGGCGGATCGGCAAACCGGAAGTGCGCGCTGAGCAGCGCGTTGTTCAGGAGGGTTAAAGTCCCTCTGGCGCTCAAATGAGGGGCGTCATATCCAAGAAGCGGGGTTCGCAGCCTCGCTGGCCGGAGAAAGTGGAAGGTATGGAGACGTCTAAACGGGCACGAAGGCGAAAGCTGGATACGGCCAAGACCGACCTAGAGCCACCGCTTGCTGTACTCCGGAGGGCAGGGTGTCCACCGTAAGGTGGAATCCGAAGGGCATGAGGAGAAGTACCGGGCCGTAATCGATGGGGAAACCCAAGATGAACCGGTCGGCCAAAGGTGGGGCAAGGTCGAGTCTGCACTTCTGAGACGAAGGCGTTCTCATTCACCCACCGCACCAAGGTGATTGCGGACGGCACGGTACAGAAGAACAACGCGTGACCTCAGGAGAACTGACAGAGTCCCCGGTTGGCATTGGGGTAA
>Ga0137418_10001878_pt1 | contig 19203 bp, 16 predicted proteins | sample CZODoug3_1_2_16f_FD_122242 | JGI IMG/M metagenome (GOLD analysis project Ga0137418, IMG submission 122242) | Vadose zone soil fungal communities from Angelo Coast Range Reserve, California, USA - CZODoug3_1_2_16fungal (Hybrid Assembly) | ecosystem: Environmental > Terrestrial > Soil > Vadose... | reverse complement strand
TTCTGGCCGATGGCGGCCTGCACCAACGCCGGGCCAGCAAGAAATAATCCCGAGCCTTCGGTCATCAAAATGTGATCGCACATTACCGGGAGATACGCACCGCCGGCGACGCACATACCCATGATGGCAGTGAGTTGCGGAATGCCCATGGCGGACATGACCGCGTTGTTGCGAAACACGCGGCCGAAATCGTCAGTGTCCGGGAAAACGTCCTCTTGCAGTGGCAGAAAAATTCCGGACGAGTCCACCAAATAGATGGTGGGAATCTTGCTTTCGATGGCGATGTTTTGCGCGCGAATCACTTTCTTGGCGGTCATCGGGAAAAAAGCGCCAGCTTTTACAGTAGCGTCATTGGCAATGACCATGAACAGGCGCCCGCAGATGCGGGCGAGGCCGGTGATGGTTCCGGCGGAGGGTGCGCCGCCCCATTCCTCGTACATTTCGAATGCCGCGAAGGTGCCCAGTTCAAAAAAGTAGGTGCCGGGATCGATGAGTTTGGCGATGCGTTCGCGGGCGGTGAGGCGGCCCTTTTTGTGCTGGGACTCGATGGCTTTCGCGCCGCCGCCCTGGCGAATCTGTTCGTCCTGATTCTTGATTTCGGTTAAAAGCTCAATGATGCGGCGGGTGTTCTTCTGGAAGTCAGGCGAATCGCGATTGATGGAGGATTTTAGGGTCGAAGCGGACACGCCGGCTCCCTCGCAAACAGAGGAATTGAGTATACGGCGGCTGGTTCCAATGAAGCAAAACACCGCCAGGAGGTTTGAACGCAGAGGCGCAGAGTTCGCAGAGAGACGGAAGCGTAAGACGGTCGAGCCGGCTTGCGGCAGGCAAGGCGCCGCAGGCCAAAAAAAACTAAGCGGCGGCGTGCTTTTTGTGGATGAAATCGACGATATCTTGGGTGGAGGTTCCGGGGAGAAAAATTTCGGCGATGCCTGATTGTTTGAGCGCGGGAATGTCTTGGCCGGGAATGATGCCGCCGACCAGCACGGTGACGTCGTCCATACCTTTTTCGCGCAAGAGATTCATGAGTTGCGGGCAGATAGTGTTGTGGGCGCCGGAGAGGATGGAGAGGCCGATAACGTCGACGTCTTCCTGTACCGCGGCGGAGGCGATCATCTCAGGGGTTTGCCGGAGGCCGGTGTAGATGACTTCCATGCCGGCGTCGCGGAGGGCGCGGGCAATGATTTTGGCGCCACGGTCGTGGCCGTCGAGGCCGGGCTTGGCGATCAGTACTCGAATTCTCTTTTCAGGCATTCTCTGCGAACCTTTGCGTACTCTGCGTCTCTGCGTTGTCTTTCTCTTCATAGTGCCACACAAAGCGCCGAATTCCGTCCTTTAGAACCGGAACATGGAAGTTGATAAGTAGCCCGAGACGGACTTCCGCTAATCGAAGGTAGGTAAGTATTACGGATTCATGAATCGGGGCGACGGACTCGATCGCTTTGATTTCGACGACCACCCTTCCCGCGACCAACAGGTCCAGCCGGTAGCCGCATTCTAGTTTCAGGTCCTTGTAAACCAATGGAACAGGTTTTTGACGTTCGAAGGGAATACCGCGCAGGGTTAGTTCGCGTGCGAGACACTCTTCGTAGACCGCCTCGAGCAGGCCGGGACCCAGTTTTCTGTGAACCTCGATTGCAGCTCCAATAATCGCGTGAGTGAGTTGGGAGTCAGTCATGGGCTTCCTGCAAGGAGAAAAGATAACGCAGAGACGCAGAGTACGCAAAGGCTCGCAGAGGAGAAGAAAGACGGGCCTAGGTGATGGCGACCTCTTCGTAGGAGCCGAAGGTGGAACGCATGGTGTCGCAGATTTCGCCGAGGGTGGCGTAGGCTTTTACCGCGGCATAAATCGATGGCATGAGATTATCTTTGCCTTGCGTTGCTTTGCGGAGCGCGGAGAGAGTGCGGTCGACTTCCGCTTGCGATCGTTCGGCGCGCAGTTTTTTCAGGCGGGCGGCCTGACGAGTTGCCACGGTTTCGTCAATTTGCAGAATATCGAGAGCCTTTTCTTCGGAGACGAAATCGTTCACGCCGACCATGATTTTTTCTTTTTTGTCCAACTCCATTTGATAGCGGTAGGAAGCTTCCGCGATTTCGCGTTGGGGATAGCTGCGTTCGATGGCCGCGACCATGCCGCCCATGGCGTCGATTTTGCGGATGTAGTCCCAGGCCCCAGCTTCGACTTCATTTGTGAGCGATTCGACAAAATAGGAGCCGCCGAGCGGGTCGACGGTGTTGGTGACGCCGGTCTCGTGGGCGATGATCTGCTGGGTGCGGAGGGCGATGGTGGCGGCGAATTCGGTTGGCAAAGCCCATGCTTCGTCCAACGAATTTGTATGCAAGGATTGCGTCCCGCCGAGGACTGCCGAGAGTGCCTGCAGCGCGGTGCGAACGACGTTGTTGTAAGGCTGTTGTGCGGTCAGAGAGCAGCCCGCGGTTTGCGAGTGGAATCGCATGGCCCAGGTGCGGGGACTTTTTGAGCCGTAGCGTTCGGTGACCGCTTTGTGCCAGATACGGCGTGCGGCGCGGTACTTGGCGATCTCTTCGAAAAAATCACTGTGGGCATTAAAAAAAAACGAAAGTTGCGGGCCGAAGTCGTCAATATTCATGCCGCGGCGCAGCGCATATTCCACGTATTCCATGCCGTCACGCAAAGTGAACGCGAGTTCCTGGATGGCGGTCGAACCGGCTTCGCGAATGTGGTAGCCGCTGATGGAGATTGGATTGAACTTCGGAGTGTGCTTGACCGCAAATTCAAAAGTGTCGATGACCAGGCGCATGGACGGTTCGGGCGGGTAGATGTATTCCTTCTGCGCGATGTATTCCTTCAAAATATCGTTCTGTAAAGTTCCCGAGAGAATTTTCCAGTCGGCGCCCTGCTTTTCCGCAACGGCCAGATACATGGCCCAGATGACCGCAGCAGGCGAGTTGATGGTCATCGAAGTGGTGACGTTGGCCAGCGGAATCTGATCGAAAAGCACTTCCATATCGGCGAGGGAGCTGATGGCTACGCCGCATTTGCCGACTTCACCTTCGGAGAGGGCGTGGTCGGAGTCGTAACCCATCAGCGTGGGCAGGTCGAAGGCGGTAGAGAGACCGGTCTGACCTTGCGCGAGCAGATAGCGGAAGCGCTGGTTGGTGTCTTCGGCTGTGCCAAAGCCGGCGAACTGGCGCATGGTCCACAGCCGTCCGCGATGCATCGTAGCGTGGATGCCGCGGGTGTATGGCGGCTCGCCGGGAAGGCCAAGCTGTTTTGCCGCATAATTTTCGGGAAGGTCGGCTTCGGTGTACAGCCTGCGAATCGGATGGCCGGAAATGGTGGTGAATTGCGATTGGCGTTGAGGAGATTTGTCGAGCGCCGGAGTGATCGGCTTATTGGAATTAGGCATCGCGGAGGATCCGGCGCGTGGCGGTCAACGGAAAGAACTGATTCATAACAATTTCTTATGCTAGTCGAAAGAGTTGGCTTGGGCAACCGCGTGGCTCGGGCAGTGTGTTACGCGCCGACGCTGGCGACAGTTGATTTGCGCCCAAGTAATTTTGACGTTGAGATCCTTCGGACATCCTTATCGGATGTCCTCAGGATGACAACGCGAGTTACACCTGGACTGAAAATGAAAAGGCCGGCTGGAAACCCAGCCGGCGCGAAAACACGAAAAGACCAAAAGCCTATTTCTGGAGCTTACTCTTGGCCGGAAGTGCCGGAGGTTGTGGCGGTTGAGTTTGCGGCGTCGAGTTTCTTGAAGAGCGCATCGGTACCAACGACTTTTCCGTTGAGGGTGCCGGGAATCAAGCTGTCTTTTTCGGGAACGCCGGATTTGGCGTCGGCGATGGTAACCCGGTTGGTTTCCAGGGTCCGGCCAATGGCGCGTTCGTAATTGGCTTTGGCTTCACCTAAGTCGGCCAACGCCCGAAGTTCAGTACCTTTGGCGGTAATGAAATCGCGCTGCGTGAGAATGACGTTGTAAACCGTGGATGCGCCAAGCTGATATTTTTTCTGTTCGGCGTCAAAAGTTTGCCGCTGCAATTCGCTGGCTTTGGCTGCGGCTTCGACCCTCGCGCGGTCCTGTACCAGCGCGATGTAGGTGTTGCGAACGTCGAGCAAGGCACTGTTCTTTAGTTGTTGCATGACGGCTTGTTGCTGGCGGCGAGTCAAGATGGAGCGCTGGCTGTCAGCTTGTGCGGAGCGATTGCGAATCGGAACCTGCAGATTCAGGTAGACCGCATAGTCCGGAAAGTCGTTGTGAAAAATTTGGCTCTGGGCCGTGCCGAAACCATCCTGCTTGGTGCTGGCGACGGTAGAGCTGGTGGCCGGCAAAAAGATTTGTACCGGATTTCCACCTGAATCAAGAACCGTGACGGCCTGGCCGTTTGCTCCAACTACAGGGCTGCCGGCGACGGTGGTGTTGTTCAGTAGTGCGGAATTTCCCGAAAGCCCTTGCGAGCCATAGCGAGCGTTAAGCGTTGCAGTCGGCAGCAGGGCATTGCGGGTGGCGCGGACATCGATGTCGGCGTTCTTTAAGTTGTAGAACTGTTCCTGCAGGTCGGGACGCTTGGCGAACGCTTCACGCAGGGCTTCCTCGAAGTTCGGCGCTTCCACGGCTTCCGGCGCAGTGGGCTTATCGGTAGGAATGATCTGCACGTTGACGAAATTGGCAGCCAGCGGATCCTTGGAAATTGCATTTTTCAGGGTCTGCTCCTGCTGCAGTTGCGCGGTCTGCGCAACGATCAGGTTTTGCCGGTCAGTGGCCAATTCAGATTCGGCGCGCGTGACATCGAGCGGGGCCATGGTGCCGATTTCTAGTTGTTTCTTGTTATCGCCGTAGAGTTTTTCGGATACGGTGACGGCCTGCTGCCGCACGTCGACGTTCTGGCGCGCGTAGACCAATTCCCAATAGGCGGTGATGGTATTGGTGACGGTGGTGATGGCCTGCTGAGCGAAAGCGATGTCGGCGATTTTGCGGTTGTTCTTGGCGATCAGAATGTTGCGGCGGTTGACGGCGAAGCCGAAGCCGTTCAGCAATTGCTGGCTAACCACCAGATACAGCGACGACTGCACGGCGGGATTAAAGGAGTTCACCGGGGAGCTGGAGGAGCTGCGAGTGTTGTCCCAGGCGACGGTTACGTTGGCGCCCGAAGTGAAGCCCTGCGATACGCTGAAATTATATTGGGCGGTGTGGCTCTGTAGGCCGGTGAGCGCGGAGGTTCCGGTGCCGGAGATAAACGGGTTGTTGATCGGAATGGACTGGCGATCAAAAGAAATAGTCGAAGATAGGATCGGGTCGAACGAGAGCGACGGAATATTCGCTGAGGAGGACCCGTATGCACTGCCGTTGGTGCCGCGGCCGAAGCCACCGGACGCGGTCTTGAGCAAGTCGGTGTCGGCGAGCCAGGTGTTGTAGCGCGAGACCACGATGTCCATGTTGTTGGCTAATGCCAGCTCGACCGCATCCTGCAGGGTCAGCTCGAGTTTGCCGTCATGAATCATTTGCTCAATCTTCGGAGTGTTGGCAGCGCCCGGCTCAGCGATCGAAATCGGCTGATAGGGAGCGATCAGGTTCGGGAATGCTTTCGGGGCTCTCGTGAAGTGGAATTTGGAGCTGCCCAGCGAAATGATTGGAGCCGGGCTATTGGCGAGTTTGGGCTCATCGGGCGCGGATTGTGCGGCTCCAGCATTTTGTGCGGAGGCCGAGGGCAGGGTCCCCAAGGCAAGCAAAACGGCCAACAGGGTAGCCATCAAGGCGCGTGCAAACTGCTTGATCATGGTGTGCTTATCCCCTCAAGTAGATGTCCCGTAGGACATAATTTGCGTATCAAATTGACCTGCACTAGATAAAACGTGCGCAGGCTGCCATTTGTTTCATAATTCGGCCGGAGATGGCGTTCTGCCGGCGAAAGAACCGCGCTGGGATTGACTTTGATGCACCGTGCTGCGGAAGAGTGAAGTTTAGCAGCGGCGCGGATTCTTGACAACGCTGCCCGCCAGCCACTAAGCTCCTGACATTTCGACGTTTAGAGGCAGGGAACGGTTAGCTCCTCGATGGCGACCAGAGACGAATTGCTGAAGATTTTCGAAACCGCTGGGGCCATACGGCATGGCCATTTTGAACTGTCCAGCGGATTGCACAGTGGCACGTACGTGCAATGCGCGTTGGCGCTGCAATATCCGCGATTTGCAGAGAAATTAGGAGCGGCGCTGGCCGCGCGGTTTGTCGATGCGCGGATTGAGGCGGTGGTATCACCCGCGTTGGGCGGGCTGATTGTCGGGCAGGAAGTGGCTCGCGCGTTGCCGGAGGCTCCTGGCGGCGTAGAGGGCGGGGGAGTGCCGGCGATTTTTGTGGAGCGTGATGGCAGCGGCACGATGGTACTGCGGCGGGGATTTTCGCTGCGTCCGGAACAGCGGGTGCTGGTCGTAGAAGACGTTTGGACCACCGGCGGTTCGACCCAAGAGGCGATTCGCGTGGTGCAGGAAGCCGGAGGCCGGGTAGTAGCTACAGCGGCGCTGATCGATCGCAGCGGCGGCAAAATTGAATTTCCCGTGAAATCGCAAGCCCTGCTGGATTTGCCGATTGCCAGCTACGACCCGGACGAATGTCCGCTGTGCCGAGAAGGCTCGGCTGCGGTTAAACCCGGAAGCCGATTCGTGCGTTCCGCTTCCTGATGTGCTTATAGCTGCGGCATGCGCTACCTAAAAATTACCATTGCCTACGACGGGACGGATTATCACGGCTGGCAGACGCAGTCCAGCAAACCCACCATTCAGGGCGAAATCACCAGCGTGCTGCGGCGCCTGACTCAAGAAAATATTTCGATGCACGCTGCCGGGCGCACTGATGCAGGCGTGCACGCGCTGGGGCAGATTGCAAGCTTCCGCACGCAATCGGGTTTGTCGGCGCAGGAATTTCAACGAGCGCTAAATGCGATTTTGCCGCCGGCGATTCGAATTGTTGCCGCGGAAGAGACTGGGCCGGATTTCAGTGCGCGATGGTCGGCGCGTTCAAAGATTTATCGCTATCGGTTGTATCGCGGCAAAGTGGTGCCGCCGGCGCTGTGGCGCTATGTCCTGCACTATCCGTTTCCGCTCGATGAAGACAAAATGCGCGATGCCGCGGCGCGATTGGTGGGTAGCCACGATTTCGCGTCATTTGCGTCATCGACCGGCTCGGAAGAGGACGATAAGGAGCGCTCGACCGTCCGGGAGATTTACTCGACGGAGTTGGCGCGCTCGTCGGATAGCGAAGAGCTGGTATTCACGGTGTGTGGCCGGTCGTTCTTGCGGTACATGGTACGCAAAATGGTGGGCACCTTGCTGGATGTGGGGAGGGGACGCTTGGCGCCAGACGATATCGACCGTCTATTTGAACTGCGCGACCGCTCGAAATCCGGCCCGACGGTGCCGCCGCAAGGCTTGTGCATGGTGTCGGTACAACTGGAAGAGTCATTTCGCATGAAGTAGTTTTGGATGTCGGTTTGCGGTCGACTTTGCAGGCGGTCCGGCCGAAGAAAAAATGCTCGCTCGAATCCACTACCTCCGCGCGCTTTTGCTCCAGGCAACACTGCTCCTGATTTGCCATCCCTGCGGATTTGCGAACACTGCGCCCATCTACGGGTACAGGATCGTGGCAACGTATCCTCACTCGACCGACAGTTACACCGAGGGCTTCTTCTATCTCGACGGAATATTCTATGAGGGAATCGGCATCAGCGGCCATTCTGCGGCAATGGCTATTGCAGCCGAAACCGGAAAAGTATTGCAGCGACACGATCTCCCGCCGGAATATTTTGGCGAGGGAATTGTGGATTGGGGACAGTATGTTTACCAGTGGACATGGAAATCTCATGTCGGCTTTATCTACGATCGATTCACCCTGCAGGTAGTGAAGAAGTTTACGTATACCGGCGAGGGCTGGGGCATGACCCGGACAGCGAAAGAGTTAATCACCAGCGACGGCACGTCGACGCTTCGGTTCCGCGATCCCGCCAGTTTCCGGGAGACCCGGCACATCATGGTCACCGATGGCGGCAAAGCGATCGACCAACTCAATGAGCTTGAGTTCATTAAAGGGGAGATTTACGCGAACGTTTGGCACTCCGACAGGATTGCCCGAATTTCACCGCAGAGTGGACACGTCTTGTCATGGATCGATCTCTCGGGCCTGTTGCCTGCAAACCAAAAGCACGATGCCGAATCGGTTCTGAACGGAATTGCGTATGACCCGCAGCACGACCGGCTGTTTGTCACCGGGAAACGGTGGCCGCTGATTTTCGAGATCGAGATTGTTCGACGCGGCCCTGAAAAGTCGCGTTGATTGCAACGGCTGCTCGCTCTGAAACTTAGGCAAAACTTGAAGCTGCAGTAGCTTCTGCCTCAGGCGCGAAGCGGTTACAATTCAACCGGTGCGGCCGGGAGGCTCCATGCAGCAGAACGAATGGATTTACGATTGGAATCTGGCCTCGCCGCCGTTTATCCCTGCCGGAACCAAAATCCTTTTGGACGACGAAACGTTGCGCGATGGATTGCAGAATCCATCGGTGCATGACCCAAGCATCGAAGAAAAAATCCGCATCTTGCATCTGATGGAATCGCTCGGCATCGATTCGGTGAATATCGGCTTGCCGGGGGCCGGGCCGCGCGCGGCGGAGCACGTGGAAGCATTGGCGCGAGAAATCGCCGTCAATCGAATGAAGATCCGGCCAAACTGCGCGGCGCGTACAGTGGAAAATGATATTCGTCCGATTGCAGAGATTTCGCAGCGAGTTGGGATTGCCATCGAAGCGGCGACATTTCTAGGCACCAGTCCAATTCGACGGTTGGTGGAAGATTGGACCGTCGATCATCTGCAACGAACGACCGAGAACGCCGTGAAGTTCGCGGTAAGTCACAATCTGCCGTCGATGTACGTGACGGAGGATACGGTTCGCACGGATCCCGAAACCGTGAAGCGGCTCTATTCCGCGGCGATTCGCAGCGGCGCAAAAGCGGTGGTGCTCTGCGACACCGTTGGCCATGCAACGCCACAAGGCGCTTACAACCTGGTGAAATTTGTGATCGACGAAGTGGTCACACCCTCCGGCGAGAAGATTCGCGTGGATTGGCACGGGCACAACGACCGCGGGCTAGCGATTGCCAATTCAATGTGGGCGATTGCAGCGGGCGCAGATCAAGTGCACGCCGCGGCAAATTCACTCGGCGAGCGTGTTGGAAATACACCGATGGAGTTGATGCTGGTGAATTTGCGATTGATGGGGCTGATTCAGCGGGATCTTTCGCGTTTGAAGGAGTATTGCGAGACCGTAGCCGCCGCGACCCACACCTCGATTGCGCCGAATTATCCGGTGATCGGCCGGGATGCATTTCGGACCGCAACCGGCGTGCACGCCGCGGCCATCGTCAAGGCGTTTCATAAAGGCAACGTGGAACTGGCGAATATTGTGTACAGCGGGGTGCCATCACATCTTTTCGGCTTGGAGCAGATTATCGAGATTGGGCCGATGAGCGGAAAATCGAACGTGCTGTTTTGGCTGGAGCGGCGCCAGATTCCGGCGGATGAAGCGCTGGTAGCGAGGCTATTGGAGGCGGCGAAGCAATCAGCACGGGTGCTTACCGACCAAGAGTTACTCGCATTGTGCGCGGGAGTGGCTCCACATTGAACTGGCCGCAAGATTCTCCGCTGAAATGGATATTGGTTTCAGTTATTCTGCTGAACATGCCACTCAGGCCCATCCAAGTCTTCCCCGCCGCGCGCGCTGCCGCCAGTTCACAGCTTCCGTCGAATCCGCAGGTTCGCACAGCCTTGGATTGGTTTGCTCCGCACCGCTCCTGGATTGATGACGAACAAGCACGGCTAACCGAAATTCCGGCGCCGTCGTTCCAGGAGGCCGAACGAGCCGCGGCGGTAAAGGTGCTGCTCTCCGCTGTGGGTTTGGAAGTCTCCACCGACAAAGCCGGGAATGTAATTGGCACGTTGCGCGGCTCTTCCGAAAAAGAAGTGGTCATTATTTCGGCGCATCTCGATACGGTGTTTCCCGCGGGCACTGAAGTGAAAGTGCATCGGGAGAAGAAACGCATGTCCGCGCCAGGAATTTCCGATAACGGGACTGGATTGGCGGCACTGGTCGCGGTGGCTCGCGCGATTCACGAAGCGCGCATTCAGCCGCAGCGAACCATCGTGTTTGCCGCCAACGTAGGCGAAGAGGGCGAAGGCAATTTGCGCGGAATGCGAGCGTTGATGGACGCTTATCGCGACCGATTGAAGGCGGTGTTGGTGTTGGATGGATCGAGCATCGATCATGTGACCACCAAAGCGCTGGCTTCGCGCCGCGTGGAAGTGGTGATCACCGGGCCGGGCGGGCACAGTTGGTCGGATTTTGGGATTCCCAATCCAATTAACGCACTGGTACGAAGCGCGGTGCGGTTCATCAATACCCGCGTGCCAACCACTCCGCGTACCACATTCAACCTGGGACAAATTGAGGGTGGCACTTCGGTCAATTCCGTGCCGCACGAAGCACGCCTGAAAGTGGATTTGCGCTCCGAGAGCGAAGACGAGTTGATTCGGCTGGAATCAGCGTTGCGGGAAAGTGTTGGCGCGGGAATTCGCGATGAGATGGAAGCTTCTCGCGACCGTTCCAAAGGCAAATTGGAATGGAAACTGGACTTGCTCGGCAGCCGTCCCGGAGGCGAGCTTTCGCCGAATTCGCCACTGCTGGCGGCGCTGCGCGCGGCGGACGAGTTTGTCGGCAATCAGTCGCGCCAGGAACGAGCTTCGACTGACGCGAATATTCCGTTGTCGCTGGGAATTGATGCCATATCGATTGGCGCCGGCGGAAATGGCGGGGGCGCGCATTCGTTGCAGGAATGGTACGAACCTGAAGGCCGGGAAACCGGCTTACAAAGGGTATTGCTGACGCTGCTTGGCACCACCGGCGTCGCTGCGGAGAAAACTCGATGAGACGGTTACGAAGTTCAGTGATGCCAGCGATTTTGGCGGTTGCTATTTTGGTGCTGACGACTGGGTTTGCGGAGTTATTACGCGCGCAAGGAACCGATTCCAGCGCCGCGGATAGCGTCACCGTTTACCGCAACGGCCGCATTTATACCAATGATCCGGAATCGCCGTGGGCGTCGGCAATGCTCGTCCGGGGCGAAAAAATTCTGGCAGTTGGCGACGACGATGAAGTTACGGCGCTGGCCGACAAGGGCGCGCAAATTATCGACCTGGAAAAACATTTTGTGATGCCGGGATTCAACGATGCCCATGTTCACCTGGGTGGTGCCGGCCAGGATTGGCTGGCGGTACGGTTGAACGGCGTGCAAAACGTGACGGAATTGCAAAAACGCGTCGCGGATGGCGTCGCACAGCACAAAGAAGGCGAATGGATCACCGGCAGCGGCTGGGATCACACCTTTTGGCCGGACAAAAAGTTTCCCAATCGACAGCAACTCGACGCGGTGTCGCCAAAGAATCCGCTGATCCTGACCCACATCTCCGGACACGTCGCGGTGGCGAATTCGCTAGCGCTAGAATTGGCTGGAGTTACAAAAACCACGCCGAATCCTGCCGGAGGCGAAATCGAAAAAGACGCCGCCGGCGAGCCCACCGGGATGTTGAAGGAAGGCGCGGCGATGAAGTTAGTTTGGTCCAAGATTCCGCCGCCGACCTTGGAGCAGCGCCGCAAGGGAATTGAGCTGGCGCTGGCAGATGTAGCCAAGAATGGCGTGACCTCGGTGCAGGATAATTCCGCGTGGGAAGATTTTCTGACCTATCGCGCGATTAAAAATGACGGCAAGCTTTTCGTTCGAATCACGGAGTGGCTGCCGTTTGCGGCGCCGCTGGAAAAACTGGAAAAGATGCGGCGTGAAGGCGGAACAACCGATCCGTGGTTGCGCACTGGCGCACTGAAATTGGTGAGCGACGGCGCGTTGGGTTCGCGGACCGCCGCAATGTTGGCGCCGTACTCCGACGATTCTTCAACCAGCGGCATCCTGACCATGGAGCCGGAAAAGATTAAGGCGCTGGCAATCGAACGCGACAAAGCTGGCTTTCAGCTGAATTTTCATGCCATCGGAGACCGCGCCAATCGTGTCTCGCTGGACGCTTTCGAAGCCGCCGCCAAAGCGAACGGTCCGCGCGACCGCCGGGACCGTATCGAACACGCGCAAGTTGTGGCGCTCAGCGATATTCCGCGCTTCGCGCGCTTGCAGGTGATTGCTTCGATGCAGCCTTCGCACCAAACTTCAGACATGCGCTGGGCGGAATCGCGTGTTGGGCCGGAGCGCATTAAGGGCGCCTACGCTTGGGCCACGTTGCAGAAATTTGGCGTGCGGCTGGCGTTTGGCACCGACTACGATGTCGAGCCCATCAGCCCGTTTCGCGGGCTTTACGCCTGTGTCACCCGCGAACTTCCCACCGGCGGTCCGGAACGCGTCTCCGAAGGTACAAAGAAAATCATCATCCGCGGCTGGCAGCCGCAAGAAAAAATCTCCCTGGAGGATTGCATCCGTGCCTACACGAGCGGATCTGCCTACGGCGAGTTCATGGAAGGGAAGAAAGGCGAATTGAAGGCCGGCGAGTTTGCCGACTTCATCGTGCTCTCCAACGATCTGACCAAGGTTGAGCCGCGCGAATACACCAACACAACGGTGCTGCGCACGGTCGTCGGCGGGAAAACGGTTTATTCCGCGCAATAGTTAGCTTTCCTTGCAAAGCGTTTCACATTCCGCGCCGGCTCCGACTCGATTTCGAGCCGAGCTGGCGCTGGCGTTTTGCACACTTCTGTGGGGCTCCACTTTTGTCGTTGTAAAAAACTCGCTTGATCACGCTTCGGTTTTTGTTTTTTTGGCTCTGCGCTTCACCTTGGCTGGAATTTGTATGGCCATTTTCCGGCCGGGCGTGTTTCGGGTGCTGCAGCGCGAAGAGATTTTTGCCGGCATCCGCCTGGGATTTTTCATGTTCTGCGGGTACGCGTTCCAGACTGCCGGGCTTCGGTACACCTCAGCTTCGAATTCGGGATTTATCACTGGATCCAGCGTCGTCCTGGTGCCCCTGATTTTGGCGCTGTTCTGGGGCAAGCGAGTGACGCTATGGGTCTATTTCGGGACGATTGCGGCGGCCGCAGGGCTATATTTTTTGACGGTGCCGGTAACCGGCGTAGCGCATCTGAATCGCGGCGACGTGCTGACGTTTTTTGCGGCATTGTCGTACGCGGTGCACATCATTTTGGTCAGTGAGTACGCGCGCGAACATTCCGCCGCGGCGTTGAGCGTGTTGCAGGTGCTGGCCTGCGCGGCGATGGCTTGGCTCACGGCGCTGGGCGCACATGCGATTCGCTGGCAACCGATGCGGCTGGCGTCCAATCCCGAACTGTGGATCGGCATTACCATCTGCGCGATCTTCGCTACCGCGGTGGCGTTTTCCTTGCAGCTTTGGGCGCAGCAATACACCACGCCAAGTCACGCGGCGATTCTGTTCACGCTTGAGCCGGTGTTCGCGGTGATTACGTCGTATTTAATCTTGCGCGAACGGTTGGGGATGCGCTCGATTGCCGGTGCTGCGCTGGTATTGGCGGGAATTCTTGCCGCTGAGTTGCTTGGCCCGCCCGCTGCTCCGGAATCGCCGGAACCGATGGGCGAGAAGACTTGAACTTGAGCGATTATGGAGTGCGGCAGCCTGGCTGCCGCTTTTGCGATTTGCGAATCGCCACCATTTGCAAAAGCGGGAGCAGGGCTCCCGCACTCCACATTTAGGAATAATTCTTAACGTCAACCGGCACGAACATCGTTGCCGTCGCGGCGTGAGCTTTTTCGTAGGCATCGATCGAGTCGACGTGCTGGAGGGAAGTGCCGATATCGTCGAGGCCCTTGAGCAAGACTTCTTTGCGAGATGGCGCAATCTCAAACGAAAGTTGCAGTCCCTTATTATCGGTAACGGTTTGATTGGGAAGATCGACGGCGAGCGAGTAGCTGCGGTCGGATTCGGCACGTTTGAAAAGTGCGTCGATGTCGGCGTCGGAAAGAATCGCGGGGAGTATGCCGTTCTTGAAACAGTTATTGTAAAAAATGTCGGCGTAGCTCGGCGCGAGTATTACTCGGAAACCGTAATCGCCGATCGCCCACGGAGCGTGCTCGCGGCTGGATCCGCAGCCAAAATTCGCGCGCGTCAGCAGCACTGATGCGCCTTTGTATTCCGGAAAATTCAGAATGAATCCCGGATTTGGCTCTTCCGACGGCAGCTTGTACCGCCAGTCATAAAAAAGAATCCGCCCAAACCCTTCGCGCGTCAACGCCTTCAAAAACTGTTTTGGCACCATCTGATCGGTGTCGACATTGACGCGATCGAGTGGGAGCACCAAGCCGCTGTGAGTGATAAATGGTTTCATTGCCTAAATTTCTCCGATCGGCACAAAGCTTCGAATAGTCTTCAAATCCGCCCAAAGAGTTTGACTCGTCGGCGTCCAACCCGGGCGACTCGATGCTGCGACGTTGTAAACAATTCCTCGACACTCCTCGTGTTCATCACACTCGCAAACCATGCAGACCAGAACATCTTCCGTGATGCCGTCAGTGAACTCTATGCGAAGCGGCTTGTCATTGAATTCGCGTGTGAGCTGACTTGGAAGCATAAGATGCCGCCGTTCGTGCTATTCCACATGCGCGACATCGAATTCGCGCACGTCCACAAAGTGGCCAGCAATTGCCGCGGCTGCGGCCATTACCGGGCTGACAAGATGCGTCCGGCTGTCGCGCCCCTGGCGGCCTTCGAAGTTACGATTGGAAGTACTGGCGCTGCGCTCGTGCGGCGGCAAAACATCGGCATTCATGCCGATGCACATGCTGCAACCCGCATCGCGCCACTCGAATCCCGCATCGGAAAAAATCTTGTCGAGGCCTTCGCTTTCGGCGGCGGCTTTGATTCCGCGAGAACCCGGCACAATCAATGCCTGCTTGATCGATTTCGCAACGTGTTTTCCTTCCACCAGATGCGCCGCGGCGCGCAAATCGTCCAGCCGCGAATTGGTGCACGAGCCGATGAACACGCGGTCCACCGGAATATCTACAATCGGCGTTCCGGCCTTCAGGCCCATGTAATGCAGCGCGCGCTCGGTGGCTTTTTGGTCGTCGGGATTCGCAAACGACCCCGGCTCCGGCACGCGGTCGTTCACTCCGGTAACCATCCCCGGATTCGTACCCCAAGTGACTTGCGGCGCGATCTTTTCCGCGTGCAGCTCGACGGTCATATCAAACTTCGCGCCGTCGTCGGACTTCAGCAGCTTCCACCGTTCCACGGCTTCCTGAAACTCTTTTCCGCGCGGCACAAATTGCCGGCCTTCCATGTACGCGAACGTAGTGTCGTCCGGCGCGATCATTCCGGCGCGCGCGCCGCCTTCAATGGTCATATTGCAGACGGTCATGCGGCCGTCCATCGACAGTTCGCGAATCGCCTGGCCGCCGTATTCGGCAACATGCGCGGTGCCGCCTCCGATACCGATTTTCCCGATGATCGCCAGAATTAAATCTTTTGCGGTGACGCCTTTCGGCCGTTTGCCATGCACCAGAATGTGCATGGTTTTCGATTTGCCTTGCACCAGGCACTGCGTTGCCAGCACATGTTCCACTTCGCTGGTGCCAATCCCAAACGCCAAAGTGCCAAACGCGCCATGCGTCGAAGTATGGCTGTCGCCGCATACAATCGTCTGGCCCGGCTGGGTGATGCCCAACTCCGGGCCGATGATGTGCACAATACCCTGATTCTTGCTGTTCATGTCGAACAGACGCACGCCGGACTCGCGGCAATTTTTCTCCAGCGCATCGAATTGCGCTTTGGCGTCCTGATCGATGATCGGGAGCAGGCGGTCTTTGGTGGGAACAGAGTGGTCCATCACCGCGAATGTGAGGTCGGGCCGGCGCACCTTGCGGCCTTCGGCGCGCAGTCCAGAAAAGGCTTGCGGCGAGGTGCCCTCATGGATCAGGTGGCGGTCGATATAAATCATCGACGGCTTCTCGGGTTCTTCATAAACAACGTGACTGTCCCAAATCTTTTCGTACAAAGTCTTGGCGGTCATAGCACGTCCCAAGCGGAATTTTAGCACCGTAGCATCATCAGGGCAAAAGTGGGACCGCGAAAATTGCGCCGGCGCCTCGCATTGGGTTCATAATCGATCCGATGCGCATCTATTACACTTGGTTTGAAAGCCCGATTGGCCCATTGCTTCTGGCGGGCGCCGATTCCAAGTTGAAGCTCGTAAGTTTCGCGAAAGGCAGACATGCTCGGCAAGTAGATCCGGATTGGATTGAGGACGCCAGTGTTTTCGCGGAGGCAATCGATCAACTTCAACGCTACTTTGCCGGAAATCTGGAGACTTTTGATTTGCCGCTGCTTCTGGAAGGCACCACATTCCAGAAAAAAGTTTGGACAGCGCTCAAAGACATTCCTTACGGCGAAACAATCTCGTACAAAACGCTGGCTCAAAGAGTCGGCAGCCCCAAAGCGGTGCGAGCGGTCGGCGCCGCCAACGGCGCCAATCCAATCCCAATCATTCTTCCGTGCCATCGGGTCATTGGTAACGATGGCAGCCTCACCGGATTCGGTGGTGGTCTTCCCCTAAAGCAAAAATTATTGGCTCTGGAAAGCCGTCAGTTGACGCTGCTTTAACCCGGAGACGCGCACCTCAGATCCGGGCGCCAAGTGGAGACGATTCGCGAACCTTTAGACGACCCGGCAGCAGGCCGCGGCTTCCTCGACGAATCACGATTGCGTATAGTCCTTGCGGACGGGATTACAGTTCAGAGCGCGAACGGGGCCCTGTGGGCCCTTGCGTCGTGCCAAATATGAGAATGAGCGCAACGGCCACCACGCCCAACGGGAGAATTGCCACCAAGGCGATGAGAAACACTTTGAGCAAGATTCAGCCTCTCCTCAGAATTTTAGAGATACCAGCCAAAATCATGCTTTACTCGGTTGCCCTGAAACGCCATCGGGTAAAAACTGTAGGGTGCCATCGGGTAAAAACCGGAGGTGTTCGATCGTCGGGCGACTGGCTGGTGGTTGGAGTAATCTACGTTCCTCGGGGAGTGCATCGTAATGGCGAAAAAGGTCAAATGGGGAGTGCTTGGAGTGGCGTCCATCGCCACACGAAAAGTCATTCCCGGAATGCAGAAAGGCGCGTGGAGCGAAATCGCAGGTATTGCTTCGCGCGAACCGCAGCGAGCCGCAGTGGCCGCAAAAGAGCTCGGAATTCCGAAGTCTTACGGTTCGTACGAAGATCTGATCGCTGACCCTGAGATCGAAGCGGTCTACATTCCGTTGCCCAATCATCTGCACGTGCCGTGGTCGATCAAGGCTGCGGAGGCAGGGAAGCACGTCCTATGCGAAAAGCCGATCGGCTGCAACGCGGCGGAGGCTGTCGAACTGATCCGGGTGCGAGACCGCACCGGAGTGAAAATCGGCGAAGCGTTCATGGTCAAAACGCATCCGCAATGGCTGCGAGTGCGGGAGCTTGTTCGCAGCGGAGAGATCGGCCCGCTCAAATCGATCGTCACGGTGTTCAGCTATTTCAACCGCGATCCGCAAAACGTACGCCACAAGCCCGAATGGGGCGGCGGCGGTTTGCTGGATGTCGGCAGCTATCCGATCACACTTTCGCGCTGGCTTTTTGGCGAAGAACCAAAGCGCGTCACTGGATTGCTGGAACTCGATCCCGATTTCGGCACCGATCGCCTGGCTTCTGGTTTACTGGAATTTTCCTGCGGACAATCCGTCTTTACCTGCGGCACGCAAACTAATTATTACCAGCGCATGGAACTTCTCGGCACCAAGGGCCGCATCGCGGTTGAGATTCCATTCAACGCACCGAACGATCGTCCAACGCATCTAACGGTTGCCGATGGAATGGCAATCTATGGCGGCAAGGTTGTCACCGAGGAAATCCGGGTCTGCGACCAATACACCGTTCAGGGCGACGCTTTTTCACGGGCCATCCGCGAAAATACCGAAGTCCCGGTTCCGCTCGAAGATGCGTTGGGCAATATGAAGGCCATCGACGCGATTTTCCGCTCGGCAAAGTCGGGTCGATGGGAGAATCCATGAACGAAGCATCGAGCGCTTTCGGCAGAATCGGTGAGCAGTTGGTCGCACAACATTACTCGGCTGAAAATGTGGAAGAGCGGCTGCTTGCGGCTTTAGAAGCAAACGGCACGCCGCGGGAAGCTCTTACCGCGGTACAACTGTCTGCGGTGGATGAGTTTCACGTCGGCGGGCGGGAAGCCACCATCGCAATTGCAGAACAAATGAAATTACGAGCGGGTATGCGCCTGCTGGACATCGGTTGCGGAGTTGGCGGGCCGGCAAGATATTTTGCAGCGGCGTATCAGTGCGATGTGACTGGCATCGACTTGACCGCAGAATTCGTTCGCGCGGCGCAGTCGCTGACGGCGCGGGTGGGCTTATCACAGCGTGCGCATTTCCAACAGGGAAGCGCGCTCGACTTGCCGTTTGACCCGCGCAGCTTTGACGGCGCGTATCTGTTCCACGTCGGCATGAACATCACCGACAAGAAGAGGCTCTTTGCCGGAATTGCACGGGTTCTGACTCCCGGAAGCGAGCTGGTGGTCTACGACGTGATGCGCACGGGTCCGGGAGAAGTTTCGTTTCCGGTGCCGTGGGCCAGCAGCGCGGCGGAGAGTGCTGTGGCCAGCGTGGAAGAGTACCGGTCGGCGCTGACCGAGGCCGGGTTTTCTCTAGTTGCGGAACGTTCGCGCCGTGAATTTGCGATCGAGTTTCTGGAACGCATGCGCAAACGTGCCGAGGAGGCCGGCGCGACATCCTTGGGCCCGCAAGTTTTGATGGGCGCGGACGGCCCGGTAAAGATGCGCAATGTGCTGGAGGCGATGAAGCGCGGGGTCCTCACGCCAGTGGAAATGATGGCGCAAATTTAACGCGCGATTGGATTACCGGCGGTCGCTCCGCCGCGATTGCGCCGCTGGCCGTAAAAGAGCACCAGCGCCAGGACGTTCGCCCCGGCGAGTACCGAAATTGTCTTGACCGCATAGGCGGTGCGGTCGGAAACGTCGACGATCGGAACGATAGAGAGCACTACGAACAGCAGCGTCAACGCCAACCCGCAGAGTGATGCAATTTTTAGCGTAATTCCTGACCTTAGTCGCGCATCCCTTTTCGCGAAGACCGGAATCGCAAAAAGTGCAAG
>Ga0137418_10001876_pt1 | contig 19204 bp, 15 predicted proteins | sample CZODoug3_1_2_16f_FD_122242 | JGI IMG/M metagenome (GOLD analysis project Ga0137418, IMG submission 122242) | Vadose zone soil fungal communities from Angelo Coast Range Reserve, California, USA - CZODoug3_1_2_16fungal (Hybrid Assembly) | ecosystem: Environmental > Terrestrial > Soil > Vadose... | reverse complement strand
CAATATTTTGGCTGCTAAGCTGCGCGCACGCTGGAAGCTGCGCCCCGGTGACATTTACGACAGCGGCTACCTGCGGCAATTTCTGACTGAGGCCGACAAACTGCTTCCCACAAACTTCGACTGGGGCATCGAAACCCATGTCACTCCCAACTCGCACGACAAGAGCGTAGATGTGGAGATTCACTACACGGTAAAAGCGCCGCAGTAGACCCTGATAGCGGTCGTGACAGCGTGATTCGCGAAACAGAGTGGGCCCAAGCCCGGGCCGCGGCATTTCTTGGCCTGCCTTTTTTTGACGGCGTCTTCAGTCGAGCTTATGTAGCCGTTCTGTTCGGATTTTGGAAATTCTTCGTTGAGATTGTTAAATTTTCGCGCGAGAGCGTACTATGTCAGCGATTTTGCCCGGTGCCCTTCCCCCAACTTTTGTTCCGGGCATTATAGTGGGAGCCCGCGCCAGCGGGTTCCCACCATTTTTTTGTGCCTGGCACTGGAACTTCCAGCATAAGGGCGCATCTGTAACTGTGTGAGGTGGAGGGTAGACCACTTTCGATCCGCCATCTCGTACCCGATGCCGTTATGATTCAAAGGAGGAACTGATGAAATCTAGTACGCAGAAACTTACGTTGTGGCTGGTGACCCTCTTCTTAGGCGCCGCGTTGACCGCCTCTTCAGCATTCGCTGCGAAGGGCAAGACCTTTACCGGTACCGTCAGTGATTCTATGTGTGGCGCCAAGCACGAGATGCCGGGCGACGATGCGGGATGTACGCGAGCTTGCGTGAGTAAGGGGTCAAAGTACGCCTTGGTTGTTGGCGACAAGGTTTATACTCTCGAAACCAACGACAAAGCAGCTCTCGAGACCCTCGACAAACAAGCTGGCGCCAAGGCCACGGTCACCGGCACGGTCAATGGCGACGTACTGGAAGTCAGTTCCGTCAGCGCCCCGAAATAAGCTCTTCTCGGTCGTCGCTCAAACACTCGAGCTGTTTCGCTCTTCCCAGTGCAGCGGGTTCCTGCCTCGCGGGCGCCCGCTCCATTCCAGCCTCGGTACATTTTTTCAATGGGTATCGAAATTCATACTTTCTTTACAAACCATTGTGTTAGATTGTGCATTCTTAGCTCACAACTCTTTCGCTCCGGAGGATGACTTCATTGGGAAAAGACATGGTCCCCAAACGGATTTTCTTCACCAAGGGGGTCGGGAAACATCGTGAGCGTTTGACATCGTTCGAACTGGCATTGCGTGACGCTGGCATCGCCGCGCAGAACCTGGTGCGTGTTTCCTCCATTTTTCCACCGAACTGCAAGCTGGTGCCCCGCAAACAGGGGTTGAAGTATCTGAGTCCAGGCGAAGTCGTGTTTGCCGTGGTGGCCGAGAATTCTACGCGCGAGCCGCACCGTTTGCTGGCCGCATCCATCGGGGTGGCCATTCCTTCCGACCGCAACACCTACGGCTACTTGAGTGAACACCATTCCTTCGGCGAAACCGAGGACGCCGCCGGCGAATACGCCGAGGAGCTGGCAGCCGAGATGCTGGCCACTACTCTCAACGTAGAGTTCGATCCCGACCGCTCTTGGGATGAAAAGAAGCAGATCTATCGCCTGTCGAGCAAGATCGTGCGTACCGCCAACGTGACCCAATCGGCGGTGGGCGACAAGCGCGCTTTGTGGACGACCGTAATCGCCTCGGCGGTGCTGATCTTCGATTAGGACCCTTTCGGGTGCACGAGCGAAATCGGCAGTTGACCTTGGCCGTGGATCTCCGCAGCTACGATTTCTTCCCAACCGCTTTCTTTCCCTTTTTGGCTGGGGTGCTTTTCTTGCCCTTGTCCAAGCGCTCGAATACCGCGGCCACGATGAGCGGCAGACCAACCGTGGCGTCTACGAATACTTCTCCGAATTTTCCGCCCTCTGCCGGAGGCACAAACTTTCCCCACGAAATCGCCTCGCTGTACGGGCTTCCCGATAGGCCACCCCAATACACGGGCTCCGGACAGATGCGCAGGCCGTAGTGATAGCGCTTGAGCGGCAGGTTCTCTCCGAGGCGCCGGTGCCGCAGTTCGATGAACGGGCCAAACTGTTGCGACCAGTTCCGGGGCACGCCGCCCCCGATGGTGAAGATTCCCAACCGCTTCTGACGCAACAACGTGGCTGCGAAGTGTTCGAGATCTTCGAAAGGATCGAAGCGCACTTTGTACCTGCCCGTAGATTCGCGCAGTCGGTTGTTGAGTGCCGTGTCCAGCCCGAGTTCGGAATCAGTGAATGCCGGAACGAAAACCGGTACGCCCTTCTCATACGCCGATTTCAGAATTCCCCGCTGCTCTTTCGCGTGCCTCGCCAAGTGCGCCCCAATCGCATGATTCAGCTTGTAGGAGCACATCACTTCATTATGGTCCCAATTCTCGAGCACTCGCGACATTACTTCTTCGACATCGTCGAGATTCTGCTCGGGCTCCAGCGTGTCGTACACTCGGTTGTATCCCTGGTCATAGAGTTCTTCATCCGACACTTCAGGGTTGGCGCGGAAATGCGCGTGGCCCGTCGCTTCCACCAAGCCATGGGCCATCAGCGCTCCGGTTGAAACTATGGCATTCACGATGCCCCGGTCGATCAACTCGGTGACGATAAGACCCTGCTTAGCCACCGTCATGGCGCCCGCCAGCGTCATCACCACAAAGCAGTCCTCGTCGCGCGCCATGGCCTCGAGCACGTCAGCCGCCTCGCCCAATTGCCGCCCTGTGAAAGCGGTCTTGGACATCGCGCGGACGAGGTCGTCAATCGAGCGCACTCTGCCCAGATCGAGCGGCTCCAGCGGGATCAGCCGGTCTTCGATCGGATTGTGTAAGTGACGGTCTTTACCTTCGCCCGGCGCGCCGCCGTCGTGCCGATTTCCCTGGTGGGAGTTTCCCTGGTTCTCATGTTTCAAAATGCCAAGCCTCCGAGAATTTGATCCGTGTGTCCCTGACCGAGATTGTACCGACTAGATACTCTACAGGAACCGCGCGTCACACTGCCATTCATGTCGGGAGAGCGCAGCTCCGAAATCCGACTCGACTCCATAAGCCCAGCGGATCTCAGCGTCATTCCCCCGTGGCGAAACACGTGTCCCCCGCCGTCTCTAGGGGTAGCCATGGGCACTTCAATCAAAATCAATCATTCACAATCAACCATTTGAGAAGTGGGGCTGCTGATGGCTGACCGCTGAGCCGTCCCGCGAATGCTATATTGTTTCGCGGAGGGAGGGAACGCGTGCTGCCCGAGAAATATCGCGTGGCGCTGGTGCAAATGTCATGCGGCCCGGAGCCGGAACAGAATCTGGCAAAGGCGATCGAGCGCGTCGCCGATGCGGCTGGCCGTGGTGCGCAGGTCGTCTGCCTGCCCGAACTTTTTCAGACCCAATATTTCTGCCAGCGCGAAGATCACGCACTCTTCGATCTCGCCGAACCGATTCCCGGACCGACGACCGAGAAGATCTCCGCTGCGGCCCGCAAGCACGGAGTGGTCCTGATCGCTTCATTGTTCGAAAAGCGCGCCGCAGGCGTCTACCACAATACGGCAGCAATCTTCGATGCCGATGGCTCGCTGCGCGGACTCTACCGCAAGATGCACATTCCCGACGACCCGCTTTACTACGAGAAGTTTTACTTCACGCCCGGCGATCTCGGTTTTCGCGCGCTCGATACCCAAGTGGGCCGGCTGGGTACACTGGTCTGCTGGGATCAGTGGTATCCCGAGGGGGCGCGGCTGACGGCGCTTCAGGGCGCGCACGTGCTTTTTTATCCCACCGCCATAGGCTGGCATCCTGGCGAGAAGGCGGAGTTCGGAGTGGCCCAGCACGACGCCTGGCGCACCATCCAGCGCGCGCACGCCATTGCCAACGGGGTCTACGTGGCGGTCGTCAACCGCGTGGGCTTCGAGACCGGAAATATCCGCGGTAACTCGGCTCCCGGCCAGGGATTGGAATTCTGGGGTGGCTCGTTTTTTTGCGATCCCTTCGGACGCGTGCTGGCCGAGGCCTCGCTTGATCGCGAAGAGATTCTGTTTGGCGACGTGGACATGAAAGCCTTGGAAGACATTCGACGCAATTGGCCCTTCCTCCGTGACCGCCGCATCGATAGTTATGCGCCGATCACAAATCGATGGACAGACTAAAGACAGGCCTGCCGTGTCCAAGCGTCCACTTCATACCTCAAGTAACACTTTAAGTCGGGAAGGGAATGGGTCAACTCCCGCTTCCCTCGGCTATCGGATGCCCGCAGAGTGGGAGGCGCACGACGCCACCTGGCTGGCGTGGCCGCATCATCACGGCGACTGGCCCGGGAGGTTCGAGCCGATCCCCTGGATCTACGCGGAGATCGTGCGCAATCTGTCCCCTCACGAGAGAGTCGAGCTCGTGGTAAACAACGCCTCCGCCGAAAAGCAAGTTCGTAAATTCCTCGACCGCGCCCACGCTCTCTCCAGCCACGTGCGCTTCCATCTCTGGCCCACCAACCGCGTCTGGGTGCGCGACTCAGGCTGCATCTTCTTACTGCGTGGCCCAAGCGCCATCGGCCGCGAAAGCCGCCGAAAGCACGAGGCCAACACCTCCACCCGCCATGGGGGCACAGCCGCCCCCGGCTGTTCGGCCGGGCCTGCGGCCCGGCAGTTGCTGGCCATCACGTTCCGCTTCAACGCCTGGGCCAAATATTCCAACTGGCGCCACGACGAAAAAATCGGCAGCCTGATGGCGGGCGTCGCCAACGCTCAAGAGATCCGCCCCTTACGCGACAACACCCGGGTGGTTCTCGAAGGAGGCTCCATCGACGTCAACGGTCGCGGCACATTGCTCACCACCGAGGAGTGCCTGCTGAGCAAGACTCAGCATCGCAACCCTGCCATGTCCCGCACCGCTTATGAAGATATTTTCTCTGACTTCCTCGGTGCGCGCCACGTGATTTGGCTAGGCGCCGGCATCTGCGGCGACGACACCCACGGCCACGTCGACGACCTAACCCGATTCGTCTCCACCGACACGGTAGTGACTATGGTTGAGCCCGATCCTAAAGATGTGAACCACAAGCCGCTCCGCGACAATCTCCGCCGACTCAAAGCCGCGCATGATCAGGACGGCAAGCCCCTCAACATTGTCGAGCTGCCGATGCCCAGGCCGGTTGTGTTTGAAGGGCGAAGGCTCCCGGCCAGCTACGCAAATTTCTACATCGCCAACCGCGTCGTACTCGTACCCGTATTCAATGATCCTAATGACCGCATCGCGCTGAACACTCTGGCTGAACTCTTCCCTACCCGGTGGGTGGTCCCCATTTATTCCGGCGACCTGGTATGGGGGCTGGGCACGATGCACTGCATGACGCAACAACAGCCGGCGCAGAGCAAATAGAGTCCCCTTTGCGGTCCCCGTTCCGAGCCCGGCCCGCGTGTACAACACCGATGTGGTTTGGGTCCCGGCCGCTCCCCCTGACATGTTCGCGGTGATCGAAACGGAATAAATATTTGCGACGGCAAGAAGCCGTCCCGCGGGCCTTGCTTCCCGGCTCCGGCGCCAGCTATCCTTCCCACTTATGTCTACGCTGGTAGAATGCGTGCCCAATTTTTCCGAAGGACGCGATCCGGCTAAAGTTGACGCCATCATCGCCGCCATGAAAAGGGACGGCGTTTATCTCCTCGACCGCGAAATGGACTCCGACCACAACCGCTCGGTCATCACTCTGGTCGGCGAGCGCGAGGCCATTCAGGAAGCCGCTATCCGGGGAGTGGGCAAGGCTGCCGAACTCATCGACCTAACCAAGCATCAGGGCGCGCACCCGCGCATGGGAGCGGCCGATGTTGTCCCTTTCATTCCCATCGACGGCGTCACCGTCGAGGACTGCGTGGCCATGGCCCGCCACGTCGGCGAACAAATTTGGAAGCGTTATCAGATTCCGGTTTACCTCTACGAATCGGCAGCGACCTCGCCGGAGCGGCAGAATCTGGAGAACATCCGCCGCGGGCAGTTTGAAGGCATTCGCGCAGAAATCGCCACCAACCCGGCGCGCAAGCCGGATTTTGGCGACCCTCGTGTGCATCCCTCGGCCGGGGCAACCGTGGTCGGAGCCCGCAAGGCCCTGATCGCCTACAACATTTTTCTCAACACGCCCGACGTTGAGGTCGCTAAGAAAGTCGCGAAGGCGGTGCGCTTTTCAAGCGGCGGACTGCGTTTCGTGAAAGGCGCGGGATTTCTGGTGCGTGGTCTGGCGCAAGTCTCCATGAATCTGACTGACTTCGAACAGACTCCCATTCATCGTGTCTTCGAATTCGTAAAGCGCGAAGCCGCCCGCTACGGCGTGGCACCGGTATCGAGTGAAATTGTCGGATTGATTCCCAAGAAAGCCCTCGAGCAGGCCGCCGAGTGGTTCCTCCAGGTGGAGAATTTCGATTCATCCTTGATTCTGGAAAACCGCCTGGCTGCGATCCTGGCGGGCAAGATGACCGTCGGGGGATGGAGAGCCGGGGTCGAGCCATTCATAGAGCAGCTCGCCGCGCCCACCGCCACTCCCGGAGGAGGCAGCGCCGCCGCGGCCGCGGCCGCCATGGCCGCGGGACTCGCGACCATGGTCGCGTCCATGTCGCGCGGGAAGAAGGCATACCTCGAGTACGAAACGCAACTGAGCGCGGCCATCGCGCGTCTGAGCGGGCTGCGCGAAGAATTAAAAGCTGCCATCGACGCCGACGCCGCGGCTTACAACTCCGTGATGAAGGCCTATAGGCAAGCGAAGACCAGCAATGAAAAAGCCGCGCAGACAGGAATCGACAGCGCGCTAAAAGAAGCAACGGCTGTACCGCTCGGCGTTGCTGAGCGCGCGCAGGAAGTGGCTCAGTTGGCCGAGTCTTTGGTACCGCTCACAAATCCCAACATGAAATCGGATTTGACGACGGCGGCGGCGCTGGCTCGTGGCGCGATCACAGGAGCGCTCGCCAATGTAGAAATAAATTTGCTATCGCTGAAAGATGAAGCCTTCCGGGCGGAGGCGAGGAAGAGAGCAGAAGCCCTGAGAACTGATTGACGCTGTCCAGCGCCGACGCGCGGTTTACCGTACACACGCTTGCAACTTCTCGGCGTACGGGAAGGAAAGTGATAGCCAACTGCGTCTCTACGACTGAGCGCGGTGCGGTTTAATCTCCCGCGCTGGTGGCTGGAGCTGGTGCCTTCGCTGGTGAGGCATACCAAGCCAGGAACCCCTGTTTGGCCAGCTTGAAGATGGTCCCGCCATTCTCCGCTAGCATCTTCATCCAGGCGAAGCGGCCCATCATGGGGAAGTAGATCCCGCGGAAACACAGCCGCGCGATGAAGATATTGATTCGGTATCCCAGCGGCTGATCGTCCAAAGCATCGACGGCTTTTCCCAGCGCTTCGGCGCTGTAGGCTTCCGACCATGCATATTTCACCTCGGCGTGGGCTTCGTCGATGCTCATCTTCAGCGGCGTGTGCGCCATGGCAAACGGAACGAATTCCTGCCAGTGTTTTGGCCGTGTCAGCCTGCCGGAGGCTTCGAGACGTTTGTACAGCGGGGTTGCCGGCAACGGCGTGAGCAGTCCAAAAATCGGCAATCCCGGCGGCCAGGTCCGTACCTGCTCCAGAGTCCGCTCGGCGACCCCAACGGTGTCATTGTCCATGCCGAAAATGAATGAGGTGATGGCGTAAACGTTTCGCAGCGCCAATCTTTGCAGAACGGTGGCATATTCTCCCGGCTTGTTGAATCCTTTGTTGACATCCTTCAGGTTCGTGGGATCAATGGACTCCATACCGATGAAAACCCATTTGCCGCCCGAGGCCGCAATGAGGTCGACGAGTTCTTCATCACGCAAGAGATTGGCGCTGATCTGCGCGACCCAGTTCACCTGCGCACCCGCGGCGATAATGTCGCGCAGCAGCGACTTTGTGCGCTTCACGTTGATGGCAAAATTGTCGTCAATGAAGAAGACGGCAATCTGGCCAAGCTCCTTCTTCGCCCGCGCTTTCAGCAGCAGCAACTCGTTCACCACGCTCTCATTGGTGCGAAAACGGATGGAGTCGCCAAAGAATCCTGTGACGGTGCAGAACTCGCAGCCGTACGGGCAGCCGCGGCCTGACTCGACGGGGATAATACGGAACGTTCCCCATCCTTCTCCCAGCTTCTTCAGCCAAGGGGTCGCGGCCTTGGGCACCAAGTTGAATTGGTGAAGGTCGATGCTGTCCCAGGGGATGACCGGATATTGCTTAAGCGATGGCTTGCGCTCCTTCCCGGACGGATCCACTGGTGCGTACAGGTCTTGCAATGCACCTCGTGCCGCGTCCTCGACGATCCGCGGCCAGGTTTCATCCGCCTCACCTAAGGCCACGGCATCGGCATGGCGCGCGCCGCCATTTCGTCCCAGAGCCTCGTCGGCCATCTCGGTGACGTGTGGTCCTCCCATCACAACCTGCACCCCCGCGGCGCGCACCGCATCGGCCATGCGGTACGCCTTGGCGATCATCCTGGTCATGGCGCCGATGCCCACCAGTCCAATTTTCTGCTCACGGACGTAGCGCGCAATGCCAGCTTCATCGAGGGGTTGGGCATTGCCATCAATCAGCAAAACTTCGTGACCAGCGGGTGTCAGTGATTGCAGGAGGAACATCCAAAGGTGCGGCATGAAGTTGCGGGTGACCCCGTTGTCCGGGTTGTACAGTAGAATTCTCATGGATTTCCGTTCTTCAGCGTGCAGAGGTGGTGTGCGGAACTGTTCGCCAAGCACACACTATAGTACGTTCCCGCACGTCACTGTGTTCTATACCGCACACAATCAGCACTACAGTTCTATGCCGGACTGGGCTCGACGAGAACCGCGTCCGGAAGCGGTCTACTGCTAACCGAATCCCTAGTCCCAATACGTAAACTGATGCGGCCACTGAAAAGTAACTGCGAGTCCCGAAGTGCTCGGCCTGGCCGAAGCGCAACGAGCGAAAGAAAACGGCAACGGATGATTCACCGGAGCGAAACCCTGACTGAAAAGCTCCTTAAGCACTGGCCCTTTCTTCCGAATGCCTGTGCCATTGTGGTGATAGGGCTGACACATCTTACATCCAGCCGCCGAAATTGGACAGCCCGAATCGCGTGGGAGCGAACCCATTTTGGTTATAGTCCCTGTACCTTCGGATGTTCCATCCCCAGGCATCTGGCTTACAATAGAGCCACTGCGGTTAACGGGAAGGCCAGAGGCAGCATCTAATCCTTGAAAGTTCCGGTTTTGCCCGTTCATTGTTTAGTGTTCAGTTTGTCCGTCGTTCATTACCTGAGGACCGAGGTTGTTATGAAGATGATCCAAGCTGCTGCGATTTGCTTGCTTCTGACCCTGCTTTCTACCCCCGCGGCCATGGCCATGCCGCTGAACTCTTCGGCCCGCGCCGTCGTTCCCGGCGAGCTGCTCCAGCTCATTTCCGTGGATTACCGCGCGCTTAAGGATTCGCCAACCGCGATGGCCCTCAAGCAGCAGCTCCTGCCCGACAATCTCAAGCAGTTTGAAGGTTCCTTGAAGGGTATTGGCATCGATCCCGATAAAGACGTGGACACGCTCACTTTCGCCTCCTTCCGCAGCGGAAAACAAGGGGTCAGGGGCGTCGGAATTGCGTCCGGATCTTTTAACCTCAAGGCAGTGCTCAAGAAGATGAGACTCCAGAAATTCAAGCCGACGAAATACCGCAACTCTGATCTCTATCCCATGGACGGCGGAATGCTGATGAGTTTTCTCGATGACGGCACGCTGCTGTTTGGCGAACCTTCGGCGGTGCGAAGTGCACTGGACGTGCGCGATGGCCAAGTTCTGAATGTCGATTCGAACGCCAGCATGGCCGACATGATGTCCGCGGTCGACTCCGCACCGGTATGGAGCATTCTCGATCAGCAGGGCACGCAGAATATGATGCGCTCCGCCCTAGGAGACGCTTCCAAGATCGCTGACTACGACACGCTAAAGAAGCGTCTGCTGGGCTCGCGCTATACCATGAACTTCAACAGCGGCGTAAATTTCGACCTGGCCGTGGTTACCTCGGATTCGCTGACTGCGGCGACGCTATCGTCATTGGTGAAGGCGGGCATGCTTTATAAAAAGATGAATGCCACCGCGTCAGAGAAGCTGGCCATGGACAATACCAGCGTGGATTCTGACGGAGCCAATCTGCAAATCCATTTCAAGTCCAATGATCAGCAGTTCCAAGCACTGATGCACTCTGATTTGTTCGCCGCTGTATCGCGCTAGGGATTTCTTTTCCCCGGGCTTGGCATGTTTGGCAAACGGGGAAACTGCGCGGCTAGCGGGTCAGCGGCTTCAGTATTTCATCCAAAAGATCCGGCTGCGCTGAAACCCGCTCCAGATGCGGATTCCTGTCGCCATCGTGATAAGGCACTGAATAGGTCTGGAAGAACCGGGCATTTTCCACCAGCAGATCGAGGGGTTGTCCATTGCTCGTCGCCGCCTGCAGCGCGGCATGCAGAACAGCCGGCGTCCATTTCCTGCCGTTTACAGCGATGAGCTTCATCCCTGATCCCACCCCGGCCTGATAGGCAGGCGAACCCACGATGACATCATCCAGTTTGCCGTCCGCGGCGACGGTAAAGCCCAGCGAATACGAGAAGTCCGTAAACTTCGCCAGCTTTTCCAGGGCTTGACTAAACAGATTTGGGCGGTCGTTGTACACCAGCTTCCATCCGCCACGCTCGATGCCGCCCAGAGGAGCGTGAGAAGTGGTTCCGCGAGTGCGCTCTTGCAGCAGAGTCGCCCAGTCGTAGGGTGCGACCTCATTTAGGGCGCGCACCACATCGTCGAAGCTGTAGGGGACAACTCTGGGCGCACCGCTTTCGCCGCCGTGGAAGCGACGGCAGAGATCATCCAGCGAGCGCTGGCCGCGGCTGGTCTGACGAATGATCGCGTCTACTTCCAGCCAGATAAGCTCCCCCTCGGGATAGTAGTCGAGACTGCGGCGCCAGCTCTGCCATTGTGGTCCCATCAGGCGCAGGATTTGCACCGAACGCGCTGTATCCTCCAGCGGCCGCCACTGACGGCCTGTGCGGTGGTCGAGCGCGGCGGCGGTTGCGGCCAGCGCTTCGCGATACTGCTCGGCCGACCATAATCCGCTGCGCGCCGTGAGCATGTTCCCCAGGTACTCCGTGAGCCCTTCGTAGACCCACAGCAGGTCGCCGATCATGGGCTCCTGATAGTTGCGCGTGGCCAGACCCGCGGGCCGCCGGTATTTTCCATTCCAGGAGTGGACGAATTCATGCGGCAGTAGGCCTGCGTAAAGCATATGCAAATCCGGATCGAGCAACACACGCTCGCCGGCAACGCTGTCGTTCGATTCGTGATGTTCAAGTCCGTGCCCACCCACCTGGTCGCTCAGTGTGTAGAGAAAGTGATACTGCCGGTAATGACGCGCTCCGAACAGCGCTCCGGTCTCAGCCACCAGCTTATGGTACTCGGCCTGGGTTTCCGGCTTCATGGCCAGATCGCCCTCGCTGTCAGCGACTAGATCCATGACGTGCAACGGTGTTTCGCCCGGTTTGGTCAGCTCGACGCGCCGGTAATGAACTCCTGCGATCAAGGGAGAATCCACCAGCGTGGTAAGAGAAACGGGTGCGAACTCCACCTTATCGCCAGCGACGCGTGCTCCGGGCAGCGCGGTTCCAAAGCCCCATCCCGCAGGCAACGTCACGGAAGGCATAAATTCCACGGCATCTGAGCTCGCGCCTTGCGGATACAGAACCACTGCGTTCCAGTTCAAGTCGAGCAAATTCGAGGATGCCGCCGGCCCGCCCGCACCTGCGCTGTCATTGGAGGTGACGGCATCGAGCGAAACCTCGATTTCACTCACTCCCGCCGGAACGTTCACATGGAACGCAAACATGTCGATGGGATCGCGTTGCCACGCCAGCGGCTGGCCTGCGCTCTGCATGCGAATACCGATGAGGGCGCCGATGGGTCCGCTGGGACGATGATTGCCGGGGATCCATTGGGGAAAGACCAGTGTCATCTCACCGCCCTTGGCCGGAATGTTCAAATGCGCGTGATAGATGTTGCGCGGAGCGTCGGTTAAATCCAGGTTGAGACCAATGGACTGCGCAGCCAGATGCGATCCGGTCAAACCCGGGAGGATGAGCAGAAGAAGAACACAGATGTCACACGAAGCCAGACGCAAACGCACCAGATGCCTCCTGCGTGAAGCAAAGCGAAAAGCCTATCTGAACAGGATGCTACCGGCGGGAGGCTATGCTGACAAATAGAATGTGCTAAGCGTTGTCCTAGGAGAGATTCAAAGCCTTTTTGATGGTCCCGCGTTCTTTCTGAATTTTTTCCTGCAGAAGAGTAATTGCGTAAATCAACTGCTCCGGACGTGGCGGGCAACCGGGAACATAAATATCGACTGGAATGACCTGGTTTACGCTCTGCACCAGCGCGTAATTCTGGAATACTCCGCCCGAGGTCGCGCAGGCTCCCATGGAGATCACCCACTTGGGTTCGGGCATCTGCTCCCAAAGCGTGCGGATCACGGGTGCCATTTTATTCGAGACGCGTCCGGCAATGATCATCAAATCGCTCTGCCGCGGGGATGGCCGGAACACCTCTGCCCCAAAACGAGCAATATCGAACCGTGACGCGCCCATCGACATCATTTCGATAGCGCAACAGGCCAATCCAAACGTCAAAGGCCAGATGGAACTCTTTCGCATCCAGTTGACGGCGGAATCCATCGTGGTGAGTACCACTCCCTCCGGTGTGGGATTGCCGAAAGTCAGGTCTTTCACCACCCGTTGGCCGTTCTCAACTTCAACGTACGGGCCGAAATTTAATTCGCGGGCCATGGCGCTATTGTAAACCACCTAGCTTTCTTCACGGGATCACGACAACTATCCCGAACATCTGGCTCTTTTCCATCTGGGGCTAGCCTGTCATGGGTTCTACGGGCTTGTATCTGTGTGGGGAATAAGACAAGAGGCCGCAGGAGTCCAACGCGCACAGGGCGGTTCGACTAGTTTTCTCCGGTTTTTACAAAGTATTTAAGGCAATCGTACTGACGTTCGGATCCGGAGCACGGCTCGCCACATCGATCTGAAGCTTTGCCGAGTCCTGGCGGAATGTCAGCGATTGACCCGAGGCCAGCAAATGGGCCGCGATCACTTTTCGATCGAGTCCCTTGATCTCTAGCGTCGCCGACGGCCAATCGAATAAATGCACATATACTTTCTTTCCTCTAGCAGTGGTCCGCAAGGAGGCCATGCCTTGCACGGGACCGTAAGTGGTCCCGTAGATGGAATCTCCGTTGACACTCATCCAGTCGCCGATAGCACGGAGACGCTCCTGGAATTCAGGCTGAATGAGGCCATCGGGTTGTGGACCCACATTGAGCAAAAAGTTACCGCCGCGGCTTGCTACTTCCACCAAGGCGCGAATAAGAGACTGCGCCGATTTGAAATCCCGATCGTGTATGTTGTAAGCCCACGTGTTATTGATGGTCATGCACGTTTCCCACAACTGAAAGTCCTCGGGCTTGGGAATTGTCGGCTTCAACTTCTGCTGAACGCTGGTGTCAACTGCATTAAAGCGAACATCCTTGGTCGGGATCCCAGAGGGAATAAACTGTTCTGGTGTTTCGAAGTCTCCCGGGATACCAATGCGGTCATTCACCAGAGTGGAGGGCTGTAATTGGTGTATCAGGTTGATGAAGCGAACCCCTCCGTATTTCTCCTGGTGATGTAAACCGTCGAACCAGATCAGCGCCACTGGGCCGTACTTGGTCAACAATTCGGTCAGTTGCAACTGCATGTAATCAAGATAAAGCGGCCACTCTGGCCGCTCGGGCTCGCCGTCCCAATTTTTCTTTGTGAGCTTCGACGTATCGCGGAATGCCGGGTGATGCATGTCAGGCGGTGAGTAATAGAAACCGAGTGGCATTGATCTTTCCTTACAAGCCTGCGCCAGCTGCGCTACGATGTCTTTGCCGTAAGGAGTATTCGTAATCTTGTAGTCCGTGTAAGACGTATCAAACATACAGAAACCGTCATGGTGCTTGGTGGTGAACACCATGTACCGCTGGCCGGCGCCGCGAGCCAGGTCAACGAAGTGGTACGGATCGAATCTGGTGGGATTGAATCGTCGCCGCAACTCGCGATATTCGGCTTCGGAGATGCCGTCAGGCTTGGGAGTCATGATCGGCCAGGAGGCCTCCACGCTGGCCAGAGAATACGGTCCCCAATGGATGAACATGCCAAACTTGGCATCGCGGTACCACGAAGTCCTCTCCTCGGCCATAGCGCCAGTTAGCCCTAAATTCGCTATCAGGGGAAGACAGGACGACAGCACAGAGACTTTTATGAACTCACGCCGATCGCAAGAAAAAGCGTTCATGTCAGTTGATGTCCTTGGATAAGTGGTTCTCGATTCGTCGAGATGAAAGACCTCTTCCATCGTGGCCCACCACTCACCTTCTTTGCGAGTCAGAGGCGGTTCCTGCATTGGCGGCATGATTGACTACCATTCCTTCTGGGGCGCTCAATGAGCACAATCGAGGACAACCTTCCCGAACATCTGGCTCCTTTCCAGGTATTCGTGCGCCGCGCGGATCTCGCTCAGCGGAAAGACCCGATCGACCACTGGTTTCAGCCGCCCGGCAAAGGCATGGCTGAGAACTTCATACAACTCGCCCATCGTTCCCATATACGAGCCCAACAGTCTCAATTGCCGCGCGAACAGATGCCGCAGATCAATACCGACGCTCGGTCCGGTCGTCGCGCCGCAGGTCACCAGCGTACCGCTGCTCTTCAGCGACTTCACACTCTCATCCCAGGTCGCCGCCCCGACGTGCTCGATCACGATGTCCACTCCTTCTTGGTTTGTGATCTTTCGCACTTCGTCGGATATCTTCCGTTGGTAATGGTGAATGCCGTGGTCTGCACCCAGGGCCCTCGCCTTCTCCAGCTTGGCTTCATCCCCGGCGGTCGTAATCACGCGGCAGTGAAACATCTTCGCAATCTGAATCGCCGCAATGCCAACTCCCGAACTCGCTCCCAGCACCAGGACCGTCTGTCCTGGCCGGACGCCGGCCAATCCCACCAGCATGTGCCAGGCTGTCAGAAATACCAGCGGCAGGCTTGCGGCCTGATTGAAGTCAAGTCCATCAGGAATCGGAATCACACTCCTCGAGGGCACCGCGATCAACTCGCAGTTTCCGCCATCGACTCCATTACCGAGAACGGTAAATTCGCGGCACTGGTTCTGCAGTCCTCGAACGCATTTCGCGCAGCTTCCACAGAAATGCATGGGGGCGATCAGCACCCGCTGACCGGGTTTGAACCCGGCCACGTACTCCCCGATTTCGGCCACTTCGCCGGCGATGTCGCTGCCCAGAATGTGCGGCAGTTTCACGCCCGGCAATCCTTTTCGAACCCAGATGTCCAAATGATTCAGCGCGCACGCTCGCACTCGCACCAGCACTTGGTCCTTGCGCGGCTTTGCCTCCGGCACCTCTTCGTAAGTTAGAACTTCCGGACCACCAAATTGATGAATGCGAACCGCTTTCATGAGTGTCACTCCTGGTCTCGCCCTCGAAGGCGAAGGCGAAATCAACCTAGCATAAACACAGTTGGCAGGTTAGGTTCGCGGCGGCGGAGGCGCCCGAGCCGGCAGCGGGTTCGTTGGTTGCCGAACTGGAAAAGCTTGCGACCGCCGAAGCCGCCTGAAAGAAATAACGCCGGTTCCCTACGGTCACCGGGCACGAGCGACCGAACAGCTATCGTCCCTGCATTACTGGCACCCCCCGGCGCCCCGACCGCTGTTGACTTGCCCTGTTAACCGATTGATAATCCAATGTACAGGCGCCCGCATCGGCATGGATATTTACGAACAAATCGTCCAACTGCGGCGCGAAGGACGCCGCGGTGCCGTGGCCACCATTGTCAACGTGCGAGGTTCGATCCCTTCGTTTCGCACGGCCAAAATGTTGGTGCGCGACGATGGCTCGATTGTAGGGACCATCGGAGGAGGCTGTGTCGAGGCTGATGTCTGGCAAGCTGCCCGCGAGGTCATGGAATCCGAGAAGCCTCGAACCCTGACTTTCGACCTCAACCAAGATCCAAAGTACGACACCGGCCTGGTCTGTGGCGGCACGCTGGAAATCTTCATTGAACCGGTCCTACCTCCAGCATTACTTTATGTTTTCGGTGCAGGCCATGTCGCTATAAACCTTTGCCAAGTTGCCAGCAATGCAGGCTTCGACGTCATCGTGGCTGACGACCGCACCTCCTACGCCACCCAAGAACGTTTTCCCGCTGCCCGTGAAGTGCATGCGCTCGATTTCGACCAAGCGATGCAGAAGCTCGATCCTAACGAATCCTCCTACCTCGTCATCGTCACGCGCGGCCACCGTGACGATATGCGTATCCTGCGCTGGGCCCTCGAAACTCGCGCGCGCTACATCGGCATGATCGGGTCCAAGCGCAAAGTCATCGAAATTTTCAAGACTCTGCAAGCGGAAGGCCTGCCGGCCCATCTTTTCGACCGGGTTCACGCCCCCGTCGGACTCGATATCGGCGCCATCACGCCGGAAGAGATCGCGGTCGCTATCACCGCCGAGCTCATCGCCCTCCGCCGCCACGCCGTCGCCGCCGTACCTCACATGAGCTGGTTCAAGCGAACGCAGCAAGAGTCGCGCCCAGAGGCGGGCCTTGCCGCAGAAGCGCTGGAAGACGGTGAACCGAACCGTTGATATTCAGTCTTCAATTTCCGATTGCTAATTGCGTCCCCTTGGTTTCCAATCGACAATTCGAAATCGGCAATCAACAATCCCCATGTCCCGCGCCCCCAGCTTCGCTGCTGTGATTCTCGCGGCGGGCGACTCGACGCGCATGGAAAGGGACAAATCTCTCTTGCCTTGGCCCCCGTCACTCGCGGGCCAATCGGAATCCAAAGACACATTTCTTTCAGCCGCCATCCACTCATTGACCTCAGCTGCGGATTTTGTCTTGGTGGTCGCCGGAAAAAACCAAGCTGCGCTGGCCCCGGTGATCTATGCGAATGGCGCTTCCATGGCCGTCAATCCCAATCCTGGCCGCGGCCAGTTCAGTTCGCTGCAGGTGGGGCTACGGGAAGTGCTCAATCGCGGCCGTGACGCTGCCATTATCACGTTGGTAGACCGTCCTCCGGTGCGCACCGCGACCATCCAGAACTTATGCGGCGCCTTTATGGCCGCGGCAGAAAACAAGCAGTGGGCGGTTATTCCGGAATATGGCGGCAAACATGGTCATCCCTTTCTTGCCGGTCGAGAGCTGATTGAAGCTTTCCTCCAGGCTCCTGCGACTTCGTCTGCCCGAGAGGTCGAGCATCGCAACCAGCCACGCATTGCCTACCTCCCTATCGATGACCCGTTCATCGCGCTGAACATCGACACCCCCGAAGACTACGCCGCCCTCGTCGCGCATCCGCAAAGACAGAGCTAGAAACGGGCCGAACTCCGCACAAATATTACCCCGACCTCGTCCTGATACATAATTTTCCATTCTGCGGTCTCGGCCAGAATATTGGCGGGCGCTGAGCCCGTCGGCAGCAGCACGCGGCGAATGTTGTATTTCGTAAGCAAGTCTTCCCACCCAGGCTCGACATTCACCAACTTCAAGTAAGACTTTAAGAATTCTTCTCCATACAGATCGTGACGGTCATCCACAGCCACCAACATTCGCGGATATATCCGATAAATTAAATATCCGCCCCAGTAGTCCGGCCCCAGCACCGGTTCGCGCTCGCCGCTCTGTTCGAGAAACATCACTGCTGCCACGGGAAAGCGCCGGCTGTCGAAATGCGCATTCATGAGCTGGGAGGATCGAATCCTGCCGCCGTTCGCCACCACCGCGAAAATGATGCCGAACGCCACCACCGCCCAAAGATGCCCCCGCAAGCGGGATTCTATTTCTCCCATCCGTCCCGAGAACGCCGCCAAGCCTGTGCCCACCCGGCGTACGCTCCAGGGAGTATGGCTTCTCTCCACTGAGCGTTTCATCGCGGCTGACAGCAGCGGCCCCACCACCAGCACCAGGAGCAACGACGCAACTGGAATATTGCGGGAGGCATAGAGTCCGGAATAGACCGCGAACAGAACAACCAGACCTTCGATCATGGTCAGCTTGCGGGTTTTTGCCGCAGCCGTCAGCAACGTCATCAGCAGTAATATGGCAAAACATTTTTGCGCCACGCCGTGAAAGTTCGGGGACTGAAATTCGTCAATGTGGTCCATCAGGAAGCGGTTGGAGAGATATCGGTAAATGTGAGCGTGCAGTCTGAATCCGTGGGGATTTACAAACGTCGCCATGGCCGCGAGCACAGTGACCCAAGCAAAGTCTCGCGCGCGCTTCCCGGCTCTGCGTTTTTCGAGGATGTCTTCCAGTTTGTTGCTCGCTGCGGTGAAGCCCGGCCAGATTGCGCCCAGCCAGTAAATTCCCAATAGCACAAAGGCGACCAGAAATCCGCCGTGCAAATTTACCCAGAGCAACATCGACAGGGGCAAGAACCACAACCAGGGCCCAGTCCTTATTTGCCCTGATATTGGTCGCGCCGCTCGAAACGCGTTTCTCTCCGATGAGTCCAGGACCTGAAACCATGCCAGGGTGAGCAGCCAGCTCACCACATGCGGGCGTGCCAAAAAATGGATCATTGAGGCCGAAGCCGCCAGCATCACCAGCACGACGGCCACGAATAGGTTGGTGCTACGACGCACCAGCAGCCGGAAAGTCCACCCGAATACCGCCGCAATCATGAGCGCCGTGATAAGAACAACTCCATTGAGCCCCGTGACTCGTTCCAACCCTCCAACGACCAGGTCGTAGAGCCACTCCCAGGCAAACCAAGGTTTCCCGCTCATGCTGGAGGAGAACGAATCCACCTGAGGAATCGCATGAGTCGCGAGAATTTCCTGCCCGGCGCGGATGTGCCAGCCAATGCCCGCATCCACGAGCAGCCGGACCGAGAGTGGGGTAAGGGTGAGAAGTGCGAGCAGGACGATAAAGATCAAGTCGCCCACCGACGGGATCAGCAGACGAATCCAGCCTCGAGGGTGGGTGTCATCCGGGAAACTTCTGGAGCCCTCTGCCATTGCGCTGAATCTTATAGAGTGGGGCGATGAAGGGCAAGACTACACCTCGGGTGGTAATCGTGGGCGCCGGCTTCGGTGGCCTC
>Ga0137418_10001875_pt1 | contig 19210 bp, 15 predicted proteins | sample CZODoug3_1_2_16f_FD_122242 | JGI IMG/M metagenome (GOLD analysis project Ga0137418, IMG submission 122242) | Vadose zone soil fungal communities from Angelo Coast Range Reserve, California, USA - CZODoug3_1_2_16fungal (Hybrid Assembly) | ecosystem: Environmental > Terrestrial > Soil > Vadose... | reverse complement strand
GTTCAACTTGCCCAAGCGCACTAAGGTGAGGACTTCCTCGCGGAGCTTCAACACCTCGTGCTGGTCTACGCGGTGGATCTCGCTCTCCTTGGCGCGCGCGATCTCCTGCACGCTGGAAAGCGGTACGGCGTAGATCTTATCGCCCACATTGAAGAGCAGTGCCTTGATGATTGCCATGGTGAGCGGCACCTTCAACAGGAAGGTAGTGCCCTGGCCCAGCTTGGTCCGGATCTCGACGTTCCCCTTCAGTCGGTCGATCACTGTTTTCACCACGTCCATCCCGACGCCGCGTCCGGAGATCGCCGTTACCTCTTCTGCGGTGCTCAGTCCGGGATGGAAGATCAGTTGAAGTGCTTCCATTTCACTCAGCCGATTGGCTTCGTCGTGCGTGACGATGCGGCGCTCGATGGCGCGCGCGACCACTTTCTTTGCATCGATGCCTTTGCCGTCATCGCTCACTTCGATCACAACCTGATTGCCCTGGTGATATGCATTCAGGCGCAGCGTGCCTTGCGCCGGCTTGCCGGCGGCGAGGCGGTCGGCAGGCATTTCGATGCCGTGGTCCACCGCGTTACGGACCAGGTGGGCCATGGGTTCGGCGAGAACGTCGAGAATGCTCTTGTCGAGATCGGTCTCTTGTCCGCTGACCGCGAGCGCGACTTCTTTTCCGCGAGCCTTGGAAACATCACGCACGATGCGCGGGAAGCGGCGGAAGAGGTGCTCGACCGGAACCATGCGGATCTTCATGACCGACTTCTGCAGGTCATTCAAGACGCGCGCCTGGAAGGCGAGGGCGTCGCCGAACTTCGAGCGCAGGGGGTCTTTGGTGAATCGCTTGTCGAAATCCGTCAGCGTTTGCTGCAACATGGATTTCCCAAGAATGAGTTCACCGACCAGGTTCAAGACATCGTCAATACGCGCTGAGTCCACGCGTAAGGAATTTTCCGCCGATACAGCCCCAGCAGGCACTTGCGGTTGCGCCTCGGGCTGAGTATCGGGCTCTGTCGCCGGCTGTGACGGAAGCTCGACACCTCGCACCTGCGCCGCCGCCGGATGGGCCGACATCACGACCGGATCGGGCAGATGCGCGGTGACGGATTGCGTCTTCTGCTCGGATACTCCAGGCAGCGATGCGCAGCGTTGCGCCAGAGCGCGGTCGATGACCGCCGGGACGATGCATTTCTTCTCGATCGCGTCAGCTTTGAGATTGCTTGCGAGCGCCGCTTCGATCACGGTGAGTCCGGCGAGTGGAAGGCCTTCTTGCGGATGCATGGCCAGCAAACGCCCCATCTGTGGAAGCGCCTTGCGCGCCATCTCAACCGCTGCTTCCGGCATAGTGCAGTTCTTATCGATCCCGAGCGCGACGTTGTATACGGTCTCGCCGCGCGCGGCAGCGTCTGCAATGACCATCTGCTCATATTCTGACCACGCGAAATTAACGTGGAGCGGTTTCTGTTGAGTGATCGCAGCCGTAGGATGCTGAACCAACTGTTTGATCTGACCTTGCAAAACGCTGGCACTCGGCGCGGCTTTGTTGGTGCGGTATGCGTTGAGCATTACTTCGAACGTGTCGGCAGCGGCGAGGACCAGCTCTGCCAGGCGTTTTTGCGCCGCCTTGGCTAGCTCTGGCGTGAGTGCATCTTCCAGTTGGTGGGCAAGTTCGCTCACATCTTTATATCCGCAAGCGGCAGAATCGCCCTTCAGCGTGTGCACGGTGCGACGAACGCTGCGGACGATCTCCGGATCGTCGGGGCGCTGCTCCATCTTCAGGCCCTCTTCATTGAGCGTCTGCAGCAATTCCTGCGCGCTCTCAAAAAAAAGTTCCTTCAGTTCGGCGGCCCTCTCTTCAGAGAAGAAACTCATTGCGCCGCCTCGATCCGCTGATATGCGGTGCCGTTGTTCAGGTGGATCATCTTGAACTTGTCACTGAGACCGAACAGGCTCTCGGCATGCCCGATGAACAAATAACCTTCAGGATTCAAGCAACGATAGAATTTGTCGATCAGGCGCTTCTGCTCGGCTTCATCGAAGTAGATCATCACATTGCGGCAGAAGATCACGTCGTTGCGCTGCGGCAAGAATTCCGTCTTCAGATTGTGGAAATCAAAGTGGACGAGTTCCTTGACGCCTTTCTTGATCGCGTACTTTTCGCCAACTTTGTCGAAGTAGCGCAGGCGATAGGCGTAATCCACGCTCTCCATGTGGTGCTCAGGATACTGACCATCCTGAGCGGCTCGCAGTACGGAGTAGCTGATGTCGGAAGCCAGGATCTCCACCTTCCAAGGCGGAGGGATCAGCGGCTTGGGCGACGGCATCTCGAAGGGAAGCGGATTGCGCAGGTAGTAATATGCCAGCGCGTCGCAGATCTGCATGGCCGCGGTGTAAGGCTCCTGCCCGGTCGAGCATCCCGCGCTCCAGAAGCGCACGCTCCAATCGCGACGCCCCTGCTTGCGTTGCAGGATCTCTTCCAGGATGGTCTTCTGGAACAGCTCGAGCTGCGGCTTGTTGCGAAAAAAGCTGGTCTCGTTGACGGTAAGATGTTCGAGCAGCGCCGCGAGCTCGGCTTTGCCCTCGCGGCTGGTCAGCAGGCGATAGTAGCTATAGAAGCTGTCGAGGCCGGTGGTCTTGAGACGTCGCTGCAAGCGGTCTTGCAGGAAGTGAACGCGGCGCTCGTCGAAATACATGCCGCATTCCTGATACACAAGCGTTTGCAGCAGCTTGAGTTCGGGTTCGGTTAAGACGATGTGGATCGCTGGTGTGACCATGTTTTAGCTATTTGTCCCGAACTTCGTTACGCCGATGCTGCCTGGGCAGAATCCGCAAAATCACCGAGTCTCTTCAACTCGCCGCGCTGCAGGATCTTGCTCATGTCGATCAGGATGATGAGCCGGTTGTTCAGCTTTCCGACTCCGGTCACATAATTCAATTCCCCCTCTTCGAAAACATTGGGCGGCGCTTCGATCTCCGACTGCGGCAGCTTCAGGACTTCGGACGCCGCATCGACCACTAGACCCACCATCTTGTTCTCGACTTCAGCCACCAGTATGCGGTTCTTCTTGGTGGTGGTTATGTCTTTTTCCCCGAAGCGCTTGCGAAGGTCCACGATGGAGATGATCTTGCCGCGCAGGTTGATCACGCCTTCCACGCATTCCGGCGCGTCGGGAACGGAGGTGATCTCAGGTACGCGAACGATCTCATGCACCAGCGAGATGGGAACCCCAAAAGTCTCGCGCCCGATGCGGAACCCGACGATATGTAGATCTTTGGCCATGCTCTTCCTCAGAAGCTCTAGTTTCGGCCCTGCACCGCGTGACGAGCGCGTTCGTGACCGAGATGTGAGCCGTGCGGACTGGCCCCGTTTCCGCTCACGTCGATGACGAAGCGGTCCATCATCTCGAGCAGCGAACGCGACATCTTCGACATCTGCTCTGCCGAAGCCGCCAACTCGGTCGAGCCGGAAGTGGACTGCTGCACCAGTTCGCGCATCTTCTCCATCGCCCGCACAACCGCTTGCGCGCCCGAGGCCTGCTCTTCGACCGAAGAGTTGATCTCGTGAGTGATCTCGTTAAGCCGCGTAGTAGCGCGAGCGATCTGTGACGAGCCATGCGACTGCTCGTTGGTCGCGGCGCCGATCTCTTGAGCGAACTTGTAGACCTCGGTCACCACGTTCGAAATCTTCTTGAGCGCGCCGCTAAGATCGTTGCCGAGGTCCAGTCCCTCGTTCACGATGTGCGTGCTCTTTTCCATGTTCTCCACCGCTTTGCGAGCTTCTTTCTGAATGCTCTGGATGAGATCGGAGATTTCTTTCGTGGAGGTGGCTGACTTTTCCGCCAACTTGCGCACTTCGTCAGCCACGACCGCGAACCCGAGGCCGTGTTCACCGGCGCGGGCAGCTTCGATGGCTGCGTTGAGCGCCAATAGGTTGGTTTGCTCGGCGAGATCGTCAATGACTTCAATGATCTTGCCGATGTCGTCGGCACGTTGCCCGAGGACGGCGATGATGCCGGAGGAGACGCCGATGGTCTGATTGATGCGGCCCAGGCCGTCGGTCGTCTTTTCCATGGTCACGATACCGCTCTGCACTTCGTCGCGCGAACGCTGCGAGATGTCGAGCAGGACCTTCGAGGTGTCGGCAACGCGCTGGATCGAGGCGACCATCTGGTCGATGGAAGCTGATGTCTCGCTGACGCTCGATGCCTGCGTCTGCGTGTTTTTCACCATGTTCTGCACGTTCACGCTCATCTCGTGCATGGTGCTGGTGACCTCATCGATGGCAGAAGATGCCTGCACGCTGACTTTGGCGGAATCGTCGGAGGCGTCGGCAACTTGATTGGAGCCCGAAGCTACCTGGGTGGCGCCATCGCGCACGTTCTTCACCAGGCTGCGTAGACCTTCGGTCATGCGTGAGAATGCGTGCGCCAAGGTGTCGCTCTTGGAGCGCGGTTCGACCGCGACAGTTAGGTCGCCGCCGGCGATGGCTTCCGAGATGGCCGCCATCTCCTTCAGATACGTCATCATGTTGTTGAAGGTACGGGCCAGATCGCCGATCTCGTCAGCTCGGCTGATGTCGATCTTCTGGTCGAGATCGCCGGATTCGCCAATCTCACGCGCGACCAGGATCAAATGGCTGAGCGGCGTGGTGATGGACTTCGAGATTTTTTGTGCGATCATCACGCCGGCCACCAGGGCCATGAAGAAGAACACCACCGAAGTCCAAAGCGTGGCGGTGGATGTGGCATCGGTCGATGACTTGATGGAATCTTGAACTTGGTTGAGAGGGCCGTTGAGTGTATCCAGCCATAATCCCGGGTCCTGTTGCAAGTAAAAGATCTGCAGTTCGGCAACGGTCGCGTTTCCACCATCCACCTGCTTGCGTTTTTCGATCACCGGATTTGCGAACTTTGCCATCCACTCGCGTTCAGCAGACTGTAGCTTGTCGAGAGACGCATGTTGTTCGGCGTTTACTTTGTCCTTGAAGCGGTCGATCTTGTCGAGCAGGCGAAGGTCGCCATCGGCGATCTTCTTGACTTCATCCGGGCTGCCGCTGAGCAGGTAGCTGTTCAAGGCAAGGTTGTTCTGGGTGACCAGGCCGCGGATCTCACTGATCTCGGCGGTGTTGTCGCGCGCGCTCTTGTCTTTCCAGCGCGCTCCCAGGTTCACCAGAAACAGCAGGCCCATCATGATGATGAGGGCGCCGAATCCGTAATTAAGCTTTTTACCGATGCTCATGACAGTTCCTCAGTGCTTGCCACCGCTCCAACCCGGACACGGCCGCATCTCTCTAGTTGTTGTACTTGAACTCCACCGGCTGGGTGGTTTCGTCCTTCGCTTCCTCAAATTTCCAACGCTTTACCGCATCGATGGACGCATCGATGAGCAGCGGCGGGCCGCCGATCACCTTCGTACTCTTCACAGCGCCATCCTTACTGATCACGAGTTGGAGTTTCACCGTCCCGCTGATGCGCATCCTGCGGGCAAGCTCGGGATACAAGGGGTCGACTCGCGATTTCACTTTGCGAGTGGTCTCCTCCTGCGCCTGGGCTTGAGTCGCCAGACTTGGAACGGCAAGAGCCAGGGCCAATGTCCCCCACAGAACCGGCCTGCTGATGTTGAGTAATCGCACAACTCCTCCTACAAGGCGAAATACGCCCCGCTATGTAGAAGCACGGCCAATGCCAGCCATGGGAGGCGGCAGGACACCGAGTCTAAGTTAATTTTTAATGTTTATTTTCAGCAGCTTACAGGCATTGCAAGGCGCTTTGCGAGGGCAAACAAAGCCGCAGTCAGTCTCAATCGTGGCTCAGGAGTCTTCGATTTGTCTCATGCTGAGACGGAGAGATCAGTTCCTAGCCTGAGACGCACTGCCACAAACTCCTTGACTCAAAATGAGATTCGGGACTAAGGTTCTACTCTCCCCCCGAAAAACCAAGCGGTTAGACCGATCCTCATGGCTGAAACCAAGAACCTGCCGGGTCCGGACGCCTCCCAGTCGCAGCTCGCCGAGCGTTATCGGCAGCGGTCTGAGAACTTGATGGCACTCGCCCGTGAGACGAGTTCGTCGCTCGGGCTGCCGGAGTTCGTCAAAAGCTTTCTTGCTCGTTCCGCGGCAATGATGGGAGCAGGCACTGCAGTGCTGGCCCTGGCAAAGGGGAAGAGCCTTGAAACGGTCGCCGTGCACGGTTCGGCCCTGGCCGAAGACAAGAATGCTCTCCGCAACCTGAACCTCGTCTTAACGGAGTTGGCTGCGAAACCTTCTCAAGATTTTCTGCACGGGCCCGCGGAGGCGATTTTAGGCAAGGGACTGACACACGCCGCAGGGTGGCGTGATGTAACTCTGGCCTGGCTCACAGGTTCCGATCGCAGCTTGCTGGGAGTCGTGATCCTGGCGAATCGAGGTGCCGCGCTCACTCGTGATGACGAGAGCCTACTCCAAGCGCTAGCTGCACATGCTGCAGTGGCCCTGGAGAATTCGCGGCTGTTCAATAAGATCGCGCAGGCAAGCCGCCACTGGCACGACATTTTCGACGCCATCTCAGATCTTATCGTGGTGCACGATGACGGCAATAGAGTGCTGCGCGTGAACCGTTCCATGGCGGACCTGATCGGGACTCCCCCGCACGAACTCATCGGATTGAATATGGGCGCCCTCATCGCCGGCTTGGGAGGCCCGCAGGGTTGTCAGTTCTGTTATGCGAAGAAAGAGGGGGCTGAGGAATACGTTCATCCGACACTCGGCCGCACCTACCTGGTCTCGACGTCTGGCATTCAGGGCGCAGTCAACGAAGGCCAGCAGACCATTCACGTATTGAAGGATGTGACCGACCGCCGCGAGGCCGAGCTGCGCTATCGGGAGTTGTTCGACAACATCCAGGAAGGGCTTTTCTTCTCGACCCCTTCCGGCCGCTTCCTTCAGGTTAACAATGCGCTGGTGCGGATGCTCGGCTACGAGAGCCGCGAAGAGCTGTTGAAGACCGACATTCCAAACAATCTGTACATGTACCCGGAGCAACGCCGCCGGTTTGTGCACGAAATGGACGAGATCGGAACCCTGCGCAATTTTGAAGAGACCTTGCGACGGAAAGACGGTTCCCTCGTCCACACCCTGCAGAATGCTTTTGCAGTGCGCGATGCGAACGGCAAGATAGTTCAGTACCGGGGCCTGATCCTCGACATCACCGAGCAAAAAACGGTGCAGGCGCAGCTGCAGCGCGAACGCGACTTCAATATCAAGATCCTCGACAACACGCAGAGCATGATCCTGGTTGCGGACACGGCTGGCCTTGTCAGCTACGCCAACCGGCGCTGCTTCGAAGCGGGAGAATTCCGCGCCGGGCAACTCATCGGGCATCGCTTGAGCGAGATCGTGGCGCACGGGCGCCGCCGCGAATTCGCCGACGCCTTCGAGGCTACCGTGCTGGGCGAGCAAAGCGAGAATCTGGAACTTCCAATCGTGCGCGGCGATGGTAAGCCCGGACATTTCTCGGTGAGTTTGAGTCCGATGCGCGATGAGCAAGGCAACGTGACTAGCGTAGTCGTCGTGATGACCGACATCACCGATGCCGCCCTGCTGCAAGCCAAGCTGATCAACACTGAAAAACTGGCTGCAGTCGGACAATTAGTCTCCGGCGTGGCGCACGAGGTCAACAATCCTTTGACCGCGATCCTCGGCTTCGCTGATCTGTTGCTGGAGACCCCGGGACTTTCCGCGGAAGGGCAGCGCGACCTGAACGTCATCATTCAAGAGGCGCAACGAACCAAGCTGATCGTGCAGAACCTGCTGAGTTTTGCGCGGCAAGTACCGCAGCAGCGAAAGGCGATCCAGCTCAATGCCATCGTGGAGCGCACATTGCAGCTGCGCGCATACGACCTGTCCAACCACGGCGTCGAGGTGGTGCAGCGACTGGATCGCAGTCTGCCCGAAGTGATTGGCGACGAGCACCAGTTGCAGCAAGTGTTTCTCAACATCCTGAACAACGCTTATGACGCCATGCGCGACAGCGGAAACCCGCGCCGGATCGAGGTTTCAAGCACTTCGTCGGGCGGATACGTCGAGGTCAGATTCAAGGACAGTGGCACCGGCATCGCCGACCCGGAACGCATCTTCGATCCATTTTTTACGACCAAGGAAGTCGGTAAGGGAACCGGGTTGGGGCTCAGCATCTGCTACGGGATTGTCCACGAGCACAAGGGAGAGATTGGTGCACAGAACAATGTTCCAGAAGCCGGAGCTTCGTTCACGGTGCGCCTGCCGGCAGCTTCGACGGCGAGCGACTCGCGGGTCGGAGCAACGGCAGGAGCGAAGACATGAAAGATAGCGCCGTCGCTACCCGCATGCATCCGGTGCTGTTGATCGAAGACGAGCCTTCGGTGTCGAATTTCGTTCGTGCGGCCCTCGAGCGGCATGGATACAGAGTCACGTGTGCTGCTTCCGGCGCGGAAGGATTGAAATTGCTGCAGGCGAATGAGTTTGCCGGCGTCATCTCCGACATGCGGACTCCCGGCAATGTGAACGGGGCCGACGTACACGCGTGGATCAACCATCATCGCCCGCACATGAATTCGAGGTTGCTATTTATCACCGGCGACATCGCCAACGATGAGACTGGGGCGATCCTGAAGAAAACCGGGATTCCGTTCATCGAAAAACCATTTCGGGTCCAACAACTGGTACTAAAGGTAGAAGAGCTGTTCGGCAAGGCGAAGTGAGCGAAAGCATGAGCGAAGAATACCGAATACGGTTCCTGGTGATCGACGACGAACACAGTATCCGCAAGCTCTGCGTCACCATCGGCAACTCGCTGGGATTCGTTTCGGCGCAAGTAGAAAGCGCGGAGGCAGCCCTGGCGTACATCGATGCGCAGGCGCCGGACCTTGTCCTCGCCGATCTCAAGCTCGCGAATATGGACGGCCTGGAATTCCTCGAGAAACTGAAGCGCGCACATCCGCGTACGGAAGTCGCGATGATGACGGGGCACGGCTCCATCGAGAGCGCAGTGCAGGCGATGAAGTTGGGCGCCTACGATTTCATCACCAAGCCGTTTCGGATAGAAGAGCTGAAGTTGGTACTGCAGCGGATGGCGGAGAAAATCCGCCTGGTATCGGAGAACGAATTCCTGCGTGAGCGCGTGACCACGGAGATGGAGCTGAGCGGCATCATCGGCTCCTCGGCCAAGATCCAGGACGTGCTTCGCATGGTTGCGCGCCTGAAGAACACGCGCACCCCGGTGCTGATCACCGGCGAAAGCGGCACCGGGAAGGAGCTGGTCGCGCGTGCCATTCACTTCCGTGGATCACTCGCCCAGCGGCCTTTTGTCGCGGTTGATTGTGGCGCGCTGGTGCCGACGCTGATCGAGAGCGAACTCTTCGGCTACGAGCGCGGAGCATTCACCGGCGCACTCAAGCCCAAAGACGGACTCTTCCAGGCGGCGAATGGCGGCACGCTATTTCTGGATGAGATCGGCGAGCTTCCGCTCGAGATGCAGACCAAACTACTTCGTGCCCTTCAGGAGAAGGAAGTGCGGAGGGTAGGAAGCAACGTGCGCACCCAGGTGGATGTCCGCATCGTCGCAGCCACCAATCGCGATCTTGAGCAGGCGTATCGAGAAGGCACATTCCGCAAAGACCTTTACTTTCGATTGAATGTGGTGGCGGTGCATCTACCGGCATTGCGCGAGCGGCGTTCAGACATTCCCAGCCTGGTGCATTTCTTCCTCGACAAATATGTCCCCGACGGAACATTGCAAGTGAGCAACGCTGCGATGAAGGCGCTGCTGCAATACGACTGGCCGGGAAATGTGCGTGAGTTGCAGAACTGTATCGAACGGGCCGTGGCGCTGGGCAATCGCGAGTTGATCGATGTCTACGACCTGCCGCCTGCGCTGCGCGGCGCTGCTTCCACAACTGTCCCGATGGCAGACGATGTGCCAGTTCACGAGTCTTCTGACCGAAATTACCCTGAGGTCGGGAGCAAGGTTTCATCACCTGGCGTCACGCCGAATGACTTGGAGGCACTGGAACGGATTACCATCCAGCGCGTCTTCGACCAGGTGAGAGGCGACAAGACCATGGCTGGCAAGATGCTCGGAATCAGCCGCGCCACGTTATATAGGAAGATCAAACGGTATCAGATCAAGGCTGCTTCGACCTCGGCGTGAAACCTCGTCTCACCAGAATTGTCCGTCAGGACGATGAGACTGCGTATCAAGTTGAGACAAAATCGTGTGTTTCAAGGGCCAGCCGCTAATACACATCTCCTGTTTTCAACGACTTAACTCATCTGAACTGCGCCTTAAATTTGGCTGCCACCGTGCATTAGGGAAGGGGCTGGCTTGCCGGCGGACGCCTACCCGTGTCTTCTGAGCCCGAGCCGCAGGAGTTGGTTGTGCCAAATCAGGCAGTGGCATCGTCACGGACGCAATCCTCGGTTGCTGGACTGGCGCAATTCTTTCCAGAGGCCAGCCCGGTGCGGATCCCGGTGCGGGTTGTCGGCATGAAGCAGGGGGTGGCGTTGAGCGAGAACACGGTCATTGAGTTCGGGACGCCGCAGGAGGCGCTTTTCGCTTCCACGCTGCCATTGGAATTCGAGGACCACGTCACGCTGGAAAACAGTGACGGCTCGCTCTCTGCCGAGGCTACGGTGGTGGCGGTTCAGTATCAGGAAGGCCGCACCGCAATTGCGGCGCGATTTGTGCGCGAGATCGCCAACTGGATCATCAAGCGCTAATCAATATGGCAACAGCGACACAACAACTTACAGAACTGGCCGGGCAGTGGCGCGATGCGCGCCGCCTGTACCTTTTGTACAGTGCCTTGCAGCAGAAGTTTGATCTCGGCGTGCCGCCTTGTCCGGAGTTGGAGTCGCCCATCAATCGCGCCGAGCCCGAATCGATGGAAAGAGTATGGGCATGGTTTGGGCAGATGGACGAGCGTGTTCACGTGCATCAGTTACGCCAGCTCTTGCAGAGCACACGTTTGGGCACGGAAGAGAACCTGCGCGCCATCATCACTCGCCATCTTGACAAAGAAAACAAAGTTGACGCCGACCGCGACAAAGTCGACTTCCTGCTGGTGCAGTATTTAGGTTCTTGCGCGCCTCCGGGATTTTATGACAAAGAAGTCACATTCGAAGATTGTGCGCTGGCGCTGGAGCCGGTACTGGGCGAAGTGGGGATCCACACACCCAAGTGGCTGGAGCCGCTCGACGAATGCCTGAAGGAGATCGAGCAATGCCAAAGTGTCCGTGAACTCCTTAGCAAAGGGATCCTCGACGAAACCCGGCTGCTGAAGGTCTCCTCCGGCGAAATGTACTTTGGTCCCACCGCGCTGGTGGCCATCACACGCTTCAACTTCCTGGCGCGACGCGGCTTCGTGCGCATGATCGCGGCCGACTTGCATGCCATCCGGTCGAGCCTGCGCGATCTCGAAGTGAATGGGATCACGACCGTCGACTGCAGCAAGGCAGGACTCTCGAACCAGGAGACAGTCAATCATCTACGTGACATCTGTCACGAGTGGAAAAAAGCCTTCCACGCCGCCTATGCCGCGGGACAGAGTTTCAAGCAACTGGTAGACGTTCGCACCATCGTCGAAGATCGTCTGAATCAGGCCCTCGCTGAGAAGATGCAGCGCGAGGAGGCGGAGAAAGCCCAGGCTGAAGCCGAACAGCGCGCGCATCTGGAAACGGAAGAGCGGGCCCGCCAGGAGGCGGAAGAAGCGGCACGTCGCGAGGCGGAAGAAAAGGCGAGACTCGAAGCCGAGGCGCGCGCCCAGCGCGAAGAGAAGGCGAGGATCGAGGCGGAGCAGCAGGCCCAGCGCGATTCCGAACAGCGCGCTCGCGTGGAGGCGGAAGAGCGGGCACGGCAGGAACAGGAAGAGAAGGCGCGACGTGAAGCGGAACTGGCCGCCCTCCGCAACGTGGAAGCAGAGCGGTTGGACGCAGCAGCCAAAGCCAAGCGCGAGAAAGAAGAAGCGGAACACCTGGACGCCTACGAACGCGCCATTCGCGAAGCTGAAGGAAAAGAAAAGCAAGATGCCCAAGACAAAGCCCGCCTTGCGCGCGAAGCCGAGGAAAGAGCGAAGCGAGATGCCGAGGAGAAAGCCCGTCTCGAAGAAGAAGAGCGCAAGCGAAAGGAGAAGGAAGAGTACGAGCGGGAATTTGCGCGGCTGGAGGCAGAAGAGAATGCCCGTCAGGAAGCCGAGGCCAAGACTGCGCGCGAAGCCCAAGAGCGTGGCCGCCAGCAGGTGGAAGCCGCTCGTCCTACGACGCAGGAAGAGCTGGAACTCGAGGCTTACGAAGCGGCGGTCCGTGCGGCCGAGGGAATCACGGGTGCGCCCGCTCCAGTCGTCAGCACTGGGGGCGGCGCAGCCGCAGCTCCCGCCGTTGCGACTTCGAGCGAAGTCGATATGTATCGTTCACAAGTAGAAGAGCAGATCAAGTCACTCGCACCTCGCGATGGAGCCGTAGCCACCATCGCTATAGGACCATTGAAACTCCTGCTCTCATCGTGGGAAGTATCCGCCTTCGCCAACGGCAAAGATGTAACGGCAGAGATCCTGCAACGCGCGGTCGCAGCGCGCGCCGTTTTGCTGGTGGGGATCGATCAGCATAAGTACAGCGGTAACGGCGAACAAGTGCGTGCTGCTTTGTGGCAGGCGCAAGTGGAAGCGGAGAAGATACAGGCGCAGGTGGCGGTGGCGAAAGGCGCAAACAACATCGATGCCGCTTGCAATCTGGCAGCGACTTCCAAACGGTTGATGTCGCTGGTCGAGGAAGCAGGAAAACTGGGTCGACCCGTGGAGCTCTCTTGAGGCCGATGAACAAGAAAGGGCCAGTCCGGGAGATGGCGGCGCAAAACAGCGTGCTGATCGTGACCGACGATGCGGAATTTTCCCGCAACGTGGTGGCGCGCTGGCAGATGGAGCGCCACGTCCCATCGTTCACGCTGATGAGCAGCGAGCTCATGAATGGCTCTTTCGCGGGACGCTTCGGCCTGGCCATCATCGGGCCGGTGGGAGGCGGAAGATTGCAGACGGTGTTACAGGCGGCCACATCCTCGGATGCGCCGGCGATCCTGTTGGCAACCGACGCCGATTCAGCTTCCCACGCCGCCGAGAACGATTCGCGGCTGCTGATCGTTCGTGCAAACGATGGTTGGGTCGAGGGTCTAGTGATCCTGGGAACCGAGGCGCTTCGTTGTCACGACGCACAGCAACGTGCTGCGCGCGCCGAATCCGCCAATGCAGAAAGCCAGCGCGAGGCGACTTTAGGACGTTACATGATCGAGATGCGTCATAGCTGCAACAACGCGCTGACCTCGATCTTGGGTAACTCGGAATTGTTGCTTATGGAGCCGGGAACATTCTCCGCCGACGTGCGCGAACAGCTGGAGACCATCCACTCCATGTCGCTACGCCTGCATGAGATCCTGCAACGGTTTTCCTCGATTGAGAGCGAGATGCAGGTGGCAGAGAAGGAAACTCGCGGCGAAGGTAAAACGAGGCGTGCGGCCTACGTCTCAGGGGTCTAGTGGATTGTGATTTTGTGCGAAATGCACTGTAGTAATAGGACGTAACTTGAAAAAGATACTGATCGTTGACGATTCGCCGGCCGAGATCAAGCTGATGGAAGCGGTGTTGAGCCGCGCCGGATATTGGCTGGTCTCGATCAATGATCCCATGCGCCTGGAGCAGGCAGTAGAGATCGAGCGCCCGAATTTGATCCTGATGGATGTGGTGATGCCTGGACGCAACGGTTTCCAGGCGTGCCGCGAGTTGAAGGGACATGCTGAGTTTGGACGCATTCCGGTGGTGCTGGTGAGTTCGAAGAGCACCGATAGCGATAAGTTTTGGGCCCAACAACAGGGAGCCGACGGATACGTGGTGAAGCCATTCAAGGCTGAAGAGCTGCTGGGACAGGTTGTGAAGTTTATAGGTGCCTAGTGCGACGCGTGATCATAATGACAGATGAGAATCAACAACTCGAACCACTGCAGCCGACCGAGACGCCGGCCGCTTCGGGTGAAGCCGAAGAGCGGCTGCCCGAGCGGCAGTACTGCGTCTTCCGCGCCGGCCGCGAGCGTTTTTGCCTGTCGGTGCTCGACGTGGAAGAAGTCGTGGAGTGGCCCACGGTGACCAAAATGCCGCTTGCGCCCATGTTCCTGATGGGGATCTTCAACCTACGTGGCTCCATCGTGCCGGTGATCGACATTGCATTCACTGAGGGCCGTCGCGCAGATCTGCCGCCCAAGCATGTGGTGGTGGCGTCGCAACGCGGCGATGGCGAGCGTGAAGATATCCGCCTCGGAGTGGCTGCGGATGAAGTGATCGGCACCTTCACCACGTCTGAGCCGTTGCTGGTTGATGAAGCGCCGCGCGAGGTGCCGCACTGCTGCGGGATGTTGCGGCATGAAGATCGTTTGGCTTTGGCTCTCGACCTGAAACGCATGATGGACACGTTTCCGGTGGGAGTGATTTGAAGTGCAGTACCTAGTATCAGGTGCGAGGTTTTACCTGATGGTGGGGTTGTAAAAATCTGTTCTAGGTACTGAGTACTGAGTACTAGGTACTGGTTTTCGGGAGGAAGTTATGAAAGGTCGGTTGAGTTCGACCCTCACCATGCTGGCGATGGGAAATGCGCTGGCGTTAATCATTCTGCTGGCGCTGGCTTACAGTGCGGGACGGACTTCTGGTGGCCTTGCCATCTGGGACGCTTTTTCTGCCCAGGGCGAGACACCCATGAAGATGCTGATAGCCCTGCTCGTAGTCGTGGTCGCTGCGGTCGCGATCTTCTGGGTCACCAGCGCGCGTATCGCCAAGCCGGTGAAGGAGCTCGCTGAGTTCTCCGAGCGCCTCGCCAACGGCGACTATCGCGCGAAGGCAGACGTCGAGTCCACCGACGACTTCGCCTTCATCGCCGAGAACCTGAACCGCACTGCCGAGAAGGTGTCGCGCGCGGTCTTCAATCAGGAGGCGCAGGAGTCGTTACAGAAGAGCGTGACCGACTTCCTGACCATCACCAGCCAGATCGCCCGCGGCGATCTGACGCTGCGTGGCAAAGTCACGTCTGACGCGCTGGGCAACGTGGTCGACTCGGTCAACTACATGCTCGACAACTTCACCAAGGTGCTCGAACGCGTCCGTAAAGGCGCGATCGACGTCTCCTCGAGCGCGAATGAGATCCTGGTGTCGTCGGAAGAGATGTCGACCGGCGCCACGCAGCAGGATCAGGAGATCACCAATACATCGTCTGCCGTGGAAGAACTTACGGTCTCGATGAAGCAGGTGTCGAACAACGCGGAGGCTTCGGCTGAAGCCGCGCGCCGCGCGCTCGACGCCGCTGAACAAGGCAACCGAGCCGTGCGCGACACGCTGGAAGGCATGCAGCGTATCCGCGCCTCTGTCCAAGCCACAGCAAAGAAGATCAAGTCGCTGGGCGATCGTTCGCTCGAGATCTCGGAGATCATCAGCGTGATCAACGACATCACCGAGCAGACCAACCTGCTGGCGCTCAATGCGGCCATCGAAGCGGCCCGCGCCGGCGACGCAGGACGCGGATTCGCGGTGGTCGCGGACGAAGTCCGCAAGCTGGCCGAACACTCCCGAACCGCAACCAAAGACATCGCCGCGTTGATCAAAGCCATTCAGGCCGAGACGAACGAAGCAGTGGTGGTCATGGAAGAGGGAACTAAAGAAGTGGAAGTCGGAGCGCGACTCGCCGATCAAGCCGGCAAGGCGCTGGAAGCGATCTCGAGCGTGGTTCGTCAGTCGGCAGAGCTGGTGCAAGAGATCTCGCTGGCTTCGAAGCAGCAGGTGCGCGGCACGGAAGGCGTTGCCAACGCCATGCAGATCATCTCCAACATCACTCGCCAGACCTCGCAGGGCGCACGGCAAACCGCGCGCACAGTCGAGAACATGGTGAAACTCTCCGAGCAGTTGAACGAAGCACTTTCGCAATTCCGCATCAGCGGCGGGTCAAGCGGTGGTGCCAACGTGATGGAAATGACAGCGGGACGCAGGTAAACCTCAGCTGCCGAAAACTCACGACTGATGATCGATAAAACCATAGCCGGACCGACCGTCACCGAGCACGAACTCTCGGAGATCAAGGCGCTCATCGAGAAGCGCTCGGGGATCCTTTTCGATTCCTCGCGCGAGCGCTTCTTCTCGCTGCGCGTGCGCGAGCACATGGGCGCGAAGAGAGTCACGCATGGAACCGATCTGATCCGATTGATGAAGAATTCGAATGTCGAGTACGACACTCTGGTCGAACGACTGCTGACGCAGGAGACGTCGTTCTTCCGTTATCCCTCGATCTACCACGCGCTCGAGAAGAAAGTGCTTCCCGAGATGCACATGAAAAAATTCTGGGAGAACCCCCGCAGTCTGCGTATATGGAGCGCGGGATGCGCCACCGGCGAAGAGCCGTATTCGATCGCCATGACCATTTGCGATTCCATCGAGTTTGCCGAGGCGTGGAACATCAACATCATGGCGACCGACATCAGCCGCAAAGCGCTGGCCGTTGCCGAAGCCGGATTGTATCCCCGGCGCGAAGTGGAAGCCATTGGACTCAAGGCGGAGACACACTTCACTAAATCCGGCGATCAATTCATCGTACGGCCGAAAATACGCAACATGGTCTCGTTCGCGCAGATGAACCTGGCGCAGACGGTTTACATGGGTCGCTTCGACATCATCTTCTGCATGAACGTGATGATCTACTTCAGCGAAGAGCGGCGCGGCGCGCTGATCCAGCGCTTTTATGAATACCTGGAGCCGGGCGGATATCTGTTCGTCGGGCACGCTGAATCGGTGGCGAAGCTGCCGGTGAAGTTCGATACCACCACGCATGGCGATTGCATTTTGTATCAAAAGCCGGGAGTGAGTGTGGCGCGTAAGGCTGCTGGGGATTAAATGACTACGCCGGGACAAGAATTCGTCGAGCTGTTCCTGCAGGAGGCTTCCGAGCACCTGCAGTTCCTGCGGGAGTACTCCGGCATCCTGCAGGACCCATACCCCGTGCCCGACGATGTCGAGCGTCTTTATATATCCGCGCACACGCTGGGCGGAACCTCCGCTTCCTATGGGTACCCGCTTTTCTCTGAGGTCGCCGGCAAGCTCGCGCACATCTTCCAATATGCGATGAACGCGACCATCACCACGGAAGCTGCGGGACCGCTGGTTGAGTTCATCTCTGAAGGTATTGCCGTCCTTGAGTCAGATCTGTTGATGATCAGCGCCAACGCCATCGAGGCGGTGGAAGAGATCGATGCCTTCAAAGAAAAGTATCCTTTCGCTTTCCAGCAAGCCGTGACCGAGCAAGAGCAGCAGCCGGTGGAATACGCGGCGCCGGAGGCAGAACCGGTCCAAGGCGAAGAGCAGGTGCTCACTCCCGATGGCCATTGGGTTCCGCGATCGCAAGTCGAAGGCGGAGCGGCGCGCCCTGCGGCGGTAGCACACGTCGTACCCGCACCCTCGCGACCAGTGGTGCCGCGCATCACTGCCGCTGACATTCCTGATCTTCCGGACGACGGTGACATCCCGGCGGAGATCCTCGAATTCTTCGTTCCGGAAGCAGAAGAGCATCTCGCGGTAGTTACCGAATGTTTGCTGTCACTGGAGGCAAACCCCGGGCCGGAGCAGATCCATCGCTTGTTCCGCGCCATACACACGGTAAAAGGGTCGGCGGCGCAGGTTGGATTGCAGCGCATCGCGCGCGTCGCTCACCGTGCGGAAGATCTGGTGGGTCGCCTGCGCGACGGCCTCCTGCGTCCGAGCGCGCAGATCATCGATATCTGCCTCGAGTCAGTAGACACGCTCAAGAAACTCCTGTATCGCCAGTGGCCCGATGAAGGCACCATGCAGTCCAGCGTGAAGTCACTGCTGGCGCGCATCGCCACGCTAGCGCCGGAAGAATCAGAGGACGAGGCAGGCGTATCCGCGCCACAGGCAGCCGAGGCCTCTACGGCGGAGACGCCACTCGTGGCGTCTCTCGAGCCAGGCCAAGCACGCGAAAAAGAAGTGGCCGAGGAGGTTCTCGCTAAGGGCGTTCCGGCGGCACTGCCGCAATCGAAATCCATCCGCATCGCGCTAGAGCGCCTGGACCAGATGATGAACGCGGTCGGCGAATTGGTGATCAACCGTACCCGCATGCTGGGACGTTTGGCCGAACTGGAAAAGCTTGCCGACGTGCTGAACTTCTCCAAGGCGCGTATGTCCGACAAGGTGACCGAATTTCAGGAGAAGCACGAATTCAGCAAGATCGGCGCTGTGCCAGCCCAGCAGCCGATGCAGTACGACCAGTTCTCGCACGGCATCTCGCAGGACTCGTATCCGTTCCGCGGAGGATACTCCAGCTACACCCACTCTTACGATCAGTCGCTTGCTGACTTCAGCGAACTGGAAATGGACCGCTACGACGACTTCAACATCCTGTCGCGCTCGCTGACCGAGATCTCCGCCGACATTACGGAAGTTCTCACGCAGCTCGACGGCTTCGTCCGCCGGGTGGATTCCGACATCGATGAGTTCACCAAGCTCGCTCATCGCCTGCAGGATGAGATCACCCAGGCGCGCATGGTGCCCATCGGCAATCTGTACACCCGCATCTCGCGCACCGTCCGCGACGCCGCCAAGGCCAGCGGCAAGCATGTTGAACTCGCGCTCGAACCTGCCGCCAAACGGATGTCCACCATTCGTGAGGCAATAATAGTACAGACAACCGAGTGCGAATATGTCAACCAGTTTTGTCAGTCGCGTCGTCGGCCTCCCCGTTCCAGAGTGATTACTCCCGGTGGCAGTCCCGACGCTGTCATGGGAGCTTTGGGAGTTGTCGTCAGCGATCGTATCATCGAGCTTGACCTCGCCTCGGAGGATCTCGGGTGCCCTCCATCCAAACGTCCCTACGCCCATCGCACCGCCCGTAGTAGGCAAGAAGCTCGTCTGATCTAACTCAAGTTTCCGACACAACCCAAAGTCAGATATCAACATTCGATGACCGCCAGAATCGCCCTTCTTTGCACCCGAGATGAGGATGTTTTGCGGTTTGATGTCGCGATGCACGATCTTGAGCGCATGCAGGTGCCTGAGACCAGACGTAATCTGGCATACGGCACGTTTGGGATTGAATGACACAGCAATCTCTCGGAATTGGTCTGGCCGCTCAATGATATCGGCAAGCGAGGCAGGGCACAACTCGAGAGCGATGTAAAGG
>Ga0137418_10001874_pt1 | contig 19221 bp, 23 predicted proteins | sample CZODoug3_1_2_16f_FD_122242 | JGI IMG/M metagenome (GOLD analysis project Ga0137418, IMG submission 122242) | Vadose zone soil fungal communities from Angelo Coast Range Reserve, California, USA - CZODoug3_1_2_16fungal (Hybrid Assembly) | ecosystem: Environmental > Terrestrial > Soil > Vadose... | reverse complement strand
TCTCAACAAACTCGAGGTTGGGTGCGAGCGGCACCTGTGAAGGATCGTGAGCCACCAGCGCCGCCAGGTAGGAATCGACCAGCGCCTTCAGGCAGGTACGGTCGCAGGGATCAGGTGCCGCCTTATGGGTCGCGCCCTGGGCTGTGCCCGCGGCCGCTGCTTGCAGGGCCACCACCAGGGCGACCCGAAAAATCGTAGCCAGTCGTGTCATCGCGCTCCCCCCAGTCAGCCGACCCCGTGAATGGTGGTCGGAAAAGCGATGGGCATCACACTCGAGAAGTGCGGGACATCGGCGACGAGCGTCGGGCCATGCTGCTTGCCAGCTGCGTCGAACGCCTTCTGATCGTTGATGTAGATATTCACCGAGCCGATGTAGGGAGGCGGCCCCCCTGTCTGGCCCGTCGCGCCTTTGCGCAGCTCGAAGCGCTTGATGGCATCCTTGCCATACAGTTTCATGATCAAGGGCATGTGGTGCGCCTTGTAGTATTCGACATCCCACCGTACCCCGTCGCTATTCGGATAGACAATGGTGAGGCAGGTGTCGCCGACTTTCATCGCACTCGCCGGCTCACCCATCATGCCGTGCACCTCGTCGAACTGAATGGTGGGCTGCGAGTTGGTGAAATGGGGTACGTCAGCCTGCAGCGCCGGATCAAGATTACGGAAAAGACCTCCCTCATGGTGCGCTTCGATGTTGTGAACATTCTCGACACGATCTACGAATTGCGTGACGGCAGCGGCATCGGCGTCGGGGCGCCGCAATTTGGCCAGCGTCGCGGTTTCTACGGCACAGTCGCCTACGATTTTTAAGGATAACTATTTCTGATCGCGGTAGTTTTGCGTGATGCATCGGGTTGATCATTCGCGTTTCCGCAAGGCGCACGATTTCGTTCCGGATTTCTCCCACGCCGAACAGCGAACTCGCATCGTAATCGCGGTTACGGCCGCGATGATGGTTGTCGAGATCGCGGTTGGGTTGATGTCGCACTCTATGGCGTTGCTGGCCGATGGCTGGCACATGAGCACACATGTGATCGCGTTTTTGATCACGGCGGTGGCCTACTATTTCGCGCGAACCCAGGCCGGTAACGCCAGGTTCAGTTTCGGCACGGGAAAAATCGGTGTGCTCGGCGGGTTCACCAGCGCAGTCGTGCTCTCGATTGTGGCGTTTCTAATGGCGGGCGAATCCGTGCACCGGCTATTTGCTCCACTCGAAATTCATTTTAACGAGGCGATCGGCATCGCTTGCGTCGGATTGCTGGCCGGGTGGGCTTCGCTCTAGCAATCTGGAATTGATATGGAGATATGGACTCGTTAGACAAGACGCTAGGGTAGACAACGATGTTCTTCACCCGTTCTAATCCAATTCCAACTGCTCAAGGTGCTGGCCAGCAGAGCAGCCTCGGGATCGAACTCTTGCTTTCTTTATTGTCCTAGCTCTTGGGATTGGCGGCGGGGAACTTTTTAGCGCAGCCCGTCAGGATCAACGGTCTGGTCCAGATAGATCCACAGTACGCGAGAAAAGAGCGTGATGCTCGGCGCGAACGGTAAGAACAAGATGGCGGCCCAGAGGATGACTTTCGTAATCCACCAACCGGTTAGAAACCAAAGCAAAACGGCGATTGGCGCCATGATGAGTACGCCCAAGGCAAAGCTAAAGTACATGGCGCCCAGAAAGTAACCCGGTTCCCGCTCGAACTTCAAACCACAAATGCTGCAGCGGTCGCACATTTTCGGGAATCCGCGAAAAATGGAATAGTGAAAGATTCTGCCCATGCGGCACCGGGGGCAGCGCTGTTGAAGAATGCTTGTCAGAGTTGCAGGCTTTGCGATGGTTTCCATCGTGAGCGGCTTCCAAGCCAGCAAAAGCAAGGTGAATTCCCAGTGGCTCAACTGGCCGTGAGGATCTCGGCGGGTCAATTTTCCAGACTTCCCCTTTGCACCGTTGGCCGAGTAAGACCTAGAAAACCTCAGGCACACAGCTACTATTCTCTGATTCTTCCTTCAGTTGTTTCGACGAAGCACCAGGCAGCCGGCCAGCATGTCGTGTAGCGCCTGCTTTTTCTGGGTGAATCCCGCCAGGATATATCCGATGAAGGCGGGGACCATGTTTGTGACTATTTTGCCAAAGTGCCTTCCGGTGGCGCGGCCGAAGCTGACGCGCTGCCCGGACATATCGGTCACAACCAGGCCGAGGGCCTTTTTTCCAAGGGTGGCCTGCCACTCCGAGCACTCCATCAGGGCGTGGTACAGCCAAGTCAAGACGAGGGCGCCGGTGGCCGCAAGAAAAAAGAATACTATGAGCATGAAGATGCCGACCTCGTTCAGATCCTCGCCGGGATGGAAATTGTCGAAGAATGTTCGCAATCCCGTGAGAAAAATCAGTGGGATCACCACAAGGAAAAAGCTCAACCCTATTATCACATTGTCAATCACAAGGGCTACAAAGCGCAGCCAGAAACCTGCGTACTCCACGCGCGGAACGGTAGAGGGCAAACTGTATGCTGGGAGGGCCGCCACACCTCCCGGAATCGACACTGCGAGCGGGGGACTCATGGCCGGCGGGCGCGGCACGACGGCCGCAACCGAAAACGCCTGCCCGCAATCCGGGCAAAAGGTCGCCCCATCCGCCATCGCACCGCCACACTTGGAACAATACACAGTCTCTCCTTGTTGAACTGCACTCTTTGCCGCAAACCCCAAACCGGGCAGCCGCATCGTACTTAGAACCCGCCAAAGGGTCAATCGCGTCCACCTTTACTTTTTTTCGCCATTCCTGCAGTCAGCGCAGAAATTTCATAGGACTAGTACTCTTCACCTTGAACGGCCCTGGCCAGAACGGTACGGTAAAGCCCTGATTTCACAAGGATTTGCGCATCTTGTGGATTTCCATCCCGTTTTGGCTTGGTTCGTGCCCCAAGCTAAGGTCCCGGTCTAAATCGAATTGGAGGAAACTCAATGCGATTAAGGACTGCACTCTGCCTGGCCACACTGTTCCTTGCTTGTTTCAATGTCGCTGCCTGGTCCTCGCCGGCTCCCGACCGGCTGGTACCCGATGATCCACAACCTGCTCCCGATAGCCAGTCACTGTCGGGGAAAATCGCGTCGGTCGACGACGCGGCCTTTGCTATTGAAATCGCCAAGGGCAAAGAGATGAATACCGTTCAATTCCTGGTGGATGACCAAACCAAGGTCGAAGGCAAGCTCGCCGTCGGGGCGCAAGCGACCGTGGAATACCGTTCGAACGGAGACAAAAAAATTGCCGTACGAGTCGTGGTGACGCCAAGCTCAGGAATGAGTTTATACTGACAACTCGTTCCGGCCTGTTTCTGGCCGGACGCGAACAATTCTATTTCTCGACTGCCGCGCGCTCCCAGCCCCGTGCGGTCTCTTTCTATTCGGACCCTAAGGAGTCTTGATGCGCACGACTCTGAAAATCGTTCTCCCACTGATCGTGAGCGTCGCCGCAGTGTCCTTATTTTTTGCGGCGTACCAGGTACGCACGGAAAAACAACTTCTGCGCAATGACCTTTCGCGCCGGGCGGAGATTCTTGGGGAAAGTCTTCAGGAGAGTATTGAGCCGTTGCTGGACCGCGCACAGGACCGGAGCTTGCAACGAGTCGTCGAACGCTTCGGGCAGCGCGAACACTTGAAGGGCGTTGCAGTCTACAGCGACAAAGGAGCGCTACTGGCGATCACCTCGGGGCTGGCGCCAGTCTTCCGATTGCGGCCGACGGCTGTGAGTCGCGCTGCACAGGAGGATGCCGGAGTCGGCGAATTCCTGAGTTCGGATCAAACTCCTTCGCTGAATCTGGAAGAAGAAGTTCCCGTGCACATCTATGCGTTACCGCTGCATCGCGCTGGCGGAGTCGTGGGGGCGCTGGCTCTCTTCCACGACACGAGTTACATTGACAGGCAGGTGTCCCGCACGCTTCGCGATTCCCTGCTGAATGCGTTAGTGCAAACCATTTTGATTACCGGGCTGGCGCTGATCCTGGTGCGGTGGACGTTCACGGGACCGTTGACGCGCACCGCCAATTGGCTGCGAACGCTTCGCACCGGCCAGGCCAGTGCGGGAGCGGCTGTTGCGAAGGGCGAAATCCTCGATCAACTGAATCACGAAGTGACGCACCTGGCCAAGGACCTGAACACGGCACGGGCCGTGGCTGAAGAAGAAGCACGGTTGCGGGATTCCAATGCTTCAATCTGGACGGCGGAACGGTTGCGAGTGAGTCTGCGGAACAAGCTGCAGGAAAAACCATTGTTCGTGGTTTCGAATCGCGAGCCGTACATGCACGTGTTTAGCGGAAAGGATAGAGCGATCCAAATGATTGTGCCGGCAAGCGGGGTGGTGACCGCGCTTGAGCCCGTACTGCTGGCGTGCAACGGAACGTGGATTGCCAACGGATCGGGAAACGCCGACCGCGAAGTCGTAGATGCACTCGATCACCTTCGCGTGCCCCCCGATCATCCGAGTTATACGCTGCGTCGTGTGTGGCTAACTGACGAAGAAGACAAGGGCTACTACGAGGGTTTTTCAAACGAAGGGTTGTGGCCGCTCTCGCATGTTGCGCACACGCGTCCTGTTTTTCGTCCTGAGGATTGGCTCCAATATCAAAAAATCAACCGCCGATTTGCCGACGCCGTCCTGCAGGAAATGGAGGGCGTCGAATCGCCGATTCTTCTCGCACAGGACTATCATTTTGCTTTGCTGCCGCGAATGATCAAGGATGCCCGGCCCGATGCGCGGGTTGCGATTTTCTGGCATATTCCCTGGCCGAACGCTGAGGTCTTTGGAATTTGTCCGTGGCAGCGTGAACTTGTCGACGGTCTCCTTGGCGCCGATCTCATCGGCTTTCACATTCAGTCGCACTGTAACAATTTTCTGGAAACCGTCGACCGTGCGCTGGAAGCCCTGACGGAGTGGGACCGCTTCGCGGTGAACCGTCAGGGACACATCACACGGGTACGGCCTTATCCCATCAGCGTAGCGTTTCCGGAAAATTTACATGAGAGCGGCGAGACGCAGAATGCGGGCGCAGAACGCGCCGCCCTTTGCGCCGAGATGTATGTTGAGGCTTCGCTTCTCGGAGTGGGCGTCGATCGCGTCGACTACACTAAGGGAATCCTGGAGCGTTTCCGCGCACTGGAACGATTTTTCGAACTGAATCCCGCGTACCAGCAGCGCTTCACTTTCGTCCAAATCGGCGCGCCCAGCCGCACGGATATTGAGCGCTACAAGCAATTCCTCGATGAGGCGAGCGCTGAAGCGGAGCGCATCAATGCGCGGTTTCAGACCGCGCGATGGAAACCGATCGTGTTTCGAAAGAAACACCATTCGCATGAGGAGATTTCCCGCTTCTATCGCGCGGCGTCCTTCTGCATGGTGACCTCTCTGCACGATGGAATGAACCTGGTGGCCAAGGAATACGTGGCTTCGCGCGACGACGAACGCGGAGCGCTGATTCTTAGCACGTTTGCGGGCGCGGCGCACGAACTTTCGGATGCGCTGCTGGTGAATCCGTACGATATCGCGCAGCTCGCGGAATCCATCCATCGGGCGCTGGAGATGCCGGAGGAGGAGCAGGCGCGCCGGATGCAGCGGATGCGGCATACTGTGCGAGAGCACAACGTATACCGCTGGGCGGCGAATCTTCTCTCCGATCTCACGGAGATTCGCGTGGACTTGCCGGAGCGCGTGGAGGCTCCACAGGCAACGTGAGCGAGCCAACTCGAGTGCGGTCTTTGCTGTGCAGCGCGAGATGAGCTCCGCGGAATATTCAGGAAGGGAGGAAACTTTCGCGTGAAAACGGCGGAAACTCCGTTCGAGTTCGTTACCGTTTCTTATCTCACACGAATCGGTAACCAATCGGCGGGCACTCTCGCGGATTTGTTGAAGGGACTCGAGGATTGCAGCGACGCTTCCATCTTTCATCACACCTTTCAAACACTTGGCAGCCATCACTTTCTCACCGAGGGATTTTCCAACGACTTCGCGCAATGGGTGCTCGCGGACACCAACCGGAACGACCTGGCGGAACAATTGGCGGCGCTGGACATTCGCGACTACGTCTCCATCGCCGCGCTTCGCAGCGATCTCTGCCGCGTGGTGCGTGACTTTTGCGAGGCGTTTTCCCATTTTTCCAGCCAGTCGGCGCTGGAACGTTTCTACTTCTGCGAGAGTGTGGAGGTCACTGCTCCCCTGGGGCGCAGCGCGCGAACGCTGGACGAGTTTCGCGACGGAATCGCACATCTGAGCCACGCTGGTTTCTACTTCCATTTCATCTCTTCACGGCTGCGGCTGCAACTCCGGACGAACGATTTTTCGCACTGGCTGTCAGATGGATTGGGGCTTCAGACTCTCGGGGAGAGCGTCAATCACATTGACATTTACACCAACACGTTGGACGGCTCGCGCGCCAAGCTGCTGCGGCTGATCGACCGGGAAAGGAGAAAAGCTTGAGCGAGACACTGGCTCTCACGCGCATCCCACTGGACGACTATGCCGAACTCCTGGGCGCCGGTGAGATCGAGGAACTTCGCGCGCTCGCGAAACCGCTGCGCGGGCGGAGCATCCAAATGGTTAATTCCACGGCCGTAGGCGGCGGCGTGGCTGAAATTCTGATGCGCCTGGTGCCGCTGGCGGAGGAACTGGACCTCAATATCAAATGGGAGGTGATGACCGGTGGCGAAGACTTTTTTGAGGTCACGAAGTCTTTTCACAATGCGCTGCACGGCGCGCCTTATCATGCGAAGCAGAAAGATTTTGAGATTTTTCTCGCCTATAACGAACGAAATCGCGCGACTCTTCCTCTCGATGCCGAATTCATGGTGATTCATGACCCGCAACCGGCAGCGCTGATCGATGCGCGCAAAGCCGGCTCAAACCACTGGGTTTGGCGCTGCCACATCGATCTCTCGCACCCGCACCGCGGAGTTTGGGACTTCCTGGAAGCTTTCGTTTCGCGGTACGACGGCGCCATGTTTTCCTCGCCGGAATTCTCACGGCAGTTGCCGATCCCGCAGTATCTTTTCTATCCGGCGATCGACCCGCTCTCGGAAAAAAACTGTGACCTTGATCCAGTTTTCATCGCGCAGATACTGGCTCGCTACCGCATCGATCCTCTCCGGCCTGTCCTCACGCAAATTTCACGGTTCGATCGCCTAAAGGATCCTGTCGGCGTGATTCGCGCGTACCGCATCGTGAAGCGCTATTTCGATTGCCAACTGGTCCTTGCGGGCGGCAGCGCCTCCGACGATCCCGAGGGCGCGGTCGTGCTGAAGGAAGTCCTGCGCGAAGCCGATAACGATCCGGACATTCGAGTGATTGAGCTGCCTGCCTGGGCGCCACTCGAAGTCAACGCCCTGCAGCGGGCTTCGACCATCGTCATCCAGAAAAGCCTGCGCGAAGGCTTCGGCCTAACCGTTTCCGAGGCGTTGTGGAAGAAAAAACCGGTGGTAGCTTCGGCGGTTGGCGGCATCCCCATCCAAATCATCCACAAACATACGGGAATGCTGGCGCATTCCGTGGAAGGCACCGCGTATCAAATTCGTTTTCTGCTCTCGCACCCGGAGATCGCGGCAAAGCTCGGCGAACACGGGCACCAACACGTGAAGGAAAGTTTCTTGATCACACAGAAACTGAAACGTTATCTGACGCTGTTTCTCACCATGGCGCGGGGATCCTGACGGTGCACTGATAAACCTGGCAACTCCCCGTTGCGAGCGCCCATCTAATTGGAAGAAGCAGAAGCATTTCCCCAGCCGGCGCCAGCCCCTGCTTTTTTTGCAATTTTTACTATCACTGTGCAAGGAGAACACGAATGAAGCGTGTCGCACTATTACTATTTCTCACGGGTTGGCTGGTGCCGTTGGCGTCCGCGCAGGACCATTTTCAGGTTGGCGCCTACGCCGATTTTTTCCGTGTATCGCAGACCAAAACCAACATGGCGGGGCTGGGAGGACGCGTTGGATACAAGGTTTTTTCTCATGTGATGCTGGAAGGGGAAATGAGCTACGACTTCAAACAGGCCTTCACCGAGCAGTGCCTTAGTCCGAGCTGCACAGTCACGGTGGCAAACAGCAATATCAAAGTTCTGCATGGGCTCTTCGGCCCGAAAATCGTTGCCGGTCATGGTGCGATTCGCCCTTTCTTGACCGTAAAAGGCGGATTTGTTAATTTCCGGCTCGATCCCCGGCCCGCTTCCTTCGGGACGTTTACGAGTTCCGTCGACAACTTGCGATCGAACAACGTGAGCGGAACGCTCTATCCGGCCGGCGGCTTGGAAGGGCATATCGGCCCGGTGGGTCTCCGACTTGAAGCGGGCGATGAAATCTACTTCGCCGGCGGCACGCATCACAATGTGCGCCTAGCGTTCGGACCCTTCATTCGTTTCTAGAGTCGTCCCTGTTGGAACATCCTTGAATCACTGAATTCCGCTAGTCCCAAGGGTTGTCTCACTTTTCGATAGCGGGAAAGTGGGGCAATCCATTCACCTCGACTCGGACTCAGACCACGTGGCGGTCAGCGGCCTGCAATTGAATGTAGGCGCACTGCCCTGTCAGTGGGCAAAGCTCGCACTTCGGATGGGAGCGCTTGCAAGTTTGTTGCCCGTGTTTTTTCAGCAGCAAGTAGGCCCTTTGCCGGGCTTCAAACGTTTGCGCCAGCCCGGTGCTCAGGATTTCGCGCGCCGCGCGGTAGTCCGCGGCGTAATTCTTTCCGGCTTTGCCGAACCACAAGCGGGCAGGCACTTCGACATTTGCGGACGGCACGGCCGCCACTGCCGCCAACTTCGAAAACAGCAGAATTTTCTCAGCGCTAGGCTCGCCAATGACGGGAAACTGCTGGAGGACTTTTTTTGCTCCACGGATGCCCTTGTCTGTTTGTTTTTTTTCCTGGCGCATCGAATTCTGCAGCGCGGACTTCAGATCACCCCCAAACTCGGCCTTCACTTTGCGGGCCACCTCTTTCAATCGATCGGCGCGCAACTCCGGGACGATGCCGCCCAGCCGCAACAGCTTTACCAGCTTCGATTTCGCCGCCGCCAGGATTTCTTTGGGAGTCAGCCCCACTTCCCGCTTCAGCGCTTCAAATCCTTTCGAACACGCCGTATCGCTGGCCGGATAACCGCAATTCAAGTACACCAGCATTTCATAAGGATCGCTGGGACCCGCGGCATGCTGCGGTCCGTACATTTTCTCCAGCGCTTCCAGGATGTCGTTCACGTCTGGCAGAAGGTTTCTCCCCTCATTGATGACGCTCAACCGATTTTCCGCGGCTTGCATCGCCATAGTGTTCGTGATGCTGGCGAAGAAGGAATTGGTCGGTCATGCCGGCGATGTAATCGCAAACGATGACATGGCGCGATTCTATTTGCGCGAGCTCTTCATAGGCAGCAGGCATCGAGCCATTCCGGCCCAGGTAGTAAAGAAAAAGTTGTTCCAGGCATCTCACGGAGCGATCGCGGTCCTCGGTGATCGCGGGATGATTGTAAATGTGGGCGAACAGGAAGCGCTTGAGTTCGCGATTTTGCGCCGCGGCGGGATCGCTGAAACCGGCGAGGCGTTTTGGCGCCCGGCGAATCTCTTCCACGGATGACGGGGCCAGGGCGAGAACGCGCTCCCGCGTAGTCTCAATAAGATTAGTGGCCAGCACATCCAAAACCCGCTTGAGGGCTTCGTTGAAGATTAGCTTCTCGCGCGCGCCGCGGTGCGCTGCATCGACTTGGGCGTAAACTGCCCCAAAAAACGAAACTTCCTTGCGCAAGAGCGACACGTCCAGCAACTCGGCTTCCAGCGCGTCGTCGATATCCGCGGTGTTGTAGGCAATTTCGTCGACCCAGTCAATCAGCTGCGCTTCAAGCGGAGGGCGGAGCTCGAGAAGATATTCGCCGAGCTGCGGAAACTCAGTGGCGGAATAATCACGCGAATGCTTGATGATGCCTTCGCGAACTTCAAATGTAAGATTCAGCCCGGGGTATTCGAGGTAGCGCTGCTCGAACTGTTCGACGATGCGGAGCGCGTGCAAATTATGGTTGAAGCAGCCGCCGCGCGCGCGCATCAATTCGTCGAGCTTGCGCTCGCCAGCGTGGCCAAAAGGCGGGTGGCCGATGTCGTGGACGAGGGCGAGCGCTTCGGCAAGCTCGGTGTTCAGCCCCAGCGCGGCGGCGACGGTCCGCGCGATCTGCGCCACCTCCAGCGTGTGCGTCAAGCGATTGCGGAAATGGTCCGAATAGCGCGTGGTGAATACCTGTGTCTTGGCTTCCAAGCGGCGAAAAGCGCGGGAATGGATGATGCGATCGCGGTCGCGTGCGTATTCGCTGCGGTATGGGTGCGGATGTTCGGGAAAGCGCCGGCCGCGGGACTGCTCCGCGCGCATCGCCCAGGGAGCAGGAGTGGGAACTGGTTCCATGGGCCGCTCCATCATATTCCGGTTGATCCGCGCGAATGCTTACCCGCGAAACGGATCAGGATTTCGGCGAAAGAGAATCCAGGCCGCGATCAGCTTGATCCGCAATGGGAGTATCTGGGAAATCTTTTTTGATCTGCTGGTAGATACTAACGGCCTCTTTAGGATTCGAATTGCGAAGGAGGCCCGCAAGTTCCAGCAATACCAGTGGCCGAGGCACAAGTGCACTCTTCTTATCGGCCAAAGCACGGAAAGTCTTTATGGCCTCCTCGCTCCTACCAGTGCGGGCGTAAATGATGGCCATCTGATACTGCGCCATCGCCGCGAGTTCTTTATCGCTGATGCCGCTAATCTTCTTCAATTCTTCGAGCGCCTGATTGTGTCGCTCCAGATCCTCGAGACAAAGCGCCGAGTAGTAGCGCGCCAGTTTTCCGGGGTTGGTGCTCGGATATTTGTCGGCAACTTTGCTGAATTTTTGCAACGCGTCCTGCACGCGAGTGGGCTCATCGGCGTAGAACGGCTCATTGGGTTCGTTGGGATCGGGAGCCGGCCCGATGCGGCCCTGGTAAGCCTTCATTCCGGTATCGAATGCAGAGCTCGCTTCCACGGTTTGCCGATCGATGTAAAATCGCCAGCCGCCATAGCCGAGGGCCGCAACTAGGGCGACAATCACGACTATGAGTGTGAATTGTCCGTGAGAGATCACGGCTTCGGCGCCGTGCTCGATGGTTTCCTTGATTCTGTCGTGCTTCAGCTCTTTTCGCGAAATATGATCGGACACACACGCTCTCCTGAGTGCTCTGGAACTTATAATCGTAACATGAAATTCCTGTCGCTGGCGGGTTCGCAAGGCCCTTCTCGCTACTGGACAGTTGATCAGGTTCCGATAACCCGACGCGATATAAATGGGGAGGCTACAATCTGGCCACCGAACAAATCGTCTCCGAGGATTACTTCCGGATTGCCGACGATCCTCCAGGAGGCCGGTCCGATTCTGGCGTTGTGAGCGAATGGCGATTTTCGCCCCCTGCGGACCGGGTGTATTTCCCTCTTACAAGGAGTTCGGCGGCGTGACGGGTTCACAGTAGCGGTACAAGTGCGGCGAACGCTTCGCGAGGGTCATCTGCCATTGACGTGCAGAGCTGGTCCTAATCGCAAAAGCCTCCCGCGTCGCAGTCCGCGCTTTTACTTTTCGACCACGCGTTTCAGAGAGATTTTCCCCGACCCGCTATGCGGTGGCGGTCCGCTCCATGTGGCACGCCCTGTCATCTGATCTCCTTTCACCTGCATTTCAACGTGAATTGAGCCCTCACCATTTGGCCCCTGTGGAACGTCAAACGTTAGTTTGTCACCATCCACCTTCCCGCCTTCAAACGAGTCTTGCTCGCTCTCGTTGGGTCCGACGCTTCCTGACAATTTGTTTCCGTCTTGATTCAGAATGGAGTAAGCAGGCTTGGCGTCATTTTCTCCATCCATTTGCAACGTTCCCGACCACTTGCCAGTGACATTAGGCGTGCTGAGGGCTACCGCTGAAAGCATTGCGCCCAGCAGAAGGCCCACAAACAGGTATGATTTTTTCATGGCTGTTCTCCTCAGAATGAGATTGCGAGCTGTAATTGATCTCCAAATTCGCTCTGGCAGAGCAGAAATATAGGCGCTCTGAAAAAAGCGGATCTGGTCGAAATTGCGCCCTGCATTTTTTCTCTGAATAGCTAGGATTCATGTTCATTTCTCAATCGAGCACTGCCCTACCCGAAGCAAAAACGGACAGCCTCTTTGACCAGCCGAACCAGTTAACTATTTGCCGTCGCACACATGCGTCATTGCGTGAAATACCGCGGTGAACAAGGCAAGCGACGAAAGCAGCGCCAGCGAGGTCGTAACCACAATTGGGCTTTGTAGGTGAAGTGGCACAGCGGCAGAAAACACTTCCCCGAGTACGGACCGCCACACTCGAGCGACTCCCAGCGGACCGTTGTGTTCCCACTCGCCGCAGATCAGATCAGAAAACGTGGTCACCATCTCGCTCCCGAAGCGCAGGCGAAAATCGCTTGGATACGCGAACAACAGCATTTTGTAGAGGCCACAGCTCGCTCGAACAGCGCTAGTCATAACGTCACTCCGATGTCTTCGGCACTAGCTTCTTGTCACGTGCCAAGTGCACTACAGATTCCATCCGGCTGAGGTCGGCGCCGAGGATTGCCTTTCCCGTGCGGGTCAGCTTGTAGTACCTCCTCCGGTTTTCGTGGTCGGATTGACCGCCGGCGCTCTCCGTTTCTTCAATCAAGCCTAGATCCAGTAGCCTCTGGATTGTCGTATAGAGCGTGCCAGGGCCCATACGGAACTGGTTGCCAGAAATTCGGGAGACACTCCGCATAATGGCGTAGCCGTGCTTCTCCCCGTCAGCCAACGCGAAAAGAATAAAAAAGACCGCAGGAGTCAGGGGGAGCAGGTGCTGCAGATCATCTGGAACGCGATTGGCAGTAGGCATGAGTATGTCCACCACTGATATATCAGTAACAGATATACGATGTCAAGAATTTTTTCTGCCCGGGGTCCACTCTGATATTTGATGCGGATATGGTACGGGCCTGTGGGTGAGAAGAAGTCGACTTCCCGGAAGGTGGTTCACACCTTCGCAGATCACTCCAGCGTTGTCGCCTTGTGTTTCAATCACCAAATCTGCAGTGGGAATTCCGACGCTCTGGACGAGTGACGGGCTAACCGGAAGTTGACCCACTACCCGCAATGGCGGAGATTGACTGTTCCGACCCGAAACTGCTTCGCGCGCAACATCACACATTAGATGGTGTTAAGTTGGTGTATGCAGACAGCTTGCATTCATTGCGGCACCCAGCATTTGCTGAAGGATGGGCAGTTCGGCGGCCACACCAAGGTTCAGTTCAAGTGCTCGAAATGCGGTAACACCACCATCGTGGAGATCAAGCGGCGCGTGGATTCCACGGTCGTGATGTCGCCGCTTCCCTCGTTTGCTCGCGCGGATGCCAGCAGTTCCAACCTGCAATTGCCGCCCCCCGATCCTGGAATCCGGCTGCCAGTGAAAGCACATGTCGTCCTCACCGTTCTGACGGGTCCTTCCAAGGGCGAGGTGCACACGCTCAGCAAGCCGCGCGTGGTGCTGGGCCGCAAAGGCGCGGACATTCCGGTGAATGATCCCGAGATTTCGCGGCATCACTGCCTGCTGGAAGTTCGCGACACTTACGTCAATCTCAAGGACATGGATTCCACCAACGGGACTTTCTACGATGAAGAGCGCGTGCGCGCGGCCATGTTGCAGGACGGCACCGAGTTCCGAATCGGCGTGAGCTTGATTCGCGTCAATTTCCAGCCTAAGTAGGCGGCTCCACTCTCCCCGGAGCGGTCTTATTCCAGTTTCGATTCCCCTGATTGCCTTTGTGAGATACTAGCGCCGATTTCACCATAGCCGGAGTCTGATGAACCTCCTTTCCGCCTGCTTGATTACCCTCGATGAGGAAAACAACCTGCCGCGCGCGCTGACCTCGCTTGCGGGAATCGCAGACGAAATTGTGGTAGTGGATTGCGGAAGCCGGGACCGTACAACGGAGATTGCGCGGGAGTTCGGCGCGAAGGTAATCACCAGAGCATGGACGAATTTTGCAGAGCAGAAAAATGCCGCCGTGGCGGCCGCGAGCCACGGTTGGATTCTATCGATGGATGCCGACGAAGAGTTGAGCCCGGAACTTCGCGATGCCTTGCTCGCGTGGAAGGAAAAAGAACCTGGCTATGCGGTTTACGAATTCGCGAGGCGCGCCTGGTACGTGGGAGGCTGGATCCGCCACTCGGGATGGTATCCGGACCGTCAGCAGCGCCTTTTCCGGCGCGATGCGGCCCGTTTTTCTGGGATCGTCCACGAGTCGTTGCAGTTCAAGGGCGAGCCCGGACGCCTCGACGGAGACTTACTCCATTACACGATTCACTCCTTTGCTGAACACCAGGAGAAAGTGGAGCGCTACACCACGCTGGCGGCGCAGCAAATGCACGCTGCGGGAAAACGCAATTGGCGGGCCGCGATGTGGGTGGCAACTCCCTGGAACTGGTTCAACAGTTATGTTCTGCACCTCGGAATTCTCGACGGCGCGCGAGGATGGACGATCTCATGGATGGCCGCGCGCAGCACCTGGCTGAAATTCAAAAAACTGGGGATGCTCATGGAAACGGAGCGGCGCGCGGAGAAAATTCGAACACCATGAGAGTGCTCTACGTGGATCTGGAGCGGGAATGGCGAGGCGGGCAAAGCCAGGCATTGCTGACACTCGGCGGATTGCGGGAGCGCGGACATGAGATCGAGCTATTGGCAGCGCGCGAATCTCCGCTCGCGAGGCGCGCGGCGGAAACTGGAATTACCGTTCATCAAGTAGCACGACTGGGCTTGCGTGCGTGGGCCGCTCGCGGAATGCGCAGGCTCATCGCTCGCGGACGATTCGAACTAGTCCATCTGAATGAACCTCACGCATTGACTGCGGCGTGGATGGCGAGGGCGCACAAACGAGTGCCGCTGCTGCTTTCCCGCCGTATCGGATTCCCTCTTCAGAAAAACTCGGTGTCAAAGGCACGCTTTCGGGCGGTGGCGCGTTTCGTGGCGAACAGCAAGGATGTGGCGCAAAGCTTGATCGATTCAGGCATCGGGGCGGAACGGATTTCGATCGTGAATGAGGGCGTGGAGATCCTTCCATTGCGATCTCCGGAGCAACGAAGCATCGCGCGCAAGTATTGGGGTGTGCGAGAAAACGAGTTCTTGTTTGGCTGCGTCAGCGTTTTTGTCCCGGAAAAGGGGCAGCGGCACCTGATTGAAGCGCTGCCATTGGTGCGCGCCCTGCATCCCGAAGCACGGCTATTGCTGGCGGGTGACGGCGCATGCCGCCCAGAGTTAGAAACGCTCGCGAGGCGACTTGGCCAACAGGAGGCAGTGCTTTTCCCGGGGTTCGTCAAGGATGTCGAGCAAGTGTACGCTGCGCTCGATGCCTTCGTCTTTCCCTCGGAATTCGAAGGCCTTGGGACCGCATTGCAAGCGGCGATGGCCGCCGGCCTGCCCTGTATTTCCACGATGCGTGGAGCACTGAGCGAAGTCGTGGATAGTGAACGAACCGCGCTGGTGGCCCAGCCCATTGGCAAGGAGTTTGCCATCATGATGCTGCGGCTTCTCAACGATGTCGTTCTCCGAAAGAATCTTAGCCTGGCGGGCCGGCAGGAAGTCCAGCAGCGTTTTTCGGCGGAACGTATGGTCGAAAACACGCTTCGAGTCTACCGGGATGTCCTCAATAAAATAGCAACGGCGTAAACCCCTCGCATCCATTTCCTGATTTGGCGAACGGTCGGGACATAGAACGAAGCTACGTAAAGGCTCCCGCGTGTGACTGGGTTTTCGGCAAGATTTAGGACTCAAAAAAATGAAACGCCTGGCAGCTCCTTACGGATCTACCAGGCGTTTCAGGCCTTCTTGAAACTTTTGCGCAAGTTAACTGTCTTCTCTTTTTCCAGCGTTTCCCTCCTCTCTGCTCGCCGTTTTAGGTCAAGCTATCTTGGGGATTGAACAACCCATCGCCCCTTTGGCTCGAGGAACTCCACGCCAATTACAAAGCCGTCGCCTTGCAATGCTTGGCAGTAAGCTACTCGGGCCGGGGAGCGAAACTCTCCAGTGCGTGAGGCAAATACCAACGGCTCGCCTTGTTCCCAGCGGCGCGCACTCACCACCCGCGCGCCACGCGCACTCACATTTTCAGTAAAAGTTGATTCCGAGCCCGGCGCCTGGCGATGGCCGTCTATCTGAACGGGTATTTCCATCGGAATGCGCTTTTCAACTCGGTGAAATACAAATTTCTTCCCGCGAGGCATTGTCTTGTTCATCCTCACAGGCACGCGGCGATCCGCGCGAGATTTTGAACGCTGCTCCGGCCATGATGCTTCATGGCGTAGAGGGCGCGGTCGGCAGCGCCAAGAAGTTTTTCCGGCGTATCGCCGTCCTCGGGAAACGCCGCGACTCCCGCACTGACCGTCAGCGCAGGGCGCTCCGGCTCAGCGGAAAGCCGCTCGCGGATTCGCGAGACCACGCGCGAGGAGATGTCTTTGCCGGCTTCCGGCAATACCAGTGCGAACTCGTCGCCGCCGTAGCGCGCGGCGGTGTCAATCGCCCGGGAATGATTGCGCAGAATTTTGCCGATGCGCACCAACGCACGGCTGCCGGTCAGATGCCCGTATTGATCGTTGATGATTTTGAGCCCGTCCATGTCGAGCAGCACCACGCTGAAGGGACGCTGCGTGCGGCGGGAACGGTCCACCTCCGCTTCAAGAACGCTGATGAGACGCCGATAATTCGCCAGCCCCGTGAGTGGATCGGTGACCGCCATCGTGCGCACTTGCTCGAAAAGACGCGCCTGCTCCAACAAGGCTCCGGACAGCATGACGACATAACTGAAGGTCTTGCTCAGTTCCGCAAGAAAAAATGGGCCGTCAAAAAGCTGCCGTGAAAATGCCGCTGCCACGTGGCAGACGACGTTGAGCGAAGCCACAATAAAGAGTGAATGATCGAAAAGGCTTGTGGAGCCCTTCTTCTCCCGGTCATTTTTCAGCCGCTGGAAAAAACAAACCGCAGCGATCAGAAACAACGCGGCCGGAAGCAGATCCCAGGGGCGCGACAGCAAATTTGCGGCGTGCGCGACTGGAGCGGCGGGCGCGGCAAGAAACGCGGCGCTTGTCAGATAGGCAGCCAGGGCCACCACCAGCAAAGCAGCCGCGGTTTCCTTACTCGGCTGTCGCGCGGTGGGCATGTAGCGCTCAACCGCAATAGCGGCTATTAGCAGGACGGCAAGCAAAGTGCGGCTTACCATCCAGCCCATCGGAATCTGGGACAGCGCCAGGGCGCCGGAGAGCAGCGAATCGTTTAGCCCAAAGCAGCCCACCGTTTCGATGATTCCTGAGAGGACAAATCCGAAGGCAAGGATCAAGGCGGTGCGATCGTGGGTGCCACGGAAGCGGACCAGGGCAATCGCGGCATAGAAGAAGCTTAGGAGAGTGCCGCCAACTTCCAGATACAAATAGCCTTGGGAAGAGCCGGCAGTGCTGACTTGGCGCAGGTAGAACACCAAGGCAAGAAAGAGAGCCAGGGACGCAGCACCGGAGGCGACCAAAACCTGCCGATGGAAGTTCTGCGCGGAGACCGAATTACGGTCACTGCGAAGAAACCCGATCATCTTGCCCAAACTACCCACGAAATCCCCCAAATGCCGACAAAAAACTACCAACTCCCAATGAATGCAAGTCTGTGACCTTTTCTGGCCGAAAAAATATCGCCCGTATCACATTGCAAATAAATGAGTTATTGAAGTAGACGTGGAGGAGGGAGATTAGCCGAAAACAGGCGAGACGCGGAAGGAATCTCACAATTTATCGCATTAGGACGCTATCATTTTTGTTTCGTTATAGTTACCGGGCCAATGGCCAGTATCAAGTAGAAAATCTAGACTGTCTCAGTCTGAGACAGTCTCACAATTTGAAACAGCTGAACTAGGCGAAATGGACGCGCTAAATCTTCGGCTTGGGGGGAGGCAGCTCTCGGGCTGCCACTGAATCGATGAATCCGCAGGTCTTATGGGAGCCGTCGCAGAAGGGCTTGTTGGCGGAGTGTCCGCAGCGGCAGAGGCTGATAATCGTCCGGCCAGCCAACCCGAATGGCTTTCCTTCGGGATCAAAAATCTCAAATTCGCCTTCGATGCGGATGGAACCGTTGTGATTGACTGTGATCTTGGTGGCCGGCATTTTTTCTCCTGAGCAAAAGCGAGTATGCCCACTCTTCCGGGCGGCTACAAGGGCAAACGCCCTCGGATAGTTTGGGCGCTGGCCACGGGCAAAACCGAACCCGCAAACTAGTCTAATTTAGACTAGTTCGGACTAGTCTAAATTAGACTAGTTAATACTTGGGGACGGACGGATCAACCTCGTCGGACCAAGCGAGGATGCCGCCTTTCAGGGCGGCAAGGCGGTTTACACAGTCGAATGCTGCTTGGCGAAGTTGGGCATCGGAGGCCATCGAGATCAATCTGCGCGCAGCAAAGGGTCGCCGGTTCACTTATGATCGTTCACAAGGTTTAGCTTGTCGAAGAAGATGCGATTTCGCTTCGTCGCATCTCTCAACATCTTGTTATAGTCGATTACCTCGAAATAGACGCCATAGGTTTTGTTGAAGCCGTAATAAGACTGGTTGTCTGGTGCCATTAACGCGTCCAGATCGCCGAGGATTGTCCTTAGCGTTGGTGTGATATCGCAAATGCAGTACGCTGTCGCAGGAATTTTGTCGTTGGCTACTGATATTGGCCGACCGTTGATCTTGAATGTGCCAGAGCGAATGTCGTTGATGAGCCGAAACGCCTGCCGCACTGGATTTTCCGCGTCGTTGTAGTCCTTTCGTCCAGGCCGCTTAAACTCTATTGTCGTAATCGAGTTATCTCCCTATCCAAGTAAGACAGGGAAGCGACGGAGATCCGCCATTCACCGACCCACAACCTGGCTTAACTGGATAGGGAGGTCGAGTTAATCGGATTTTCATCGGCTCGCACATCACCAAATATGATTTTTTCATCAAATACTACGATATCGCCACGCTTTTCGGACTCAGTCTCAAGCATCGGATACTTGTTTAATGGATTATCCGAGGATATAAACGAGTGAAAAGTAAGCCGCTCGTCGATCATCCAGAGATTCTGGTGAGTGTATTCAGTATCCTCAGACGTTTGTCGCATCGGGTAAACGAGTTGATGCACGACTCTTTCCAGAGGGTA
>Ga0137418_10001873_pt1 | contig 19230 bp, 16 predicted proteins | sample CZODoug3_1_2_16f_FD_122242 | JGI IMG/M metagenome (GOLD analysis project Ga0137418, IMG submission 122242) | Vadose zone soil fungal communities from Angelo Coast Range Reserve, California, USA - CZODoug3_1_2_16fungal (Hybrid Assembly) | ecosystem: Environmental > Terrestrial > Soil > Vadose... | reverse complement strand
ATCTTCCTCGGACAGCTTTTGTAGCGCGATCGCCAGTTTGTCCTGGTCGGCTTTCGTCTTCGGCTCGATCGCGACGTCGATGACGGGATTCGGGAACTTCATCGCCTCGAGGATGATCGGCGAATCTTCCATCGTCATCGTGTCGCCGGTGCGCGTGTCCTTGAGCCCGATCGCAGCTGCAATGTCGCCGGCGAGAACTTCCTGGATCTCTTCGCGTTTGTTGGCGTGCATCTGGAGGAGACGTCCCACCCGCTCCCGCTTGTCCTTCGTCGCATTGTAGACGTAGGAGCCGGAGCTCAGAACTCCCGAATACACACGGAAGAACGTCAGCTTACCGACGAATGGATCGGTCGCGATCTTGAACGCTAGCGCCGCGAATGGCTCGTCGTCTTTCGGGTGTCGCTCACCCGGCTCGCCATTTGGCAGATGCCCTTCGACGGCAGGAACATCCTCTGGCGATGGAAGGAAATCGACCACCGCGTCCAGCATGGCCTGCACGCCCTTGTTCTTGAACGCGGCGCCGCAGAGCACGGGAACGATGAATCCACCGACCGTCGAGCTTCTGATGGCGTGCCGGATCTCGTCGTTCGTGAGCTCCTTGCCGCCGAAATACTTCTCGATCAGCCCTTCGTCATGGGAGACGGCGGCCTCGATCACGTCGTGACGGGCCTTTTCCATCGCCTCGCGATATTCCGCGGGAACTTCCGTGATCTCGAACTTCTTGCCGAGCGACTCGTCGTCGAAGATGTACTGCTTGCGCTCGATGACGTCGATGTGACCGGTGAACGTCTCGCCGGTTCCGACAGGGAGCTGAATCGGATAGGCGTTCTTGGTGAGACGATCGCGGATCATCCGCATACAGCGCTCGAAATCGGCCCCGACGCGGTCCATCTTGTTGGCGAAGATAAGTCGCGGCACACGGTAGCGGTCGGCCTGGCGCCAAACGGTTTCCGTCTGCGGCTCTACACCGGCAACCGAGTCGAGCAGCGTTACGGCGCCATCGAGAACGCGGAGTGACCGCTCGACTTCGACGGTGAAATCCACGTGACCCGGGGTGTCGATGATGTTGATGCGATACTCGATCCCGTTACGCGTCCAGAAAGCGGTGGTCGCGGCCGAGGTAATCGTGATGCCGCGCTCCTGTTCCTGCTCCATCCAGTCCATCGTCGCGGTGCCTTCATGCACCTCGCCGATTTTGTGGGTCTTGCCAGTGTAATACAGGACGCGCTCGGTCATAGTCGTCTTCCCGGCATCGATGTGGGCCATGATGCCGATGTTACGATAGCGGTCGAGCGGGGTGTGGCGTGCCATGATCTCTTGGAAGCTCTCTCTTATAGGAAGCCGCTCCGGACAGCTGGAACGGCGGTCTCAATTCAACAAAAACGCGGGTGGACCATGGCGTCCCTGAACGGGACCGGTATCCATCCGCTGCCGCCGGGTGCACCCGCAACTGGTTCGCGGGTGGGGACTCGAGGCGCGCCACAACCGTTCGTGGCGATCGATTTTTAGTGTCTGACGTCGCGCATTAAAACGCGTTCCGCCATAGCCTTATTAAGGTATCCGCATATCGGACAGAGTCAATGGGACCCGAAACTAAAAAATCGCAGGAAGAGATCGGCTCAGGTTGCAGTTGTGGGGTACCGGTAGCCGGTACCTGGTGCCCGGTACCTGATCGCTGACCTTACAATCCAGTTGCTTTCCTTGCGCTTGCGCGTATTCACTTTGTCGTGTAAAGTACTCTGCAGCCTCTATTCAACGTCATGACCATACCTACGGATCAGCCTCGCTCGACAAAACTCGCATGGATCTGCGCCATCACCACCGCCTGGCTCGGTGCTGCGATCCTCTTTTCCGCGGCGGCCGGCATCAACTGGCCAGTCTGGGTCACAGCCGCCTCCGTTTCACTAATCGCCGCCCGGTTCGCATCCATCGGACGGGTTGAGACGCCTCTGTTGGTGCTGCTCGCCTGGGCAATCGTACTCAGCATCGGGTTCGCCCAGACGGACAACGAAGGCCTTCACGTGTTCGTCCTCCTTGCCGATGCGATGCTGCTCGGACTTGCCGTCATCACCATCGGCGCCGAGCGATGGCGGGAGCTGTCCGCCCGACTGCTTGCCGCTGTGCCCTTCCTCGCTCCATTCCGAGTCGTCGCCTCGACGGCGTTTGAAGTTGCAGTTGCGCCGCGGTCCGTTCGGTCGCCGCGCGCGCGCTCAGTTATCAGGGGCAGCTTTCTCGCATTGCCTTTAGCCGTCGTTCTCATCGCGCTGCTCGCCAGCGCTGATCCGATCATCCGCTGGAGCACGGACCGTTTCGTCGAATGGCTTCCTGATTGGTCCTTCCCGCCGCGCGTGCTCTTCTTCATGTTCTTGCTGACGTTGACTCTCGGCGCTAACGCCCTCGGAATTCGTCAAATCGCGGCGAAGCTTCCGCACTTTCCAACAGTCGCCAACCGCGTATCTATCGGGCTCACCGAGCAGAGAATGGTGCTGTGGAGCGCCGTCGTCATCCTTTGGTTGTTCGTGGTTCTACAAGTCTCCTACTTCGTTCACCCACCTCCGGCTGTAACCGGCACAGGAGTCACGTTTGCGGAGTTTGCCCGCAGAGGTTTCGGAGAGCTGTCATTCGCCGTAACACTCGTCGGCGCCATCATCATCCTGCTCCACTACACCAGGCCGGCGGACACAACGGAGCGAGATCGGATGATTCTGCGACGGCTCGAGTTCGCGCTCATCATCGCGCTCGAGCTCATCCTGATCTCAGCGTTTCGCCGCGTCGTGCTCTACGAGCAGGTATACGACTTCACTGAGGCGCGTGTGCTCGCCCAGGCATACATGATCGGCATGGCACTCGCACTCGCCGCGCTAACGTGGGAGGTTGCTCGCGGAGCGATCTCGATCGACTTCGGCAGGCGCGTTGCCGAGATAGCGCTTGGAGTTTTTACGATTCTTGTGTTCTGGAATTACGAATCGTGGATCGTGAACAAGAACGTCGACCGCGCCGCTGTCGGCGCAAAATTCGACGCCCTTTACCTTACGAGATTGTCAGCTGATGCGACTCCGGCACTGATTCGCCGCTTGCCTGATATACCGGCGCCGCAGCGCATCATCATAGGCGACAAACTCGCGTGCAAGCGTCGTCCGGTTGCGGGACGCTGGTTCGAGTACAATCCGCGTGTCGACGGCGCCATTGAAGCACTCAATCAATGGCAAGGACATCCCTGTCCGACAACCGTGAAGTCTTCCGACGTAACCGTCCCAACTCACTAGGCTCGCCTCTTCGACCGGAGTCCTAGATAGATTGGCCAGCTGACTGCGAGCAGCAACAGTGAGTAGATGCTGTTCCTCGTGTCGGCAACGAACGCTCCGACGAGAAATCCAATCGACAGTACCAGAACCAGGCCTGTCGTCCAAGGATGCCCTATCGCTTTGAACGGGCGACGCGCGCCTGGCTCGCTGCGGCGGAGTATGAACACTGTAATGAAGATCAGGCAGTACTGCGCGACAAACAGGAACGCCGTCACCGCGAGAACTATTTCCAGCGTGCCTGTGATTACCATCACCAGACACGCCGCTGCGCTGAGCAGCAAAGCGACCACCGGTGTTCCGCCGCGATTTACATAGTCCGCCGCCGGAACGAATCCGAATACACTCAGGCGATGTAGCACGCGCGACGTCATCAACTGGTAAGCGTTAACCGCGCTGAGCAGCGAGACGATTGTAAGAACTCGAATCACGGCGTCACCATTAGACCCGAACAGTCTGTTCGCCGCCGTTGCCGCTACCAGCGGCTGCCCCGCCATCTCGCCAATCGTGAGCACGTATAAGAATCCGACATTCACAAGGAGATAAATCAGCGCAACAGCAGCCACGCCGCCGAACATCGAACGCGGAATGTCGCGATCTGGATTCCGGAGCTCGCCGCCGAAGTAAACGACGCCGTTCCATCCGTCGTATGTGAAGATCACCGCCTGCATCGTCAACACGAACGCAACGAGAAAGCCGAACCCGCTCGGCATTGCTGGTCCGGATCCGCCGCGATCGAACCCGTGACCGAGCGCGAAGCAGGCCCCAATCAGAATTGCGAAAGCGAGCGCCTTCATAAAGGCAGTGATGTTTTGCGCGAGACTACCCGTCTTAACACCATGCCACTGAATCAGCGCGAAGATCACAATCACCGCACTGGCAATCGTCGAGGTAAAACTCTTCGACAAGCCCAGCAAAATGGCGATGTATTCACCGATCACCAATGCGGCGAGCGCCAGGCTGCTGCACGTGGACAGCCAGTCGCTCCAGCCGATCACGAAGCCGGCATACGGCCCCATCGACCTGCGGAGATAAACGGTGTACCCGCCGGACTCCGGCATCATCGCTGCCAGCTCCGCCAGCGAATTGGCGCCCAGTGCGGCGTACAACGCGCCGATTATCCAGACAGCGACAAAGAGCAAAGGAGACGGAAGAAGCTGCGCGACTTGGCCCGGCGTGCGCAAAATGCCGGAGCCGATGCTGTTCCCAACGGTGACCGAGAGTCCAAACACGACGCCCAGTACTGCCAGCAAGCCGAGGCTTGCGCCGTGGCGCTTCTCGCTGCCAGTATGCCGCCCGACGGCGGGCTCGCTCACGCGTGCGGAGTCAGGCGCTACGATCCGTTGCTGCTGAGAGGCCGTCTCATGAAGTCGGCGAGCAGTTCGTGGAAGTGGTGTGTGCCGACCTCCCGTCGCTCGGAGTAACGCCCACGATCGTACAATCTCGATCGTACTCCTCTCTGCACCGACTCGACGACCTCTTCATCTTCCATTTCGACGCGGTGCAATCCGGCGCCCACGCCGGTCTCACGCAGCGACGCATCCCACACGTAGGAGATGAACGACACGCGCGTGCGCCCGACATCCAGGGGGGCGACGACGTTCAGCGACAGTCCCCATGGATAGAAGTTGAACATGATGTTGGGGAACAGCCAGAAATAGAACGCACCGACTCTCTCACTCGCGTTCGGGTGTCCGCTCGGGAGCGAAAACGCCGGCTCGCCTGACTTGGCGATGCCCAGTTGCAGGTTGCCCCAACGGAATCTCTCCGTGCGATAGCCCGAGTAATCCAGCTTCTCGGCCAATCCGGCGTGAACGTACGGAATGTGAAACTCTTCCAGATAGTTGTCGCAGTACAGCGCCCAGTTGGCGCTGATCAAATAGTCCTGCGACGTCGCCGCATCGCGAACGAAGGTGTCGAGCGGCATGAACGACACGCGCTCCCGAACCGGTCCAATCCATTCCTCGAATGACATCTCCGGAGCGAGTCCGCTGAAGAGCAGCGGACCAAAACGCTCCAGCGCCAGCTCCGGCAGATTGTCCTTCTCCGACGGGAATCCGACGGTGGTGTCGAACTCCGGCATCGAGACGAATTTTCCGTCGAGTCCGTACTTTCGTCCGTGATATCGGCAGCGCAACGATCGCGCGTGTCCCTCGCCTTCCACCACCAGCGCGCCGCGATGAGTGCAGACGTTGGAGAGGCAGCGCACCTTCCCATCATCATCCGAGGTAAGGACTAACGGCTCGCTGAGGCAGCCGTCGAGAAGCGTCAGCGGAGCCACCCGGCCCGGCGCTTTGATCTTCGCGGCATCGCCGACCCATTGCCAGCTGCGCGCGAACACTCGGTCCTTTTGCGCCTCGAAATACTCTGGATCGGAATACACCCGAGCCGGCAGCGTGGAGGCGCGCCGGATGTCCTTGTCGATCTCGAAATCGCGGATGGTCATGATTCTTCTAAAGCTTGCACAGTCCGCCGTACGTCTCCGGCCGCCGATCCCGGTAGAACTGCCAGACGTTCCTGACCTCGCGGATCTTGTCGAGGTCGAGCTCCGCCGTGATCAGCTCGTCGCGGTCCCGCGACGCCTGCGCCAGAAACTGTCCGCGCGGATCGCAGAAGTAGCTTTGCCCATAAAACTCGCCGATGTTCCAGGGCTTCTCGAAGCCTACGCGGTTGATCGCGCCCACGAAAAACGCGTTGGCTACGGCGTGCGCCGGCTGCTCCAGCTTCCACAGGTACTCCGAGAGCCCGGCCACCGTCGCCGACGGATTGAATACGATCTCGGCGCCGTTCAGTCCGAGCTCACGCGCGCCCTCGGGAAAATGCCGGTCATAGCAGATGTAGACGCCAATGTTCGCGTACTTCGTCTTGAACACCGGATAGCCAAGATTGCCCGGCTTGAAATAGAACTTCTCCCAGAATCCCGGCGCGGTATGGGGGATGTGGCTCTTCCTGTACTTGCCGAGATACGTTCCATCTGCGTCGATAACGGCGGCGGTGTTGTAGTAGACGCCTGTCTCGTCTTCCTCGTAGAGCGGAACGATTATGGCCATCGAGTACCTCTTTGCGACCTCCTGCATCAGGCGCGTCGTCGGCCCGTCGGGAATTCTCTCGGTCGCGTCGTACCACTTTGTATTCTGCTCGGCGCAGAAGTACGGGCCGGTGAAGATCTCCTGCATGCAAACGATCTGCACGCCCTCCTTCCCGGCCTGATCGAGGAACTTTAAATGCTTCTCGATATTGGCCTCGCGGATTTTCTCGAGCGGCGCGTCTGTCGGGCCCGCATGCGATGCCTGAATGAGACCACACTTTACGACACGGGCCATCCCGCTATCTCCCTATGATTTCGTAGAAGTCACTTTATCGCCAACAATCTGGCGCCGCATCAGCAGCCAGTAAATCAGAAAACTCAAACCGAACGTGACGAACCAGGCGTACGAATAGAGCTGATCGAAAAAGTCAGGGTGCGCAACTCTCCCGCCGGGCGTCATGGCGGCACGCAGAAACCCCGGCGCCACCGGAAGTACTGAGAGCACGAGCGCCACCACCGCGCGAGGATTTACACCGCTCCAGTAGCTGTAGCGTCCATTCATGCGAAATAGATCATCCACGTCGAGCCGCTGTTTCCTCAGCAGCCAATAGTCGCAAATGAGGATTCCGCCGAGCGCGCCCATGAGGCTGGAGTATCCGATCAGCCACGTGAAGATGTAGGCACTTGCGCCCGCGTATAGTTTCCACGGCATCATCAGAATCCCGATTATCGCCGTGATGATTCCGCCCGCTACGAAACTGATCCGCTTTGGGCTCAGATGCGAAAAGTCGTTCGCCGGCGAAACGACGTTGGCCGCCATGTTGGTGTGCAGCTGCGCCGCGAGCACGATGAGTGCCGCAAGAATTATCAGCGCTGGGCCGCCTATCATCGTGACTAGCACGACCGGATCCCAGATCGCCTTGCCGAAGATCACGATCGTTGCGCTCGTCACCGCCACGCCGATAAACGCGAACGTCGTCATCGTCGTCGGCAGGCCGAGCGCCTGCCCGGTGATTTGGGATCGCTGACTCCGGGCGTAACGCGTGAAGTCCGGAATGTTGAGACTCAGCGTCGCCCAGTACCCGACATTGGCTGTGAGCGCCGGCGGGAAAAGCTTCCAGAACGAAACGTTCGCATTCTGTCCCTGCAGCCGCTGCGACTCCGTCAGGATGTGGCCCAATCCTCCGCCGTGACGAACTCCCCACAGCAGCAGAAGAATTCCACCGGAGAGGAGAAAGGGTGCGGCGTAACTCCCCAGAATCTTGATTCCCTCGATCCCCCTGGCGATGATCGCGACCTGGATCAGCCAGAACAGCGCGAACGCCAGCGCAACGCCTCCGGTGACGGCAGCCCAGCGCGGCCAGGCAGCAACGAAGAGTGTATTGAGCGCCAGCGCGCCGATCCACGTCTGGATGCCGAACCACCCGCATGCAACAACGGCGCGGAGCATCGCCGGAATGTTGGCCCCGCGGACTCCGAAACTTGCCCTGCACATCACCGGGAAAGAGATCCCGTACTTTGTTCCAGCGTGCGCGTTGAGAATCATCGGGATGAGCACGATGACGTTTCCGAGGAGAATCGTCATCAGTGCCTGCCACCAATTCATCCCTTCCTGCATCAGGCCCGAGGCGAGTGTGTAGGTGGTAATGACCACACTCATGCCGATCCACAACGCCGCGATGTTGTAGGTGGACCACGTGCGCCGCGACAGCGGAGTCGGCGCGAGATCCTTGTTCCAGAGAGGACTTGCCTGGATGTCGTCCGGAGCTGATGCCACCTCGGGCGCGTACGTCGCGCCCGCGGCTATGGTCGTCACGATGCCAGACCCGCGGTCTTGCGCGGGAGCCACTGACCGCGTCCTTCCTTTCCGACGACTTTGTAATCATCGACGATTACATCGCCGCGCGAGAGCGTCGTGCGTGCAAAGCCGGCGACATCCCATCCCTCATAAGGTGACCAATCCGCATTGGTCTCCATCGTCTCGGGATCGACCTTGTGCATTTTTTTCGGATGGATGATTGCGATGTCCGCGTCGGCGCCAACCTGGATCGCGCCTTTGCGGGGGTACAGTCCCATGATCTTCGCCGGGTTCGTTGAAAGCTTGGTGCACATCTCCTCGAGCGTGATCCTGCCGCCGAGGACGCCTGCCGTGTAGGTGAGCGGCATCAATGTCTCGAGGCCAGGCATCCCCATCGGGATCTTCGTCCAGTCGCCGTTCCACATCGCCTTCTGCTGGCGGTCGAAGGTGCAGGTGTCGGTGGAGACAACCGAGACTTCCCCGCTCTTTAACCCTTTCCAGAGACGCTCGACATCCTTCGGCTTTTTCAGTTGCGGGCAACAGGCATAGAGATGCCCGTCCTCTCTCTCAAACACGGAATCGTCGAGCACGAGATACTGCACGCACGTCTCTGCCAGCACCGGAACACCGCGCGCTTGCGCCGCCCGGATTATATCCGCGCCTTCGCCGGTCGACATGTGCACGATGTAGAGCTGTCCCCCGGTCGCCTCGCACCACTGTACCGCCCGCTGAATCGCCTCCGCCTCGATGAAATTCGGCCGCGTCATCGGGTGTAGCCGGGCTCCGTACTTCTTCATCAACTCCGGCGTATGATGCCGCGCGATCAGCTCGTCGAGCACACGCGCGGACTCGGCGTGCACGAGTAGCATGGTCCCGTATTCCTTCATTTTCTCGAGCGTGCCGAACATCGCCCGGTCGTCCGACTGCCAGCCCTCGGATTCATAGATCATGAATTCCTTGAAGGTGGTGAACCCTCGATCGACCATTCCCTTGATCTGATCCTTGTGCTCGTTCCAGCGGGTGATGCAGATGTGGAAGGTGTAGTCGATGAGCGCCTTCCCCTGGGCCTTCTTCATCCAGTTGTCGGCTGCCTGGGCGAGCGACTCACCGGCATAGGGAATCGCGAAGTCGATTAGCGTCGTGACGCCGCCGCGCGCCCCCGCTCTCGTCCCCGTCCGGTAATCATCAGCCGAGACTGCTCCCATGAACGGCAGCTCGAGGTGGACGTGAACATCCAGCACGCCCGGAATCACATGGTGGCCAGTGGCGTCGATCACCTTCGTGGATTTGTCACCTTCCAGGCTCACGCCCAAAGCGGTGATCTTCTCGCCCGTTATCCCGATATCGCCCGTGAACGTGCCGGCAGGCGTGACGACGTTGCCGCCTTTGACGATCAGGTCGAATGTCACCGATCTTTTGCTCCGATCCGGTGCCGGGAAACTGCCTGTCGAGGCCTTCCCACTTGGTGAGCCCTTGCTGCTTGGTGAGGCATTCCTGTTTGGCGATGCCGTCTTGTTCTTTTTCTTTGTGGACCTCTTAGGTACCGACCGCTTTTTACTTGGCAACGGCCGTCAGCGCTCGATCGAGCACGTCCAAAGTGAAGTCCGCATCCTCAGCCGTGATGCACATCGGCGGCTTGATGCGCAGCACATTGCCATCGATCCCACCCTTTCCAATGAGAACGCCCATCTCTCTCGCCGCCTCGAGCACCGCCAGCGTTTCCTTTTTTGCTGGCTCTTTCGTCTTTCGATCACGCACGAGCTCGACGCCAAGCATCAGGCCCATACCCCGTACATCTCCGATCAGCTGCTGATGCTTCGCCAGTTCCTTGAAGCCATTCTTGAGCCGCTTGCCGACCACCCGTGAATTCTCCTGCAACCCATCCTCGTCGATCGTGTCGATCACGGCGAGCCCGGCAGCCATGCAGACCGGATTTCCGCCGAACGTATTGAAGTGGATGCGCTGAGTTAGTGCCTGTGCGATCTCCATTCGCGTCGTGACTGCCCCGAGCGGCACACCGTTGCCGATGCCCTTTGCCATTGTGACAAAATCAGGAATGACGTCGAAGTTCTCGAATCCCCAGTAGTGGTCGCCGGTGCGTCCGAAGCCGGTCTGAACTTCGTCGGCGATGCAGAGGCCGCCGTGATCGCGAGTGATCTTGTACGCCTCGCTCAGATAGTTTCGAGCCCCGTACGTCGCGCCACCGACTCCCTGAATCGGCTCGGCGATAAATGCCGCAATCTTGCCGGGCGTAGAGTAGCGGATCAGTTCACGTATGTCTTCGGCGCTCTTGGACGCGATCTCCTCCGGTGTGCCGGAGAACTGGCTACGGTAGGGGTCGGGAGAAACGGTATGGTGGATTCCGATCGCTCCCGGCACCGGGAACTTCCAGGTGCTGTGCGACGTCAGCCCCATCGAGCTGGGAGATCCGCCATGGTAACCGTTGCGGAGCGCGATGACGTCCGTGTTGCCCGTGAACAGCCGCGCCATCGTAACGGCGAGATCATTCGCCTCGCTGCCATCGTTCACGAAATAGGTGACGTCGAGCCCCTTCGGCATCTTCGACGCGAGCTTCTTCGCCAGCAGCGGAAAGTTTGGATGCAGATAGATCGTGGTCGCGTGCTGAAGTGTCTCCGCCTGCTTCTCGATCGCGGCGACGATCTTGGGATGGCAGTGTCCGCACGAAACGGTCACGATCCCCGCGAACATGTCGAGGTATCGTTTGCCGGTTTCGTCGAACAGCCACTGCATGTGGCCCTCGACAATCAGGAGCGGCTCGCCATAGAGCGTAAAGATCGCCGGGTTCGTGTATTTCTTTCGCATCGCGAGAAGCTCCGCGCGCGATGGACCCGTGTATGGCTTCGGAACGTGGTTCGTCGACGGCATTTTGAGCGACGCGCGGACGCCAGTCGTTCCCTTGCTGCTGGCTGCTTTCTCGCGCGGTGGCGAAGTAGACGCGATCGTCATGAGTTACACTCGCACCGCGACTTCTGGCTGCGGCGCGGCGTAGCCTTCCACCGTCTCGTAGCCGGAAAAGTATTCCGATGAATCGGGGCGACGAATCTCCGACTGCAGCACGATTCTGTCGCGACGAATGCCCCGGAAATCCTCGACGCTCTTCCAGCCGTCATTGGCGTGTTCCTCGATGAACTTGTCGAGCCCCGAGAGCAGTCGCTTGATGACGTTCGGCCCGACCGCCTGATCGAGCATCGCGGCCGTACACACCTGAACGGTTCCGCAACCCAACAGGAAGTAAGACGCAGCCTGATTGAAATCAGAGATGCCTCCAATTCCCGAGAAGCTCCGATCCGGGAATGCTTTCGTCAGCTGCGCCATCTTCGCCAGCGCCAGCGGCAGAATCGCTGGGCCGCCGAGCCCGCCGCTCGAGACGAGTCCGTCGACGTTGATCTCGAATTCGAGCGTCTCGGGATCGATCAACGGAATGGACGGGAATGTGTTCGACGAAACGATCGCATCTGCTCCTCCGCGGAAGCACGCAGCCGCCTCGACGACGATGTCCGCCGTCGCGGGTGTGAGCTTGCACCACACCGGAACCTTGGCGACCTCCTTCACCGCTTCGGTTACGACGGAACAGAGCCCCTGATCTTTTCCAATATTTGACCCCATGTCCCGGCGGTCCATGTGCGGACATGAGAAGTTGAGCTCGAGTCCATCCGCGCCTTCTCCCTGTGCAGTTTCCGCCAGCTCCTGCCAGTGCCTCAGCTCTTTGTCGTTACCGGATCCCGCCATGATCGAGGCGATCAGTACCTTGTTCGGAAACGCTTCCTTGATGCGGCGAATCCGCGGCGCCCACCACTCCAACGTCTTGTCGGAGATGAGCTCCCAGTTCCACGAAGAATGCAACGCAGCGCCAGGCCGTTTTTTCATGGATACGTTTGCGTCTTCCGGAGTGGTGCGCATGAACTTCGCCTTCGCGCCGTAGACGTTGACTACCGGGTGGAGCCCGATCGTCTTCGTGACGACACCGCCCCATCCCGCCTCGAAAGCACGGGTGATGTTGGACTCCGACTCGGTCGGGGGCGCCGAGGATAATAGAAACGGATTCTCAAAACGAATCCCGGTAAACGTTACGGAACGATCCACACTCATACAGCCTCCGAATTGTTTTCGCCCCTCGCGCGTTGCGGCGCGGCGACGCCAATCAGGACATCCAGTTGGTTCCCGCTTCCTTGTTCCACTTCGTGGTCATCTTCTTCGCCTGCGACCAGAACTCGATCGAGCCGCGTCCAGTGATATCACCGACGCCGAACTTGGAATCGTTCCAGCCGCCGAACGAAAACGGCTCGCGCGGAACCGGAACTCCGACATTGACGCCTACCATTCCCGCGCTCGCGTGCTCCATCACGTACCGGGCCGTGCCACCGCTCTCCGTGAAGACCGAAGCTGCATTTCCATAGGGCGACGCGTTCTCGATTTTCAGAGCTTCATCTATGTCCTTAGCCCGGATGATCACCAGCACGGGGCCGAACACTTCGTCCTGCGCGATGCGCATGTCGGGAGTCACGTGATCGATGATCGTCGGCCCGATGAAGTATCCGTTCTCCTTCCCCTTCACCACGGCTCGCCGACCATCGACCAGAACCTTTGCGCCGGCCGCTTCCGCCTCGGCGATGTATTTCTCGATTCGCTCCTTTGCGGCGACAGAGATGACCGGTCCGATGTCCTTCCCCGGAACGATCTTCTTCGCGTGCTCGACCATCCGCTCGATGATGTCGTCAGTCCTGGACACGGCAACCATCACCGACGCTGCCATGCACCGCTGTCCCGCGCAGCCCGACATCGATGCAACGACGTTGCTCGACGTCATCTCCTTCGCCGCGTCCGGCATGACGATGAGATGATTCTTCGCCCCGCCCAACGCGAGGCAGCGCTTCAACGTCGCCGTAGAACGGCGATATACGACCTTTGCAACCTTTGTCGAGCCGACGAAGCTGATCGCTGCGATCCCGGGATGGTCGCAGATCGCTTCAACCGCCTCCTTGCCACCGTTGACGATCTGCAGCACGCCCTCCGGCAATCCCGCTTCCTTGAGCAGCTCCGCGATTCTTCCCGCGCTAAGGGGCACCAGCTCCGACGGCTTCAGAATCAGACAGTTCCCGAGTGCGATCGCGTTGGGGAGCGACCAGTTCGGCACCATGTTTGGAAAGTTGAACGGCGTGATCGCCGCGACGACGCCAAGTGGATACCGTTCGACCCGGCACTCGACCCCACGACTGACCTCGAGCACCTCGCCCGGTGCGATTTGCGGCAGCGAACACGCAAACTCGCACAGCTCCGCCGACTTTAGCACCTCGGCGCGCGCTTCTGATGCCACCTTCCCGTTTTCTTCAGTTATGAGCGCGGCCAGCTCGTCGATGTTTTCCTCGAGCAGCGCCTTGTATCTATAGAAGACCTGCACGCGCTCCTTGATCGGAGTCGCGGACCACGCCGGAAATGCCTTCCGGGCGCTCGAAACGGCCGCATCGACGTCGTCCTGGCTAGAGAGTGGGACGCGCGAGATGACGCTCCCATCGCTCGGGTTGTAGACCTCGAGGAATGAGCGGTCGGTGCCCACGAAAGAACCACCCACGTAGTTCCGGACTTCGGGGTACTTCAACCTACCTCCTGGCTCTCGGACGCCACCGCCGCCGAATTAGCTCCAAACTGTGTATTGGAGGGCACTTATCCCACTATGCGAAGATGCGTTTGGGACGGAAACGTCGCAAGCGGAAGGACGCCGCGAACCGCGACCTTCCCTCAGGCGCGGGGCTGGCTCCGGAGCATCAATGCGATATCACCGGGCTCACAAATCCTGGATGCGCGATGACAAAGTCACCCCGCAGACCATCCTGGGGAACCATCCGGTTGTTCGGGAAGAGCGGAGCTACTTCGTAAGGATCGGCGACAGAGAAATCGACGTCGTAGCCAATGTCCTTGAAGAATCCCAGCGTTATCGAGCTGAGTGGCGACTTGAAGCCCCGCGCCACGACAGAGACCATGAGCTCGTCGCCAAAAACGCTCAACCTCCAATGGGGGTCTCTTGGACCCTGGCTGGTAGTGTTTTCAAGCGGGACCGTGATCCCGGTGTACCACGCACCATGCTTCGCGAATTCTGATCGCGCTGTCGCTCCGACAAAAACCGGGTCGCCCGTTCCGCCGGCTGAAAGCCCCTTGGTGACATAGGTGCCCGGATTGAACCCGAGCGCGTGCCCCATCTCATGCAGGATGACGCTTTGCAGGATGCCGCGAGCTTCCATTGAATCGAGATCGGCCCGGTCCAGGCGGATGCGGCTCAGAACCGGAAGCGTATCGCGGCTGCTTACTCCGCAAATGGAAGTGAGTGCGAACTCACCGCCCGATCCATCGATCCCACCGACCGAGACGAAGAGAAGAAGGTTGTGATGGGTCTCATCGAGCGCCGGCTCGTCAGGGAAACAGTCAGCCGCCGCCGATTTGAAGCGGAAATCTCCGAGATTCTTCGACAGAGCGCGCATCCACTTGTCCGCCGCTGTAGTCACCGCGTTTTGCTGGGACGGCGTAAGTGTGTTGAGATAACGGATATCGATCTGCGGGCCTGAGCCCGTCGGCGTGGGGTCCGTCGCTCCGTCAGACCCACACGCAAAGCAGAGCGATGTCAAGACGTACAGGCGAGCGAGCCGAGTGAGATTTCCCGTCATGAACACAATTATAGCGCCGGGTCTACTCATGAGCCGCATATTTCGGGAAGCGTCGCGGCAGAGCCAGAAACAACAGAGTCGGCCTTGAAAGTATTCCCGGCACGAAGCATGATGCTCAGATTCTGGTGGTACTTAGGAATTACAAACCGGAAATTTGATGACTGACCCTTCGGCTATTGTTGAGCAGCCGCACGAAATAGTTCCCGTCGATCGCGGCATGTCGATCGGCAAGGCGGCGGTGATCACCGTCGTCTCCACGATACTGGTTACTGGCTCGACCTACGCCGTAGTGAAAGGGACTCTTTCCGCGGGAATGACCCGCGTTCTCGCCGTCATCTCACTGCTGTCGCTCGTCGCGGCGTCTTATGGCTTGATCGAGCTGGCGCTTGCCGTGGTAGCGACGACTGCCGAGAGACGGAGAAAGGCGCGAGAAGTCACCGAGCGGCGTCACGGAGATCGAGCGAGAAGACCGACGCCGCACTAGAGGCACGACGGATTCGGGCGAACGTGCCGACGGCCAGAAGTATTCTCAAAAAAAAAATCCCGCTGCGGACAGCGGGATTTTCTTTCAACGGAGGAACCGGCCTACCAGCGATAGTGCGCGAAGGCCTTGTTGGCTTCCGCCATGCGGTGGGTGTCTTCCTTCTTCTTGACCGCGTTGCCTTCGCCCTTGCTCGCGGCGATGACTTCGGCGGCGAGCTTCTCGGACATCGATTTCTCGTTGCGGCCACGCGAGAAAGTGATGAGCCAGCGCATTGCGAGCGCGGTGCGGCGATCGGGGCGAACTTCGACGGGGACCTGGTAAGTCGCCCCACCGACGCGGCGGCTCTTCACTTCGACGGCGGGCTTGAGGTTGGTCAAAGCCTGCTTGAAGATCGTGACGCCGGGCTGCGATGTCTTGTTCTCGACGATGTCCATCGCGCCGTAGAAGATTCTCTCGGCAGTCGACTTCTTGCCTTGATACATGATGGCGTTGATGAACTTCGAGACGGTCTGGCTGTCGTAGCGGGCGTCGGGAAGAATCGGACGCTTGATGGACTTCTTGCGGCGGCTCACTTCTTCTTACCTCCACCAGCCGCACCGGCGGCCTTTGGTTTCTTGGTTCCGTACTTGGAGCGGCTCTTGTTGCGGCCGTTTACGCCCGATGCGTCGAGCGAGCCGCGAACAATGTGATAGCGCACACCCGGCAAATCCTTCACCCGGCCGCCGCGAATGAGCACGATCGAGTGCTCCTGCAGGTTGTGGCCTTCGCCGGGGATGTACGCAGTGACTACGAACCCGTTGGTCAGCCGCACACGCGCGACTTTGCGAAGCGCCGAGTTCGGCTTTTTCGGCGTGGTGGTATAAACGCGGGTGCAGACTCCACGCTTCTGGGGATTGGACTTCAGTGCAGGCGCCTTTTCCTTCTTTTGAACGTCACGGCGGCTCTGACGTACGAGCTGATTGATTGTCGGCATTACGGGTTGTTGAACGACCGGTTCCAGGGTGCGGGCGGCCCGGGATTCCGGGGCAGACCAGCCTACAAAGTTAGGTCGCGTCTATAGTTATGTCAACTTAAGCAGCGCCGAGTCCAGCCGAAGCAGCACTCATGTGACCTAAGCGAAACCGCTCGAGCGTTCAGGCGTCTTGGCGCTGACCGACGCGTGAACTGACTCTCGACGCGGCTTGGTCCATGCAGCACATTCCGGTACCCGTCGCGACATGGCGCCGCGACCTTGGCGTCGGAGAAAACATGACACGCCGCCGCACTACGCTCGCCTCGTGTTTCATCGTGTCCGGCCTCCTCCTGGCCTGCGCCGGTCGACATCCTGTGACCACGGATTCTCTGGCCGAGGCGTCGGAAACCATCGCCCCTGAACCCGTCGTGCTCGAAGTCGAGAATCACAATTGGGCCGACGTCATCCTCTACGTCGTGCACGACGGCGTTCAAACCAGGTTCACCCAGGTAGCAGCCGCCCACAATCTTTCGATCGAGATCCCGCCCCGGCTTCAGGGACAGATGGGCGTGATAAGGATTGCCGCGCGGCGGATAGGAGGCACGGACAGCTTCGTATCGCAAGCAATCTCGCTCCGCGGGAATTCCGCGGTCCGAGTGACGATCGAAAGCAGCCTCAGCCACTCGAGCGTGGGAGTCTGGTAAGATACGTTGACCGTACCGCGACGGTTATCTCAGTAGACCACCGAATCTACTAGCGGCCTCCCGGCGGAGGGCGGTTTGAGCTCCCGCCGGAGATGTCGCCCGCTCCCTTGGCAATCAGAAGTGCTGACGCGAGTATGCCCCCGGCCGCGAGAATGCTCCGCCGCACCGAAGTTCTGCTCGCCTCCGCGGTTTCTATGTCTTGCGAAGGGATGGAAATGTCCTGGCCATCGTACGTGTCCTCTCCCCCGCTTTCACGAGTAACCCGGCGAACCGATACCACCATGGATGAATCGGTCAGCTGCTTAAGCGTTCCTTCCAATTGGCGCGCCCGCGGCCCGATGCTCTGAACAAGATCTACTGCGCCCTTGTCGGAAAGCCGCACGCGGACATTGTTCCCCGGCGCAGTTTCGATTCCATGAATCGCCGTGTATGACGTACACGAAGCGGTGGTGAGAAACGAGACCGAAATCAACGCCGTTCGAATCTGATTCTTCATTTGAGCGCGACGTGTTTCATTGAGTTGTTTTTGAAGCCGAGGCAACCATTGTGATGGTGAAAAGCATTCGAGCCCAGTCAGCGTTGACTGGGCTCGAACGTTTCTCACTTACTTTCAGTTCTAGAACTGACCCTTGCACGCCGCGCCCGTGCCATCGGACGTGGCATTCGCTGGATCGTTCTTGTTCCGAAGACCGTTCACACCGGTATTTGGAGCCGGAATGTTGGTATCCGTGTTCTGCTCCGATGCATCGTAATACAGACGGCCTGGTATCGGTTGCCCCACAGCCGTCGGAGCAAGATTGGGCGTGCAAGTACGCTTGTAATCGTTCCACGCCTCCTCGCCGAGCTGGAAATCGACAATGTACTTCTCGGTGAGGATCTCGTTGAGGAGCGCCTGTCCCGCGAAAACAACGGGTGACAGCCCATGGTTCGCGCGCTCCTGGTTCAGCTTTGATAGCGCGGTTACCTGATCACCCGTGCGATACGCCGCTTCAGCCCAGATCAGGGTGTTCTCGTCATACGTGACGAAAGGCTGCTGAAAATCAGCGGCTGCCCGTGTAGTGCTCAGCCACCGTGGATTGCCACTCGCCGCGAAATACTGTGCGTCTCGCGGATCACTCCGTCGAACCAGGATGGTGTCGAGTGTGGTCCCGATGGCCAGGTCGCCACCGCGACCAGCAGGGCCGTGGAACTGGAAATAGAAGTTCGTCTCCGACGCGGTCGATGTGAACGCTCCGAAGTAATTCCCGGCAGCGCTCCCAATGCCCTGCTGTGCCTCCGCGAGCGCGGATGCGTAAGCAGCGGCACCTCTCACTTCGGCCGTGTGCATGAAGAAACGGGCCTTGAGTGTGTGAGCCATCGCCGTCCAGAGGGCCGGATCACCTCCGTAGACGAGATCCGCACCCCCCGGTCCGACATTTCCAGCGGCGGTCGAGTTAATGTTGGCGATCGCCGCAGACAACACCTTCTGCACCGAATCGTAAACAACAAACTGATCGTCGAGAGTGGGGTTCGTGGTCCCCGTAAGCGCCTCTTTGTAGACGAGATCCCCAAAGAGATCCGCCCCGGTACCCATCAAGGCTCCTTCCTCCACCTGCGCGATTCCGACGTAAAGCGAATCACCTACCAGCCTGGCGCCGGTCTGGAGCTTCTTGATGTCGACCAGCCCGCCCGAGGTGTAAATCGCCGCGTGCGTGCCGTTGGTCGTAGTTGGATCGTGCGAATAGGTCGCGTCCAGCGCGCCATACTGATTCGCAACCCCGTGGAACTGCTGGGCCAGGATGCCTGTGAGGCGCGCGGGATCGCTGCCCCAATAAGCCCAAAGATTTTCCTGCGTAGCAACAAAATACTGATCGTTTGTCGCCACGATCTGGCGGTTCGGATCGGTGCTCGTTTCACCGCCCGTCAGGAAGTTGTTGCACCCCCCGACGACTGCTATCGCGGTCGCAACGACGAGCCTCGCCGCAACGTGTTTTATATGATTAGTCACTTCTGGATTCTCCGTATTGGCTAGCGAGATAGGCTGAACGACAGGACAAACGACCGCGTCGGTGGATTGATGAAATAGTCGAGTCCCTGAGTCAGGAACTCAGCTCCGCCCAGGTTGACCTCTGGATCGAACCCGGTGTATTTCGTCCACGTCTTGAGATTCCTGCCGGCGATGCGAATGTCCGCACTCGAGAACCCGGTCAGGTTTTTGAAGAACGGATTGTCGAGAGTGTAGGTGAGCGAGATCTCGCGAAGCTTGGCAAAGTTGCCATCTTCGACGAATTGGGCACCCACGGTGC
>Ga0137418_10001872_pt1 | contig 19239 bp, 22 predicted proteins | sample CZODoug3_1_2_16f_FD_122242 | JGI IMG/M metagenome (GOLD analysis project Ga0137418, IMG submission 122242) | Vadose zone soil fungal communities from Angelo Coast Range Reserve, California, USA - CZODoug3_1_2_16fungal (Hybrid Assembly) | ecosystem: Environmental > Terrestrial > Soil > Vadose... | reverse complement strand
GAGGACGCCGTGGAAGCTGCTTGGGCCGCGGTCGATCGCGTTCTCAAGAGCCATTCGCGGGCTCGTCCGTACAAGCCCGGGACCTGGGGCCCCAGAGAAGCTGACGCGCTCATCGCGGCGGACGGCGGCTGGCACAACCCGGTACCGTAGTTGGCCCGGGGACAGCTAGGGTTGATGCGGTCGACGGAGTACGCGGTCCCACACGGCCAACGCCGGCTTCGCATGCATCGCGCTATCCGCCAACCCCAGATGTGCCGCCACCGCGGCGACGAGCGCCACCCGTCCGGCAACCATCAGCACCCGCCCAGTCTTCCGGAGGGTTCGCTTGAGGCGCTCTGCCGGTCCTCGGATTCGACCTGCTTCCGGGCTTCCTGCAGCAGGCGATCGGCCCACTGTTTCGCGTGCCTTGCGGCCCGTACTGCCGCGCTCATCAAGCGATCTGTTCTTGTTGCCATGACTGGTGCCTCTCCTCGGTTGTGCTCCGTCCGCCTACGAACCATGTCTTGATTTCGCCCTTGCCAAGGACCTCAAGCACACCCCGCTCCTCGATCAGGAACGGCTCGCCCAGCAGCAGCCGCGTGCTGTCCGATACCTGGACGCGTCCGGCCACGCCGTGGGATTCCATCCGGCTGGCGATGGTCACCGCGTCACCCCACACGTCGTAGACGTACAGGCGCTTTCCGATGACGCCCGCCACCACCGCGCCGCTCGCGACGCCGATGCGCACCTGCAGCGCGTGCCCGCTGCGCTCATTGAAGCGGTGCAGCGCATCGACCATGTCCAGCGACAGGTGCGCCGCCCGTGTCGCATGGTCGCTCGCGGGAGCCGGCACGCCGGCGGCGGCCAGGTACGAGTTCCCGAGTGTCTTGATCTTCTTGAGGCCGCGTGCCCGCGCGAGACCGTCGAAACCGGTGAAGATCTCATCGACGAGGACCCCCAGTCGCTTGGCGTTCAGGGCCGGTGTCAGCTCGGCGAGCCCGACGATGTCTGCAATCACCACGGTCACGTCCGCAAAGCTGTCGGCCGTGACGTCCGGGCGCGCCTGCAGCCGCGCGGCAATGGAATCCGGCGGCACGTGCAGGGCCAGCCGCTCCGACAGCTTGCGTTCTGCCACGACTTGATCGAACAGCGTCTTGAGCTCGTCGTTCTTGCGGCGGATCTCAACGTGCAACAGGCGGACCTCGAGCATGTTGTGCACGCGCATCAGCACCTCGGCGACATCGAACGGTTTGCTGATGAAGTCCTTCGCCCCGGCCCGGAGCGCGCGAAGCTTGTGATCCGGCTGGGCCGTAATCACGAGAACCGGGAGGTAGCCGGCTGTTTCGATCGCCTTCAGCCCTTCCATCACCTGGAAGCCGTCCATGCCGGGCATTTGGAGATCGAGCAGGATCAGGTCGTAGCGATTCTTCTCGTGCAGCGCACGCACCGCATGCGGATCGAGCGTGGACGTGACGGACTGGTATCCGGCCTCGCCCAGCATGCGCTCGAGCAGCAGGACGTTGGCCGGCTGATCGTCCACGATCAGAATTTTTGCCTGCAGGATATCGGAGCCCTCAGGCATGCGCGTGCGCGGACAGTGCGGCATCCAGCGCCTCCGTGAACTCGACCACCTTGATCGGTTTGGTGAGGTAGGAAAAGAATCCTGCCACGAGGCCTTTCGCGATGTCGCCTGGCATCGCGTTGGCGCTAAGGGCGACGATGGGGATGTGGGCGGTCGTCGGGTCGTCGCGCAGGATCTTCAGCGCTTCAATACCGCTGATGCCGGGCAGATTGATGTCCATCAGGATCACATCCGGCTGGTGGGCGCGGGCCAGCTGAATCCCCTGATTGCCGTCGACGGCGCTCAGCAGCCGCAGCGCCGGGCGGCGCGCAATCAGCTGCTCGACCAGCTTCAAGTTCGCCGGGTTGTCTTCGACATAAAGCAGCGTGCGGAGCGGCGCGCCGGGTGCCGCCTCGGGGCCGGGCATTGGCACGGAGCCGGTGGTTCTTGCTTCGAGAACGGGCGCGGTCGCGGCGTCGAGCTCCCACGAGAACACGCTTCCCACTCCGACTGCGCTCTCGACGACGAGGACGCCGCCCATCAGCTCGACCAGTCGCTTGCTCATCACGAGGCCGATGCCGGTGCCCTGCTCGGCGCCATGCTCCTGCCCCAGACGATTGAACGGCTGGAACAGCTGCGCCAACTTTTCCGGAGGCAATCCGGCACCGGTGTCCCGCACGTTGAGCCGGATGCGCTCCGCCGTGCTGCCGGCGAGATCCACCGCGACCGTTCCGCCCACCTTATTGTACTTGATCGCATTGGACAGCAGGTTGATGAGCACCTGCTTCAGCCGGGTGCGGTCCGCGGCAACGAACACAGGGACATCGAACTGCGGGAAGGTCATGCGGATGCCATGCTGTTGCGCCTGCGGTTCGATCATGGCCTGGCATTCGAGGACGACCTCTGCCAGCGACGTCGGCTCGGGAGACAGCGACAGCTTGCCGGACTCGATCTGCGCCAGGTCGAGGATCTCGTTGATCAGCTCCAGGAGATACCATCCCGCCCGCAGAATCTCGTCGATGCTCGCCTTCTGGGACGCCGTCGCCGGCGTGGCGTCGGAGTCCATCAACTGTGCGAACCCGAGGATCGCATTGAGCGGCGAGCGCAGCTCATGGCTCATGCTCGAGAGGAACTCTGATTTCGCGAGGTTCGCCTTTTCCGCGGCGCCCTTGGCGAGCGTCAGGGTCTGCTCGACCAGCCGGCGCTCGGTCAGGTCGCGAGTCAATTTGGCGAACCCGCGCGCGTTGCCCGCGGCGTCGCGAATCGCCGTGAAAACCACGTTTGCCCAGAACAGCGATCCATCCTTGCGCACCCGCCACCCCTCGACCTCGTATCGGCCCTCGGCCGCGGCCGCGTCGAGGTCGCGCTGCGGGGTGCCGCGCGCGATGTCCGCCGGAGGATAGAACCGGGAGAAATGCTGGCCCACGATCTCGTCCGCGGCGTAGCCCTTGATGCGCTGCGCGCCGGTATTCCAGCTCACGACGCGGCCTTCGGAATCGAGCATGACGATGGCGCAGTCGGTCACGCTCTCCACCATCAACCGGAACCCTTCTTCGGTCCAGCGCAGCTTCTCTTCGACCTGCTTGCGGGCCGAATTATCGGTCCCGATCAGCAGATATCCGATGATGCCGTCTTCCGCATCGCGGAGTGCGGTGACCGACACGATGGCGGGAAAGCGGCTCCCGTCCTTCCGGATGTAGGTCAGCTCGTACTTGTCCTCGATGCCGCGCGAGGCCTTGAAGGCGAGCGCCTCAAAGCCCGGCGCAATCGGGGTCGCGAGCTCGCGGCTCAACGCTCTGGCGCGTTCGATGACCTCCTGGGGATCGTGAATGTCCGCCGGGGTGATCTTGTTCACCACTTCCACGGCTGCGTACCCCAGCATCGTCTCGGCGCCGATGTTGAAGAGCTGAATGACGCCCTTCTCGTCGGTCGCGATGATCGAGAAGTTGGCGCTGGTGAGAATCGCGTCCTGAAGAGCGGCACGCGGGGCGAGTGATGCGGCGTTCATGGCGTTGCTCCGACCGGTTCCTTGGCGGCGTCCACGGCGTCCGCCTCGCGGATGTCATGGGCGAGGTTCTTTGCGATCTGTCCCGCTTCCGGGGCGGTCGCTCCGGCACTCATGCGCTCGTAGGTGGCTTCGGTCTTGGCGTCGCGGGCCTGCGCCGAGCGGTCGTGACTGTCGTCCCCCGGCAAGTCCACCCGCAGCTCTGCCACCATCATCTGCAGCCCCGCCGCGATGGGGAGCGCCAGCAGCGCCCCAATCACGCCGAGCAGGAGGCCGCCGGCGAGCAGCGCCAGGACCACGGTGGCCGGGGCGAGACGGAGCGCGCGGCCGTAGACCCGAGGGACCAGGATCCGGTTCTCGAACTCCTGATAGATGAAGAGGGCGAGCAACACCACGAGGCCCGTAGGCAGTCCCTGGGACAGCGCGACGAGCACAGCGGGCGCGGTGGCCAGCAACCCCCCGATGAACGGAATCACGTCCACGACCGCGGCGAACAGGGCGAGGGAGAGCGCGTTCGGGACCCCACAGATGACCAGCAGCAGATACGTGAATACGCCGATGGCCGCGGACGTGATGAGCTGGCCGCGCATATAGCCGCCGACGATCGCCTCCAGGTTCTGGAGGATACGCGCCAGCCGCATGTGGTAGTCGCGCGGCACGATCGCGTAAACCGTCCCCTGCATCCGCTTGCCGTCGGCGAGGAGATAAAAGGAAAGGAACAAGGTGGTCACGGCCCAGCCAAGCGCTGTCAGGGCTTCGGGCGCGTAGCCGACCAGGCTGTTCTCGATGCGGGTGAACGTCTGCTCCAGCCCCGCGTGCTGTAACGCGCGCGCCAGTGGCGCCGTGAAATCCCGCTGCTGCAGCAGGGCGATCAATTGCTCGCGATGGTGCGGGGCGTCACGCACGATCTGGGCGAGCTGCTCGAGAAAGGGAGGGACGGTCAGGAAAATCAACAGCGATGTCGCGACCAACAGGGCGACAAACAGCAGGGTGAGCGCGTACAGGCGCTTGATGCCGCGCCGTTCCATCCACTCGACCAGCGGATTGAATGTACCGGCGAAGACGAGGGCTACGACCAGGAGTAGGAAGACCGCCCGCAGCTGCAGAAACAGCCACACGCCCACGATCGTCGCCAGGATCCACGCGATCGAGCGTGGTGAGATCTCGAAGCGAACGAGGGTTGCAGTCTGCGCAGGCGCCTTCATGGGATCTCCTTCGGGCCAATCAGTAGACAGGACGGGGGGGCGGACCGCTCGCCCCTCCGCCTCGTTCTCACAACCGCAGCCTAATGGTCGTTACGAGTCACGGCCCTCGCCGCGGTGCCGGCGATCGTCGCCGTCGTTGTGTTTGTTCTTACCGTGGTCCTTGTCCTTGTCGTGGTGCTTGTCCTTGTCGTGGTGGTCCTTGTCCCTATGGTTGTCGTCATTCTCACCGTCGTCATTGCCGTCGCCGTTTCCGTTGCCGCCGCCGCTGCTGCTCTTGCAGCCGACGACCGCAGTACCGGTCACCGTCACGTCCCCGACTCTCACGCCGGTGGCGTCAGCCTTGGCTCCCGCCCACAGGTTCCCGTTCAGACTGCCACGGGTCAGGGTAATAGCCGCCCCGGCCAGGATGTTGCCCTGGAAGGAGGAGCCCGGAGTGAGTGTTGTGGAGATGGTCACGGCCTGCGAAACCCACCACGTGACATTGCATGCCTCGGCGCCATTGGCCAGCAGCACCGCGAAGTTGGTCCCTGTGAGGGCGCCGGTGCCGGCCGGGCCGGGAGTCCCGATCTTGAACAGCCAGGTCGCGTTGGGATTGCCACCCGCGTTGAGGGTCAATGTGACATCCGTCGCCGTCAACGCCGCACCGGTGCAGTAGACACCGGGGGGAAGCGACGTGGAGGCCGGGATCGTACTCAGCAGAGTATGGGCGAGATCGCAGTCCCCGACTTTGGGCGCGAGCAGGTCATACTGCGCGACGAAGGCATTGAAAGCTGCCTTGGCAGCCGCATCGCCCACGTGCAGCCCGCCCGTAACCGGACAACGGACCAGGGCGATCGCGCCGGGAGGGGTGGTCTGAAAGGTGCCGATGTCGCCGAGGATTGTCCCGTCGGTGCAGCTTGCGGCCGCCTGGCCGAGCACGGCGAAACCAGCAGCCTCGCTCGGTAGGCCGTTGCCCGAGACAGAAAGGAGCGGGGCCGAGCTGAAGCTGGCTACAGGATTCTTCGACGTAGAATTGCTCGACGTGGGCTCGCTACACGCTGCGCCAACCAGCGCCGTTGCCACGAGCAGTCCCGCGGCGAATCTGGAATGATGGTGCGTGAACATGGTGCTTCTCCTTGGTTCTGGTTGCCTTCAGCTCGACGTAATTCCTCCGCACATGCGGGCTTGAGAGGGATTCTGGAGGAGGTATAGTCCGGAAGTCTTCCGGCAGGTATCACACAACGAGGTGAAAGAGGAATCACAGCCCGACGTGGTATGAAACCCGCGGGATGGAGTGACACAAAAGAACTAGGAGAAGCCAAGGCGCGCATGCTCTTGCATGCGGGCCTCCTCATGATGCCCGGGGTGGCTCAGGGAATCGGTGGTGCGAGTCCGACCACCCACTTGACGAGCCGCCCGGCCGAGAAGGGCGTGTCGAGCTCGACCTGATTGATGAGGGCGAGCGTCGCCGCGGGAGACGGTGAGGTGCGCTCGCGGGCGAGCTGCGCGATCGTGGTGGCCCGGACGAGCGTCACGATGTCCATGTGCTGCGGCTGGACGTTCAACGCCACGGGATCGGTCAGGCGCTGAAAGCTCTGCTCCGCGCGCTCGGCTGCTCCCTGATAGCTGGGCCAGCGCGCCTCGGGCGCGTAGCCGACGATGCGGTACACCGCGCCGCTGTACTCCACGAACAACACGGTGCCCCGGAGCGTACCGCTCTCGGTCGCGGCCGCGAAGGGCGCGCTGACTCCCGGCAGACCGCCGGCGAGCGTCAGGCGCGCCGACGAACCACTCGTGATGCCCTGCTGCGCCAGGAATGCGCGCGCCGCCGCGTCGGCGCTCGGCTCCGCCGCCTGTGACAACTCGATGGCTGCGTCCTTGGCGGGGCTGACCGCGATCACCGCCTGCGCCCCGTTGGTCAACGCCCACCCATCGGGGAAGGCGATTCGGAAGCGAAGGTCGGGGTGAAAGAACTGGTTGCCCGCGAAGTAGCCCTGGCGCGGGTTGTTCCCGAAGACCAGGCCGTCGAGCAGCCGTTCGTAGGCGTCGCGGTTGACGCTGGTCCCGGAGAAATCCTGCGGCAGCGCCGCGATCTGTGCGCTGATGGCAGCGACGCGGTTCGCCGGGCTGGGATGCGTCTCGAGCCATGTCGGGAGGCGGGCGCCCCCTTCCGCCGCGCCGAGCCGCTCGAGCATGCGAAATACTTCGGGCATCTGGCGCGGGTCGTAGCTGGCGCGGCGCATGTAGCGCAGACCGAGCTGGTCGGCCTGGCTCTCGTCGTCGCGCGAGAACTTGAGGTACAGGATCCCGAGCGCCTGATTCGCGGTGCCGGCGTATTTCGCGACCTGCGAGCTCGCCATGCTGCCGGCCGCGAGTCCCAGGCCGATCAGCTGCTGCTTGCTCATTTCGGCGGCGGTGTGTCGCGCGGTGACGTGGCCGATCTCGTGTCCCACGACGGAGGCCAGCTCGGCCTCATTGGTGACATGGGCGAGCAGTCCCCGCGTCACATAGATGAAGCCGCCGGGCAGGGCGAACGCGTTTACCGCGGGATCGTCCACCACCCGGAACGTCCAGGGGAGATTGGGGCGCTCCGACGTGGCGGCGATTCTCGCGCCGAGCTGCTGGATGTAGCGCTGCCAGGTGGCATCCGGATACAGCCCGATACTCGCGACGACCGCGGTGTCGGCCTGGCGTCCCATCGCGATTTCTTGGTCCTCACTGACCAGCATGAGCTGATTGTTGCCAGTGGCCGGATTGATGGCGCAGGCGCTGAGGGCGAGGCCGGCCACGAGCAGGAACATCACGCGGCGGATCATCTCGCCACCAGCAACACGATGATGATGACCGCAAGCACCAAGACGAGCGTCGAAATCACGATGGTGTGTTGCCCTGCCGCCGTGGTGGTGGGTGCCAGCGTCGGTTCAGCGCGCTGGAACTCATGGGAAAGTCGCGGTCCGGGCAGGGCGCTTGGGGAGCTCACGCCGGCCGAGCCCACCGGCGCCTGCTGGACCGCGGGCACGGGCTCCTGGGCCGCCATCGGGGGCGCCACGAGCACGAACAGCGCAGCAAGCAGCGCTGAGGACGATATCAACCGTGTGACCTTCATTCGGATTGCTCCTCTGTGCCGAAACTGTGAACCTGCGCCGCCGCATCCTACGCACCGGCTCCCCTTCGCTTCTACGGCTTCTTCACGCGCAACTCGATCCCGCGACGATTCAGGGCACGTCCCTTGACGGTGGCGTTGGGCGCGATTGGGAACCCTTCGCCGTAGCCGACCGCCGTCATCTTGGATGCCGGCACACCTTGCCCGATGAGGTAGTTCCGGACCGCCGCCGCCCGCCGCGCCGACAGCAGGAAGTTGTAGGCGAACGTGCCGACGCTATCGGTATGACCGGCGATCTCGAAGACGGCCTCGGGGTGCGCCAGCATCGACTCCGCCACCCGGTCCAAGATCGGAATGGCCGTGGGCGTGATCACGCTCTTGTCGAAGTCGAAGTGGACCCCTTCGAGCAGCAGCGTGTCGCGTAAGACCAGGCAGCCGTACTCGTCAACCGGGACTCCCGGCGGCGCCATACCGTGCTGGCACACGTGGGGGCGCGGCGGTAGCGCCGCCAGACGTACTGTATCCACGCGCACCAAACGCACCGTATCCACGCGCACCAAACGCACCGTATCCACGCGCGCGGCCATCGGTGCGGGGGGCGCCCGGCGGCCGGCGGTGAAGTAGGAGAAGCCGATCGTCGCGATGCTGTTGTACGCTGTCTTGGCCCCGGGGAGGTCCGCGTAATGCTCGATCCCCATCCGGCCCTCGAGCCGGAGCGCGAGGTTCGGGCTCAGCATGTTGCGGATGCCCACGCCGACATGCGTCCCCCACGTCGGGTGGTCTTTCCGGCCGTTTTGACCGGTGATCCGGGTGAACTGCGTCCCGACGGTGAGGAAAGGGCTGAACCGTGCGTTCAGGTTCGCCGTGTAGGTGGCCGCGGCGAAGGGCGTCAGATACTTCACCCCGGAGGCCTTGGCGCCTGAGGTGCCGATGCTGAACCCCCAGTGGTTGCTCACGTTGTAGCCCACGCGCACCGCCAGGGCGGGCGCGAGGCGACTCGGCGAGGCGCTGGTGCCGTAGCCCCTGCTGCCGAGAAAGCTCCTGAGGCCACCGTCGGTGTACAGGAGCCCGGCACCCGCGCTCCACTCCCAGCTATCAAGGCGCTGCGTACCCTCGCTCTGGGCCGCCACAGGCTGCCCGAGCGCCAGCATCGGCAGGAACGCCGCCAGCGTCCGCACGCTCTTCAGAATTTGGTCAGGCATGTGCTCTCTCCCTAATCTCTCTAGAGTCATCGCTTCCGGCGGGTGCGGGAGTCGGCGACCGGAATGGTCTCCGGCTCCCGCGCCAGCGTGCGAGCCGCTACGGCAGGGTAATCGTGTTGTTGGTGCCCAAACTCACGGCGCCGTTTCGCGCCAAGGCTCGCCCGAGCATCGTGGCGTTGTCGACCAGCGTAATCGACGTGAGCGCGATGATGTTGCCCCGGAACGTCGTGCCAGTGCCGAGGGTCGCGGAGCTGCCGACCTGCCACCACACATTCCTCGCCTGGGCGCCGCCACTCAGCGCGATATTCGCGTTCGTGCCGGTCGTGAGCGTGGACCCCATCTGGAACACCCACACCCCGTTGGCCGGGCCGGCGAGCGTGACGGTTCCCGTCACCGCCAGCGACGACGCGACGCAGTAGACTCCCGGCGCGAGCGTCCGTCCACCGATATCAGCAGGCGTGACGATCGTACCGCAGGGCCTACCGGCCAGATAATTGTACGCCGCGGTGAGGTCGACCTGCGCCTGGGCCGACGCGGCGTTCGCCAGGTTCGTCGAGCCCGTGATCACGCACGGTGGGAAGCCCGTGGTTGTGCTCCCCGGGCTGACACCCACGTCGGCGTTGATGGTGCCCCCGGTGACACACGTTACCGTCGAGCCGGCCAGGATCCCGTAGGTCGCGGCCGTGCCCAGTACCGGGTTTGGCACGGAGTCGGTCACGATCGCAGTGGCGAAGCCAGAAATATTGCCGCTCCTTGCCCGGATCGTATTGGTATACGTCCCCTTCGTCGCGCCCGCGGTGAACAGGCCCGAGCTGCTGTTGATGGCTCCGGCCGTGGCGTTCAGATTCGCCCAGACGAGCGGTGGAGGAATCGCAACACCCGCGCCGGTCACGTCCTGGCCCGCGGCCGTGTATTGGATGGTGTTCCCGATTGGCGCGCTCCCCGGGTTGGGTGAGACGGTGATGGCGAACAATTGACCGGCAGCCGGTGGGCCGTCGTTATGCTCGCACGCGGCCAGTAGTGCCGCGAACGGGACGATGACGAGGAGTCGGGCCGTGGATCGGGATACAGTGAACATTTGCTTCCTCCGAGTGTTGCGTGTCGTACAACGCACGCCGGGATCCGCGTGGAATGTCGGAACTTCCTCGCCGCCAGATTCTCGTGAGGAGGTATGCGTCGGAAGACCTCCGGCGGGTATCGCACAATGAGTTGAAAGGCGAGTGACAGACGGAAGCGGTATGACCAATCCGGACGAGTGATTCTAGAGGACCAGGAGAGGACCAAGGAAGTACGACGAAGGAAGTACGACGGCCGGCGAGGATCGCTCCCCGCCGGCCTGAGCGGCCTATTTCGGCGCCTGGATGTTATTGCTATCCATCGTCACCGCCTCGCGCGCCAGGGCTCTGCCCGACAGGTTGGCGGCGGTATTCATCGTGATGCTCGAGTAGGCAAGAATATTCCCCGCGAACGCCGTGCCGGTGCCGAGCGTGGCAGCGCTGCCGACCTGCCAGAACACGTTGCTCGCGCGAGCGCCCTGGCTCATCACCACCGACGAGTTGGTGGCGGTCGTGAGCGTGCTGGCGATCTGGAAAATCCAGACTCCTTTGTCGCCCTTGCCCCGGCCGTCGAGGACGAGCCGGCCCGTCAACTGCGCCGACGATGTGAAGCAATAGACGCCTGGGGCGAGAGTCTTCCCGCCCAGATCCTGACCGGTCAGCGGAGAGCTGCAGGGCTTGCCGGCGAGAACAGCATACGCGCTTTGGGCATCTGCTTGCGCCTGATTCGCGGCCGGATCACCGACGTGTTGCGCTCCCCGTGCCATCGTGCCCGGAGGAAAACCGGTGACCGACACGCCCGGGCTCGAGACACCCAGATCGCCGCTGATCGCCGTCGCGCCGGTGCTGGTTACCGTCGAGCCGCCCAGAACCGCGAAGCTCCCGGCCCGACCCAGAGATGGCCCGGCCGGTTTGGGGCTGCTCGTGGACACGAACGCGGACAGCGACGCCGCGGCCAAGGCCACGAAGAGCACCAGTCCATAAAACATCAGATTCTTTTTGGGATTGCTCATGTAATCCTCATTTAGTGGAGCTTGTCTGCGTCCTTGACCCGCTTGTCCGCGTCCTTCCGGTCGCGCTCCGCTGCTCGCCGCTCCTGCTTCGCTTCGGCCGCCGAGAGCCCGAGGCTCTGAAGCGTCCGCCCCATGCTCTGGCCGTTCTGCAAGCCGGACAGAATCGCAGGAGTCGTAATGTTGGGATGCCGCGCGCGCAGGTTATCCGCGAGCACATTGGCCGCGATGAAGTTTCCGCGGCTGAGCTTCGGGTTCGCGACACGCGCGCTGGCGAACGCATCCTGGAGCGCCGCCGGCGTGGTGTTCAGTTTCGCCGCGATGCCCCGGAACGCCTTGAGATTCGCTGCTTTTTGGCGCTCGACCCGCGAGCTGTCTGTGGTGGAACGCGCATGCACGGTGCGAGCGTGTTGCTGCGCCACCGCGGTGGTGGACGCCGCCAACATCGCGAGCGTCATCAGCACTGTGAGCTTCATAAGACTCTCCGACCTTGAATGACGCGAACGAGGATCACGATGAGGGCAATGACGAGCAGCAGGTGAATCAGTCCGCCCACGGCGCTTACAGTGCCGAGCGCCCACAGCACGAGCAGTACGATCACGACGGTCCAGAGCAGCCGATCGCCCTTACGTGCCACGGCGCCTCCTTGGTAGTCCGGCGCCGATTAACAGCACGCCGGCGACGATCGCCACGCCGCCGACCCATGGCGACACGCTGCGTCGCGCGTCCAGGGAGGCTTTCACGTCTCCCACCTGAATCACGCTGCGCTGCGAGCCATAGGTCATGCCTCGAAACAGGATAAACGCGCCCAGGATTGCGAGGAGGATTCCCACCATCAACTGGGGCTTCATGACCGGTTCTTCCGGTCCTGTGCCCTCTCCGCTTTGCTCTTCTTCGACAGATCGGCCCGATGGGCGCGCTCATAGGTCTGGATGTCGAGGAAGCGTCCCTCGGCATCGCGGACGGCATAGAGTTTCTTGCCGGCGCTGCTGCGATGTGTGGTGCGGTGCGTAGGCATGGCTTAGCTCCTTGTGATGTTGAGACGCTGCGAGATGGTGACGAGAATGTGAGTGCCAGCGGGAAGGCTGATGTCGCCGTCCTTCGTGGCCGCCGCGTACGCCCCGCCTGCCGCCGCGCCGACAACGGCGCCGATGATGGTTCCCTTGGAATTCTTTCCAATGATCTGCCCGACAATCGCGCCTGCGGCTGCGCCGACGCCCACCTTCACGGCATCGCCGCCGCTGATCGGCCGTCCGTGGCGCTCGGTCGCGAGCGAATCGATGCTGGCGTTGATCGGATAGCTGCGGCCGTTCACGGCGACGCTATTCACGGCCAGCGTCAGCGTGCCAGGGCTGCTCGGGTTCGGCGCGGACTTGACGTCCGTAATCGTCCCTGAAACCAGGGAGCCCGCCGGGATGGCGACGCGACCAGCGGCGTCCTGAACATCGGCGACGACCGTGGCGGTGAAGACATCGCCCGGCTTCGCGCTGCGTGAGCTGATGGTTGCCGTCGTCGCGATGGAGAACTGCCGGAATGCTTCCAACGTTCGGGTGGTGCTCGTCGCGGGAATCTTCGACGGCTCTTTGCGTGCGACCTCTGCTGCCTGGCTGGATGGCTGACAGGCTGCGAGAGATGCGAGACTGGCTGCAGTCACCAAGGTGGTCCAGTAATTCCGTGTCATGATTCGTCCGTTGTTAGGGAGAGATGCAAAGAGGAGGTATAGCGTAGAGTGCAGCGGGCAGGTATCGCACAACGAAGCTACGACGGATGAGGTACCGCGTCACGTGCCGGTGAGGTCGCTCTCCGCCGCCACGTTATCGGGCGTGACCGCAGTGTCATCGGCAACGGCAATCGGCACCGTAATCGCGAATCCCGCGTTCAACTCCTGCAGCTTGGCTTCGAGCTTCTGGTTGGCCTCGTGGTTTTGCTCGGGGCTGTCGCTCACGATGAGGATGTGGGTGACCTGCTCCTCGACGACAACCCTCCCCGTCCACGTTCGCGCGTTGCGTTGCGCTTCCGCGTGCGCGTGGTCGAGGAGGGTGTTAATGGTGTGCAGCCGGGCCGCCGGTTGAGGCGGGAGAATCTGATAGGCGTACGCCCAAATCGTCTTCGGTCGAGGAATGGATTTCTTGTTCGGCATATGTTCCTCACGTGCCGTCCCCTGAGTCCACCACGCAGTGAACTGGCAGGACGCACAGATGCGATAGAGTATGGACACAGAGTAGCGGGGCAGGGGTGCGGCAGATATCGCACGAAAGCATGAAAAACGAGGTATAGCGGGAGCTTCAGGGCTGCGCGGTTCGTCTTTCGTTGGCGTAGGCGGCGATCTGTAACCGGGTGTGCAGGGTGAGCTTTTCCATGATGTTACGGACATGACTCTTGACGGTGTGGGTCGCGATGTTGATCCGAGTGGCGATTTCCTTGTTGCCCAACCCTTCCGCGATCAGGTTGATCACCTCGCGCTCGCGCGGTGTCATGCGCACGGAGTCGAGCGCTTCCGGCCGGCCCTTGGCGATGGCGTCCCGGGCGATCTGAGAGAAGAGCGTGCTGGTCATCTGCGGCGGCAGAACGTGCTCGCCCTGCGCCACCGAACGGATCGTGTTCACCAGATCGTCGAGCGTGGCATCCTTCATGATGAAGCCGGACACCCCCACGTTGACGAATTCCACGATGTCTTCATGCACCGGGAGGAGGTCCATCACGATGACCTTGGACTCCGGGAAATCTCTCTTGACTTGCTCCGCGACGCGCAGGCTGTCGCCGTGCCCCAGTCCGAGGTCGAGGAGGACGACGTGAGGCTTCGCGTCTCTGAGGAGCGACGTCTCGGCGCCGGACGCGCCGGCGACGACTTTGAGATCCGGCAGCTGACTGAGGAGTGCGGTGATGCCCTCACGCACCAAGCGATTGTCTTCGATGAGCGCTACGGAAATCACGGCGCGGCTCCGACCATTCCCACCGCCATCTTCAGTACTGATGTCAGAGATTGCCACTCGGTAAGAATAAGGACGCCCCGTCGCGAGGCCAGCGGGCTAATCCCGTGCCGAGCGTGGGATGTCGGGGAAACCCCGACACTGCGGTGTTAGCAGCGGCGATCCTCAAGCAGTTGTAGCAATGAGGAACTCATGCAGCATGTACGAGATTATTGGCGCGCCGCGGAGAGCAACAGCGGGAAACTCCCCGAACCCGAGCAAATTGTCGGGGAACGCCCTTACATCAAGATGGCTAGCGGACAGGCGGGGGGGATTAGGGTTTCGGAGTGAGGATGCCTGACTCCACGGCGAAGCGATACAGCTCTGCACGACCCTTGAGGCCCAGCTTCTCGCTCAGCCGAGTCCGGTGCGTCTCGACGGTTTTCACGCTCACCTTGATTTGAGTGGCGATCTGCTGATTGGAGTACCCCTGCGCCAGCAGCCGCAGCACCTCGCGCTCGCGCCGGCTCAAGTCCCGCGGCTGCTCGGACTTGGCCCGGGCGCCGCCCGGGATTGCGTGGTTCGACGAGTCCAGCGACTGCGTGAGATCGACAAACGTACGCCCCGCGTGGACCGCCCGGATGGCGGACAGCAATTCCGAATCGGCAACCTTCTTGACCACATACCCGGTCGCCCCAGCCGCCATCGCGGACGCGAGATACGCCGGATCATCATGCATGGTCAGGACCAGCACGCGTGTCTTCGGGCAAGCTCGCAGGACTTGACGGATGACCTCGCCGCTGGGTGGTCCGGGCATCGAGAGGTCCAGCAGGACGACGTCGGGCTTCAGCTCGCTCGCCTTCTGCAAAACCTCCACGCCATCGCCGGCTTCACCCGCGACCGCCATGTCCTGCTGGACGTCGAGCAGCATGCGGAGCCCGGACCGCAGGACGGCATGATCGTCGGCGATCAGGAGTCTGATTGCAGTCACGGCGGGGGACCTGCGGGAATGCGCGCGCGGATCATCGTCCCGTGTCCCCGCCGCGACTCGATCTGCACCGATCCGCCCAGCAGCGCGACGCGCTCCTGCATCCCGTGCAGGCCGAGGCCCGACGCTTCACTCAAGGCGGCAGCCGGGTCAAATCCGACGCCGTCATCACGGATCGCGAGCTCGAGCATGGCGCCCTTGTGTTTCAGCATGACGCCAACCCCTCGCGCCTGGGCGTGCCGGGCCACGTTCGTCAACGACTCCTGCAGGATCCGATACATAGTAGACTGTGCGAGTGGGGCCATTCGGCGCGGAACATTCCCGACCACACGGAAGTCGACGGCGATACCAAACGCTTTGGCAAAGTCGCTCACGTGTCGCCGCGCAGCCGCCACGAGCCCCTTGTCGTCCAAGACGGCGGGGTGCAGCCCGCGGGCCAACCGCCCGACATCGTCCACCGTGTGTGCCGCCACTTCCCGCAGCCGCTGCGCCATTGAGCGGACCTCCGCGAGCCCCGTCTTGTCCCCGATGGCACGGAGGCCCACCAAGAGGGTGGTGAGCGACTGTCCGGTCTCGTCATGCAGCTCCCGCGCGATCCGCCGCCGCTCCTGGTCCTCCGCGGAGAGCAACCGCTTCAGCAACTCGATCTGTGTGGACTCGGCTCGCTTCCGGTCGGTCAGGTCCGTGATGATCGCCATACGAACGTCGTGCCCATTCGTCCCGGCGTCCCCCGGGGACGCATCGAGCGGCACCCGCGAAAGCGCGATCCACACGGGAGTCGCGGACCCGTCTGTACCAACGATGGCGAACTCACCCCCGCCATTTCGCCCTTGCCGCACGAATGCCTCGAGGCTGGGACGATCGGCGGCCACGACGAATTGCGGGAAGCGGGAGCCACGCAGGCGCTCGGGCGGGGCGTGCGCGATTTCCGCGAGGCGACGGTTACCGAACAGAATGGTCCCATCCGGACTCAAGAGTGCGGCGCCGTCACTCATGGCGTTCAGCAGCACGTGGTACGGATGGGTCGCGCCCTCGAAAGCGCGCGTCTCGTCGCCGCGGGGACCCGACACGACGACCGCGTCGACTGCGCCGCTGCGGATGGCCTCGAGCGTGGCTTCGGCGTCGTGCAGGCGAGCTCGGAGTCGCTGGGTCGGACTGTGGCGCTTGCCTGAGATGCGCTTGCGCCTCATGCCCTGCTAGATGCTCGGGGGCGCAGGTCCAACCCGACCAACGCGCGCTCGGTGTTGGAGAGGTCGCCGACCAGTTTGCGGATCGGCTCGGGAAGCTTGCGGACCAGGGTGGGGAGCGCCAGGATCTGATCGCCCCGCGCCAATTGGGGGCGCTCGAGGAGATCGATCACCTCGATGCGGTAGCGTCCCTCCAGATGCTCGTCGCAGATCTTCTGCAGGTTCGCCAGCGCCGCGAGCGACCGTGCGGTCTGGCCCGCGATGTAGAGCCGGAGATCGTAGAAATCCCCTGTCGCTCGGGCCTTGCCGGGTTTACGCGCCTTGTGTGCTGATTTCGGGCTCATCGACGGCGCGCGCGCCTCGCCGGCCGCCGTACCGGGACGGCGTGGTCTCCGACATGGGCCGCCCGCTCCGACCCGATCAGCACGCGGCCTTGATCGCGCACGACGTCGAGCAGCTTCAGGCCCTGGCTCGTCAGGACGAACTCGCGCACCTGATTCGAATGCGGCATGCCGCGCGATTTCAGCACGTCGAGCGTGCGGATCCGCTCTCCGTTCCGGTCGATGTTCTTGAGAACCAGCCACGTGTCCATGAACGAGGAGATGCCGATGTCGGTGCCCTCGGGATGCTCTTCGTCGACGGTCAGCGAGGTGAACAGCGCGGTCACCTGTCGCACTTTCATGAAATCGATCAAGCGCGCGAGCATCGCCCTGACTTCGACCGACGTGCCCACCGAAATCAAGTTGCTGATCGGATCGACCACGACGACCCGCGGCTTGTTTTCCTCGACCAGCCGGTGCATCGCGCTGAGGTGCCCTTCCAGCCCGCTGGTCGTCGGACGTGCCGCGTGGATCTGGAGCAGACCCTTGCGGAGGAACGGCTCGAGATCGAGACCGATCGACCGCAGGTTGCGCGTGATCTGGGCGGCGGACTCTTCGAACGCGAAGTACAGGGCGGACTCGCGCCGGCGGCAGGCGGCCTCCACGAAGTACCCCGCGAGGCTTGTCTTCCCCGCGCCCGCGGTGCCGGAGACGAGAATGCTGCTGCCCCGGAAGTAGCCCTTGCCCCCCACCATGCCGTCGAGATCCGGCACGCCGGTCGAGAGACGGCTGGGAGAAACGCTGTGCTGCAATCCCAGCGAGGTGATCGGCAGGACCGAGATGCCGGATTCGTCGATGAAGAACGGCGACTCGTTGGCCCCGTGCGTCGACCCGCGGTACTTCACGACGCGGAGCCGCCGGGTCGCGTTCTGCTCCACCACCCGGTGATCCAGCATGATGACGCAGTCGGTGATGTACTCTTCCAAACCGTGGCGCGTCATCGCTCCCTCGCCGCGTTCCCCGGTCACGATGGCGGTGACGCCCTTGGTCCGGAGCCAGTTGAAGAGCCGGCGCAGCTCCGCGCGCAGCACGCGGGTGTCGGACAATCCGGAAAAGAGCGTTTCAATGGTGTCAAGAACCACCCGCTTGGCGCCGATGGCGTCGATCGCGTGCTCGAGCCGGATGAAGAGGCCGTCCAGGTCGTACGCGCCCGTCTCTTCGATCTCATTGGGCTCGACCCGGACGTAGTCCAGCGACAGTTTCTTACGGGCCGCAAGCGGGCGCGGGTCTAAACCGAGCGAGGCGAAATTCAGCGTCAGATCTTCGACGCTTTCCTCGAACGACAAGAACACGCCTGGTTCGTCGAACTGGCGCGCCCCGTTGATCAGGAATTCCATCGAGAGAATGGTCTTGCCACACCCAGGGCCGCCGCAGATCAGCGTGGGCCGGCCGCGCGGCAATCCACCCCCGGTGATCTCGTCCAAGCCCTGGATGCCCGTCGGTGATTTGGGGACCGCATGAACCACGGCTGGGCGCGTGGCTGTTTTGGCCATGTCGGAAACCTACGCGCGCTACACGATTGGGGTAGTCAAGGATACCTCTTCTTTCATGCTTTCATGCGATATCCCTACAACGCCGTCTGGGCCTAATTCCCTGCGTACCCTCATGAAGAGAGACCCAGATGAATCGATTCACGATCTTGCTCGCCTCCGTCGCCCTGCTGGGCGCCTGTAGCGACTCCACTGGCAATCGGAACAACCCGCCCAATCCGAACGGCCTCGGTCCGGCAGCCGTGGTTCTTGGCAGCGCCGGCAGTTACGTGATTCTGGCCAAGTCGGGTGTGTCCACCACTGGCGTCACGTCTGTTGTCGGCGATATCGGGCTGAGCCCGGCCGCCGCGACGTACGTCACCGGATTCGCCCTCTCCAGTCCTCCGACCACGTATTCGACGTCGTCCCAGGTGACCGGCAAGGTGTGGGCAGCCAACTACGCCGTGCCGACGCCGGCGAATCTGACTGCCGCCGTGCTCAACATGCAGACGGCGTATACCGACGCAGCGGGCCGCACGTCACCCAACCACACTGAGCTGGGTGCCGGCAACATCCAGGGGATGACGCTGGTCCCCGGGCTCTACAAGTGGGGAACGGGCGTTTCCATCCCCAGCGCGGTCACCCTGTCGGGTGGCGCGAACGACGTCTGGATCTTCCAGATCGCACAGAATCTCACGGTGGCAAACGGCGCCATTGTGACCTTGAGCGGCGGCGCGCAGGCCAAGAACATCTTCTGGCAAGTAGCCGGAGCGGCGACGCTGGGCACCTCGTCCGACTTCAAGGGCATCATTCTTTCCAAGACGCTGATTTCTTTCAACACCGGCGCCGCGATTACGGGCCGCGCTCTCGCACAGACCGCGGTTACGCTCAATGCCACGGCGATTACGCAGCCGTAGTTCTTCGTAGGGCTTAACCCCGTGGTGTTGCAGGGGTCTGAATGTCCTAAGTGGGGCGTTCAGGCCCCTGTTATTTGTGTGAATCCGTTGTCAATCCGCGTGATCGGTGACAATCTCTACTCATGGCGCGCCAGATGCAGTGGACGACGTGCGTATTGGCACTGTGGTGCCTGCCGCTCTTCTCGCTTGCCGGTCAAACGCCTCCTGACACGGCCAAGCCGTACACACTGCCGCCGACCACCGTTACCGTGACGCGTACCGAGCAGCCGCTCAACCAGGTACCGCGCTCG